>Ga0310039_10001704_pt1 | contig 15375 bp, 14 predicted proteins | sample Sb_taG_4_FD_200460 | JGI IMG/M metagenome (GOLD analysis project Ga0310039, IMG submission 200460) | Peat soil microbial communities from Weissenstadt, Germany - Sb_50d_6_BS metaG (v2) (version 2) | ecosystem: Environmental > Terrestrial > Soil > Wetlands > Peat | place: Germany: Weissenstadt...
CGGCGATCTTCTCTCGCACCCACTCATCAAGCGTGTCGTCGGTGAGGAGGTCCGCGAAAAGGGTGACATCACCGCTCTCATCAGGGGTGCTGCCTTTTAGTGCTAACCCATGACGTATCAGATCATCGAGGGCTTGGAATGCGTCGTGTTGGGTGGCCTTGTCTTGCAATAACAACGGAATGAGCTTCGATTTGATGGCGGAATAACGGGCCCTGCGGTCAGGGAGCGCCGCAGCCTCGCGGAACACGTTCGCGATAGACTGGTACCTTGCCTGGAATTCCTCGCCACCCGTGACGCGTTCAGCGGGCTCATCAAACAGTGATGGCACCATCGGCGGCTTCGTCGGGACAGGCGATCCCGTCGATTGACCATTGCTCGGGTTTTTTTTGTTTGGCGTTCCTGAGGCCATGATCGCCTCTCGTTTCGCACGCCCGATGGAAGATCCGATTTCGCGGACGCCGTAAAACCCGCGATCTTCTTTCCGTGTCTCTCGCCCCCCTACTCTCTCTGTGAGCAGTGGGCTTCGTCCTGCCACTTCTGTTTAGGATCACGCATCACATCATCCGTGCGCGACAAAAGATGGGGTCTCCGCTCCCTCCATTATGGCCGGAGAGGGATCACTGTTTCCCCTGCTCTAACCACCGACGGTCTGCTGCGCGACTCTGTAGCCCCTTGCACTTCGACTTTCAGGTCGTCCTGTCTCCACGGCTGATGGAAGCCGCGCTGAGATTTTCATCTCTGTCGCCGTACGGGATTGGCACCCAACCGCATCTATGGTGAGACTCTGAGCCGGACGGCTTCATTTCCATCAAGCCGCATTTGCGGCCTCGCCGCCTTCCGCGCGCTCCTCGCTGCCCTCCTCGCCGCTTTTCTCTCTTTCAGGCCATGCCGCTAGGCCGCCTCGGGGTCAGCCGTCTCGAAAGCCCCCTCCCCTGCCCCGCCCTCGGCTGCCAGCGCGCCTCTCAGCGAGATCACGACGCCCCGCAGGGCCTCGGTCAGGATCGAATCCGCCAGTGTGCTCCTGTCCACGCCCCTGAGCGCGGCCAAAGTCGAGAGTTTGACGTTCGTCTCCTTCGAGATGAGCAGGGTGATTTTCTCCCTGCCGTCTTTGGGCTTCGCTGGCTTTGCCGCTGGACGGCTTCGGCGGCTCTGCCGATTCTGGCCGTTTGTGATATCACTGCTCATGCTCTTCTCCTTTGACCCGGAACGCCTGGTAGGTGATCTTTTCCGTTATCGACCGAGACGGGCATCAGGCTTTGAGCTTCGGGTGCCCGTACGTATTTGCGTCTGAGTGGTGCCTCTGCTCTGGGCATCAGGAACTTGAGGGTGCCTCTATACCGGCAGGTGGTTTAGGGTCGGAATCCCCCTGGTTCGTCAAGGCCATAACGTCATGGCTGTAATGTTAGGTCCATAACGTTAAGGCCATAACATTAGGGGCCTAACGTCAGGGCCATCACGTTCCGCCCATAACGATAAGGCCATAACCCTATGTCCTTGTTCGGTACCGCCTTGCGTTGAGTGCCACCAAGCGTTATGGACACAACGATAGGGCCATCACGAAACGGCCGCCTCCTACGCCTCGCTGTCATGATAGTCCGTTCTGAGAGGAGGGGCCTTCCGAAATGCGGCGTGAATGACCTCCGCGAGCCGCCGCTCGAAGAAGGCTAGGGCGGTCTTGTCGTTGAGCGGCCTCGCAAGCTCAGCCCGACCCAATTCCTGAGTCAGCTGCTCTTCGCAGTGGAGGAGCAAATCGAAGTACGGCCGAATGAGGTGACTCAAGCTGAGCGACGTATGAGCCTCGTCGGCAAGTCGTGCCACGAGCTTTCGGAACTCCGCCTCCTCGGACGGCGTGAAGAGACACTTCACGACCCGCGTCAGGCGCTCACCGCGCTCCGGTTGCTTGGTGAGCTTCTCAAGGGGTGAGCGTTTTGCCGCGGGTTTCTTGGGGGGCTTCGGCGCCTCTCCCACAGCCTCCGGAATTAGCTCCGGCGCCGGTTCGGCTTCGGCAAGGGCAGGGGAGCCTACTGGCGGAGGAGGGGCCGCGAGCGAGTTGATCGTGTTCTTCTCGATCGGGTCAAAGACCTTCTGCTCGCCCTTTGCGAATTTAACCATTGGCCGTCTCCTCCAGCACTTCCTCCCGGGGCTCCGTCATCCGGCGGCTGTTCGGCGCCGGGAGATGCTGAGTGGCCAAGGTCGCGACGGATTGCTCATCGAGCATGCTGACGCGGGCCTCGAACTCTCGTGCCAGGGCGCGGAACTGCTCGGTGACCTTGTGATGGGGCTCCGTCTGGAAGATGGTCTTGCCCGCTTTCTGGGCGGCCGGGATCACGGTGGTACGGCTGATGGTCGTCTCGTACTTCCGCATCCAGGGAGGGGTCTGGGCGAAAGTCTCCTCGACGTAGCTCAGGAGCTCCCGGGCGAGGCGAGTAAGTCTGCCATCGACATTCGAGAGCACGACGCCGATGAGGGTCAGGTTGGGATTGCCGCCGTGCTCTCGGACGGACTGGATGTCTTTGAGGGCGTTATTGAGGCCCTGAATGGCGAAGGTCTCGGGCATGGCCGAGAGGAGGAAGTAATCGGCCGCCTTGTAGGCGGCGATGGTCGGGGTGGTGAGGTTCGGCGCGGTGTCGAGGAAGATGTAGTCGTACTTGCCGCGGAGCGTCTGGAGCGGCTTCTTGAGGACGGAGCCGATGTCGCTGAACCGCCCGAACTTGCCGACCAAGGCTTGGTCGATGAACTCCAGGTTTCGGCGGGCAGGGAGGAGGTGGACGTTCTGGGGGAGCTCGACTTCTTCGAGATCGTCTTCTCGGACGATGACCTCGTCAGGGCTCTCTTCGCCCATCAGTACCTCATAGGTCCCGAGAATGGCCATGTTGTCCGGGATGCCGAAGTGCTGAGTCGAGCCGCAGTTCACGTCTAAGTCCCAGATGAGGCACTTCCGTCCTGTCTCGGCTAGCGCTGCGGCGAGATGGACGGTGTTCGAGGTCTTGCCGACCCCGCCTTTCTGGTTCCCAACGGCTACGACCTTGGTTTTCGGAGCGGAATTAGTTCCTTCCATCGAGATATCCCCCTTGTGTTCAGGCCTTATGGCCATAACGATCTGGCCATAAGGCCACGAGGGGATTTTGCGCGATGCCTCACAATCCTACAAGCCCCGATCTTGAGCTGACCGAAACAGGCCACCTGGATCGAGCCCGATACGGCCATTTTTGAAACCGCATCTCGAAAATTTTTTTGTAGACAAGATCGCCTGGTTATGGCCGTAACGTTATGGCTTTAAGGCCTTAAGGCCATAATTTTAGGGCCATGACGTTACGACCATAACGCCAATCGATTTACAAGCATCTCAGGGCACTTACGTCGCGCCACCCATCGTTATGGCCATAACGTTATGGCTTTAAGGCCATACCACCAAAGCTAATTTGTGAGAATTCCCGAGGCACGGCGCGTGTTTACACTCTGGCAGTCAGCCCCCTCGGAGCTCAGAAGGGCGTTGCAAGTCCAAGAGATAGGACCCAGAATCCGGTTTAACGGGCTCGGAGTGCCCGTTGGCTCCATTGGGGGCCTGGAACTGTCAACGCATGAAGGGCACGGTATGTAGCAGCAAGACGGAAAGTCCCTAAAAGCAAAAAAGCGACCCCGGCAAGGGTCGCTAGTTTTGCTTCCGCGGGTTGTTGGAGAAACCTTCGCGAAAAGGCGCTAGACTGGAAGAGCTCGCCAAAGCTCAACAGACGTAATCATCAGTCGCCAGTCTAGCGCCAACTCCCGAACCGAGTCAACAACAACCTGTGTGAAGAGAGGGGTTGGTACGCCCTGAGCGAACCCGTTTGCCCTTCGCGGGGGAAACGCGGGCACCCGTATGCCCGCAATCTCACGTGGGTGGGTTATGGATTCGGATGGAAAGCAGGAGGGGAGCTTAGACGCTCCGCGAAGGAAACCAGACGGCGGATTTTGCTTCTTCAGCGTCACGCAGCTCGTCATGGCCTGGACCGCGCTCCGCGAAGCCGAAATTGGCCTGAAGGAGCTGAGGGTCTATTTCGCTCTCGCCGAAATGAAAAGCCGCCGCTGCGGCTGCACGGACGACGATCCCCCGCCGGAATTCACGCCCCTGGAAATCCGAAGACTTATCGGCGGGGCAGGGGGAGAGCGCGAGGCCGTCAACAAGCTCCTCGCCGTCGGTCTGCTGCGCGAGGTCTCGAAGGCGAACATCGAATTCGCCACCGACCCGGGGGAGCTTCGCTTCGAGCCAAAAACGCTCGATGCGACCCTGGATCTCATCCCCCACAACGACCGACGGGTGCCCGTCCCGCGGCGCATCGTGCGGCTCATCGCGGGCGGTGCCCGCCGCACGCTCATCGCGACGATTCTCGGCCACCTTATCCGCTGCCTCTTCTACAAACGCGGCATGTGCCACCCCAAGGGTTGCGTCAAGGCCTCCTGGATCGCGGAGGTCTTCGGGATCTCCGAGCGTGCTGTGAAGGGGCAGCGCCAACACCTCGTGGCGCTGGGCTGGCTCCTCCCCCAGAAGACCTCCCAGCGGACGCTAAACGGCCACGGGCTATGGGTTACCATCAATCTTGCATGGGATGCCCTCACCGAGGCTAAGGAGAGGCTCTACGAGCCCGTTGTCGAGCAGCCCGGCGGAGGGGAGGGGGCTCAGGAACCGGCCTCGCCCGTGGCCGAGTCTCCCGCAGAACTGTCACCCCCTCCGGCCGAAAAACCCGTCCAAACTGTCACCCCCATAGAAGAACCTCAGAAACCTCTTCCGAGAGGAGGATCTAAAAACCAGGAACCCGCCTCGGGCGGGCCGACTGGTGTTTATATCTCTCAATCAGAATCTAAGAAGACCGAAGCGCCAGCCGACCGGCCCACCCTGCGCGATGTGAAGTCGGAGGATCTCCGCGACCCGGCGCGGCTGCTCGACCTCCACGGCCAGGCGGTCGCCGCGGGGGATGTCTCGTCGAGCGAAGCCGACCGGCTGAATTTCTTCGCCGCCGCGAACCATGCGCGGGTCATCGGGAGCCGGAACCCCCCGGGGCTCTTCGTGCGGATTCTGCGTTCTGGCCTGTGGAGTTTCCTCACGCAGGACGACGAGGACGTCGCGAGGGTGCAGCTTCGGCGCGTTCTCTACCCCGAGGGTGCCCCGCCGGAATTGCCGCGTGCTGAGGCTCCTCGGCCAGCTCCCGGCCCCTCGGACGATGCCCGGTTCGTGCGGGACATTACAAACCTGCTTCGTCAGCGCGGCATCCCGGAGTCGAGCATGTGGCGGCTTGTGAACCGCGAGCGTCCCGAGTGGACGCGGGAGCGGTGGGACGCGGCCCGGGCCGAACTCCGGGCCGAGCTTCCTGCCATGGCCGCCGCACCGATGCTGAGCTAAGGGCTCAACGTGAAAAAGTTCCCCGGTTCACGGTGGGCTGCTGCCGTAACTCAAAGTGAGCAGCCTGCCCCTCGTAAACCGCCCCGTGGCATGGCGCCGTGCGTGCTCACGAGATGCCATAGCTCGACGCAGACCGAGGTGGCAGAGCACACACGGCTGCTGCGGCAAGATGGAACCAAGGTCGCGGACTGCCTGGTCGGTCGGTAAACCCGGAAGACGAGATCAGGAGCCCGCAGAGATCGGGGCACATGGCAGAGCTTTCCCCGAATTACGAGGCTGTTCCGTCGTGGAACATTTCCTTTTCCGGAGTGTCCGTGGCGAGTTGTCCCCCCGGGATTTATCCGGTAACTTCGCCGAATTGAAGCATCGGCGGGACAGCGGAAATCGATTCCTCATCGCGCCTGGCTCATTGCGTGGAACGCATTGCAGGTTGATTTGATGACTCGGGGTAGCTTTGCTGAAACCAAAAACCCGGCTGCGGCGGACGGGCCTGGAGTCTATGACTTGGGATTGGAAGCCAGGGCCTTCTGCTCGGTCTCGGCCGCCCGGAGCTTGGCGCGAAGGAGTTTCTTGAGGTCGTGGCCCTGCTCGAGCAGCAGGACGATCTCCTGGAGCTGGCAGAGCACCATCCGCTGCGGCTGGATCGAGCTGAGATCGCGAACCGCGTGGTCGGTAAATCCCGAGGACGAGATCAGAAGCCCGCGGAGATCGGGGCAGCCGTAGAGCGTGACCAAATGGGGGGCGAGCTGCTTGAAGTCGAGCGGCCTGTCCGACCACCTAAGTTCTACGAGGAAGAACCCCTCGTCGAACTCGATGAGCACCGCCGCGTCATCCACCGGCGGCGCTGCCGTGGCCTGCCTGGTCCGGATATCGTGACAGGTGAAAAGCCGAGGGAGTACCGAGCCGAGGATGGCCCTGCGCTCCGACGGATCGGAGACGCGGAAGGCTTGGTAGAGGTCGCGCTTCAGGGCTTCGAGGGCCTGACGCCGGTCTTCGGTGTGCTTGAGCCTGGCGTGGTAGGTCTCGCGCGTTACCTGCCGCGTGAGGGCCTCCTGACAGGAGGCCTGCCAGGTGTCGGCGTCGGTAACACCTGCGAGTTCGCGAATTCTGCTGACGAGTTCTTCCGCCCGTCCCCGGTCGTCCTCCCAGCCGGCCGAGAAGTCGGCATAGCGCGCGAGGCGGCTAAGCACCTGATGCCGCACCGGGCGGGCCTCGTCTCCGAGGGCGTTCAGGCCCCGGAGCAGGCCGCGGGCGAGGTGATATTTGCTGACGCTCATCCGATCCTTGTGGAGCTTGGTTCGCCACTCGGCGATGAGTTCCTCGGGTGTCCCCGCCTGCTCGAAGAACTCGAGGAGCCCGGCCTTGGACTTGATGAGTCGCGGGATCGTATCGACCAGGAGTTCGAGGACGTCTGGCGGGTAGTGGTAGGAGCGATCGAGTGCAGGTCTAAGCGAGGGCATGGGAGATCCTTTGACCACCGCGTCATGTCGTGCGGGATCTTATGACTCACGGCGCCGGGCTTCGTCAACGCCCCTGCGTCGTCGGCTCGGGACTCCGGCCTCTCCCTCGGGTGGCCGGTCACCTCCGCTGGCCGCACCAGCCGTTGCCCGACCCGCGAGCGCCGCGGGTCTTGGCGACCAACGGGAGCCTCTTCTTCTTCCTCCCTCGGAACAGAGAAGAGGGTAGAGGAGGGGAGGGATCGGGGGGGAGGAGAGGGGACTCGTCTCCTCCCCCCCGAAGACATGCGGCGGCTGAGCCGCCGCAACCCGTACCACGGACGGACACCGCCTCCGGGCGTAGGCGGCTCGACCGCGCTCGTTCTGCTGGTCATCGGAGTAGGCCAAGCTCGCATGCACAAGGGTACCTGGGTGATGGTCGGCTGCGTTCTGGTGCGAGCGGCCGGGAAGCGGAGGAAACTGCGTTTCGCTACACTCTATAAGGAAGGGGCATTTTGCGCGCGACCTCGAAATGCGTCCAACCTCGTCGCACGCGGATTTCTCCTCCTCCATGCACAAAGCAAAAAAACATCTGGCGCAACATCCGTGTTTCCGCTATCAGGGCTTTGCGTCGTCGAGCACGCGAAAACGCGTCATGACGCCCTTGTGAGTGGACGTCACCACCCGGGGAAGCGGACGGTCTTAGAGGCATGGATTTGTCTCGGACCACTATCACCCGCTGAAAGGGGGATCTCGATCGGTTCAGAGTTTCGTCCGGTCGGAGTCCCGGTGGCGATCCTTCGCGCTGGATGCCTGGAGACAGGCTCGTCCAGCGCAACGGGTGCTTGTTAGGCGTCAAAGGCCCTTCAACAAGGCTCAAATCCTGACATTCGACCCGATGCTATTTTGGAGGATGTTGCTCTCCTGAATGGGGGCGACAGGGAATTACCTTACCCTCTCTCCTCCCTTCCAAAAAGGGGGGGGGAGAGAGGCAAGGCCGTGACGTTTCAAAGCAGGTGCAAATCCTGTATGCGGGGGACAGGGCCATCATCTGATGGTCGGTCAACCCATCCGGCGTGGGGAGCCTTCGGCCTGGCGACAGGTCAATCGGGCGACTTACAACGCTCGGGGCAAAGCTAACAGAAGCTTTGTCGGTGAATAGCTCAACCATGACTGCGGCCCGTAAGGGCTTGCCGGTGAGTCTTGGCGAAGACGGGGGAAATTAGCCAAATCAGCGAACACTGATCATCGAGGGATACCCGGGACCTTGCCCCTTCTCCCTGGGGAAAACGCATGAAACTCAATGACTTTCATGCGGCGACTATGGCGAGTCCATGACTCGTACATACGATGATCGGCCGTGGGGTAACACCCGCTAGCGACGCCAGCGCCAAGACGAAGTACGTCACTAACCTGGGAAGGGCTCGGGGGGTCGACTGATAACCTCGGTCGGGTCTGCTTGGTAAAGCAGGGCTTCAAATCCCCGAGTCTGGGAGCGGGCTGCAAGTAGGAGCTTGGTCTTCTCTTCGAGAAGAAACCAAGGCGAGCATGTGATCGCAGGGTCACAACGTGGGGGGTGTTCTACTGGAACTCACCTCACGTTCGGGCTGGCAGTTCGAAGCTCGTTTGCCGCTTGGGGGTGATAGCCCAAGCATCAACGGCAACGACGAAAGCAGCGAGGGATTTTATCCACTCATAACGAGGCGTTCCGGGCGAATCGGTGGGGAGTGCGGCAGGAATGGTTTCCGCTGTGCTTCCACCGGCCTGGACAAGATTACCGAGTGATGCGGTGGCCAGATTTCCGCCCGTAAGGCGGAGCTCTGGCCACTGGCGACACAGGACGGCGAACGCTCGAAGTGTAGCTCCTGTCAGGGTTTCACAACGAGCGCTTGCTGAGGATAAATGGGTTTTTGACGGGGTTCTGTGAGGGGTTCTTGCTGAGGATTTGAGGTTTGTCCGTCTCTGACGGGGATGGTTTTTAAGGACCGCGCTTTCTGGGGAGTTTGAGCCGAACAATCAAGTCTCCCCCCTTGTCGCATCATGCGTGTGGACAGGTGATGGCAGACGGTTATGAGACGACAAGCGTCGGGGCCTTCGTGCAGCAGGTGGCGGTGCATTGCCTGCCGCACGGTTATCGTTACTACGTCTCAGGGCTCATGCGCGAGGGCAAAGACTACCGGGCGATCGACGCACGCATCATCGCCAAGTATGGGATCCCCCAAAACCGCTTTGCGCGATATCGGCTGAGGAAGGCGGGCGAGGTCGTGATCCGGTATCTGCGCTTCGAGCGCTGGTTCCTGCTCATCGCGAGCGGCCCGTGGGGTCAGCATCGCTTCTTCGAGAGCGAGGTCGAAATTCGCGACGTGCAGGCGGTGCCTATTCGCTTCCACGGCTATGAGCTGACTTTCCGCGATGGTCGGGTCTGGGTGCGGATCGGGGAGCGGGAACTGGCCGCCGTCCGCGAGCATCTCTTGCGGCGGGCGGTGCGCTCGCGGGTCTCGCAGCTCGTCACCGAGTTCCAGTCGCTTCCCTATGAGCCGTATCGGTCGGTTCTCTATCAGCTCTTTGGGCTCCTTCGTGAGGTCAACCGGCTGCGTAAAGCAGCGGGGCTCGCGTACGTTCCCAAGTCAGCGATCCCGACTCGAAGGACAAGCTACCTTGCGTTTCGAGAGAATTAAGCAGCGGCAGCGACGGCGGCAAAGCGCGTCTCAAGGAACTTCCGGATCTCCTGTTCGAGCTTCAGTCCTTCACTTCTGCATTGGATGTCGATGCGTACCTTTAGCTCGGCGGGGATGAGGATCGGCGTGATCGGCACAAGCTGTCCCTGCTTGCTCTCGATCTTAGCCGCGAAGCGCTCGCGGATGGCTCGCTTGATCTTCTTGATCTGGCCCGGCGTGGCGTGCATCGGCAGCTTGTCGTAGGGGCTTCGTCGGATGCACCGGCCCATCGCCATCTCATCCATAAGCGCTGGCGTGAATTCGATCGCTTGCGCCTTCGCCAGTTCCTCCGGGCTTAAGTGAAACCTATTCATAGCCCAGTTCCACAGGGTTTTACTCGACGGCGGCATGTTCTTGGTTGGCTTCTTTTGCTTCCTATGCTTCATACTCCCTTCTGCTAGCTCGAAGGATCCCTGACTCCATGTCGGGACCGGGGCTTTTCGGAAACCGCGCCGCGAGAGCGGCTTGAACTCCCTGTTCGAGATTGAGCCCTGCTCTCACGCATTGGAGCGCCACGTGTTGCAGTAACTCCGTCGGGATCGTCACGGTGAGCTTCGTGACACACCCCGCAAACCACGCTTCCTCCTCGCTCTTCTTGACCGGGGAAGGCTTCACCGGCGGCAGGGGTACCTCTCCAAAAAGCGCCGCGTAGTATTCGCGGATCTCGTGCTTGATCTGCTTCACCTGGGCAGTCGTCGCGCGAAGCGGCAGCTTGTTGGGGTTTCCCCGCTTGATCTTTCTCCCCATCGCCACCTCGTCCATGAACAGCGGCGTGAACACCAGATCCTTGGCCATCGCCAGTTCCTCGGGTGTCAGGTGAAACCTCGCCGCGGCCCGCTTCCAGGCTGTGTGCGACGGCTGGATGTGTTCACTCGGCTTCTTCTGCTTCCTATGCTTCTGCATCACTCCTCTTTCGATCCGCGGATATCAATGCACCAGAGCGACGGCTTTCCTTAAACGAGAGGGGGCCAGATCTTGTGGGCTTTGCCAGAGGTGAATCTCCGCGCGGTTACGCAGGGAGAGGGCGAGGTGGTTGACCAGGTACTCGCGCCCCTCCTCTTCGACCAGGCGGGTGTAGATGGAAACAGCCTTGTCGTAACTCGCGATCGCCTCGGCATGCTTGCCGAGATCCTTGAGGGCGTTGCCGCGGTTGTTCAGGCTCATGGCGAGGCCGTTACGCAGGTAGGTGCAGTGGTCCCGCTCGACCAGGCGGGTGTAGATGGCAATGGCCTTGTCATAATCCGCGAGCGCCTCGGCGGACTTCCCCAGGGCGCTAAGAGCCTTGCCGCGGATATGCAGGCTCCTCGCGAAGTTCTTCGCCAGGTACTTGCGGCCCTCCTCTTCGACCCAGCGGGTGTAGATGGCAGCAGCCTTGTCGTAATCCGCGATCGCCTCGGCGTGCTTGCCGAGATCCCAGAGGGTGAGGCCGCGATTGTTCAGGCTGATGCCGAGGTTGTCGGCCACGTCCTCGCGGCCCTGCCGCTCCACCAGCCGAGTGTAAATGGCGATGGCCTTGGTGTAACTCGCCAACGCCTCGGGAAGCTTACCCAGGGCGACCAAGGCGTTGCCGCGAACATTCAGGCTGATGGCGAGGAACTTGGTCAGGGGAACGGCGCCCTCTCGCTCGACCACACGGGTATAGATGGCGACGGCCTTGTCGTGAAGCGCGAGCGCCTCGGCGAGTTCGCCCGGGGTCTTGACGCGGTCCTTCAGGGGCGTCACGAGGTCGTTGAACAGTTCGTCGCGGCCCTCTTGCTCGTGCAGGCAGACGGCGGCGACGGAGATGGACTCGTCGGAATCCATGATCGGGGAGGGCTTGCCCAGGTGGCCAGGGGCGGCGCTGCGGTTCTTTTTGCTCGGCCACTTCAGCTTCTTCTTAAGTTTCATTGCTCCCTCCCCGAATCGGGGGAACCCCTAACGCCCCCTCTCGGGATTAATACTCATCAGGCTGCGGTTGTCCACAGGTAAGATCTGGCAAAGCGAAGTGAGCAGGACCAGAGGTCGCTCTGTGAGTAGATTGCGCATCTTTAATGGAATAACATACTTTCATCTTATCGGGATGAGACAGGGAGGGGGCAATGCGGACAAAGGTCGTGGTGGCGGAAGGTTATACGATGTTTCGCCAGGGCTTGATTGCACTGCTGAAGCAGCAGCAGGACATCGAGGTTCTTGGTGATGCTAAGTACGGCCGGGAGGCGGTGAAAGCATGCCAAGAACTTCGTCCGGATCTTGTAATAATAGATGTCGCTATGAAGGTCCTGAATGGGGTTGATACGACGCGGCAGATCCTCAGCCGGTGGAGGGACATCAAGATCATCGCGGTTTCAATGTATTGTGATCGCCGGCTCGTGAACGAGATGCTGGAAGCTGGTGCCTCCGGCTACGTTCTCAAGGACAGCCCGTTCGCTGAGCTTGCGGAAGCGGTGCGAGCGGTGCGCTGCGGCCGAACCTTCGTGAGTCCCTCGATCGAGAAGATCGTCATGCATGACTACGGGACGCGCCTTCGCGGAGGATCGGAGGGGCTCAGCGCGCGGGAGCGCGAGGTCTTGCAACTCTTGGCGGAAGGAAAGAGCACGAAAGAGATCGCCGCAATCCTGCATGTCAGCGTGAAAACGATCGAGGTCAATAGCCATCACGTTCGAGAGAAGCTTGAGCAAGCGCAGGCACCGAGATGCGGAACTATGGGAGGGACTTGACCGAGCCCTCGCTTTTGACCGCATCGTGGACCATGTACGGCGGTCGTCCCCCTCTCTGCTTTCCCCCGAGATAACATGCGAGAAGTTTATCCTGGACGATGGCTCCACGTTGCACGTGTACCATCACCGTGCCCTGGGTGAACTGGGCCGAATTCTGCTTGAGTACGACGGTGGGCGCACCCGCACGTCCTGTCAGGTGGCCGGAGATGAGTCAGACCCCAAGCACGCTGAGCGTGATGCCCTTTTCAGGCCGCTCGTGGAGGAAATCGCCCGTGCGACCGGCCACCACTGCATCCAGAACAAACGTATTCCGTGCGAACGGTGCGGCAGCACGGCGGCGATGCTCATCTTCGCCCCCGATGCCACCGGGCCGGGCCGTTTCGAGGACTATGCGCGCCTGATGTATTCGGAATTCTCCCGCAGCAACACCCATGTCTGGATCATCGGCCCCCCTCTGGGAAGCGGCCCCGAACCGGATCGCCCAGCCGATATCCTCAAAATCTGGCCGGAGCGCGCTCCCATCCAGCGGTTCACCCCGGCAGAGTTCAATCCGCTCCTTGACCGGATTGTGGCCGCCCATTGCTTGCGTCGTTGAGCACGCATTCGCCTGACGCTTCAATTGTTAACGCCGACCGTAGCGCTCGCTCTGGCAGAGCAGGTGGGGTCCGTTATGCGGAGGAAACCAGAGCACGAAGGGCTGGTTCTGTGCCGCGAGATAATCGAGGACGTAGAGGGGCGCCTTCAAAAGAAGCGTTCGACCACTTGAAAGTCAAAGACGGGCCTCTCCCACCCCAGGTGCTCGTCCATCTCCCATCCGATATCGATGAGGGGCGTGGCGGTGATGGGGAGCGTGGTGTCCTCGGAGAAGAAGGCCACCGCGGCGTACTTCCCCGAGCCCTTTCCTCGTTTGAAGACGAGCGGGGCGTAGATCTTGTGGCCGTAGATGAGGTCCGTCTCGCCATAGATGAACTCTCAGGGGCCCAGCAGCGAAGATGCCACGTATCCCCGAAACGCCGCCTGCTTGGCCGCATTGTCGGTCTCCTCTGGCCTGTTCTGGGTGGAGACGAACAGGTAGTACCAGCCGCTGTGCTGTACCAGCGACGGGACCTCAAGCTGGCGGTAGTGCCGCGGCAGTTGAAGGGGGGACTGAAGCTCCCACTGTTCGAGGTCGTCGTCCTGCGCGATGGCGTGCCCGACGGTGGCGATCGGCGGGCCTGCCGACATGGCGGCCTTGGCGGCGAAGAGCATGTGCTATCGGTCGTCGTGGTCGCGGAACACGAACGGGTCACGCCAGGCCATGAGGACGTTATCATCGCCGGTGATGTCGTAGCCCATCCTGGAGGTGGGGTCGAGTACTACCTTGGGCCGCGAGAAATCGTGGCCATTGGGCGATTTTGCGAGTCCGATCCGCTGTAATTCGCCATCGGCCTTGCTACGGCCCGTGACGAAAAGCAGGAACTCTTTGCCACCGCCGGGGACGTCACGGTAGACGCCATTGCTTCCCCAGATGACGAGATCGGGCCATCTGCCGTCCCGGCTGGCTTCGAGCACGACGTCAAGGTCCTGCCAGTTTACGCCGTTGTCGGGCGAGACGGCGTGGCGCAGGGCGGCCTGAAGATGCCTCTTTTGTCCGAGGCCTTTGCTTGCAGAGAGGGCGTAGCGGTGCAGCACGCCCTCCGCGGCCTCGATCACGAAATTGTCCCAGGTGTCGAACCCTTCGACCTTGTAGACGCCGCTGAGATCGATCGGCGTCGCCGCTCCAACAGAGTTCATCGCCTTGCAGCTCCCCCCCAGCGGCCTCGGCAGCGCCGTGCCGGGTCTTTCATTATACGCTCTTCTGGCGATTCCAGCCGTGGCGTGACGACGGCGGCGGCGTAGTCCGCACGAGGCCTGGGCGTCGATTCGTCGCCAGACTCTCATCATCCTCAATCACCGACTCGACGCGCGTGGGAGCGAACTCTCGGCCAGCGTGGGTTCCGCAGCCTGGCCCGGCGCGTCGGCCGCCTCCCAGCCGGCCGGCTCCGCCGGCGGCGGAGGAAACTCGCCCATGGGCTGTAACGCGGGGACGGCGCCGCGCCGGCGGATGCGGGTCGTGACCGGCTCCTCGGCCGACCGGGTGCCGCGCGTCCCGGGCCGCTCCTGGGTGGCCTCAACAACATGAGCCGCCTTGAGCGCCTGGATTCGCTGCGCGACCTCTGCGGCGGGCGGGAGTGACTGCCGCTCCGGGGCCGCTTCGGAGAGGGCGGCCTTGAGCTCGTCGCGGAGGCTGGTGAGCTCGGCCAGGTAGACGTCGTGGGTGAAGGGCTGCCCTAGGCGTGCTTGATAGTCCCGGAGCTGGCCTTCGGCGATGGCGAGGTCCTTCCGGGCTGTGGCCGCCTGGGCGTCGTAGCTGCCGGCCAGGCGGTCGAGGGCATTGAGCACGGCCCGCGGGCCATGAGAGTCGCGGGAAAGCGCGGCGCGGCGCGTGGTGGCCCCTTCGAGGAACGCGTCCGGGGCCCCTTGCGGGTAGAGCACCAGGCCGAACCTCAACCCGCGATAGGTCCCGAGGCGGACAGGGCGGGTCTCGTGAACCTTCTCCGGGAGGGTGTTGAGCTGTTTGGCCAGGGGCTTCAAGACGTCCTGCTCCGCATACGCCTGGTCGCCGATGGTGATGGGGTCGCCGGCATGGGCGGCCAGCGTCGCGCGGTCCTCTGTGAGATCGGCGACGCGCGTGGTGAGCCGTTTGATGGCGTCTGGCAGCTCGCGGATGCTCCGGCGGGCGAGATACTGCTCGTCGGCGTGGTTCTTCTTCAGGATGGCCAGGCGCTTGAGCTCGGCGTCCGCCTCGGCGAGCGTCAGCACGGCCGGGTTGCCCGAGGCGATGGCTTTCACCTCCGCGTAGGAGAGCTCCTGGCTGCCGATGTCCTCGGCGCGGCGGACGGCGCTCTCGCCTGTTATAACCTGGGCAATAAACCGCGCCTTGGTCTCGAGTGCCTGCCACATATAGGCGTCAAATGATCCCTCGGTGACGTAGCGGTAAATGGCGACCTCCTCGTTGTCATTTCCCTGGCGGAGGATGCGGCCCTCGCGCTGCTCGACCTCGGCCGGCTTCCACGGGGCATCGAGGTGATGGAGGGCCACGAGGCGTTTCTGGACGTTCGTGCCGGTGC
>Ga0310039_10001721_pt1 | contig 15262 bp, 10 predicted proteins | sample Sb_taG_4_FD_200460 | JGI IMG/M metagenome (GOLD analysis project Ga0310039, IMG submission 200460) | Peat soil microbial communities from Weissenstadt, Germany - Sb_50d_6_BS metaG (v2) (version 2) | ecosystem: Environmental > Terrestrial > Soil > Wetlands > Peat | place: Germany: Weissenstadt...
CGACCTTGCCTACGATCTCCATCGGGAAGCTCCTTCTTCCAGCACGAGACGCACTGTAACACGTAATGGAATAAGGGTTTCCCGTTTTTCATGCTAGACCAACTTCCTTTAAGTTGAGCGTATGGGAAGTAGCTCTCCCAATCCCAAGACGCGTAGCTGCTGTCCCGCGTGTTGGGGTCGCGGGGCAGTACCGCTGCCCTCTGGGGCTGGTAGATCTGGAGGCCAGAGATCTCGCCAAGCGCCAGTCTGTCAGGGAAGAGGTCCTCGACGCTTGCCCGCACCTCGCCCCCAGTGAGGTTGGGAGAGAACGGATGCCAGTAGCCGCGTTCACCGGGCCTCACGGCGAAGCGCTTCGACACGCGGCCGGGGCACGTCTCGAACAGGGCGTGGCCGACGGTCAGGAATTCGTCACGCACCTCGGTTCCCGGCAGGCGGATGGCCACCTCGGACACGTCGAGGTCGGCGAAGGTGGCGCGGGGGAGAAACTCCGGCAGTGGGTGGCGGAAGGCAGAGTTCTCCACCTGGTCGTCCAGTCCAGGCTCGGCAAAGCGCCAGCCGGCCTCCAGTTTGCGCAGCAGCGTCGGCACCACCTCGCGAAGCAATGGCCGCGGCGCATCCCACAAAATGGAGTCGATTTCTGCGTTGCTCAACCTCCGGCCCGACGCGTCGAGGGGAGCCCGAAGGCACCTTTCCAGTTGCCTCCGAAAATCCTGCCAGGCCGGCCCGCGGGCCAGCAACTCGCCCAGCACGCGGGCCGCCCGCTGGTGAAAAGCGGCGGTCGTCGGCCCGCGGAAATAGGCAAAGGGGCCGTTCCGACCAACGCTTCCAAGTCGCCGGCCGAGCCAGTCGAGCAGGAAGTAGGCGGCCTGGATGCGGAGCACATAGGGGTTTGCGGTTGGCAACCGGAGTTCCTCGATCTGCGGCTCGAAGAGTCGTTCGACCTGCTGGAAGTCCCACCGGTCCCGGCCGTAATCGGAAAGGACCACTACCGTCCAGGGCCGGGTCCCGCGCCGCCGACCGGCACGCCCCTTCCGCTGCACAAAAGAGGCGAGCGACATCGGGCTCTTGTGCTGAAGCACCGCGCCGACGTCGGGATCGTCGAAGCCAACCTCAAGGGCGCTTGTGGCCACGGTCAGTTCCATGTCCGCGTCAAGGCCAGGGTCCTGAGACGAGCACCGGCCAATCCCCATTGGTCGGGTGAGGTCGTGGCCTAGTCGTCGTGGAAGTTCCCAGATCTGGCCGGCAGCGTCCATCTGTCTCAGTTGGGAGCGCGGCAGGAGGACTGGGGGATTGCGGTGCTGGCGGTGGAGCCGAAGCACGGCCAGTTGTCGGTTGCGCTCGGCGTCGATCATGTCGCTCAACCAGCGATTGATGACGTCGATGTTATCAGTGAACCCGAAGACCTTGCTCCCATAGAAGTCCTCGGGCCTCGGAGTCTGGCCGGCCGGCGACGGAGGCTGCCGTAACGGTGTCAGGAGCCGGGCCAGAAGCATCCCGCATTGGATAGTGGTCGAAAGCAGGTTCGCGCCTGAACCAGCATCGCCTTTGACGGCAATGTTGTACTCCTGAGCCTCGCTGTCGAGTTCATCTTCTGCGGGCTCAAATTGCTCAACGCGCTCCACCGAAAGGCCGGCGACCTGGGACAGATGCTTGGGAGCCTGCCGCAGCGTCGCTGAGAGACCGACGATATGGAGGGTGCGCGGACTGGCCCAGTAACGCCAGCGGCGCACGATCCACGCGATCTGCGCTCCGGCTGCACCCTCGTAGGCGTGCACCTCGTCAAGGAGCAGCAGGCGTGGAGTGAGTTCCGGGGGTTGCCTCAGTCCCAACACCCTCTCCCAAGCCGGGTTACCCATTTCGCGGTTGAGCATTTCGGCGGACAAGAAGAGGATGTCAGGCGGTTCACGAAGTAGTTCGTCGCGGGTGAAGGCGAGCGATCCCTGCTCGACGTGGGGCGCCGCTCCGCCTTCGGCTGGGTAGAGGGCGCTGCGCCCGGCACGTCGGTCCTCGTCACGCCACACCAGATCCATCCCCGGCCGTTCGGGCGACCGCAGGAAGGGAATTCGGTAGCCGCCGGCGGCGGGATCCCAGCCGTGCCAACGGGTGGCACCGCTCTGCCTTCCGTACTTCTGGTCGAAACTCGACAACCACGGGGTCTGACCGAGCAGGGCGCCGATCCTAATGGGGCGCAGGCCCTGTGCCCGGAGCACGGGTTTGAGCTTGTCCGTCTCGGAAAGGGCCTCGCGCAATTGGTCCGCGAGCAAGACATTTCGCGGGTAAATGGCGAGGACTTTCGTGAAGGGAGGCCGACCAAGTTCGGCTGCCACCTGCAGTAGCGCAGGGACGTAGAACGCCTTGGTTTTCCCGGCGCTGGTGCCTGCCGAGACGATCGAACCGCTCAGTTGATCGTGGCCGTAGGCGCGAAAGATATGGGAGATTGTGCGACGCTGGAAACCGGCAAACGCTATCGGCGAGCCGTCCCGGGTGCGCGCCAGCGCGAGGAACAAGTCCCGCTGGAGGGCAAGCCGTGGCGCGTCGGCCTCGAGGTCACCCCAGCATTCGGTGGCGGGTTGGTCCTGGCGCGGGTAGCGTCGCGGCTTTAGGTGGAGCTTAACGTCAGCTACGAGCGTCGGGGCTGTGGCCCACTGGTTGGCGTTGAACATCTGCCGCAGCCGGGCGGTGAGCCGGACCCCCTCGGCAAAACGCGTGCGAAAACGATCCCCGCCGTCCTCGATCCGGTATAACAGGCCGGCGTCAGCCATGAGTCCGAAATGCTGAGGCAGGGTCTCTCCGAGCCGATGCCGCGACTCCCATAGAGAGCGGAGTGAGGCCGGCGCCTGCAATGCGATGCCGGCTTCAACCTCGGCCGCCCGGAACGAGACGTCGTAGAAGCCCCACGAGAGCAACCGAGCCTCGCGGCGTTCTAGGAAGGCCAACAGTTCGTCGTAGAACACATCGACGGGCATCGGGGCGTCCTTCTCGATTGGCTACCGGGTGCTGACGCGAAACAGGGTCCACAAGTTGTGCTTCTCGAGGAATTGACGCACGGCCTTTTCCTCAAGCGGCACTTTCAGCCCAGCATTGCCGGCTGCAGCGTCGACCAAGAACTTTCGCACCGGCTCATCGTCTAATCCGAGGCGTTGCACCGCCAGCCTGAGTTCCTCAAGATCGTCCCGGATCGTTTCGGCCTTGCGATCGCTGGACGGCGGCTGAGCCAGGCTTCCCCCGAGCCGCTCCATCACGTCTGACAGTTCTTCCGCCCCGGAGAGCTTTAGGTCGCGCGCTACTTCAACGAGCTTCTCGTACGGCGCACGCTTCTTCTTCATCAGGGTCTGCCAGCGGTCTCGGACGCCGCGACGGGAAGAGTCTGCCTGCTCGACGATGGTGGTCACATCCTCGTTGCTCCGGGGTTCCTGGATCCGGTCGATGCTCACATTTAGCTTCTTCAACAACCGCCGAGCGGTCGTAGCGGCCTTCTTTCGCTTCGGGGCCACCCCGGTCGAGCTCTCGTCCGGAAAGACGACCCGTACCAACTCTTCCAGCGCTTCCGCCTCCGCAAATTGGTGGAGGGCCGAGGTCAACTTCTCATTGAATCCCACCATCTTACCGACCAGCGTCTTGAGCCGTCGCCGCTCCGGCAACCTCTTCAGCCGATCCGTCAGGGTCGTCAGCAGCGTCATCGTCCTCCTCCCGTTCCTGGCCTCCAACGACAGCCATGGTTTGCAGCAGGTTCTTGCGCGTCTGTTCCGGGTCACCTTCAACAGAGAGCCCCTGGTCCTCCGCGTCCAGTTCATCACCGAGTTTCCTCAGGTGGGCCTCGACAATGAGCAGAGTGTCCTCGAGGTCGAGGAGGTTCCTCGGATCGAATTGGATGACCATCGTCGGATCGTCGCTGTCCGCCAAGGCATGGGCCTCCTCTAGGCTTCGGCACCATGCACCGCTTCGGTCGCGTAACGCGCGGCTTCGGAGCAGGCCATCGAATGCCTCGTCTGGGAGTACGTACTTGATTTCCCGGCGCGTCTCGATCAGAGCAAGTAGGTCGGTGAGGAAGGTCTCGAGGGCCTGGCGGGGCTGCGAGGTGTCGTAGCCAAATGCCGCAAGGACACGACAAGCGGACTGGTACCGGCTTTGGATGGCCGTCTTTTCCGCCTCCAGGGCCTTCTCCACCCCGGCGTACTCCTTTGCAGTGGCGAGCGCGGTGAAACGAGATTGCCAGAAATTGCTCTGGTAGCCCTCATCTAGGGGGCTGATGGCCAGCCGCGTTCGGACCGCGGAGACAAGACGCAGCACGGGGAGCGGGTCGATGAAGTTCGCGCCCTGGCGAGTCCGGCCTTGGGGAACCTCCAACTCATTGATCAGGTACTCGCGCAGTTGGTCGTGGCGAGCGAGGAGGTCTTCGGCGAGTTCCTGCCACGGCGGTGCGAGCGCGATGAAGCAAGCTGGCCGCGTCCGCAGATCCTTCTGATCCAAGACGAGATTCTTCCAGGTCGCGTTCTTGTCATCGCAGCGAATCACTCGCTCCTTCTCCGGGTCAGATCGGCGGAGGATCTCGGCGAGAAACTCTGCGTCATTCTCCGGCAGCGCCCGCCGCCTACGGATGAGGGAGGCGAGGGCTAGTAACTCCACCGCGACGCACACGGCGCGATCAACCGAGAGGTCATCGGGCGTCTGGAGCGCGCGGATGATCCGCTCGCTATTGCGGCGGAGCCAACGTGCGACTACCCGTTTGTGCAACTCTCCCGCGTCGAAATCCCAGGAACGGCTCCCCTGATAATTGAACCTTGCTAGGGCCTTGATCAGCTCCCGCGTTTCCTCGTGACGAGGAAACACCTCCAAAAAAAACAAAGTCGTCGCGGGGCGGGACCGCTGTCCCTCGACCTTGATATACTCATACTTCTCACCTGTGTTGCCGCGGATAAGCCTGTCCCACTCGGCGATGGGAACCGCCCGGCAATCATCCCACGGCACACAGTTGCGAACCATCTCCGCCAAGAATTGGCGGACCTTTGCATCGTCGGGCAGGTCCTTCTCGTTCTCCAGCCACTCCCGTAGCCCATCCAACAGTTTCGTGAGCCTACGCACCTCGGCCGGCTTCTGCTCCCGCCGTTCCGGCTCGGGCGGTCGTGGTTCGTCGCGAGGCTCTCGCCGCTTCGTCTTGACCTTCTTGGTGAACTCGGGGAGCCCCAGGAGGGATCCGATCGGCTCCAGCGCGTGGGCCTGGTCAGGTGCCGTAGCGATCTCCGGGTCTGTCCAGAATAGTGACAGCAAGCGCGCCCGTTGCGTCTCGGCATCGTCCCAATCGCCGCAGAATTGATTGATGAATTCCGACCAAAAAGGTGGGTCGCCTTGACGGATATGCTGAAGGTCACTTGCCCGGGGGAATTCCCGGAGTTCAATCGCCTCTGTGTCACGGAGGAGGGGGCGGAAAAGTTCCATTAGGAAGCCGCGGGGGGTTTTGGCGATCCCCAATACTTCATCAGGCTCCAATCGCTCCAACATTCTCCATGGCGCATACGTACTGAAGGGGTACAAACCGACGGAGACCCCGTCCAGCGTGACGCTCCCAAAGGCGTTGTGACACTCCAGGCGTCGATCGCAGTGAGTGCATGCGCTGAGTGAAACATCGCCGCCGCTCTGGCGACGGGCTCTAGCTACCCTTTTGACCTGGTCCTCCGCGAGGCGGATGGCATTCAGATAGCGTGCGGTAAACGCCGCCAAACCCTGCAGGTCGTCGGCCCACTCGCTCATGGCCGCCTTGCCGATACTGGCGACATGGGTGACCCGCTGGCGGTCGTTGTCGCGCAAACGCTGCATCCCGGCGTCGGTCACGCCCATGACAGCGAGCACCGGGCACATGCTCGGATCGTTTCGTGGTTCCACTGCCTTGACCACCTCGATGTCGAGCACAGATACCGCGGAGATATCCTCGATGAACAGAGCCAATCGCTTGCCCTGGGCCTGTAAATCCCTGCGGATGTCACCGAGCATGCGGTCGAGGTTGCCGCCAGACAACCCGGTCATCTCTCCCACAGCATCGTCAAGGGCTTCGTTGAGAACTGCGGCCGCTTTGATTCGAAGGTCAACCCGATCGTCAAGCTCGTCGATGAGTGCCAAGACGTCAGGAATGTTCTCGCTGCGCTTCTTGTGCTTCTCCGAGCCGATGCATAGCTCCTCCGGGGTGACGCGTGGCCGAGAGTCCCGGTCTCGTGCGTCGCTCTGTTCGTTGAGCAGGCGGATGGTACGATCGATGACCCCATCGGGACGGGCGAGCCATCCGCCGAAACCGCGTTGCTTGCATGCTTCGCCGAAGTGCTTCAAGTCGCGGTCGATCTCGGCGAGCGACTGGCGGCCTCGGTCCTTGCGTCGCGTTCCCAACTCGAGGGCAAGCTCGAGAAGCAGCTTTTCCCGCGCCGTCTCGATTGAGATTCGTTCCAGGGCATCCCGCACCGGCTTGAGATAACCGCTGAACGCCTCGCCAAGTTGTTGGATGAGTTGGGTCAAGGCATCCTTGAGGCTCCCGGAGCCACGTCGTATCAGCACGGGAACGAGGTCGCTCATGTGACCGATTTGGCGGTCGAAATCGCAACGAAGTTTGAGCCAGTTGATGAGATGGGACTTACCGGTTCCGGCTTCGCCGTAAATCAGGACCGAGATGTCGCGATCTGGATTCTGATGCTCCCAGGACCTCATCAGGCTCGCATAAAGGTCTTCCTCGTTGGGCCGACGGTCCTGAGGAAAATCAAGGAAGCCTTTCTCGGGGATGATGTTCTTGACCGGGCTGTGGGTGGCCAAGAAGTAATGGACACTCTCTTCGCCGAGCTTGGCCAGGAGCGTAACTGCATGGGAGATGCGTTCGGGTTCCCAGCACACGGGCAGAGGGATGCGTGTCATGCTGCCTCCTCGCCGGGGAGCCATTCCACTCGATAGATCCGCTCGGAACGGAGATACGTCGCGTCACGACGCGCCGCCGCGTCGCGGATGTCCCAGCCGTCGCTGTCGGGCGGGCAGTGCAGCCGCAGCACCCGGTCCAAGTGCAACTCGACCAGCGCATGGCCAAGGCCGAGTGTGCAGCGGTGACTGGCCGGGTCGTACGCAGGATTGGCTTCAAGAAAGATTGTACCACCGTCCAATTCGGGGCAGCGCTCGGCAAGCCGGCTCATGAAGACCGCCGCAGGCAGTTCCCGCTCGCTGCGGAAGATGCACGGCAGGCGGCGCCGCAGTCGCTCGTAGGGGTTGCAGTGGAAGACGCTACGGGGATCGTACCACCCGAGACCTGCGTATCTGAACCATCGATGGAGGCCGGTCAACTTGTCCTTGTTGAATTGATTTGCCCCCGCGGCAGGCGGGTAGACGGCCGCAAAGTCCTTGACCCACTCGGCGTAGGTACGTTCGACGCTGGCGAGTTTCCCCAGCCCAAGTATGAAGCTGTAGAACGGAGCGAAGAACGGCTCGACATCGGTCTTTCCCAGGACCTGCTCGTCAATGGCTTCGCGGACGAGTTCTCCCGTGCTACGGGAATCTCCACGAACGGTCAGAACGACGTTTCCCGCATCAGTGACCTTGATCAAGCCCAACTCCGCAGCGGCTCGCAACATTCTGGTGGACTGCGGGCGGCTTGGCTTCACGTCCGGCAGGGTGTCGGGTTGAAGGAGTTGACCGAGGGTCTCGCTGCTCCAGCGACGGGACTCATCGGAGCGGATGAGCTCGATGAGCGTCTCGACGCGGGTCGGAGTTGCTAAGTCATCGGTGAACATGCTGGTAGATCGCTTCGCTATGAGAGTTGGGGAAACCTCTTGGCCTACATAGGCGGTAGGCAGCGTCTCATCGGGAGCCCTGCCGTCCCGTCCATACTCAGCACCGGAGCCACCTCTCTGGTCTGTCGCGGTACTCCAATTCGGCGACCTCGTGCCGCTGCAAGGCGTAGCGAAGGTCCTGGGCAGTCAGGGGGGGAGAGAAGCAGTGAATCGACTCGCGGCCGCCGCGGGTGGGCAGTGCGTCCTCCAAGAGGCGGTCGAAGTGAAGCAGCACGAGCGATTCACCGGCAAGCGGCTCGACCGGCGGTGGATCGATTCGGTACGGCACACGCAGATAGGCTGGCAGCGTGGCGTACAGCCGGTCGAACAGTGGCATCAAACGTACAAGCCGATCCGGAGCCGCGGCAAACCGCCGGACATTCTTCCGTTCCATGCAGTCCCTGATGAACGTCAGAAAGGCACCTTCCCCATCACGCCAAGGTTGTGGGCAACCTCCGACCAGTATCGAACGCGGCGTGGGTGGAACACTCTGCGACCGCTCCCAAAGCAGGGGCGGACACTCTCTCGGCTCATGACCGCCCCGTCTGCAGGCGCGGCAGCCGCCGCAGACGCGCTGTGTCCCAGGTCCATAGAGCCGCCTCAGCACGCGCGTGATACACTCGCGACCCGAGAGATAGTCCTTCACCATCTCGAGACCACGCCGGGCTTCCGCGACCTCCACGATGCGCGGGCGTTCCACCATTTCACCGACGTTCGGGGAGTCCGGATTGAAACAAAGTTCAACCTCGATCCACTCCCGCCTCTCTTGGTCTGCGTCTTCGGGATACTCGTACGTCACGTCGCGCAGCCGGAGAAGGCCCGCACGGTGTAGTTGGAGTAGCAGCCGTTTGTTCCAGCGGACGTTCTCATTGCCGGTCCTCCTTCCGAGCATGCCCGCCCGTACTGCCGCCGGGTTGAGCTTCCAGACATTGTCCGTAATCGAAGTCGGCCGAGCAAACTCCCGCTGCCACATTGCGCCCCAGCGCAACTGGAGCAGTTCGGGCGTCATGTAGCGTGGCCCCAGGCCCAGGGCCACCTCGAAGTCCCTGACGGTAGGCAAAAGCAAGCAGACAGTAGACCACCCATCACGCCCTCCCCGGCCCACTTCCTGGTAGTACCGGTTCATGTCCTCGGGAAAGCAGGCGTGGAGGACGGTCCGCACGTCCCGCTTGTCAACCCCTAGCCCGAAGGCTGACGTCGCGATCATGAGGTCGACTTGGTCAGCCCGCCAGGCGTCCAGCAACCGACGTCGATCGCGTGTCCGCGTCTCTCCGTGGAAACATCCCAACCGGCAGTAGCCAGACTCTTCCGAGAGCCTGCGATGCCACTCCCTGGCATCCTCGACCTCGGTCACGTAGAGAATGGCGGGCCGCGGCAAATAGCGAAGCGCCTCGAGCACGGCCTGGTCTCTGTCGTTCTCGGTCTGAAAGAGGCGATCGAAATAGACCATCTCCGGTCGCAGCCTTTGGCCGACCAACTCAATTAACGGCGAAGTCGCGGCGGGCGGGAATAACTGCCGCAGATCGGCTCGGCCGACTTCCGTCAGCGTAGCCGTCTGGAGTAGCGTGCGCAACCGGCTTCCCGGGCCCTCCATCCACGAACGTCGCACACCGGCAAGCATTTGAAAATCGACACGGAAGTAAGCGCCCCACGTCTCGACGATGTGGACCTCATCTACGACCAGGTTGTCGAGTCGTCCAGCCCCTGCTTCGCGGTTCAGGAGGCTGCGTAATCGACCGGACACGCACGCCTCAGGCGACGTGAAGAGCAAGCGGGTCTGGAGTTGATTCAAGGCGACAAGAACCTCGGTCTTCCCGGTTCCCGGTCCTGCGGCGATTAGCCGTACCGAGGTCCGTCAGCTCATAGAGGTCACGCCAGACAAGCATCTCGGCCCTTGGCGCGCCCGCGCCTGCGAGGCCCCGCAAGACGCAATAGTGAAACCTGGTCTTGATCGAACTCGCTGATGATCGGACTGTTCCCTGGACGGGCATCCTCGGAGAGAGCATCATAAAGGGGTCGTGAAGACTTTGTACCGAGCTCGCGGATTTATCGCCGAAGGTAACCTCGGTATGGGCTGACTCATGGGAGCGCTGACCAGTTTCCTTCAAAGGGAATTCTCGCGCAGACCCCCCAACGGGTGGGCATGCCGCTCCGAAGTGAGGCTTCTCCCTGTCGATTTGGAGCAGTTGCTCGGGTACTCGCCTCGAGTTGATGTGCTCTTTGAGAGGGAAAAACCCAAGAGGAGGTTATGGATTGAATTTGAAGTGAGTCGTGCAGACCCCGTGGCCAATCATGCAAAGTTCTTGACCTCACATCTCTTCCAACATCAATTGGACAGAGACTGTTTCATATCCATGGTTAGCCCTCACGTCAACAAAGGCCGCAGAAATCTTGCAGCCAATACGATATCTGTCATGAGACAGGTCGGCATGGAGGCCTACCAGACTCTACTGCTTCCCCAACTGCCCCCAAACGAAATCAAACGGCTGAATCACCTAGACTTGGTCCAGCTCGAAAACCAGAGTTTGCATGTCGACAGGGAAATTGAACGAGCCATCGTCATTTCGGAACCGGTCATGACAATGAACGATTGTGAAATTCACCTGGCTGGTGACCTGCTAATCGTCTTCCTGAACCTGCGACGCTGGAACGACGACGTATCGACGGAGAATGGCAAGAGACTGTGGGGTCGTAGGACTGTTACGTTCTTCGCGTACGAGGCGCAAACCGGCTTGTTCGCACCGTCCAAGTTTTGTGCGTACTCGGCTGTGCCTCTCCGCTGTGGCCCCTCGATGACGGTACAGGCGTCGCCTGCCCTGGGCGTTATGACTGCTGAAAAGTACAGCCGCCTTAACGACGGCACTCACCTTCTCGACGGGCATAGAGCAGTCAGTCACCTCACGGGACAACTTGGAATGCTCTTAAGACGACCAGAGGAGGTGCCAGATGTGGCAACCCAATTTGAAGAATGGTTCGCCCGGGTTAACGATTGCGTAAACATTCATCCACGTGGCCCCCAGTTTGTACTGCCGCCTTCTTGGTACGCATGATCCGTGCTTATCCTGATATCTGTGCATTATGCTCGGTACCCTCGCCTAAAAGATCCGGTGTTGCTCTGCCCCGAAATGCAAGGTCTGGCGCATTCTTCTCATTCAATGTGGCGGGAATTGCCTGGAGTCAATGAATGACGCCGACTACCAGGGACGCAAGGCTGTGTAAGGATCTGCGCAAATTGAGACGCATCGCCGAGTCTGACGACCCGCACTATTAGGGCAGCCGCCTTCGTTGAGACAGCGGAATCCATGGACTGAGACCTGGCAATCCGAGGCCGCTTCCGCCCGAAAACCCCTTGATCCTCGTAGTTGCCGGCGGAGAGCTGGCGGTCCTCGATAACACGCTCTGCCTCGCGAAAACGCCGCGGCACACAGAGCCTATGAACGGAACGAGGTGACGGGACATCGCGAACTTATCTTGACCTACCCGAATGGAGGGGACATCCTTTTCCCGAACTCGCTCGTCGTGTCCCGCTCCTCGCCGGCAATAATCCAACCGGAGGATATTGGTGGGGGCGGGATCGGATCAGCGCGGCCGGTGTCTTGAAGGCCCCGATCCCAGGCGACGGCGACGGGAAACCGGGCTGGACCGTAGATGGACAACAACGAGCAACTGCGCTCATGGTGTCCAAAGGGATTGACTGGCCGGTGCCGGTCAATGCCTTCATCGATGGCGAGCCCGAGATCCAGCGGGACCAATTCCTCCGCGTAAACAACAAGCCCCTTCCCAAGGGGCTCATCACCGAGTTGCTGACCGAGGTCGTCACCCCGCTCCCGCGAAGGCTCGCTACGAAAAAAGCTTCCCTCCCTCCTCTGCGAACCGCTCAACAGGGACGCGGCATCGCCTTTTGCCGGCCTGATCCGCCGCGTGAGTACCCCAGCCGAGGCTCGCAGGCGTGCCACCGTCGCGGACCTCTCGGTCGTAAAGATGCTCGAAGAGAGCCTCACGAAACCCTCAGGTTGTCTTTTCCGTTTCCACAATGTGACGACCGGGGATCTAGAGGGCGATGAGGTATGGCGGGTCCTCATCGCTTACTGGTCAGCGGTGCGGGACACCTTTCCCGTCGCCTGGGGCGCTCCGGCCTCGCGGAGCAGGCTGATGCACGGAACGGGAATCCGGGCGATGGGGCGCTTAATGGATCGGATGATGGCAAGCTTCCACCCCCGGGAGGCGAACCTCAGATCGCACCTTCGGGACGAACTCCGGGCGATCGCACCTGTTTGCAAGTGGACCGCGGGGCGCTGGGAGGAGTTGGGGCTCGAGTGGGATGACGTGCAGAACGTTCCTCGGCACTTGGGCCTCCTCTCAGATTTTCTCATCCGGACCTACCTCCGCGGGCGGGGAGGTGCCTGATGAAGTTCTTCTTCCCGGACAGCCAGGACCTTGTCGACCCGAGTTTCGATTTCTTGACGGAACGTCGTTCGACAACGCGTGTCCGCCACCAACATGACCAATACCCCCACGAGGTGTTCTCTACCACGCCCTACGACGGGCTGCTTGTGTCGAAGGCGATCGTCGACGGCACTGGCGCAGACGGCGGACGCTATACAATCGCACAGCGGCAAAGACTCCTCCGGGAGGGTGTGAGAGCCTTCTTCCGCATTGAGGACCGTCCTATCGAGACGATGGGCGACTGCGGCGCGTTCTCGTACGTCCGTGAGCGTCGCCCCCCGTACTCGGTCCAAGACGTGATCGGCTTCTACGTGAATTGCGGCTTCGACTACGGCTTCGCGGTCGACCACATCATCCTCGCCTACCGGGAGGTTCTCGACCGGTCGCTCTCTGGGATCGACGTCGTTCCCGAGGAGTGGCGCGAGCGGCAAGACATAACCCTTGAGCTCGCGAAAGAGTTCCTCACGCTCCATGGGCGGGGGCGGTGCCGCTTCACGCCGGTAGGGATCGCGCAGGGGTGGAGCCCGGAGTCCTATGCCTCAGCGTTTGCTTCCCTCGAGAAGATGGGTTACGGCTACATAGCGCTCGGTGGCATGGTTCCGCTCAAGACCAACGAGATCCTCGCCTGCCTCAAGGCAGTCAGCGAGGTGAAACGTGCCACGACGAAGATTCACCTCCTCGGGGTGACACGGGTCGAGCACATTCCCGGGTTTAGCAAGCTCGGCGTTGTAAGTTTTGACAGCACGTCGCCGCTCAGGCAGGCGTTTAAGGACGAGAAGGACAACTACTACACCCTCACCCGGACCTATCGAGCCATACGTGTACCCCAGGTCGATGGCAACCCGAAACTTCGACAGCTAATTCTCTCCGGCAAAGTCGACCAGCGGCAGGCGACGCGGCTTGAGTCGGGCTGCCTCGACCGACTCCTCGCCTACGGAGAACACAAAAGCGGGCTCGAGGAGACGCTCGAGGCGATCCAGGACTACGAAAGGCTCCACGAGGGCACCTCTCCGCGGGGGAGTTCCTACCGCGAGGTCCTCGCGGACCGACCTTGGGAGAAATGTCCGTGTGAGATCTGCCGGAGGCTCGGCATCCACATCATTCTTTTCCGGGGGGCCGAGCGGAACCGGAGGCGCGGCTTTCATAACCTTCATGTGTTCAACCGGAGATTACACCGGGAGGTGAGGGGTGCCGCTCAGGAAGACGAAAGGGTAGGCAGGCGATGAAGAGTAGGAGTCGGAATGGCTCGCTGTCGAAGGAGAGCGGCGCGGGGCGTAGCTCAAATGGCACCGCTCGACAGGGAAGAGGCATCCCCCGAGGGAAGAACGGCGGGGAGTTGCAGCGGAGCGCTACCGCTCGGGAACCGAGACCCCGCGAACTCCGCCTCCCTGCCATCGAGGTCAGGCAGGGGCCGAAGCGGACGCTCTACAGCTTCGCTATCGACGGAAAGACGCTCTCGGAGTTCACGACCGTCTCGCGCGTACGGCGACGGGACACGTCCGCCATCGAAGGCTACCAGAGGCCTGAAGTGCTCTCGCACATCGCCGAGATCAGGGACTATCTCGAGGCGAACGACCCGATGATCCCGAATGCGGTCGTTGTCGCCTTCGACCGCCGCGTCCGTTTCGAGCCCGCATCGTCCGCAGGACGAGGTAAACCCAACTACTCCCGTGTCGGCTCCCTCATCATCCCCGTGCAGGATGGTCTCGACGAGGCGGACCGGCCGGGGTGGGTCGTTGACGGTCAGCAACGGATCGCCGCGATCCGCGCCGCACGGATTGAGAGCTTCCCCATCTGCGTCGTAGCGTTCATCACGGACGACGAGCAGGAACAGCGCGAGCAGTTCATCCTCGTGAACTCGACGAAACCGTTGCCCAAGGGACTCATTTACGAACTCCTCCCGTCGACCAAAGCAAAGCTTCCTTCGTTGCTAGATGGAAGGCGGTTCCCCGCACTCCTCCTCGACCGCCTGAACCACGACCCCGAGTCGCCCCTTTGCGGGCTCATCCGCACTCCGACCGTGGGCACCGGACTCATCAAGGACAACTCCGTCCTCAAGATGATCGAGAACAGTCTGACCGACGGTGTGCTGTATCGCTTCCGCGGAGACGACGGGAGTATGCAGGGGGATCCAGTCTCCATGCTACATGTGCTCCACGCCTTCTGGCGGGCCACGTCACGCGTCTTCAAAGACGCTTGGGCAATTTCCCCACGTCGCTCTCGGCTCATGCACGGCGCTGGGATCGTGAGCATCGGCTTCGTCATGGACGCGATCGCGGACCGCTACAGGAGGGCAGGCATCCCCGACGTCGAACGCTTCCAAGAGGATCTTGAGCCCCTCCGCGACGTCTGCCGTTGGACCGACGGCTATTGGGACTTTGGTCCCGGCATCCAGCGTAAGTGGAACGAGATTCAGAACACGCCGCGGGACATCCAGATGCTCGCGAACTACCTCCTCGTTCAATATAAATCCCGGGTCTGGAACAGGGCGACTGACAGGGGAAAAGCCGGCAATTGAATGGCGTCGAAGGTCCCCGGACCGGCCTTCGGTCGGGTTGGATTGTCAGGCAGGGAGCCCAAAGAAGGGAGAAGTGGTTATGACGCTGCCGGTCGTTCAGGCAAGCCGACTGGATCCGCTCAAGAGGAAAGCAACTGGTCAACTCCTCGTGCATGAGGTCTACCGGAGCATTCAGGGAGAATCGACCTTCGCCGGCCTCCCCTGCGTCTTCGTTCGTCTAACGGCGTAAAGATTCAATGAGACGACACGGGGCTAAGAACGCCGATTATCGCGGAGGCGTAACTTGCCTCTATGACACCCAACTTCTCGGTGCCTGCTTGCATGCATCCGAGTGCGGTGGCCGCTCTCGCCCGCAGGCCGTCAGGGGCATGCCAGAGATACCAATCGCCCCCCCAGCCACCGGGCCCCCGGAGGGGTGGGCGGCTGTCGGCTTTGTCAGCCCAGCCTCTTTCAACAGGGGGTTGGGGGCGCGTTTGCTTAGGGTTTTGGGTTCTTGACCTCTGAT
>Ga0310039_10001722_pt1 | contig 15259 bp, 14 predicted proteins | sample Sb_taG_4_FD_200460 | JGI IMG/M metagenome (GOLD analysis project Ga0310039, IMG submission 200460) | Peat soil microbial communities from Weissenstadt, Germany - Sb_50d_6_BS metaG (v2) (version 2) | ecosystem: Environmental > Terrestrial > Soil > Wetlands > Peat | place: Germany: Weissenstadt...
CACACTGCCTCGATATGGATGCGTCGCGCATTCGAGTGATCAAGCCGTTCGTGGGCGGCGGCTTCGGCTCGCGCGTCGAGGTACTGAATTTCGAGATCATCACGGCGCTGCTCGCCCGCGCGGCGGCCGGCAAGGTCATGATGCAGCTCACCCGCGAGGAGAATTTCCTCACCCACCGTGCACGTCCGCAGACCGACGTCAGGCTAAAGCTCGGCATGGGCCGCGACGGGCGGATCACTGCTTGCGAATGCGAAGTGACGCAGCGCGGCGGGGCTTATGCCGGGTATGGCATCGTCACCATTCTTTACGCCGGCGCATTGTTGCAGGGCCTCTACGATATTCCGGCGATCAAGTACGACGGCTATCGCGTCTACGCCAATCTGCCGCCGTGCGGAGCCATGCGCGGCCATGGCGCGGTCGATACGCGTCATGCCTTCGAATGCCTGCTCGATCGTATGGCGCGCGAGCTCGGGCTCGACCCGTTCGCGGTGCGCCGCGCCAATCTTCTGCACGCACCCACCCGCACCATGAACGATCTGATGGTGAACAGCTACGGGCTGCCGGAATGTCTCGATACGGTCGAGCGGGCGAGCGGATGGCGCGAACGCATCGGCAAGCTGCCTCCAGGCAAGGGTCTGGGAATGGCCTGCTCGCATTACGTCAGCGGCGCCGCCAAACCGATCCATTGGACCGGCGAACCGCACGCGGTGGTCAATCTGAAACTCGATTTCGACGGCGGCATCACCGCGTTCACCAGCGCGGCCGATATTGGCCAAGGCTCCTCGACCATGGTGGCGATCGCGGTGGCGGAAACGCTCGACGTCGCGATCGAGCGGGTGCGCGTGGTGGCTGGCGACAGCGCGATCACGCCGAAGGACAACGGCGCCTATTCGTCGCGCATCACGTTCATGGTGGGAAACGCCGCGATCGACGCCGCGAAAAACCTGAGAAAGATCCTGATCGAGGCGGCCGCCCGCAAGCTGGAAGCGACGCCCGAGGATATCGAATGCGTCGGAGAGCAATTTCGCGTCGGCAGTGGCGGGCAAGCTTGTCTGGCGTTTGCCGACGTCGTGCAAGCCGCGCTGGTCGATGTCGGTGCGATCACCGTGAAAGGAACCTTCACCTGTCCGCCGGAAGCCCAAGGCGGCCGGCACCGCGGCGGCGCGGTCGGCTCGACCATGGGTTTCAGCTATGCGGCCCAGGTGGTCGAAGTCAGCGTCGATGAGGCGACGGGGGCCGTCACCGTCGACAAGGTCTGGACCGCGCTGGATTGCGGCCACGCCATTAATCCCCTCGCCGTCGAAGGACAAATCCAGGGCTCGGTATGGATGGGCATGGGCCAGGCGCTGAGCGAGGAGACGCGCTACCTTGAAGGCTTGCCGGCGCATGCGAGCCTGCTCGAATACCGCGTTCCCACCATCGCCGAATCGCCGCCGATCGAAGTCCATATCGTGGAGAGCCACGATCCGCATGGCCCGTTCGGCGCCAAGGAGGCGAGCGAAGGGGCGCTGGCCGGCTTTGCCCCGGCGCTCGTTAACGCGGTCGCGAACGCCATCGGCATCGACCTCGATGAAATACCGGTGACGCCGGATCGCGTCATGGCGGCCCTTGTCGAGCGCCGCCGCCGCGCCCGGCTTGGCAGCTTACGGAAGGCCGCTTCATGACCTTGCCACTGCCTGATTTCCATCTCGCTCGCCCGCGCGACATTCAAGCGGCGGTCGCACTACGCGGCGCGGAGGCATCGAGCCGCTTCCTCGCCGGCGGAACCGATCTTGTCGTCAACCTGCGCCATGGCCTCGACCCTCCGGCGCTGCTGATCGACCTCTCCGCCATCGACGAATTGCGCGAGTTGTCCGTAACGGAGCGCGGGGTGCGCATCGGCGCGTGTACGACCCTTGCCGGGCTTTGCGACACGCCGGCGATCCGCGAGCGCTACCGTGCGGTGGCGGAGGCGGTAGCCGCGATTGCCGGGCCGGGCACGCAGGCGCTCGCGACAGTGGGAGGCAATCTCTGCCTCGATACGCGCTGCATCTACTATAACCAGAGCGAGTGGTGGCGTCGGGCGAACGGCTATTGCCTCAAACATCGCGGCGATATTTGCCACGTGGCGCCGCAAGGCCGGCACTGTCACGCCGCGTTCAGCGGCGATTTGGCGCCGGCGCTGATGGTTTTCGATGCCAAGGTGGAGATCGCCGGCAACGCCGGACGGCGGTCGCTTCCGCTCGCCGATCTCTATGTGGCGGATGGCCGCGCCCATCTCGCGCTTGGTGCCGATGAATTCGTCGTGGCCGTGCAGCTGCCGCCCGATCCGCCGCCCTCGATGTATGCCAAGGCGCGGACGCGCGGCGCCATCGATTTCCCGCTGGCGGGCGTTGCCGTCGCGCTCGCAGCCGAGGATGGACAAGTCGCGACGCTGCGCGTCGGCCTGACCGGCACGAACGCGCGACCGTTCCTGCTGGAAGGCACCGATGCGTTTATCGGCCGCCCGCTCGACAAAGCGGCATTGGTGCAGCTTGAACGGCTCGTGCAGAAGCAGGTCCAGCCGATGCGCACCACGCTTGCCTCCGCTCACTATCGCCGGCTTGTGGCGGCGTCGCTGGCACGACGCCTTGCCGCCGATCTTTTTTCGCATTCCTTAGCCGCGTCATGAGCGGCGTAATCCGCCGGGCCGGTTTGATAAATGTCAACGAGCCATGCGGGTCGACGGGATAGCTTATTAATCAGCCGATTACAGGATACCGAGCATGATTTTCTCCAACCGCATCAGCCAAATCTTGCACGACGAGCACTGCACAACAGTGGCGCTGTTGGAACGCGTCCAACACTTGTTGGAACGCTATCCTCGCGGCAATCGACCTGACCCGAACGATCGTGCCGACGCGCAATTGCTCACTGATATTTCGACCGCGGTGGAGGCGGACATCGCGCGTCATTTCGCGTTCGAGGAAAGGCGAATTTTTCCCTACCTCGATGCGGAAGGCAATGATGCCATCGGAACTCATCTCACCGAAGAACATACGGCGATGCGTCCGCTCGGACTGCGCCTGGCCGCGCTGGCACGCGCCGCGTCCGCCACCGGCTTCGACGAGACGAGCTGGGATGAATTCCGAAAAATCGGGCAAGATTTCTGCCCGCGCCTGATTGCACACGCGCAAAAAGAAGACATGGCTCTGCTGCCGCTGCTCGACGAGGCGATGGATGCAGAAACTGAAGCCAGGCTTTACGACGAATACGTAGGCAATGGATGAGGCTCACCATGGCGGAAGCTGGCACGACATTTCATGATGGCATTCGCGCGCTCAACGCCGATGACCTCGAACGCGTAATCGTCATCGACCGGGCCCACAGCGGGCGCTCAAGGCGGCATTTCTTCGAGAAGCGCTTTGCGGCAGCCGCGGCGCATCCGGACGAATTCGTCCAGATCGGCGTTACGCGCGACGGTTCGTTGCGTGGTTTTGCCATCGCCCGGCTGTTCCGCGGCGAATTCGGCCGCGAACCTACGGTCGCCATGCTCGATGCCATTGGAGTCGAAATGGAAGTCCAGGAGCAGGGCGTCGGCCACATGCTCATGGACGGACTGATCGAGACCCTGCGCCCCGCCGGCGTACACACGCTGCAGTCGCAGGCCGAATGGACCAATCATGGCCTGATGCGCTTCTTCGATGCGTCCGGCTTCAAACTCGCCCACCGCGTGGTGTTGGAACGGTCCACCTCCGAGCCTTTGGCGGAAGCGAGCGTAGAATAGCGAAATGTAACAGCGCAGCGGGACAAAGCGAGGAAGTGGTCATGAGCATTCGCACAAGTATCGAAGTTCCCGAGCGCATTGGTGACGCCGCAGAAATCAACTACGGGGAGCCCGCCGGCGCGGATTTCGGGCCGCTCGCGCGCGACCTCATCCCAGTACGTTCGATGGTTGAGCAAGATCTACGCAGTCTTATCGCGGTCGATCGCCAAATCACGGGACGGGATCGTTCGGCTTACTTCGAGCGCAAACTCGAGGAGGCGCTGCGCGAATCCGACGTGCGGATCTCGCTTGTGGCCGAGTTGGACGGTCGGCCAGTCGGTTTCATCATGGCGCGCGTCGATTTCGGCGAATTTGGCCGCACCGAAGCAACCGCCATCATGGACACGATCGGCGTCGATCCGGATTACGCCAACCGTGGAGTCGGCCGCGCGCTCCTAACGCAGCTGCTGGTCAACCTCATGACATTGCGGGTCGAGAGGGTTCTCACCGAAGTCGACTGGAGCGCCCGGGATCTGCTTGGCTTCCTCGATGGCTGCGGCTTCTACCCGTCATCCTATCTGTGTTTCGATCGCAATATCGTCGGCAACTCGACTCCGGCCCCTTGAGCCACCGCGACTGTCAGCCATGCAACTGCTGGTACTTCGCCAGCAGTTCGTCGTTGCTTTCTGCCCAATCCGGATTCGACACGATGCAAGTGGCCGGACAGACCAGCTTGCATTGCGGCTCGTCCTCGGCGCCGACGCATTCGGTGCACTTCATCGGGTCGATGACGTAGATCGGGTTGCCCCGGGTGATGGCCTGGTTCGGGCATACCGGCTCGCAGGCATCGCAAGCCGTGCAGGCCTCGGTGATCATCAGGGCCATAACGCGTCTCCTTGGCTTCAGGCCGCCTTCGGCACGTTCCCGAGGGCTGCGAGTTTGTCGAAACGATAGGCGCCCCACAACGCCGCCCCGATCGCACCGGCATAGATCGCATCGGGATGGCTGCGGATAGTGGTCTTCATGTCCTTGATATTGGCGACATCTTCCTCCAGCGCGGCAACCAGGCCTTTGTCGAGCGCCAGCCCGCCGGTCATCATGACGACGCCGTTCGTCATGCCGATCGATTTTAAGAGCTTCGACAGCCGCGCCGCCATCGACAGGTGAATGCCCTTGAGGATGTTGGGGGCGGTGATGCCGCGCGAGACCATGTTGATCACGTCGGTCTCGGCCAGCACCGCGCAGATCGAGGACACCACCTCGGGATCATCCGCCTTGCTCGACAAGGCGCCGATCTCGTCCTGGGCGATGCCGAGATAGCGCGCGATGTTCTCCAGGAACTGTCCCGAGCCCGATGCGCATTGGCTCGTCATCTTGTAGCTCAAAACCTTGCCGCGCTCGTCGATGCTGATGGCGCGTCCATGCAGCGCGCCGACGTCGAGCGCCGCGCGCGCTGCCGGATCGAGATAGATGGCGCCGCGGCCGTGGGTCGTCATCGAATAGAAGTGGCCGGTATGGAAGGGAATGCTCTCGCCCTCCCCGGTCGTCGCAACATAATCGACGTCCTTCTCGTCGAGCTTGCCGTCTTCGAGCAGTTGATCGAATACAAGGCGCGAGAGTTCCATCGGGTCGCGCTGACGGATGCGCGTGGCAACCCGCGACAGCCACGTGCTCTGGCCATTCTCGACCTTGAACAACGCCGCCTTGATGGTGGAGGTACCAACGTCGATTCCCGCCGCGATCGTCATGCTGCACCCCCATCGGTTTGTCCGTGATGCGCGCGCCGCGCGAACTCGGCCGCGCCGAGCGCACCGGTGTAAATCGAGTCCGGATTGATATTGATGGTGACGTCGCCGTAATTCTCTTTGATCAGCTTACGCAACTCGCGCACCGCCGCTTCGTTCTTGGCAACGCCCCCGGTGAAGGTGAACTCGTCGGTCACCCCGCCGGAGCGGGAAATGATCGAGATCGCGCGCAGGATGATGGCGCGGTGCAATCCCGCCAGAATATCCTCGCGCTTCTCGCCCAGCGATAGGCGATCGCGCAGCTCGGCGCCGGCAAAAACCGTGCAGGTCGAGTTGATGCGCGCCGGACGGTCCGACTTCATGGCCATGGGGCCAAGCTCGTGCAGACCTATGTTCATCTCGTCGGCGATGTAGCCGAGATAGCGGCCGCAGCCCGCCGCGCATCGGTCGTTCATCTGGAAGTTTTCGACGATACCCTTGGCGTCGACCTGGATACCCTTGGTGTCTTGGCCGCCGATGTCGAGCACCGTGCGGGTCTTGGGATACATCATGTGGGCGCCTAGCCCATGACAGAGGATTTCCGAGCGGATGTGTTCCTTGGAGAACGGCAGGGTCACCCGTCCATAGCCGGTACCGACCAGGTAGGTTTCCTCCAGATCGATGTCGAGCGTCGATTCGATCGTCTTCGGCACGTCGCTCGATCCGGTCTTGACCGTGTCGTCTGCGGCGAGAACGCGGGCAAGGGCGCGGCGGAATTTCTCACTCAAGCCACCCGACGGCGGCCGGTTCTCTACCTCGATGATCGACTTGTCGTAGACATTGAGCAGCAGTTCGTAAGGCAGCCGCGCCGCGCGGGCGACCTCCTCGGCATGGACATGGTAGCGCGAGCCGGCAATGTCCCGGAAAAAGTCGGACTTGCGCTTGGCACCGGGTGCATAGAGCGACGGCGCTTCCTCGCGCAGCAGCTTGAACACCTCGCCGATGGCGTCTTTGACTCGGCTTTCGACCTTGGCAAAACGCTCGCCCTTGACCTGGACGCGGCAGGTCTCCTCGAGGTCGTCGAGCTGTTCGATGAACTGCACGAAGCGGACGGAGCGCTCGATCGCGCCGAGGAACTCGTCGAGATCGCCTCTGCTGCCGCCGCCGGCATTCAGCGCGCGGCGAAACAGCGTGAAGCGTCCGTCGATGCGCGCCTCCTCGCTCGCCACGCGAGCCGCCGTGGCGTAATTCGAACGGGAGTTGGTGATGCCACGGCCGATGACCTCGCAGTTCTCATCGAGCAGAACCGCCTTGGTGGTGGTCGATCCGAGATCGATTCCGACAAAGGTCTTCACCAGTATCTCCCTGAATCTGCGTTCAAGCGGCGGCAAGCGCGCCCGCGCGTTTTTGCTCGATCATCTGGAAATAGCTCTCCAGACGATTCTTGATGTTCGCGGCCGAGAAGTAGCGCGGATCGACCAGATCGGATTCGATAAAGGCCGCCGGCTTGCCTGTTCGCTTTTCGACCTCCCGCATCATCAACAGTTGGCCCGCGGAGAAGCTGTTGCAGCTCTTGATCGAGTTGATCAATAGGCCGTCGGCCTCGTACTCCTCGATATATCGCGACAGCATGTCGATGCGCATCGGCAGGCTGCGGTTGGTGTAGACGCCGAGGCAGTATTCGGCCAGCGTCTCCAGCGGATTGTCAGGATCGTGGCGGAATCCGAGGTCGTAGACGCCGCCGACCTTGCTATAGCTCGAGGCGACGACCACCGCGCCTTCGTCGTAGAACATCTTCCAGAACTGGCGGAAGCTCGTGTAGTTTGGCGGACCTTCGACCACTAGGCGATATTTCTCCTTGCCCATGTCGCCATCGGGCGTGACCGGCCCCTGGCCATGGGCGAGACGGTCTTCCACTTCGGCGCGCAGGAACTTGTAATACTCAATGGCATCGTCGGTGCCGCGGAAGGCGCCGAAGATCGGGCCGATGTAATAGATGGCGCCGAAATAGGCGTCGATCGGCGACGGCTTGTTCTTGGCGCTCTGCAGCACGCGAACGAGATCGTCCTCCGCCTTCACCGACTTTTTTAGATATTCGCGCAAGCGGTCGATATCGAACTTCACGCCGGAGACACGTTCGAGCTTGGGAATGACCTCTTCCTTAAGCTGCTTCACCATGTACTCGGTCATGTTCTTGGTAATCTTGCCGTCGCCCATGTAGGGCGTGTGCAGCATGATGGTTTCGCATTTGTATTGCTCGCGCAGCAGCTCGAACCACTTCATGAAAGTGAAGCAGCCGGTGTAGGACAGCAGCAGCACATCCGGATCGGGGAATTTCTTGCCGTTTGGCGCCATGTTGCCTTTCGCCATCATGCCGATGTCCGACTTCACGTAAGTGCAGACATCCTCCGAGTGGCCGATCTTTTCGGCCTCGAGCACGAAAGCGCCGCTGGTGCGTCGCAGTCCGTTTTGAATGGCATTGACCTCGGGCAGATTGTTGACGAGGTCGAAGCACATGATCAATTCGTTCAAATTGCCTGGCACGAAAGTGGCCGCAACCTTCGCGCCGATCTGCGGCGCGCTGGTGAGGCGATCGTAGTGGCCGGCCATCATTTCCTTCTGCTTCATCATGGAGGCGTCCTTGACGATCTCCTTGGCCGCCGCAACCTTCGGGGTGACGAACGTGGTTGTCATGTCCCGCTCCATAGTTTGATCGAATCCGAAAACGTCCCGGCCTGCTCGCGGATCGGCTGCATTTGCCCGGAATTTTCCGCGTATTTGAAGGCGATGTAAGGAATGCCGGCATCCTTGAGCACGTGCTGCAGCATCGGTCGATCAAGCAGCGCTGGATCGCAGAAGCTCGGCGCGGCGAAGATCACGCCCTCGGCCCCCGATCGCCTGACCGCGCGCACGAGATGCTGGCCCTTCTCTTTGAGGTCCGGCTCGTATTTGGCTGCCGTCGCTTCGGACTGGTGCAAGAACGCACTGGCAAGATTCCGCAGCGGATCGCCTTCGATCGGGGTATCGGCCGTGAGCCAGCGCGTGACCAAGAGCAGGTCGTCATCGACGACGTAGCAGCCGGCCAATTCGAGCGACTTGATGAGGTTGAGCGGCGGCTGCTCGCAGAACGCGCCGGTGACGACGACGCGACAATTGTCGCGGCGCGGACGCTCCTCAGCGCGCGCCGCGGCGAGATAGTCGCGCAGCATCGCCGAATGTTCCTCGACCGGCAGCACCATGCCGGCGCGCAGCACCAGATAGGCTTCCGCCGCCGGGGCCTGCCACGGCCTTTCCGCGCGGAAGGCATAGAGCTCGCGAACCAGCCGCCGATTTTCGTTGTAGAGCGCGATCGAGAAACGCAGTTCGTCGTCGGTGATCGGCTTGCCGCGCAGTTCGCCCAGGTCGTGCCGCAGCTCGGCCAGCTCATTAACGTAGTAATTGCCGCCGATGTCGTCGCGATAGTTCTGCGGCACGTCGAAGTAGCGAACGTAGACGTGCGGAAACATCATCTTCCACATGCCCGACAGATTGCGGATCACGTCGCAGATCGACGGGAACAGCATGCCGTCGACGAAATCGAGCCGGCCCGACACTCCGAGCTCCACCGTGGAACGCGGAATGCGGCAGATATAGCTTTGGTAATAGGCGTCGCCGTGGATGACTTCGAGTTGATCGCCGCCGCCGAGAACGCCGAGCGCCAGCATGTCGGCGGCGTGGATGAGCTCGCGCGGTATGTAGATCGGCATGTAGCCGATCACCTTGCGGCCCGGCTTCGCCGCCTTCCACTCGCGCGCTGCAGCGAACGACAAATCCTCGAACAGCGCATTGGCGCGCGCGACGATTTCGACCGTGGTCGATTTTTTCAGCGATGCGTCCATCGTGCCGCCCTTTTGGCCATGAAGGCTTCGAGGCCTTCCACCGCATCGTGCGTCGTCATCAATCCGTCGAGATAGAGTCGTTCGACGGCCGCAAGCTTGGCCTTGATGCGCGCGACATAGTCGAGGCGCGCGGCCTTGACGGCATGACGCAGTGAGCTGCCACTCTTGGTCTTGAGATGCTCATCGAAATAGGAGATTGCCGCGCGCGTCGGATCGGATGCCGCTTCGTGCGCAAGCCCCATGGCGACGGCTTGGGCGCCACTGATGCTGCGGCCGGACACGAGCAGGTCGAACGCGCGATGCGGCCCGATCAATTCCGGCAACAGGCAGGACGCGGCGGGAGCGAACACGCCGAGCTTCAATTCCGGCTGAGCGAGGATTGCATCAGGCGTGACGAACAGAAGGTGGCCTGCAAGCGCCACTTCGAGCCCGCCGCCGAGACATTGTCCGTGAATCGCAACCAGGATGGGAACCGGCGCTTCCACCATGTGCAGGATCAAGCCGTGAATGTCGCGAAGCATCGCGGCGCATTGCGCCGGCAAATGCTCCTCGACACTGGCGCCGAAGCTGAAATGCGGACCTTCCGCATCGAGCACGACGGCACTCAAGCCAGGGTTGGCCAAATGTTCGGACAACGCCTCGTCCAGCGCCGCAATCATAGTGGCGTCGATCAGATTTGCTTTCGGCCGGCTCAAAGTCAGGCGCAACAGCCGCCCTTCCGCTTCGAACCAGACCTTGAGCCCTGCGTTCATGACGTCGTTCTCGCCCTCGGCATGATGCTTTCCGTCAATTCGTCGCTCCATGGCGCGTTGGCAGCGAGCGCTCGCCGCAGGCCGATAAAGTCGATCTCACGGCCGGTCTCGCGGGTTCCTTCGTTGAAGGCGCGGAAGCCGGCGCGCGCTTCGGTCATCATGTTGAGCGCAAGCCAAGCACGTGCATTCTCCTTGTTACGGTTCCACGCGTCGAGCTTCGGCTTGCGCAGCTCCTCGATCGTCTTGGTGGTACAGTCGGGGAAGGTATAGAGCAGCTTGGTGCACATCGATTCGATCATGTCGTCGAGCTTGCCAAGATCGACCGTGCCGCGCTTCATCAGCTCCTGTCCGGCTTTCAGCGCATCGCCGGTCTTCGGCTTGCCGAATACGAATCGTCCGTATTCGTCCGTGATGCGGCTCGTCTCCACCAACGGGTTGGCGACGAACTTGCCGTCCACTTTGAGCGCAGGCACCACATCCGTGATCACGCCCATGTAATAGGCCTCGTGCGCGGAAAACGGCTCGCACAGCACACACGCCGCCATGGCGCGCTCGACGCCGATAACCACGGGGAGGAAGTCGGTTGCGCCGCCGATCGGCGCCGAGCCGTGCTTGGGTCCCGCCTGGCCGAACCGCGCAAGGTCTTGGGCGATGGAAAAGTCGCAGGCCATGCCGATTTCCTGGCCGCCGCCGATGCGCATGCCGTTGACGCGACAGATCACCGGCTTATCGCAGGCCAGGATCCCCGACACCATGTCATTGAAGAGCCGCATGTAGCCGCGATATTCCTGCGGCTTGCCGGCGTAATATTCTGCATATTCCTTAGTGTTGCCGCCGGTGCAGAACGCCTTGTCGCCGGAACCGGTGAACACGACGGCGACGACATCGCGCGCAGCGCTCGCCTCACGAAAGGCGAGAATCACGCCCTTCACCATGTCCGTCGTGTAGGAATTAAATTGCGTCGGATTATCAAGCGTGATCCAGGCGTTGAAAAGGCCGGCGACCGGCTTGCCGGCGGTATCTTTTACCGAACGCTTTTCAAAAATGACGCCCTTGCTCGCCGCTTTACGCACGTGCTCGGGAACGAGCATGTGTTCCTTCGGCTCGCTGGGAGAATTGGCGGTGGCACGGATGGCTTCGACGCTCATGATTTGGCTCCTCAATGAGTTGGGACGAGCACCGCCCGGCGTTTAAGTTCGCCGTGATGGACGGCCTCGAAAATTTGGTTGATCTCGTCGAGCGGATGTTTTTCCACAAACGGCGCGACCTTCACGCGGCCGGACAGAACCATGTCCAAGGCCGCTGGATAGAGCTCCGGCGGGCATCCCCAGTTGCCAAGAGCCCGCGCGTGATAGGCCATGAGATTCGATAGGCGGATTTCGACCTTGTCCATGGTAAATCCGACCACGCACAAAGTGGCGCCGTGATTGATCAGGCTGAAAGCGGTTTCCTGCCCGGCGCGCGTGCCCGAGCATTCGAAAATGATCCACTCGGTCTGCCGCAGCGCGCCGCTTTTGGCGAAGCTCTGGATCGCCGCCTTGAGCTCGCGTGGGGCAAACTGCCGCGCATTCAAAGTCAGCGCTGCGCCCTGATGCGCAATCGCATCGAGCTTGTCCTGGTTGACGTCGACCGCAATCACGATGCCGCCGAGCGCATTGGCGATCTGCACGGCATAGCCACCGACGCCGCCGACCCCGTTGACGATCACCAGGTCGCCGACGCCGACCCCGGCCTGCGCTACCGCCTGGTAGGGTGTGGTCACCGCATCGGCGATGACCGAGACATCCGCGAGCTCGATATGGTTGGATTTGAGTCGCGCCTCGTCGACCGCACATAGTCCTCGTGCCGGCACCACGATATGGGTGGCAAAGCCGCCGTGAATGTCATTGCCGGGCATTTTCTGGTTCGGGCAAATGGTGGATTTGCCGCGCCGGCATGCATCGCAAGTTCCGCACGGAATCACCGCCGGAACGATGACCGCCTGACCCGCCCAGCGGGTTGCGTCTGACCCGGTGCCGACCACGTGGCCGCTGATCTCGTGACCGAGCGTCAGCGGCAAATCATGCTTGGTGCGGACGCCGTCGTAGTAGTAACCGAGGTCGGTGTGACAGACCCCACAGCCGGCGATCTCAACGACAACTTCGTCCCGAGCCGGCGAAAAAGGGTTGAACTCGGCGGCGACGAGGGGCTCGCCCTGTCGCGTCATCATCCATCGGACTGCGGCATTCGTCATAAGTCCTCCGATCCATTCGGCCCGATTTTGACAATTCTCATGGTGCCGGACGTACCGCCTCGATATTCGAAGATGCACCAATAGAACAACTTGCTGGGGTGATACTTGACTTAGATCAAACCCTCTTCGATCCGAACCCGGATGATGCGAATTGAGGTTCGAGGGAAGAGCGAGGGCGAGGAACGCGCGATGTCTAAATCGGAAAATATCTCGATCGCGATCGTCGGCAGCGGCGGCGCAGGCGCGCTCACAACCGGCAATTTCCTCTTGGAGGCAGCGTGCGCGGCGGGGTGGTACGGCCTGATGACGCGAACCGTAGGTCCGCAAATTCGCGGCGGCGAGGCGGCCGCTCTGGTCCGGTTGGCAACCCATCCGATCGAATGCATGCCTGAGCGCTACGACTTGCTGATCGGCATCGACTGGCTCAACGCCAACCGATTTGGCACGGAAATCGACGTCGGTCCGCACAGCCTGGTCATCAGCGATCCGCGCGGCGGCGAATTGCCGGCGATCGTCAGCCGTGCCGGTGCACGCGTCGTCGAGGTGCCGATCAAGGAGCTGGCAAAAGCTATCCCAGAGGGCCGGGCGAACATGATCGTGCTCGGCATTGCGGCAGCGCTATTGGGCCTCGACGAGGAAGCCCTCTCGGCATTGCTGGCAAAACGGTTGGCGGAAAAGGGCGAAGCGGCCATCGAGGCAAGCCGCGCCGGCCTCAAAGCGGGACTGGCCGCTGCCGGCGATCTCGATCTTGGCAAGCGCCTAAAGCCACCGCAAGCGAGCGCCGCCAAACGATGGTTGGTGTCGGGCAATGAAACGACAGGATTGGGCGCGCTCCGCGGCGGCGTCCGGTTCGCGGCCGCTTACCCGATCACGCCGGCGTCGGAAATCCTCGAATGGCTGGCTCCCAGTTTTGCCAAAGTGGGCGGCGTCTTGCTGCAGGCCGAGGACGAATTGGCCGCCATCAACATGATCATCGGCGCCTCGTTCGGCGGCACGCCGGCACTGACCGCGACATCGGGCCCCGGTCTGTCACTGATGATCGAGGCACTCGGCCTGGCGACGGCCGCCGAGATTCCGGTCGTCGTCGTTGACGTGATGCGCGCCGGCCCGTCCACGGGCATCCCGACCAAATCCGAACAGGCCGATCTCAACATCGCCGTCTACGGCTTCCATGGCGATGCGCCACACCTCGTGTTGGCCCCGCAGTCTGTTGCCGATTGCCTGTTCACCACACAGTGGGCCGTTCATCTTGCCGAGACGCTGCAGGCGCCGGCGGTCGTGCTGTCCGATCAATTCATCGGCCAAACGGTCGCGGCGATCGACCGGCCCGCCGACATCGCTTTCATCGGTCAACGCACTAAGGCGGCCGAGAATGTCGGTGCCTACAAGCGTTATGCCGTCACGGGAAGCGGGGTCTCGCCGATGGCGATCCCCGGCTTGCGCGGCGGCCAATACACCGCCGATGGACTCACCCACAACGAGCGCGGAACTCCCACCAGCAGCGAAGGCGATCATCGCGCCCAGCTCGACAAGCGGCGCACCAAGCTCGACCAATTCACCTATGGCGACCATTGGGCAACGCTGGAGGGCAAGGGCGAATTCGCGGTCATCACATGGGGCTCACTCACCGGCGCCGCGCGCGAAGCGATCGAGCGCGTGCGCGATCGGGTCGGGGTTCGCCTCGTCGCTCCGCGTTTGCTGTTACCGATCCAGCCCGAACGATTCGCCGCTGCGCTCGACGGCGTGAAGCATATCCTTGTCGTCGAGCAATCGCACGGTGCGCAGTTCCACCGCTACTTGCGCGCCCACTATGACATGCCGGGCGATGTGCGGGTGCTCCATCGCCCCGGGCCACTGCCGATAAGGCCGGGCGAGATCGAGCAAGCGATCATGGAATGGAGGGTTTGATGGCGACCGTCGAAACACAGCCGGCGCGCAAGCCTGCCGATTATAGGTCCGACATCAATGCCATCTGGTGTCCGGGATGCGGCGATTATCACGTGCTGATGTCGTTCACGCGGGCTTTTGCCGAGCTCGGCCTGGCACCGGAAAAAACCGTCGTGGTGTCCGGAATCGGTTGCTCGTCGCGTATTCCGGCCTACACCAATTGTTACGGTTTCCATGGCGTGCATGGCCGTTCGCTGGCGCTGGCGGCTGGACTGAAGGTGACGCGGCCCGACCTGAACGTCGTGGTGGCGAGCGGCGACGGCGATGGCTATTCGATCGGCGGCAATCATTTCCTCCACGCCTGCCGGCGCAATATCGACATGACCTACGTCGTCATGGACAACCGCGTCTATGGTATGACCAAGGGTCAGCCATCGCCGACCACGGAGCCGGACTTCGACACCGCACTTTCCCCGGGCGGCACCGGGCTAAGCCCTTTTCATCCGCTGGTGATTGCGCTCGCATCGGGAGCCAATTTCGTCGCCCGCGCCTTTTCGGGCGCTCCGAACGAGACGGCGAATATCCTCGTCGAAGCCATCCGCCATCCCGGTTTCTCGTTTGTCGAAGTTCTTAGTCCCTGCGTCACTTTCCGGCCCGACGAACGGGAATGGAAGAGCCTCGTTCACGCCGCCCCGGTTGCCGCCACCAGCGACCCGGCCAAGGCGGCGCGCCGCATCATGACCGACGACGGCTTCAACATCGGTATCCTCTATCGAGGCGAGCGCCGGCCGTATCAGCCGCGGATGGATGGTCAGAATATCGACATTGCCGAGCTGGAGAAGGATTTCGAGCTATGAGCAAGATGCCTTCCGAAAGCCCAATTGTCAGTGTCGCCGACCTGCTCGCGCTTGCGCATCAGATCGAAACCGACGCCGTGCAACGCTACACCGAGCTCGCCGAGCAGATGGAAACGCATAACAATCAAGAGCTGGTCAAAGTGTTTCGCGATCTTGCCCGGGCCGAAGGAATTCATGCCGAGGAAATTCGAAAAATGGCAGGCG
>Ga0310039_10001723_pt1 | contig 15259 bp, 6 predicted proteins | sample Sb_taG_4_FD_200460 | JGI IMG/M metagenome (GOLD analysis project Ga0310039, IMG submission 200460) | Peat soil microbial communities from Weissenstadt, Germany - Sb_50d_6_BS metaG (v2) (version 2) | ecosystem: Environmental > Terrestrial > Soil > Wetlands > Peat | place: Germany: Weissenstadt...
CTGTCGTCGAGTGTCAACGTGCCGCCGTAATTGCCAATCCCGCCACCGCTATTGGCCATGTTGCCGGAGACCGTGCTGTCGGTGAGGGTCAGCGTGCCGGTATTGACGATGCCACCGTCGCCAATGGCTGAGTTGCCGATGATGGTGCCGTCGGTGATCGTGAGGGTGCCAGCGTAATTGCCGATGCCACCCCCGCCCGCCGCCGAGTTTCCGGAGACGGTGCTATTTGTGAGTTTGACCGAGCCGCTATAGTTCGCGATGCCGCCATTGCCGATGCCTGCCGAGTTTCCGGTGACGATGCTGTCGGTGAGTGTCAGGGAGCCGCCGTAGTTGACGATCCCACCGTTATCGCACTGGGCCGAGTTTCCAGAAACGATGCTGTCGGTGAGCGTGAGCGTGCCCGTGTTGCGAATGCCGCCGCTGTTGGCGGCCGAGTTTCCGGAGACGACACTCTCGGTGAGCCTCAACACGCCAGCGTTGTTGATGCCGCCGCCGTCGTCGGCCTGGTTGGTGGTTGTAGAGTTGTCCGGCTGCGCCAGTGCCCCGGCTTCCACGGTCAGGCCAATGATGCTGACGCTGGCTTGGCCGTCGACATCGAGCACACGGTTGGCGTTATTGCCGCTCAGGGCCAGCTCGCTCGCCCCTGGGCCGACGATGGTCACACTCCGGCTCATCTCCAGTTCGCCGACCGTCAGGGTGATTACTTGTTGGGTCGGCCCGAGCAAATGGGAGTCGAAGCGAATGGTGTCCAGGGTGCCGAACGGCTGGGTCGTTTCGATCTGGATGGACTTGGCGGCGCTTAAGCTGGCTCCCGAGGCGTCGGTAGCGGTGCCACCGGTGTCGACGAGCGCGATCGCTTCGCGCAAAGTAAGGGTCGAGCTGCTGCCCGAAATGGGGGCGTCAGCAAGGCTATTCACGGTGAGGACGGCCGGTGCCAACCTGTCCTCCAGGATCGTGACCGTCAATTGGGACAGACGACGCAATGTGCTGGCCTTGCGATGGCGTTTAGACGGTCGCTCCGCGGTTTCCTGTGAGAAGCATTTGGGCAGCCAACGGAGAAGAGACATCAAAGGCTCCTTTAATTCTGTTACCGAAGGACTCGACTCGAACACCCAGCCGCACGGAACCCGGCGCGGGCGCTCCTGGTCGCTCTGCATGGACGCAGGGCAGAGACGGAGTCTACCCAGTGTTGCTCCGAGGATGCTCAACGGTTCGTGCCGGAAGCAACATATGCGTCAGGACGGTATCGACGCCATGGATTCATGCCGGCCCAGTCTTCCACTCGCAGGCAGCGGTCGCCTGCATCGCGGAGGACTACGGCTACACTACCGGCACAGACTCCTTGCCCCGGGTCTGCCAGCAGCACGGCCAAAGAGGTACTTAATGATAAGATAGGCAAAATTAGAAAAGCGTGAGAAATGGAGGAAAATTACGTTCTGGGCTGTCATTTAGGGTCTGGTTGTCCGGGGGGGACCGGATGCGCGGTGTGATTGCTGAGGTGAGCGGCGAGTCTCAGCCGGGCCCCAAACCGCCGCCGAAGGAACGGCTGGCCACTCGCGGTGCAGAACTTGAACGGGCGCTGGGCCGGGCCGAAATCAATTACCTAATCAAGAGGGCAAGCGGAAGCACACCCCTTGACCAGGCTTTGCAGCATGCGTCGAAGAGCGCGTTTGGAGCTGCAAAGGCTGCTTTCACTGAAGCCGACGTAGAGAGCGCGGTTCAAGCTTATCTTCACCCGCTCGAAGCAGCCAATATAATCGATGACGCAGCGACCGCGCACGCAATCGAAGAATCTCACAAGAGGATCACCCAGGATCCGCAGAAAGATACTTGGCCGGCGGGCAAGACGTTCGGCCAGAAGTATTTCGATCCTGCCGCGGTGGAGTGAATGTAGCCAATTGCCTTCGCCTTGTCCGGGATCGAATATTCAAGACTCCCCCAACAATCCGGGGCGCCCATGCCTAGCCCCACGACCCCGACCTCTTCACCTGGGCCCGTCACGGCTGATGAAGTCAAGCTGCAGGGCCAGGATGCCGAAAGGCATGTTTCGATCGGCTTCGGGCTGTCCGTCTAGCAATGCACGCGGCGAGCACCTTTCGATGACCGTGCAAGGTTCTGCCCCAAGCCTCCTCGGCTTCGTGGGCCGGATTGGCAATCCATCTTACCCGACCGGCCGCTAGCCCCGTTCACTGCGCCCAACGTCTCCTACCGTGGCTTAAGATGGGTTGCCTTTGCAACCGGCGCATGCGTAGAGTACGAGAGAGCACCGTGTTTCCTGTTAATACTGCGGCGACGCCACCTCACTCACGATGCGCTGCAATTCGCCGAGAGATACCACTGGGCTTGGGCAGATCATTCGTTCGCAGCAGGCAGGGAACTATCGCGCATCGGCTTTCCGCTCATGAATCGACAAACCCTGACAAAGTGAGAATGCCCTGATGGTCGGCAAGGTTATCGAATGGGCGCTGAATAATCCCCTGATCGTGCTCCTCCTGGCAGTCGCGCAGGCAGGGTTCGGCGTCTATGCGTTTCTCAATGTCAACGTAGAAGCCTATCCTGATCCGGCGCCGGCCATTGTCGAGGTGGTCGCGCAATTCCCGGGCGCCTCGGCCGAGGAAGTCGAACGGCAGGTCACCATTCCCCTAGAGGTCACGTTTGCCGGCATGCGCGGGTTGAAGGCCATCCGCAGCCAATCGCTGTTCGGCCTGAGCGACCTGAAGATGAGCTGGAATTACGGCAGCGATTTCACTTATGAAGCAGCCCGCCAAGAAGTGATCAACCGCATGGCCACCATCAGCCAACCGCTGCCCAGCGGCGTGACGCCGATGATTTCGCCGGAATCGCCCACGGGAGAAATCTATCGCTACATTTTGAAGTCGCCCAAGGATGCGGCCGGCCGGGAGATTTACACACTCAACGACTTGAAGGCGCTGCAAGACTGGGTACTTGAGCGCGAGTTCCGCACGGTTCCGCGCATCGTCGATGTCACCAGCTTCGGTGGCACGGTCCGTCGCTACGAAGTGCAGCCCGACCCGGACCGTCTGCGCCGCTATGGCATCACCCTGGCGCAGTTGCAGACGGCGCTGGCAAACAGCAATAGCACCGTGGGCGGCGACTACGTGAGCCAGGGGCAGGTGGCCATGACTGTGCGCAGTGTCGGGCTGTTCGGCGGCGGCCTCGATCCTGTGAACAAGGTATTGGGGTTCGAGGACAAGGAACTGCAGGCTTACCTCGCCGGGAATAAGTGTACCTCGGAGGAGAGCCGGCGCCTGAGCGAAGGCATCGCACGGCGCAAGGTAGAGCCGCCTTTTACCAAGGAGGAACTCGCCCAGATCAACGAGATCGACGTGCGGGCAGCCAAGCGCGCCGCCGCCATCCTGCGCGCGGAGGAGCAGCGCCGCATTCGCGGTATCCGCAGCCTGGCGATCGCATCAGTGAACAACCAGCCCGTGCGCGTCGAGGATGTGGTCGAAGGGGGCAGGCTGCCCTCCGGACAGATCAGTGACAAGGGCGTCGTCGCCAGCCATCAAACCCGCCTGGGGCGGATCGGCTACTGCAGGGCCCTGGTGGCCCGGCCGCCCGGCTCGCCACTCAGTCTCGATGCGGTTGGTTACGACCAGGATGACAAGGTGCAGTGCATCGTTCTGTTGCGCAAGAACGAAGACACCTTGCCCGCCCTCAAAGATGTTGAAGCCAAGGTCCGGGAGCTGAACGATCCTGCATCGGGCCGGATGCTGCCCGGTGTGGAGATCGAGCCCTATTACGATCGGTCGGAGCTGCTGCACGTCACGACCGAGACCGTGCGTGAGAACTTGCTGGTCGGCATCGTCCTGGTCACGGTCATCCTGCTGATGTTCCTGAGCAACGTGCGCACCGCCCTGATCGTGGCCATCAATATTCCCCTTGCGTTGATGTTTGCGTTTGGCATGCTCTTTATCCGGGGTAAATCTGCCAACCTTCTGTCGATTGGTGCCGTCGATTTCGGCATCATCGTCGATTCGACCGTGATCATCGCGGAGAACATATATCGATTCGTTACCAGCGGCGAGCGGCTGGAACTCCCGCTCAAAGACCGCATTCTCCGCTCGACCCAGGAAATCGATCGCGCGCTCCTGTTCTCGACCATGATCATGGTGTGCGCTTTCATTCCGCTGTTCGCGATGAGCGGACCGGAAGGACAGCTCTTTGGCCCGATGGCGCAAACCTACGCGTTTTCCCTGGGTGGAGCGTTGCTCCTGGCCACAACCCTAACGCCGGTGCTGTGCCTGATCTTCCTCAAAAAACTGAGACCGACGCCGGACAACTTCTTCGTGCGTTTCTTGTGGAGCAGTTATCTTCGCCAGGTGGAATTTTGTCTCAGGTTTCGCTGGGCGACCGTCGCCGTCATGGGCACGCTGATCCTGGGCACGCTCGCCCTGGCGATTTTCGTGGGCCACGAGTTCATGCCCGAGCTGGAAGAGGGCAACCTCTGGATCCGGGGCACCGCCCCTCTCAATGTCACTCTGGAACGACAGGTCGAGCTATCCAAGCAAGCGCGGCGCATCATGGCGAACTATCCCGAGGTGGAGTCGATCGTCGGCCAGCTCGGCCGGCCCGACGACGGCACCGATTCGGGCGGCTTCTTCAATGCCGAGTATTTCGTGCCCTTGCGGCCGGAGAAGGATTGGCCGAAACTCGTCGAGCGGAGCGGTTGGACGCGCTGGCTCTTCGGCGCCAAGCGGACGCGCAGCAAGCAGGAGATCGTCGATGAGATGAACAACGAACTCGAAAGCATGATGCCCGGCATCGTCTGGAATTTCTCGCAGAACATCCGCGACAATGTCATGGAGTCGCTGTCGGGGGTCAAGGGGGATAACTCTCTCAAGATCTTTGGGCCCGACATCGACCAGCTGGAAATCCTCGCGCGCAAGGCCAAGATTGCCCTGCAAGGCGTTCAGGGCATCGAAAACGTCGGCATCTTCCACATCCGTGGACAATCGCACATGGAGTTCCGCGTCGATCCGGAAAAGTGCGCGAAATGGGGCGTCATGACGGCCGACGTCAACAACCTCATCAGCAGCGCCCTGGGCGCCCGCCCCTTTTCAACGATGGTTGAAGGTGAGAAACTGTTCGACATTGCCATCCGCTGGCCCAAGCGGCTGCGCGGCAGCGAGTCGTCGATTCTCGACATCCCCGTGGACATCGTCAACAATCAGGTACTGCTCAGCCCCGGCCCCGGACCGGTGCCTTCTGCCACCGGAAGCGGCCTGCCAACGCCCCCCGACAAAGGAACACCCGTCGACACGTCCAATCCGATCAGCAACAAGCCACGCCTGCGGCTGCGCGACCTGGTCTCGCCTGTGGCCGACGACGGTGAGCCGGACCCGTATGGCCAGTTCGAACGACAGGGCGCCTCGGATATCTATCGCGAGAACGGCAGGCGGATGATCGCCGTCAAGTTCAGCGTGCACAACCGCGATCTGGGCAGCGCCGTAGACGAGGCCCGCAAGAGCACCAAGGAGATCTTCCAGACCCCCTACCGGGCGGTCTGGAGCGGCGAATTCGAGGAAATGGAAGATGCGGAAGGCCGGCTGATGCTGATCGTACCGCTGGCGCTCGGTTTGATCTTCGTGCTCCTGTACAGCGCTTTCCGCTCGCTTTTGGATGCCGTGGTGGTGCTCAGCAACGTTTTCGCGCTGGCTATCGGCGGATTCTGGGCCCTTTATTTTACTGGCACGAACTTCAGCATCTCGGCCGCGGTAGGTTTCATCTCGCTCTTCGGCGTGGCGGTGATGGATGGGTTGCTCATGATCTCTTATTTCAACACCTACCGGGCCCACGGCATGACGCTGCACGAGGCGATCCTGGAAGGGGCCGCCAAACGCGTCCGGCCAATGATGATGACCGATCTCACCGCCTTGCTCGGCCTGTTGCCGGCCGCTATTTCGACGCGCATCGGTTCGCAAACGCAGCGGCCGCTGGCAATCGTGGTCGTGGGCGGCATGATCACGACGTTGCTTTTAACTCGCTACCTGATGCCGGTGCTTTACAGCTTCTACGGCAACCGCGAGCCCACGGCCGGCTCTCGGCATATGGCACATTGACCACCACTTTGTTGTTGGCCGGACTGGTCCGGTTCTTCTAGCCCATGTTTAACACCTAATTCTTTCGGTTTTGACGTAAGTCCTTATTTTTCAACGTCCACACACCCGGTTTCCTGATACCCCGTAGTGATAATCTATCGCCTAGAAATGGCTAGATTCTGACATTTATTCCATAAAACGGACTGGTCAACGGACAGGACGACCATAATGCTAACATTATGTTCATCCGCTCCATCAAAGTCCCGTCCTCCAATGGTACCGTCCACGAGTACGTCCGCGTCGTCAGTTCCGTACGCGAGAACGGCAAAATCAAGCAAAAGGTCATCGCCAATCTCGGACGCCGCGATACCCTTGAAGCCATCTTGCCCCTGCTGAATCGCTTTCTCACCGGCGAAGACAATGCCCAACAGCTACGCCAGCAACTCGGAGAGCAAGGGCCCATCGAAGTGCTCGAGGCCAGCACCTGGGGACCGCTGCTAGTCGCCCGTCACTTCTTTGCGCAACTGGGTATCTGGCAAGTACTCGATGCCGGTCGCCGCTGGCCGAAGCTGCTGCCGGAGGAAGACGCCAACGACGATTGGGTCAGTCGTGTCCTGGTGCTAATCGCCAACCGCCTCGTGCGTCCTTCGAGCGAACACGCCCTGGCCGCGTGGCTTGAGACCGATTACCTCTGCGACCGTGCCGGCCGCCGCTACTTGCCACGCTGGCGGCAACATGGCCGGGTGCAGGTCGACCTGGCCCAATTGCAGTGCTGGTACCGTACGCTGGATCATCTGTTTGTGAACAAGGAGCAGTTGGAAGTCGCTCTGTACAAGCGGCTGCGGACCTTGTTCGACTTCGAAGCGGAGTTGGTGTTCTACGACATAACCAGCACGTACTTCGAAGGCCATGGGCCGCCGGAGTTCGCCAAGCACGGTTACAGTCGCGACGGCAAGCCACGCAATGTGCAGGTCGTGGTGGGCGTGGTTATGATGGCGGGTTGGCCCATCGCGCATCACGTCTGGGCCGGCAACCGCCGCGACAGCACAACGGTTCAGGAAGTGATCCGGGATCTGACGCAGCGTTTTCATATTCGCCGCATCGTCTTTGTCGGCGATCGCGGCATGGTGACCGAAAAGAACCTGGCCTGGCTCTCGGAGCAAGAGCAGTACGGCTTCCTGGTGGGGATGACGCGTCGCCAGAATCCCGAGGCGGAGACGCTGATCGATCGCGTGGACGAGGCCAGGTGGCTCGACTGCCCAATGGGGATCGTTGCACGAGAGAAACAAGATCCGCCACGTACGCGCGTGCAAGAAGTACCCTGTGACCGCGACGGCGTGCATGTGTTCGTCGTCGAGAGCGACGAGCGGCGGGCCTACGAAGAGCGGCAACGCACCAAGGCGATGCAGCGTGTGCGTGCGGCGTTGGCCAAGGTGCAGGCACGCGTGGCCAAGGGCCGACTCAAGAAGCCGGAAAAGATCGGGGCGGCGGTGGAGCGGACACTGCAAAAGCACCACGGCTACCGCTACTACACCTGGGAGTTCAAAGAGGGGTGCCTGGAAATCGCCGAGCACCCGGTGAATCTGCCGCGGGAAAAGAAGTACGAAGGCAAGTATCTGATTCAAACCGACCAAGAGGCCATGACGCCGCAAGAGGCGGTGCAGTATTATAAGGACTTGAGCGAGGTAGAACGGGGCTTTCGTTCCCTGAAGGATCCGCTGGGTATGCGGCCGATCTGGCATCACGCAGAGCGCCGCGTCAAGGCTCATATCCTGGTGGCGGCGCTGGCGTTCCTGATCGAGCGCATGCTGGAGCGTGCCTTGAAAGACGCGGGGGTAAATCTATCAGCGCGGTCGGCCTGGGAAGCATTGAAAACGATTCGCCTTGTGCAATTCCGCGTGGACGGGGAACTGCGCAGCGGTGTCACACCAGGCTCGCAACGGGCACGTCAAGTTCTCAAGGTTCTCAAACTCACCGACCATCGTCCACCAACGCCTCCGCCGGGCGAGGAAACCACGATGTAGTGACTAATCCAAAATCCAACCCTTATGCTGCAAGGACTTATGGCGACACTTGTTAAACATGGGCTAGCCGAAGGCCCAGCCTCTAGCCTTTCCCGCGTCCTTGGTGGCCATCCTCGGGCCCGCGGCCGGCCCTCAGCCCGCGAGTTTGCCGGCAGCGAGCATCACCACCGACGGCGGGGTGCGTCGTGGCTAAAGATCGAATTACGACTCCAAACCAATCGACGTGCGGAATCTCTAATTGGTGTCGCTGGTATGATCGCCGGAGTCCTCCGTTATCATCTCATCGGTGGACTCCTGCTCCGGTGCATCGGCCATCGCCATAAACTCCCAGCTACACCCTGGACATGAAATCCGTTGACCGAGCATCCTGCCGGAAACCTGAAGCCGACGCTTGCAAGCTGGGCAGATAAACACCTTGGCCATTGGCGGGCGCCTTGCAAGGAGACATCCCTCCGAGTCACAGGTCGAAAGCCCGCGGCCAGCCATCGGCTCACAACCTGTCCAGAAGCGAACCTCCGAACCAACCGCGGGGTTGTGGTTGATCTTTGAGACGTGATTGCGGTCGACCGGTTTATAGACAGCACACCACAAGCCCACGGTCGGCCGTCGCTCCAAGTCGGCGCCAAGGGCGACGGTCCCGACCGCGCGGCGTCACCAGTCGTCTAGGGGGCAACATCCGTGCCGTGCGGAAATAAAAACCCCGCGGCCAAACCACGAAATTCGCCTCGCGGCTGGCATGCGGGGGAAGGGAACTTAACAAGTATGGCACAGGCGGCCCGACCTCAGCCTGTAGCCTCTGTTCCAGAGGTGAGCCTTGGCACTGGCCGCAGGATAAACGCCATCGCGATCAAAAGCCCGCGCCCGGCCGTGACCCTGAGTAGACATTAAGGGCCACGATACCGGCCGCGGTGGCCGCTTCAATCGTAACTAGTGCAACAACCGTGCCCGATGGAATGAAGACGCTGCGGAGCCCTTGTCCCAGCCTACCCCGACGCGTTGGTGCTGTCCATTCTTATGGCGACGATGTGATCCCACGACAGACGAGTAAATCGGCCCCGATAACATGGCTCCAGTTTAGAAGAAATGGGTCTGTTTTACTCGCGGGCTGGCAGCGATACTGCGTGCCGGTTATTCTGGGCTGCATGAGTGAAGTCACGCGCATCTTGTCCGCCATCGAACAGGGCGATCCCCACGCGGCCGATCAGCTCTTGCCATTGGTCTACGACGAACTGCGCAAGTTGGCGGCACAGCGTCTGGTAAACGAGAAGCCTGGTCAGACGCTCCAGGCCACCGCCCTGGTGCATGAAGCCTACCTCCGCCTCGTCGATAGTGAATTGATTCAGCAATGGAGCAGCCGGGGGCATTTCTTTGCTGCCGCGGCGGAGGCGATGCGGCGCATACTTATCGACCGCGCCCGACACAAGCGCACCCTCAAGGCCGGCGGCGACAGGCACCGCCAGGAACTGCCAGACATCGCGGCACCTTCGGCCGAGCCGGAGATCGATCTGCTCGCCCTGGACGAGGCCCTGCAAAAGCTCGAAAAGCAGGACCAGCGCAAGGCGAAACTGGTCAAGCTGCGTTTTTTCGCCAGGCTGACCATCGAGCAAGCGGCTCAGGTGCTTGGCATCGCTACTTCAACTGCCCAAAACGACTGGGCCTACGCACACTACTGGCTGCGCCTGGAAATCGAGGAAAGCAGGCTCGACCTGTCCTCCTGACGTGCTCTCGAAAAAATTGAAATCGGTTGTCGAATCCGCGCAGAGATCTCGCACTGTATAGGAGCGGAGGGAGATGGGCAGTGCGCTCCGAGGAATTACATGACCACGCCAATGCTTGACGAAGCAGCCATTTTCAATGTAGCCCGGCAGAAGGCCGTGCCGGAGGAGCGGCGCCTTTACCTCCAGCAGGCATGCGCGGCCGACCCGGCCTTGCAGGCGCGCATCGAGGCGATGCTCCGCTTGCACGATCAGGACCCCAGCTTTCTTGAGCCAGCGGGCGATGAGTTTGGTGCCGCCGCCTCACCAGCCCCAGACCTGGGCGCGCAAATCGGTCCCTACACGCTGATTCGGAAGATCGGCGAAGGAGGCATGGGGACGGTATTCCTGGCAGAGCAGAGCCAGCCGGTCAAGCGCACGGTCGCCATCAAGATTATCAAGCCCGGTATGGATTCCCGACGTGTCATTGCCCGCTTCGAAGCGGAGAGGCAAGCGCTGGCCCTGATGGACCACCCAAATATCGCCAAGGTACTCGACGCGGGCGCCACGGGAGCGACGGACCCTTCGGCAGGTTCCCGAAAGCAGAACGCCGATCCGGGTACTGAAATCTTCAGTCTGGCATCTGCATTCTCCGGCGGCCGACCTTATTTCGTCATGGAGCTGGTCGACGGGGTACCGATCACAAAATACTGCGACGAGCAGCGCCTGACGCCGCGGCAACGATTGGAGCTCTTTATCCCGGTTTGCCAGGCAGTTCAGCACGCCCATCAGAAGGGCATTATCCATCGCGACCTGAAGCCGTCGAACGTGCTGATCGCGTTATACGACGGTAAACCTGTCCCCAAGATCATCGATTTCGGTGTCGCCAAGGCCATCGGCAGCGGCTTGACCGAGCGGACAGAGTTAACCGAATTCGGCTCGGTGATCGGCACGCTGGAGTACATGAGCCCGGAGCAGGCGGAGTCTGGACAACCTGACATCGACACGCGCAGCGACATTTATTCGCTGGGAGCGCTGCTCTACGAACTACTAACGGGCACGACGCCGCTTCAGCCCAAGAGGTTACACGGAGCGGCCCTGGTGGAACTCTTGCGCATTGTCCGTGAGGAGGAGCCCCCCGTGCCCAGCTTGCGATTAAGCACGACGGAGGAGCTTCCCTCCATCGCGGCGAATCGGCGCCTCGAGCCCAAGAAGCTAAGCGGACTGGTGCGGGGCGATCTGGACTGGATCGTGATGAAGTGTCTCGAGAAGAATCGGACGCGCCGCTATGAGACCGCGAACGGTCTGGCCCGGGACATCGAGCGTTACTTGAACGATGAGGTGGTGGAAGCCTGTCCGCCCTCCGCCGGTTATCGCATCCGGAAATTCGCGCGGAAGTACAAGAAGGCGTTGGTCACCGTCGGCGCCTTTGCGGTCCTCCTGGTGACAGCGACGGTAGTCAGCCTCGGATTGGCCTCATGGGCGCTGCAAGAGCGCAAACAGGCGGAAGGACAGACGCAACTGGCCGAGTCGAACTTCAAGAAAGCTCTCGAAGCCGTGGATCAAATGCTGACTCGCGTCGGTGAGGCACAGTTGTTGAACGTGCCGCAAATGGAGCCGGTGCGCCGGGATCTCCTTCAGGACGCGCTTCGATTTTATCAGGAGTTTCTCAGGGAACGGAACGACACCCCCTTGGTGCGTTCGGAGGCAGCGAGTGCTTACAAGCGCATAGGGAGTATTCTTGTTTTGTTAGGAAATCGGGACGAGGGCGAAGAAGCCTACCGGCAGGCGGTGGTCCTTCTAGAGCAGTTATTGGCCCAATCGCCGGGCGATCCAGTTCTTGGCAACAAATTGGCCGGCGTGCACATCGATTTAGGGCTGCTTTACCACACAACGCAACGTTGGCCCAAGGCGGAGGCTAGCCTCCAACGGGCCGTGTCGATTCTTGAAAAACTGGCCAACGAGCATCCGAGCCTCCTCATGAATCGCGTTGATCTGGCCAAGAGTCATTCGAGCCTCGTACTAATCTACAGGCAAATGGGCAATTTAGATCAAGGGGAACAGGAGTTCCGCAAGAGCATGTCGCTTTTGGACAGCCTGCTGGCCTCGGACCCCACGAATCTCGAATACCTGACCCTGAAAGGCAGATGTTATCGGCACGTAGCCTTGGTCTACGGCGCGCAGGGGCACACCGCCGAGGCGAAGTCGGCTTGCCAGGAATCGCTGGCCATCAACCAACGATTGGTCCGCGAGCAACCTGACGTCGTGGATCATCAAAAGAGGATGGCCGAGACGTACAACAATCTGGGCCTTCTCTACGCGCGGGATCGCCAGCATGACAAGGCCGACGCAGCCTACAAGCAATCCCTCGCTCTCAATGAAGCCATCCTTCACGACCATCCCAAGGTCGTCGACTACATTGTTGATGTCGGCGGCAGCTATGACAACATGGCCACTCACGTCCGACGAACGCGCTCGCCTGCCGAGTCGCTGGAATGGTCGGCCAAGGCGATCCGCCTTCTGGAACCCGTGCTGCAGCAAGACCCACGGGACGTACGCGCGCGCATGTACCTCTTCGATGTCTTCATGGGCCGCGGACAAGCGCTCCTTCAGATGAAACGCCTTGAGGAAGCCCGGAAGGACTGGCGGAAGATGGTCGAGCTCAGCGCGGGCCAATCTCATATCAACATGCGGCTTTTTCGTCCCGCCCCTCTTGCCCGTCTGGGCGATCACCTCCAGGCGGCGGCGGAGATCGAGACGCTTTTGCAGGAAGGATCGGTTCAGGGGTTGAACCTCTACACCTTTGCCTACGCCTATTCGCTCTCTTCCTCCGCAGCTGCTAACGACGCTCGGTTGCCTCCGTCCGAGCGAAATAAGCTGGCCGACAAGTACGGTCGCCGAAGCGTGGAATTGCTGAGCAAAGCCCGAGCCACAGGCTACTTCCAAAACCCTGGTCGGCTGGCTCACATGAAAGAAGACGACGACCTCGACGCCATTCGCGACCGAGCCGATTTCAAGAAACTGCTGGCGGATGTAGATGCCGAGAAGGCGAAGGAAAGCAAGTAATCCTCGTTCCGCACTCCCGTCGACGAAGGCCCAGCCCCGATCCTCTTTAGTCGTCCAGTGATTTTCTTGCGCCTTCGGAATTCGAGCGCTATTCGGCACTTGCGGCGATAAGCGGGTGCCTGGGGCAAGCCGGAGAAGGCAGCCGAGTGGCGTGCGAAGCTGGCCGCTGAAAAAGCCAAGCAAAAGCAATGAATAGGCGGTAGCCGTCAGTCACGGCCGCGAGTTCCCCGCCCGCTGTACAAATCTTTTCCCCAAAAAATCAAATCCAGTTGTCGAATCCGGCTTCGTTTCTCGCACTGCATTGTGCAAGCAAAGATCCATCAAGAGTTTCCCAGAGAGGAGAAAGCCATGAATCTGCTCAAGAAGATGCTCCCAAGAGCCGCGCGAAAGTCCTCAAACGCACACCGGCAGCCGAATCGGCTCCGGGCGCGACTGCTCCTGGAAGGATTGGAAGCCAGGCTGGCGCCGGCGAACGTGTTCGTCGTGCCGCTCAGCCAGCCTACCGACGCCAGTCATTTCTATACGCTTGCCGTGGCGGTGACCCGTGCGGGAACCGGGGGCGTCGTTACCGTCGAGCCCGGAGCCTCCGCGGATGTCACGGAGCCCGTCAACGTCACCACGGATGGGATGACCATCCAGGGAGATCCGAATGTGCCCGGCAGCATTCTGCCTAGCTACCAGCTCAACGTCACCGCCAGCTTTGTCAAGCTGACGAACCTTAACCTCAGCTCCGTCACGCTGGGCATCGCGGGCTCGGAAAGCTACAGCGCCAACAGCGTGACCAGATGCTTGGTCGGCAATCTCACCGAGAACGGTTTTGTCTCGACCTTCAGCCAGAACATCATCACGGGCCTGGCCACCTTCCATAATGACCTTGCCGGCCTCGATCAAATTGCGAACAACACTTTTGAGACTACGGCGGCCGTCAACTTATTGATACAAGGCTGCATGGGCACGGTCGTAACGCAGAACACCTTTTACAACCAAGCCTTCGGCGGCGTTGCCATTCTCATGACCAATACCGGGACACTCAACAGTCTGGTCACGGTCTCCAACAATACGATCGCGCTCACCGGCATCCAGTCCACGGGCATCGAGATCTTGGATGAAGGGATAAACTTCCCAGGCGCGAAGGTTAACGTTCTCAACAACTCCATTGCGACGAGCAATGGCGGCACAGGTCTATCGACATTCACGGACTCAGGCGGAGCGAACCTCGAGGTTATGGTACAGGGCAATGATTTTCACAATAACGCGATCGGCGTGAACATCACCGGCAGCAGTTCGAACGACGCCGGGATCGTCGATCTGGGCGGTGGTGTCCTGGGCAGCCTGGGCGGTAACAATTTCAAGTCGTTCACGGCCAATGCTACTCCTGCTATCAACGCCATATCGATCTACAATGCGCAGGTCAGGAACGTCGCGGCCACCTCGAACATGTTTGACAACAACATCATCCCCAGCAACGTCGTCTATCTCCATAACTCTGCGATCCCCAACCTGGGCGGCCCTCTCAGCACTCCACAATCGTTCGTCCAGGCTATGTACAACGAACTGCTGGGCCGCACCGGCTCACTGGCCGAGCTGAATGGCTGGGTGCCAATCCTGACTGCTCAGGGCCAGGCCGCCGTCGCCAACGGCATCCTTCGATCCACCGAATCGCTTGGGCGCGTCGTCGATCAATTGTACATACGCTTCCTGGGACGCCAGTCAGACGCAGGCGGCCGGGCATCCTGGACCGGCCTTTTGCAGAACGGCACTCCGCTGGAGTCGGTGGAGGCGGGCTTCCTCACGTCGCCCGAATACCTCCATCACATCAACACCGACTACGTGCAATCACTCTACATCAACATCCTCGGCCGAACCGGGAGCCCGAACGAACTCGCCAGTTGGTACGCACGGATCCAAACACTGGGCCTGGCAGGCATTGCCAACGGCTTCCTCACGTCGGAGGAATACCGCGGGGACAGCGTCAGTGGCGATATCGCGGCCTTCCTGCATCGCCCTGCCGCTGCAACCGAACTCGGCAACTTCATCGCCATGCATACCGACTTGTTCGGGCTGGAAGCGGCCGTTCTCAGTACGCCGGAGTACTTCACGAATGGGTAGACCTGCTCAGCACGAGGCCGCGCCGGCACGCCCGGCGCGGCACGCTTGCGCCCCTTAACCCACGTCTTAGTAACACGCTCAGCCTAAACAGAGCACACCTTTGCCAAGCCCTGGGTGCCACCCGGCCGCGAGTTCCCCGCCCGCTGTACAAATCTTTCCCCCAAAAAATCAAATCCAGTTGTCGAATCCGCCTTCGTTTCTCGCACTGCATTGTGAAAGCAAAGATCCATCCCAGGCATCCCGATGAGGAGAAGGCCATGACAACGTTCAAACAACTATTCCGATCCGTCCTGCAGAAATCTGC
>Ga0310039_10001737_pt1 | contig 15177 bp, 5 predicted proteins | sample Sb_taG_4_FD_200460 | JGI IMG/M metagenome (GOLD analysis project Ga0310039, IMG submission 200460) | Peat soil microbial communities from Weissenstadt, Germany - Sb_50d_6_BS metaG (v2) (version 2) | ecosystem: Environmental > Terrestrial > Soil > Wetlands > Peat | place: Germany: Weissenstadt...
GCCAGGAGATTCTGCCCGTTCGCCGTCACCGGGTTATACGGCATGCGCACGAATGCGGCCGGATTCGCCCATTGGAGCCTCGTTTTGAAGCCCTTGTAAGGATCGGTGCCCGACAGTGGCGCATTGCAGCCAAAACCTCCGGCAAAATTGTTGCCCTGCGTTGGATTCTGGCAACCCACATTGAAAGGCATGCCGCTGTAGTGGGTCAGGTTGAAATCGAAATGCCAGCCACCAATGAAAGCATCCTCAAGCGGATTCATATTGGCGAAGTAGGTGCTGCCTCTGCCGACCGGCACAGCGAGTTCTCCGTTGGCCTTGACGATTTGCTGCATGTCTGCGGTGCAGAGTGCGTAGTCCGCGCGCGCGCCCATTCCGGGCAGCCATAGAGCCCGGATGCCTTGGCCAAGGCCGGTCTTGCCGATATTGTCAGACAGGCATTTGCTGAAGGTGTAGTTCGCGCTGAGACTGGAGCCGTCGGCGAACCTCCGATCATACTCGGTCTGCCACGAGTGGTAACTGCTGATCATGTTGTTCATCTGCAATTCGGATCCGCTGCCGAGCGCATTGTAAGGCAGGAATCCGGTGCTGGCTCCGGGGTTTGCCTGGTTGATCGTTTGAATAGCTGTACCCGGAACCAGCATCTCGCTCACACTGTTATGGTTCGTGCTCTGACTATCCAGGTGCCTGCCGAGCGTTCCCACGTAACCTGACTGGATGGCGTCGCGCTTGGTGAACTGCCACTGCAACTGGAAATTGAGGGAGATGTCATACGGCGTCTGGTAGTTGTAGTTCTTGCCTGTCAGCGCGATGCCGGCTGGGTTGGTCTGCGTCGGGTTGGAGAGGCTCACCACGTTGAATGCGTTTTCCATGGTCGCCGTCGTCGTGCCCCCCGGAAGTTGCAGCGGTACCTGCGAAGTGTTTGTAGAAGGCGAGGCGTAGGTGAACTGGAATGGATAATTCGTGCCCAGCGTGCCGCCGTAGCCGATAGAGTCGAGCGCTCCATAGGCAATGCCCGCGCCTGCGCGCGCCACGAGACTCGGACGGATCCGGTAGTCGATGCCCAGCCGCGGGGCAAAATTATCCCGTTGCGCCTTGGTCACCGCATTGCTGGGACTGCAAACAACTGGAATCCCCTCGCTGGCCATCAACGTGGTGAACGGCGTGCCCAGATTGGACTTGCACGCATCGTGTCCAATCAAATAGTACGCACCGAGACCGTTCCCGTCCTGAATGATCCCATTGCCGCCCATCACCAGGTTTCCCTCCTGGCCACCGTCTGACGCGTAGGCGCCGAAATAGTCCCAGCGCAGCCCCAGATTGACGGTCAGGTCCGGAGTGAATTTCCAGTTATCCTGCGCGTAAATGCCGATGTAGGGTGAATGGACATTGGTTTGAGCGAAGTTCGACCCCGAGAAAGCCGAAAGGCCCCCTATCGTATTGGTTGCCGAACTGATGCCGCCGTTGGTCGAGTAGTAGCTATTGGCTGCCACAGGAGTCAGCACCATGTCCGCCATGCCGGTGTCACCGGAGCTGGCGTTGGGAATATCCGAGTATCCTTCGGTCCACTGGAACCAGCCCTTCGGGTATGCCGGTTGAATGATGTTCGACATCAGGTGATCGTACTGGCCGCCGAATTTGAATTCGTGTTTGCCGAAGATCTTCGTCAGGTTGTCTTGATACTCAAACACTCTGGCGGTTTGGATGGTAGGCGCAAACCGATGGCCACCCCAGTCGCTGATGACGCCGGTGTGGAGAACCGGAAGCCCGCCATTTCCCGGACTTTCTGGAATGCCGGGAATTCCGTATTTCGCGGGCAGCCCCGGTACATTGGCGTAGGGATCGATGCGGGTGTTGTAGTTGTTGTTCACTCCGAACCGGAATTCATTGATCAGGCTGGACGAAAAGACATGTGTCCAACTGGTGACGATCACATAAATAGGCTGGGTGGTGGCGTAATTGACCGATAACGCGCCTTCCGCCGGCCCCGGATACGCCGCCGTGGCCGTGGCGATCGGATTGTAGTGGCTGTAGCTTCCCCAGAGGGAGTCCTTGTCGCTGATCTTTTCGTCGATGCGCCCGTCGTATTGGTTCGCACTGAATATTTTGGTCGGGGTCGTGTACCAGTTGTTCGACAGCGGGGTAGACGTGGTTACGTCTGGAGATGGCAATAAGGCCAGCAGTGCGACCGCATTTGGATCGAGGCGCGATGATGGCAGGATGTTGAGGAGCGCTTTCGGCGCGGCTGCCGTGTAGTCCAGCGTCGTGTTGCCTGCCATGTTGTCGTTTACAGGGCAGCCGCCTGCCGCCGTGCAGTTGTAAAAGGGATCGCGGACATAGGATTCCGCCTTACCCGTAAGCCCGGTCACGGGATCGACACCGCTTGCCGGAATCACGCGCGTTGTGGCCGGATCGAAAATCGTCCCATACTGAAACTTGCGGCCCAGCGCATCGGTGTGGGTACTGGTGCTCAACGTGAACAGGTCCTGCATGTTCGTGAAGCCGCTCTTCTGCATGGTCGAGGTCGGAACCGTCTGCGTGTACGAGTTTGGCGAAGCATGCATCGTGCGCTCAAAGTCGAAGAAGAAGAAGGTCCTGTTCCGCCCGTTGTAATGGGGCGCCAACACCGGCCCGCCGAGCAAACCGCCAAACTCGTTGTGCCGCAACATCGACCTTGGCTTGTTGTTCAAGTTGTTGAAGTAGTCGTTGGCATTCAGATCTTCGTTCTGGAAATACTCCCACACGTGACCGTGGAATTGGTTCGTCCCCGTGTAGGTGATGGCATTGATCACTGCGCCGGTTGAGTGGCCGAACTCGGCGCTGTTATTGCCATTCATGAATTTGAACTCCTGAATGGCATCGGGAATGGGAAGAATGCTTGTACCCCCGTAAAACTCGAGGTTGTCATCGACGCCGTTAAACCGCACGTCAACCTGCCCGTTTTCGACACCCGCAGACAGGATCGTCGTAGTATCCGGGTTGCCGTTCGAGTAGACGCCGGGTGCTAACTCCGCGAGAGTAGTAAAGTTGCGGCCACCGCCGCCTCCCTGAATCGGCAAATCGTTTACCATCACGCTGTTGATCGTCATGCCCACTGATGCATCCTGTGCCTGTAGCAGCGGCACAGCCGAGGTGACGGTGACTTCCGCGCTCGCTGCGCCCACCTGCAATGACACGTCGGCGGTGACGACGTTCTGGATGTGAACCTGGATTCCGTCCAGCAGGTACTCCTTGAATCCGGATGCCACGACCTTGAGCGTGTAGCTTCCAGCGTGAACTCCTTCAAACGTGTAAGCCCCGGCGGAGGTCGATATCGCCGTCTGGGAGATGCTCGTAGCCGTATTCGTAAGCGTGCAATGCGCACCCACAACAAGTGCCCCGGATGGATCCTTCACCGTGCCTGTGACGCTGCCGGTATCAATCTGCGCGTAGAGTTGGCCGCAGAAAACTATCATCAATGCGGTGCAAACCGTTGTCAGCAAAGTTCTTAGTTTCGGGAATACCGATTCCTTGTGATCCATTGCGCTTGCCTCCTTGAGCATGGTTCAATCCTTTGCGTCTCTAATTCGTCAGTTGTCCACGTGTGATGATGATGCCGCGGAAATCATTGACGGGCTGGGAGATCTGTATTGCGGTGCCCACCAGCGTCCCGGGGCTGGCTGAGAAATGCGGCTCGCCTACCGCATGGTTGTCATTCCTTTGCCAAATCCAGGTGCAAAAAAACCGAGACAGATTTCTTGCCCTTTTTTTCCGCACACAAGCCTGTTCCTCGCGGGAAGCTTTGTAAAGTGAACTAACAGTAAAATAATCGATTGGGATTGCTCACTCATCACGTGCGCAAACACACGCCACTTCAGAGACCGCTCTCCAACACCATTTTTGGCTTCTGTTAGGCTGGATTTGTATCCTCCACTTTCTGCGCATAAAATATAGGAAATCCAACGTGTTGTAGAACCTGGATTGGCTGTTGCACGCTCAGCGGAGAATGAGGCGAATCGAGGTACTGGTTCCTGTGCTTGCGCCAGTTACGGGAGATCGTCAACAACGGGTACCGTCAACGACATATCGCTGTGCCGTCTCAAGTGCTGACCGCCAATTGCCCTTTGGAACCATAGGCATTAGGCCTCAATTTATGCGCGGGCAAGACCTCTGGATGCCAGCCCGGACGCAGTCACTTACAATCAGGCCACCGAGCAGCAAGTTTTGCCACAAATGGCGCTTTTCAGGGTTTTGCAATCGTTAAGACTTTACCGTAAAATGGCGGACCGTGCAGGAAATTGCTCAATTTCCGGTGACCAAAGGCGAGGAGAAGCACTCCTCAGCCTTGTCGTCAGACCAGAAACGGACGCTCGTTCAGAAAGTGGTTTCCAGCCAGGTCTTTGGCCGCGCACCAGCGCTGCGGGCATTTCTCCTCTACATTACCGAGCAGGCAATCTCCGGGCAGACTGAAAAACTGAAAGAGCAGGCAATCGGAGCGGAAGTCCTCGGGCGCAAGCCAAACTACGACCCCGCCGATGACAATATTGTGAGAGTTCGCGCTCATGAGCTGAGGGAGCGCCTGGCCAGGTACTTTGCAACTGAGGGCAGCGCCGAGCCTGTCGTAGTGACCATTCCCCGCGGAGCATATGCACCTGAGTTCGTCCCGCGCGAGGGTGTGCCCGTCGGTAGACCGGTCGGCGCAGAGGTCACTGAGATTGTCCACGAACCCGCGAAGAAACCTCCCTGGGCGGGATGGCGCTGGCTCGCCCTAGCAGCAATTCTCCTCGTCGCCGTGTCCGCCGCGATGGTTTTCTCGCGACTCTCAACCAGAAGCGAAAACCATACCGTTGCGATTGGGCCGGACGGCGCCTTACGCGATTTCTGGGGCCAGTTCTTCTTGAAGCCGAATGAAGAACTCAAAGTCCTCTATTCCGATCCCAGCTTCGCCCTGTGGCAGGATCTCAATGGCAAGACTCTCAACCTGGGAGAGTACCTCAACCACAAATATCTGAACCTTAAAAACGATAAGTTCTCTGACGTCGCGGCGCGCCGCGTCACCAGCCCGGCCGACATCGCCATCAGCACGCGCATCGGCAATCTCGCGGGAGAATTCGGAGGCCAGACGAGCCCCCGTTTTGCGCGGGATGGCAGCGCCGAATTTCTTCGCTACGGCAACACGGTTCTCATCGGAAGCCACCGTTCCAACCCCTGGGTTGAGATCTACGAGCCGAGCCTGAATTTCGACCTGGGACAGGACCCGCATTCGAACGCGCCCGCGTTCCTGAATCGCTCTCCAGAACAAGGCGAAGCCCAAATGTATTCCATCCCTGCGATGTTCGACACGCAACGCACCGAGGAGAAGGAATTTGCCAGCTTCGGCGTGATCGCGCTCCTGAAGGGCTGCGGTGACCGCGGCCTGACTGTCCTGCTCGAAGGACTCAACATGCAGGCCACGCAAGCGGTGGGCGATCTCGTGACTGACCCGCAGCGGTTGGATGGCCTGCTCAAAAGCATTGGGCACAAGCCCGGAACGACCGTGGCCCCCTTTGAGGCCCTCATTCAGATCACGTCGCTGCCTGCCGAATACGACAACCCGAAAGTTGTCGCCTACCGTCTGCGCCATCCCGAGTCCTGCGTCGGCAATTGAACCCCGCCGCGTCCTCCGAGAGACTCCCTCGTCCCAGAATTGAATACTCCACCGGGAATGAAGTCGTAAGATGACGTCTGGTAGGAATTCCTGATAGACAAATCAAATGAAACAAAATCGTAGATCCTTCCTTCGCAACACTGCCCTGGCTGGCGGAGCCGTGACGCTCCGCAGTCTTTCCGCCCGCGCTCAGGCTTCCGTCGCTCCCGGCGCTTCTGCTGTCACCGCTCAACCCGAAATCCCCGCCAGCGCGTCGATCCGCCGCCAATTTCAATCGCCCCCCAAAAAATACCGCCCAATTGTGCGTTGGTGGTGGCCGGGCAACGATGTCGAAGATGCGGAGTTGCGCCGCGAAATCGACGTGCTCGACAAGGGCGGCCTCGGCGGCGCTGAGATCCAGGCCTTCATCAAGGGCCTCGACATGAAGAATCTTCCCGCCGCGCAAATAGAGCGCATGAACAGCTTCGCCACTCCGTCCTTCTTCCGCCACGTTGCGGTCGCGGCAGAAGAAGCCCGTAACCGCGGGATGTTCATCGATTACACGTTCGGATCCGGATGGCCCTTCGGCGGCGGCGACGCCATCACCCCCGAATTCGCGTCCGTCGAATTGCGATTCACGCATCTCTCTGTTGCCGGGCCGGCGAAGCTCCACGAGCAGTTGCAAATTCCGTCAGTCACCGACGGCGATCCATTGACCGGCGTGGGTAAACTCGACGGATTGCCGGATGGATGGGCTGATCGCATGAAGAAGCGCAGCCGGCTCGTTGCCGTCGTGGCTGTGCGGGGCCAGGATGCGCAGTGGGGCTATCATCAGTCCGGCCCCAGGCACTCTGTCGTCACGCCAGGCGTGTTGGAAAATGGCACGTCGGTCAATCTCACCTCCCGCCTGCAACCCGACGGCACTTTGGATTGGGATGTGCCGCCCGGAACATGGCAGCTTTTCGTCTTTTGCTCATTGCCCAGGGCGCAGCGGGTGAATGCGGGCGCGGGTCCTGGTCCTCAACTTGTAATGGACCACTTCAGTGCCGAAGCCTTTCGCGCGTACGCCAAGCGCGTCGGCGACAATGCGATTCCCTATCTTGGCCAGTACTTCGGCGACGGCTTGCGCGCCATCTTCTGCGACAGCCTCGAAGTGGGCGCATACCTTTTCTGGAGCGACGATTTTCTCGCTGAATTCGAGCGGCGCCGAGGCTATGACCTGGTCCCGTATCTTCCTATCCTCAGATTGGAGACCGATGGCGAGCCGTTCGGCGAATTCGTCGATCTTCCCGTCTACGATATGGCTGAAATCGGCGATCAGGTCCGTCATGACTATCAACAGACCGTCTCCGACCTCATCACGGAGCGGTTCTACAGCCAGTTCAACCAGTGGGCCCACGACCACAAACTCCTTTCTCGCACCCAGGCCCATGGTGCGCCGGCCGATGTCCTGCGCATCTACGGCGAAGCCGACATTCCTGAAACCGAGGATCTCTACGATCGTGGCGGCTACGATTTCCTCAAGATGGCGGCTTCCTCCGCGAATGTTTATGGCCGCGCCATCGTCGGCAGCGAATCCTTTGTCTGGCCCACTTCCGCGTATCAAACCACGCCCGAGAAGATGAAACTCGCAGCCGACGAACTTTTCACTGCCGGCGTGAACGCTATTGTCTACCACGGTTTTCCATACATCGTTCCTCAAGTTCCGCCGCCGGGCTGGCACCCATTCATTGGCATATATGGCGACGGAAATTATTCGTCGCAACTCAATGAGCTGAACCCTTTGTGGCCGTATCTCGCGCAGCTCAACAGATATATGACGCGCGTGCAGTTCATCTCGCAGACAGGAAGCAGCGTCGCCGCCCTCGCACTCTATCGCAATGACCTTGCGCATGGCGCGGGAGACAACCCGCCGAGTCCAAAGTTGAACCAGGCGATCATGGACGCCGGCTACAACTACGACCACATCAACGCCGATTCCCTGCTGCACTGCGACCTGCGTGAGCGGATGCTGGCGACCCCGGGCGGAGCTCGCTACCGTGCTCTTGTCTTCCCTCCGCTCGATTCCATCAGCGCGCCGCTCGCAGAAAAGCTTCAGGGCTTCGCTGCCGCCGGCCTTCCCATTTTCTTCTCAGGCCAGACTCCGCTCGAGGCCGATGGCTACCTCCATCGCGACCTCGAGACCAATCGGGTCAACACCGCGATGCATGCCATTCACAACGCCCACGGCACATACTTCTCCACGAACATCGCGGACCTTATCACGATGCTCCAGAAAGCCGTTGATCCAAACATCCGTTTTCACAGCAAGGCGCTCTCATTCATTCAGAAGCGGATCGGACGTTTGAACGCATTCTTTTTGCGCAACGACACAGACGTCGCGCAGCATCTCGACGCCGAATTCGAAGCCGAAGGCGAACCTGAGCTGTGGGATCCGTGGACCGGAGGAACTGCATCGATCGCCGCCGGACGGCGAAACGCTGGATGGGTCGGGATTCATCTCGATCTGCAGCCGCTCGCCTCGGCCCTGATCGTATTCGACCCTGAACGCGAAGCACCGCCCGCAACCGCCGCCCCGGCACCGCGTACGGTTCAGCGCACTCAGCCCATCGGCGCCGCTGGATGGAAGCTCACTGCAACGGGCCTCGTTCCTTCCGGCAAAACTGCTGTCATCCGCCGCGATCTGCCGCTGTTGGTTGATTGGTCGCTCGACGCCGAGCTCCGCGGATTTTCCGGACGCGCAGTCTACACCACATCGTTCGCGGTGCCTGCCGCAAATAACCATGGCCGCCTCATCCTCGATCTCGGCACGGTGAGAGATGTTGCCGAAATCACAGTGAACGGCAAGCAGATGGCCACGCTTCTGCTCCGTCCCTACGAAGTTGACATCACCGATTCAGTTCAACCGGGAGAGAATCAGCTCGAGGTCGCCGTCACCAATACCCTCTTCAACAGCATGGCTCTTCGCGAACCGCCGGCGTTTCGCCCCGGTTTCACAGAGAATCTATCGGGACTGATGTCCGCCGGCCTCATCGGCCCGGTACAAATCAAAATCATGAATTAGAGTGATTCCTGAGCGTCGCGGGCTGTGAAACTGTAGAACTGTGAAACTGTGGACCGCGCCAAATCAATGACTTGGAGCGATAATCTCACAGTTCTACAGTTTCACAGTGGGTTTTTTGGAACGAGGCGGAGGGTCGCTGGGGGTTTGATCCGCCATGTTCTTCAGCATCTTGCCAACGATGCATGAGACCGAAGTCATGTGCTTTGCTGCCCAAATGCGAGCCCTGTAATACGTGTCGGAGGGTACGGCTACGGTGATGTTTTTCATTGGTTCCTCGTAGTGAAAAGAGAGCAGCGATGGGTTCCGGTGCCCGATGCCAACCAGCAGCGGACTCCTGCCGGTTTGGCGCTCATATTGATTGTGCGGGAAACGGGGAAATAACCTGCAAGGCTAAGTGGCTTGGATGGAGCGAGTCACGAGAAGAGGGGCTTGACAGAAATTCTTGCCGACGCTGACACGCGGGGCGACGGCAATTCCTGGGCTACTGTAGCGGCCAGTAAACATCGTTTCGAGCACGGCTTCGCCGCGTACTTACAGCAATTCCTGAGTTGCTGTGACCTCTTGAATTCTGTGCAGGGTCGCCGCTGCCTTCCACCCCACGGACGAAGACCTGTCCGCGGGGACCCCGGCTCCCTGGGGTCGCGTCGACTTGTGTGTAGCGGCTTCGGGATACAGTGACTCAGGAATTGCAATAGTTTTCGAAAGAGATGGGCTCGGTTTCGGCACCCTTCGACGGCGCTCAGAGCAGGTTCTGAATTCGTGCCCTGATACAAGGGGCGATCAGGAACTGCTGCAAAATCAGGGCACATCTAACAGTCTCGGCAATTCTTGTGCTGATTTTGTGCTACGCCTTACCACCAAGACCGTGAGAAGCAGAAACTTCCGCATCGCCGGTGATTCGACCGCAACGCTTGGATGTCGCGTGCGAAGGTTGACTTGCAAACGTCCTTGCCGGATTACTTCTCGGCAGGCGTGAATCCGGTCAAAACGCGGGACTCGGATCGGAAGATGTTGTATTGATCGAAACTACTGTCATTCAGCAGAATCGTGTACGGTCCGTAGGTTCTGAAGGATTCATCCCACCACCGCAGCACGCGCACGGATCGAACCCGGGTAATGCTAACGCTTCTGAGCGGGCAGTCATAAGTCCTTCCCCCGATCTGGACCAGCCCGTATTCGATCATAGTGTCGGACCTGGAGAGTGGGGAGGTGGACTTCAGGTCGAACTGGAACGACAGTCGGAGGATCGCGCCGCTGTCCGGGGCAATGGCAATTTCCATCTGATAGCTCGCATACCGTTGATACGTTTGCGCCCCGTCCCCATCGGGGAGGCAGCACATCATCGCTCTGCTGAGCGACTGATCCACCGGAACAGTGGAACGGAACACAGCGGCGCGGCCCGCAATTTCCCTTTCCCAGCGGATCCAGGTAAACCGGCCATTCGCGTTGAGCGCGTCTAACACATTTTGAAGCGCGATATCGAAAACTCCATAGGTGATCAGGTCAAGATTCCCGAGCCGCAGCGAATGTCCTTCTGCGTCGGCATCCTCTTGGCCATGTAGATAGTGCACGGTGGTCGTGGAGATGGCCGTCTGGTGAAGCGGCTGGTATTTCACTCCCGACTCCAGGAACATGGGTGTCTCCTGGTAACGGGTGATGACTCTCCGGGCCAGAAAATCGGGGAGTTTATGAATTGCGCTCGTCAGATACGTGGCGGTCATGGAAACCATGTGCTGCTGCTCATCCGGACTCGGCGGTGGTGCGGCGGGAATCTCATCGGTGGGCGGATCCAGGAAGGATGAGGCATCCGCCAGAATCCGAAGCTGCTGGCGGGTCCGCTTGCCATGCACGATGGTAAACAGCGTCGCAAGCCGACCTTCGCTCAGCCGTTGGGTTAGCTCGACACCTTTTAGCTGGTTCGCTTTCGCAGCATCCGATTCGTCCAAGTCCACGATCCTCTGCAATTCTTCAAGCGACATGCGCTTCAACGGAGGGATCTGGTCAGCGGAGTAGTAGGGCTGATCGTAGAAGCCAGTATTCGTGTGCGCGTTAAGACGCCGGTCGTCTACCTCGAGTTTTAAATCGTGATATTCATCGGGGTGTTCTGCGGCGAACGGGTCGAAGGAGATTCTGTAAAACGGACCGGCTTCGCGAACACACTTACCAATCTCGTCCTCGATCTCTGAACTGTCGAGGACAAGCCCGCCGCTCTGGATGGCAAGCACACTTCGATCCAGATTCATGCTGCTGGCTCCATGCGGCGAAGCGACCCCGGCGATATACGCGTTATACGACTGCGCGCTCGATTCCGATTCTCCAGCCCAAAGGCTGTACAGTGTCAGTTGCGCTTCGCGAAGCAAAGTGGAGAACCAGCAGATCGTAGCGTAGAGACTGGGACGGATTTTCAGCTCTTTGCTTCGGCTGCCGTTCGGCCCCACCCACAGCAGCAACTTTCTGCCAGGCTGGCGCCGTTCCTCGGTGGCAATTTGGCCGAGCGCCATGAGGGCAAAGTCAATGGACGGAGCCAATCCGACAGTTCTTGGTCCGAGCGTATTGCGGCGAACCAGAGTGGACTCGCTGTGTTCAAGGCCCCGCGCCAGGGCATTTCCATCCGTGGAGAGATTCGCTACAGCCCACAGGCCTGTTTCCGAGAGCTGAAACACAGAGGTGGGATGGGCGAGTCTGCCGCCATTTTTTCGCAGGTAGGAGATGACGCCGTCGCGCTCATCGCGCACCAGCTCGGCCGAGACCTGGAGAGCGTCAATCAGAACGATGACTTTGACCGGCGGCTCAGGCCCCGCTCCCCGGCCCGTGAACCCCTCGAAGGACAGGATCTTCTGCTCGCGGCCATTCTCGAGCAGGTGGAAATCCGATGCAGCAAGACCGGCGACAGGGTTCCCGGTCGCTTCGGTCACCATCACGTCGAGCTTGATGAGGCCTTCCGGCCTGTCTTCTGCGAATCGCTTGTCGCGGATCATCGCAGTGTAGAAGTCCTCCTCCTGCGCCAAGCCGTGATTGTCGCCCAATCCGATTCCATCTACTGCGGTTGTGACGGTCGGTGAAGGCGAGCTCTGCGACTGGGGTCTCTGGGATACAGCAACAGTAGGCTCCAAGGCAAGAAAGACTCCGGTGAACAGTAGTCGCGTTAAGGGCGTGTTCGATTTCATCGGAGTTCTCGTTTTGGTTCGAATAGTTGGCACATGATAGACAAACAGTTCGAGCTGAAGCATACAGCTGAAGGCTTATCCTATGACGTCCGAACGAATCCCCACCCGGGATGGGCCGCTGCACCCTCTTTGAAATTCTGACCTGACCCCGTTTTCCGTCCAGCTCGGTGTATCAAATCATAGCCGAAACCAAAAATAGGCTACCGAACTCAGAGATGTTGTCCACACCTTGACGACTTCAGGGTGAATTGTCGCCAAGTGGGAAGTAACGTGGTCTGGCTCACCTCACTTCCGAGTAGGCGGCAATGCATCCGGAATGTTCAATTGACCTTAAGCCGACAGGGCTAATCCAATTCTCAATGAGTCCTATAAGAGGGGATGTCAAGGAAAAATTCTCCTCCCTCCTCTCCGGAGGAGAGGACCGTGTTGTGTCTTGCATCCAGCCTGATCTCCAGCTGGAGAGGTTTTTTCGCCGCGCATACTCCAGACAGGCCGCAGCCAGTCGACGGTTTCTCTCGACGAACTCATGACTCGAGGGTGTTAGACGCCTTCGGTTCCGTAATCTACGCAAGCAGAAACGATGTTGGCTTTAGGGCCAACCATGGTCCTATCTGAGACTCAAGGCCTACAGCTTTTTTTGGTTATGCGAGGGGGCATATGGTGCATTTGGAGGCTCGGCGCTAGATTGACAGCACACAGGGCCTAGCTCATTGATTGATACTCTCCCTCGACCCCGAGCGTTGCAAGAACCGATTGGCTAGCCGTCAGAACTCGAGCTGGGCCTGCCTGTTCGTGTAGACGCTCAAGCTGCTTGCGATTTCAGATGTTCAGCGTCGAAACGTTCTCCTTTCTTCCAGAGTGTCAGCGTGATGGCCGCGATCTTCCGTGCGAGCGTCAGCCGTGCCATATCCGGCTTCATTCCCTTGGCCAGCAATCCTTCGTAAAAGTCCTGCAATGGACCGGCGCAACGGCTGGCGCTCAAGGCCGTACTCTTGAAGATTTCCTTCATCTCGTGGTTGTAATTCTGGTTCAGACCACGGATCTGTTGTGGCTTTTTGGAACGTTGCAGTTGGCCATCCACATAACGGTGCTGCGCGCTGTCGTGCGTCTCCACCGCCAGGCCGCTGTAGGTCCACAACTGCCGCTTGCTGCGGAATCGGTGGGGTGTCTGCATCAGGGCCAGCAACAGTGTGGCTCGCAACGGACCAATCAAGGGAATTTGGCGCAATATCTTTATAGCCGGATGTCTCCGGCTCTCGGCTAGAAGTTCTCCTCGCACGGTGTGCCGCACAACCAACAGTCCATCCATCTGTTGATACAACAGCTCAGCCCGGCGGCGCACACCGGGTTGCGTAATCTTGTTCAGCCACTGCTCGCGATTGCGCGGGGTATAGACCTGCTTGCCCGAGCAGGGAATGCCCCAGCTTCGATACAGCGCCTTGAGACGACTCATCACCCGCCTCTGATCTTTGCTGATGGTCAGATAACTACGCGCCAACTCCCGCAGCGTCCCCAACCCGTGCTCTCCGTGGTAGACCGCGCGCAGCATTCCACTCCGCAACAGCTCGGCCAGCTTCCGTGCGTCCACCTTGTCGCTCTTGCTGCCTTCCTTCAATAAGGCGTTGCGACGTGGATTGCAGACCAGGATCTCCGCGACGTGAGGCTTGAGCACGTCGTAGAGCCAGGCCGCCCAGGTCCCTTCTTCTAAGGTCACGTGCAACTCTCCTCTTAGCCCTTGCAGGAAATCAAGCAGAGTGTTGACTTTGGTTTCGACGATCGATTCCATCACCAGCCTGCCGGCGCCATTAAGAACCGCGATGGCAACAGCTTCCTTGTGAACGTCCAAGCCGATATACTTCACATTGCTACTCAGCATGCTGAGTACCTCCTTGGGGGGAAAGGTGATTCTTCGCTTGGACCACTTTTCCCCCAAGGTTTAAGTGTCATCCCTTCAGAACCCGCCACAAAGATGCGCTTCTCTTATCCCGCCGCAGTAGAATGACTGCGGACTGAGCGGAGGATAGGGCAATGCTGGGAAGCAACCCGAGCGCCGACTCAGTGGCCTCGACCGATCGATAAGGGGGATGCTTTGGCATCCCTCTTTTTCATCCATCCGCAGAAAGCCCTGCATCGGGAGAGGCATCAAGCGATAAATCCTGGGGGTGCCGGGGCAAAGCCCCGGCTGCCTGGGCCAGCCTCAAAACTTCCTACTAAGCTGCGCGCCCTCTCATAATGCGTGCCTTGACCAGCGCAGCCTTATGCCGCGCCCTGCAAATCGGGCATCTCTTGGGTTCGTTGGTATAGCCTCTCTCATGGAAGAAAGTTTGCTCACTTGCTGAAAACAGAAATCTCGCCCCACATTCGACGCAAGTCAAAGTCCGGTCGACGTACTCCACGCCGAGCCTCCAATTTTGGGGAAGTGGGTAAGTTCTACGCCGCACGCTGCTGTGACGTAGATGAAGGGGGACCCACTCAGACGAGTAAGCCTTCATTTGCAATGGCAAGTGGCAGCTTGCGATTACTATAGCCATTCAGCCGAGCAAAAAGCGGAGCAGATGCACTCATGGCCTTGCTCAGACGCCTTCCGCACGTTTTCCATTCCGCCCAAGTGCACTGCTCCTTCCGGCAGTCAAATTCGCACACCGCAATGTCTGTCGGCACTTCTTGGGCGATCTGGTCTTTGACGCAGCCCCAGAGCCATTTGAAAGGACCGTAGCTCTGCGACGTTTTCATGAGAACCCATTCCCGTGTTATTTAACGCTTTAGTAAGCAAAAAGATTCGTGATTCGTGTTGATGTGCTCAAACCCCAGATTCTTGATACGCCTTCACGGCAGTGATCAACTGAGGAATGAACACAGGCTGCGTGAAATCGTCCACAGCGATCTCACCACGAAATACGCGCCCATCGACACGCCGCTCCCATCCATCTCCTTCAATTTCTGCTGCGAGTGTAGCGCCGTCTCACACACCCTTCAATGGAGGCTTCTGGTCATATGGCACCAATTCGGCTGTACTATGTTGCTTCTGGCGATCCACGGTGCCTGTGATCACAACGCAACATCAATGGCGGATATATGAAAGGATGGCACTTCCAAGCCAGCAAACTTGACACCACCACAATACAGCCGCACAAAGCCCATTTTCATCCGATCAAATCTGGATCGAAATCGACAAGCTATATTGACCGCACTCAAATCGTCTTCACCCGTCCAGACCGCCTCACATCACAACCCGAGTGCAGCGGCCAACGCACTAGTGGCCTGTCTCAATGAAAGCGTTACTACCGGTTGGACCGAAGTTTCCGGCGCTCTTGATCAGAATGCTGGTGCCATCATGGCAGCGC
>Ga0310039_10001741_pt1 | contig 15163 bp, 11 predicted proteins | sample Sb_taG_4_FD_200460 | JGI IMG/M metagenome (GOLD analysis project Ga0310039, IMG submission 200460) | Peat soil microbial communities from Weissenstadt, Germany - Sb_50d_6_BS metaG (v2) (version 2) | ecosystem: Environmental > Terrestrial > Soil > Wetlands > Peat | place: Germany: Weissenstadt...
CCGCGTGCAGTGGTGGCCGCTCAGCCAGCCGCCAGCCCAGACATACCCCTACACCGCCGAGGGGATCAGGGCGTACCTGCGGGGCGAGTACTACTCAATAGCCGGATGGCCCGGCGTGCGCCGGGTATGACCTGCGGCCGGCAGGGCTGCTGGTGCGGACGGATGGTGCGTCGGCACCGAGTTCTGGCGCGGCTGGCCTGATGGCGCACGGCCGACCCGATTGCCCGCTCCGTGGCTGCGCGTGGGCAGAAGATAGGAACCGTGACCACGACCGACGAAGAGGGTACCGGCGGCCGGCCACCTGCTACCGACATCGCTATCTTGCGATCTTGCGGCAGCGTTCCGTGAGCACGGATCGGCAACGCTCGATGAGCATTACGGTCACTCGCACCAACTTTGGCCGATGCCTGGTCTGCGGTGTCAGTACCATGTCCGCTGACGCTCCGTAACTGACGGCGGGTTTGCGGGCCGCGCCTGATCCGCCGTTCGGCGCGACCTGCAAGCTGTGGGGCGCAGCCTGTAGTGGCGCGCACAGGCGGGTGTTCTGTGCGCGTCTTCGGACGCGTAGCCTGCCTGGTCAATGCCCGAAAATGCGGTCAGTCATGGCTGGGCACTCGGCTGCGCCTATCAGCGAGGTCAGCATCCCGGGGCTGAACTGCGGGCGGCCTGGCGCGCCGCGATTCCGCGAAATTGATGTCCGGTCATGCTCGCTAGCCGCAGTACGCCAGGGCCATTTTCAGCTACTCGCCGGCCATTCCGTTATGCACAGATACCAGATCGACGGCCCCCGGAGCCCCGCCGCGCGCTGAGGATTCCGCTGCACCTGATTCAGCGAAGCGACCCGGCCCAGGCATGAATCCCGGTCGGCACAAGGCCGTATCCCACTGTGCGTTTCCCGCTCGCTGGGTTACGATCCAATCCGGGAAGGGACGCCATGAAACTGGCTGAGGCGGCGGAAATCGTCCTGGGCCTCATCTGGGCCGGACAGCCGGAAGCCGCCCGCTCCCTGGTCGACCCCCGCTCACCCGACGGCGATCCAGCCAAGTTCCTGATCGACCGCAGGCCCGCCCGGGTCATCCAGCCTTACGACGGCTGGCCGGTGCCGATCAACCTCGGCTGGTTCAGCGGCAGCTATGACCCGCCCGCCATCAGCGGCGGGACATTCCACTGGTACGCCTTCGCCATCCCGAAACGACGGCGGTACGCCGCCGACCACTACCTCATCTGCGATTACCTGCAGATGCGCGAGTGGGTGCGGTCGTTCGCCGCGCCGCGCGGCGACACCCACCGCGACCACTACCGCTGGCGAGCTGACCTGCTGCTATACCCAGGCGAGCAGGAAGGCTACCTCCGCTGGGGCGATGAGCCACCCGGCGTCACCGACCTGCCCGGACGCGTCTTCCAGGCCGACAACCTCGCAACGATCATCACCCCGGCACCAGCCGGCCAGCACGTCGGCGGCTACGGCCCCGGCGGCGAATCAGCCGCGCACAAGCTGCTCAAGCTGTATGTCGCCAGCCACCCGGCCGACTTCGGCCTCAGCCCCGCCGCCGTCGCCCACGTCGAGTACTCATTCGCCACCGGCGACCGGGTCGACGTGATGTTCACCAACCACCTGCCCGACCGCACCGTCATCGAAGTCGAGGTCGAGGGCGAGCACGAAATCTGCGTCGGCATCCACCAGGCCATTAAGTACCGCTCGCTCGCCGCAGCCGACGCCGGCTACCCGCTGCTAACCTCGCGGGTCCGATCACTAGTCGCCGCGTACGCCACCGACTACGCCCGCGCCCGCGAGCTCGCCGACCGCTACGACATCCCCCTGATATCCGTTGACCGCAGCAAGGTGCTCACCGGACCGCGATAGCCCACCGTCCCGCAGCTATCCAGCCTGCGCATAACTCAGCGGCGGCATCAGCCTCCCTGCCGGCACCAAGATCGCCGGCGAGCGACGGCGCTCTCACAACTCAGCTGTTCAGACAACGCTGACTACTCCAGCGGAATCACAATGAGGCCACGCAAAGGACCCTCACGCCCAGTGATCGGACGAGCCATCATCCGCGCACCCTGAAGGCTCGATCTCGGCGTTTATTTGCCTGACCGGCGATGCAACTGCTGCAATTCCGAACTGGTGATCTGTACCTGGCTTCGCCATCATGGAGTTCGAGTCTGAATGTTCGGATGGCCCGGTGTTCTCTACGTTGCACGTCCTCAAGAAGCTCTGGCTCGTCGAACGGCGGCGCGTCCGCGATTGCCTTCTTCCAGAAATGGGAATCTCAATGTCAGCGGCGGCTATCACCGGCCTGGATATCCGCTGTTTTGTGCGTGGCTGCCACGACCGGCTGATAGCGGCGTCTCAATGCAGTTTCAGTAGAACTGAACCCAGATGGCCCTGTCCTCAGATGTCGGGCATCATGGCGGTGTGCCCGGGCGCAGACGCCTTCAGCTGGCAGTGGTGGCGCGAGCGACGCTGCTCGCCGTTAGCGTGCTCGTGCTGTCGGCGCTGTTGTGGTGGAGGGGCATCGCTTGGGCGGGTGAGTTCGGCGGCATCGCGGCGTTTATTCTCGCGCTCTACCTGGCGCTGGCACGCCCCATCGGCCGATGGCTGCGCTTGCCGGGAGTGGCCTCCCTTACTGCTGGCGAAGCCGCCGATCGGCTTGCTGCCGTCCTGCGATCTCAGTGGGCTGATGAGGAGCGGCGGCGGCGGGTCAACGACCCCTATTCCATGCCGGTCCGGTGCCGGCTCCGGGAGCCAGCGAGCGCGAGGCAAGGCGAGCCGGTGACGGGAGCAAGCCTCGGCGCACTTGCTGATTCGCATGTGCCGACCGCCGTATTCGGAGATATTTCTGAGGCGTTCCAGACGCTGCCACTTCGCCGGATGGTCATCGTCGGGCCTGCTGGCGCCGGAAAGACGGTCATGGCGACCAGGCTGGCGATCCACCTCGCGAGCAGCTCGGCCCGCCCGCCCGGCGGCCCGTTGCCAATGATTCTCCGGGCGGTCAACTGGAGCGCGGATGAGCGCTTCGACGATTGGATAGCCCGCGAGCTTGTATTGCGCTGGCGGTGGCTGGGCGATAAGTCCCGGGACCGAGTACCGGGCAGTCTTGCGGATGCCCTGGCCCGCGACTTGGTGATCCCGGTGATCGACGGACTGGATGAGATGCCCGAGCATCTTCGCATCTGCGCTATCGGGCAAGTCAATGCCTGGGGATCGGACAAGCCGCTGGTGCTCACGAGCCGCCCGGACGAGTACGACAACGCCGCCGCCGCTGCCCGGGGGATATCCCGGGCAGCACAGGTGGAAGTTCTTCCGTTGTCCATCGAAGAGTCTAAAGCGTACATACTGGACGCAACCGCCGGCCCGTCGAGCCGGTGGGACGTTCTGTTCCGCGCCCTGAAGCCGGGCACGCCGCTGAGCGCGGCGCTCACCGTCCCGCTGCTGCTGTGGCTTGTCCGGTGCATATACGGCGACGCCGGGAGCGACCCCGATGAACTCGCGGACTCGCACCGGTTCAGCGACCTGGCGGCGATCGAACGTCACCTGATCGAACGCCTTGTTCCCTCGGTCTATGACCAGAGCACCGGCGTGTCACGATTCGGCTGTACGCCAAGGCAGGCCGGTCGGTGGCTGGCCCTTCTTGCGGCGCACCCAGGCGATGAGGACTCGAGCGACGTACAGTGGTGGCGCTTGTCCCTTGCGGCGCGGGCGTGGCGTCCCCTCGGGTTCGCGGCCCGCGGGGCTCTGTTGTTCGGCGTTGCCTGGCTGCTGGCCGTCTGGGCGCTGGGCAGGCTTGGCGGCTGGCGGCACGGCGCCGAGGTCCGCCGCGTCTTGTCGTCAGGGCTGCTCGGCCGCCGCCTGCTGCCGACAGCCGGCTACATCCAGCGTCTGTTGCTGCAGCCCGACGCCCGCAGCATCCGGACCGCCATCGACGCGTTCTTTGATCTCATACCTTGGCATTCACTGGCGGCCCTTGAGCTGTGGGTGATCTTCGGCAGTGCATGCGCCGGGCTGCTCTACGCCCGCAGCTCGTCCGTGCGCCCGCCCAGGAAGTTCGGGCTACCCGATCACATGCTGCTGGCGGCAGCCCTCAGGCTCGCCGTGCTGGCTGTGCAGGTGGCCTGGATTCTCTGGCTGTACTTTGAATTGTCGACGCTGGTTCCTCACCAGCAGCAAGCGCAGTTCCGGTCTGCGTGGCTCCTGTTCTTCGCGGCGGTGTTCGTATGGCGTGCGGACTTCGCGTCCTGGCTGACCAAACGGCTCGACGTTGCCGGGTCGCTGAACCCAGCCCGGGCGCTGCGGCTGGATCAGAGGGCCTTGCTAGGCCGCGTTCTCCTGAGAGTGCCGATCAGGGCCGTCGTGGTCTGGTTGTTCCTCGGGCCGGTCCTTGCGCTGGCCTACGCGCTTTACGGGGTCACCAGCCTGCTGGCCAAGTTCGTCCTGGGGAGCGGCGCGACCGCGTCGTCGGAATTCGCCAGCGCTCGCCTGTGGCTGGCGATCAGCCGGCGGCTGCCGTGGCAGGTCATGGCGTTCCTTGCTGATGCCCACGCGATCGGGGTGCTTCGCCAGGCCGGGGCGGCGTACCAGTTCCGCCACGGGCTCCTTCAACAGCAGCTTTCTGCCCAGTACCCCCATTGGGCGCGCCGCGCCGCCGGGCTGGCCGTGCGCCGCGCCGGATGGCTGGTGACCTTCCTGGAGGAACGGAGCTTCCGCTGGAGGTGGTGGTCGTCCGCGCCCTCCAGGCGATGGTCAGAGCCAATATGGGCGCTGCGGTTCGATGAGGCCGCACGGACGCTGGAGCAGGGCGTCGGACGCCCGGCCGAGGCCCCCCGCCGCGCGAGACCTGGCATGATCCAGCTCTTCGACGGCTCTGGCGGCGATGACAGATGGGTGATGTGCGCCTTGTGGAACAAGCGCCCGGTCCTGGTAGCAAAGCCCGCCTGGGACGCATTGAGACAGGTAGCCACCGGACCCGTCGACGACCCGACGGCAGCCCTGGGCTTCCCGGTTCCGACGCTGATCCGGTACCCGGAATCGGAGCGAGTGGTCCGAGCCGACGCCGACCGGATCATGCTGCGAGGCGGCTCCTGGGGGCCGGGAAGGCTGCTCCGCGATCCCCACGACGAGACGTGGCGGTGGGAACCCGAGCTAAACGTCGACTTCGTCCCGGCCAAGGAATGGCTTTCGGCCGGGCCGCCGGCTCCCCGGCTCCGGCTGCGCGCAGAGGCGACCATTCCACTGGCACGACCCGACCTCACGGCCGCGTCCCATACGTACCAGGAGCTGGCCCGGCAGATGGCCTCCAGCGACCTGGTCCAGATTGCCGCCGGGCACTGGTCCGCGCCTGAGTCCGGCCTGCCCGCAGGGCAATGGGAGCGCACAGCCCGGCCAACTTCTCCCGGCCAGGGCAGCCTCGCGTGCGCCATCCCTGCCGCTGGCGCCATGCCCGCCCAGGTCGCCGAGGTGATGTGGTCGGTATCCCACGGCGCTGACTCCACCACCCTGACCGCCGCTGCGGAGCTGCGCATAGAAGCCCTTCGCAACGGCCCGCATGACCGACCCGGCGCCGCCTCTCATCCGGACGATAGGCAACGGCGCTTGCCACTAGAGGAACTGCTGGGATTGCTCCTCGCCGCATGGCATGCGGCCGCGGACCTGATACCAGGCGCCGTGCTCGGCAACGTGACCGACTTGCCGCTCGCCGGTCCGCCGCACGTCGACCTGCTCGTGTCGGCGGCGACCCCGGCTGATCTGCTTTTCCGACGAGCGTCGTGCCAGAACCTGAGCGGAAGCGCCGTCAAGGCCCTAGCCGCTGCTCTCCTGGATGAGCGCCTCAGCGGGCTCAGGCGCGGGCGACTCATGGACTTCATTGACGTTTCACCGTTCCGCGCGGCCACCAGCCGGCCGCGGCTGACGGAGATGTCGGCCAGGATCACCGCGCCGCTCAGGATCAGCAGCGAAGACCGCCCCGAACTGGTCCGGGAGGCCCTGGCACGCATGATAACGTACGTTAACTTCTCTAAGCGCCAGAAACTGACAACATCAGAGCAGGAGTGGCACGATGCCCTCAGGGCTACCTTCTCCAGAGATTCAGACTTCTGGCTTTGAATGCCTTTAGAGAATTGCTATTACTCAATCCCCCAGCATAGATCGCTGTTCTCGCGGAGAAAACTAGCCCATAGTCGGCTGATCTGAGCGCAAGAAGGCCGACCAAGAACATCCTCATCAGCCACGCCGAATCGGCGATCCGGTACCGCGGTGGGTTTGCCCCTTGGCTACTGGTCGTGAAGCAACTGCGGATTGCTAAAGCCGCGGGCCATGGTTCTGCTGCTCGTGGTGTGGCACCAGCACGGTTCAGCACCTTGATCCCGGTGTCGCAGAGTTCTCGGATCAGGCGCTGTTCAAGGCTGGACCGAGTGGCGGAGCTGCCAAAAGTCGATCGTCTGGATCTGGCCGTCATCGTGCACGGCGTGGTCATCGAGCAGGTGGACGCGTACGATCTGCCCGGCAGCCAGAGCTGGGCGATCCTGCTGGTGGTCCTCCGGTCTAGCGGGTGCGAGGGCTTCCGGCCGCGGCTGCGGTGCAGGCCGAACCGCTTGCGCAAGCTCCTCTTGGCTTGACCGACATAGTCGGCGGTGGCTTCGGCGCCGTCGCAGATCAGGAACCGGTAGATTCCCGGCACTGCGTCCACCGGGCGGGAAGACCCAAGTCGCCGCCCGGGTCAGTCCCGACCGTGCCAACTGCTCGCCAGCAGATCTGAGCACCGGGGACCACGGCGGACTGGGTGAAGTCGGGCACGGCCATGCCGCACTTTACGCGCCCGGCTCGCCGGACCATCTATCGTCGGGCTCATGCCTCGATCTGTGTCGGTCCCTGAAAAGACGCTTGAACACTGGTCCAGCCAGTACATAACGTACCGGTTTCGTTCCCTGGCCGCGCAGTGGTGGCCAGCCAGCGGAGAAGACATCGACGTCCGCTGGCTGCCGGCAAGGCCCGGGAAGGCCGTGCAGCTTGAACTGAAGACGACGACGGTCGCCCGCCCTGGAGTCCACGACGTGATCGTGGACCTGGGCCAGCTTTGGGAGTACCGCCAGCGGCCGCTCGGGCGTCAGCCGTTCTATGCCTTTCCCAGGCCGGACTCTGCCTGGGAGGGAAAGCTGACTGCCGCAGCACTCGCTCATGGCCGCGCGATAACCGAGATCGGATTCGCGCGTAGCGGACCTGGGTGGTGGTTCGCAGACTGGATGGTCGTCCTGACTGCCGCGCAGGTAGCGGCGGTCCTGGACAAAGAACTGGCCGCGCACGGCTCGAAAAGGCGGAAGAAACCGGAGCGGCTGGTTCGGTTCGACCGAAGTTCTTCCGAGCCAGTATGGGGTAACGGCACGACGGCTCCTTCATTGGTAGGCTGGCGTGATTATTGGACCATTCTTCAATCCTGCGGACGCTCCGGTTGGCCCCAGCTTATTCGCCTCCCGGTGTGGCTCGTACAAACCGGAGTTCCCTATAGTCATTCGGATCTCGGAGCACTGTTCCGAGAAGCGGCGACCTACTCGGGCGCCACCAGTCAAGCAGGTACCGACGAGCCGCTCGTGACCCTTGAACCCTACGCAGACGGGACTTATCAGGTCACGCCAACCCTCGCCGATATCGTCAGCGTGCCAGAAGAAGATGCAATAGACGACGAAGACGGCAGCGACCAGACCAGCGACTACCGGCAGGTCGCCTTCCTCGACGCTCGGGCGCTGCAGGCGAAACAGAATTGGTAATATGTGCTTCGAAGCTCATCTGAGACTGCGAGGTTCCGATAGCACCTATTCGGCGTTATACGCGGAGCCGGCAGCCCCGGGCGCGCACACCTGGCCACGCTCCGTGATGGGCCTCGGAAGCGACGAGTGGGCCACCCTCGGTCAGGTACTGACGGCGGTCAGCACGTAAACGGCCTCGGAAGTGTTCGTGGTCTGAGCGTCAGCCTTTACCAGTGAGCGTTGCCGTTGATCACCGATCTGTGGCCAGACAAAAATGCCGGCAACACCAGCCGGGTCCAGCGCCTGACTGAGGCTGCGACGACAATCGAGCAGATCCCTGTAACATTGCCCGCCGGTCTTGCCGGTGCCGACAGCGCCGAACAGGATCAGACCGTGGCGGGCGCTGACCGCGTGCCGGTTTGAGCAGGGCCAGCCGCCGTCCGGCGGTGACGACCTGTGCACGGTGCTGCTGGTCGCCGCGATGGTCATGTGCGTGTGGTAGTCCAGCCCGCTTTCCGGGCGGTGCCTCCCGGCTGTGGTCAGTCTGCGCCGCGTCGTCGGTGCCCGCAACCGGCCTTTCGCTGGCGCTCACCTCGGGCGGGGCAGAGATCTTTCCCCGGAAATCGCGGGCGTTGCCCGCCGGGAAAACATCTTGCCTGCCCGAGGCCGGCCGGTAGGTGCGGGCCGCTCCGCCGCAGCGCCTGGCGACTGACCACCGGGAGGCACCCGCCGCCCGGACAGCCGCAGGCATTGAAAGGACGGCACCAGATGAGCACTGACACCACCACCTGCCCCGCGACTGCGGGCGTCCGGAACGTGACACTCGGCGATCTGGCCGGGATGCTGCGCGATCAGCAGGCCCGCACGGTCGACATCGTCGCTCCCGCCGCCGCGATCCGGTCCCGGCACGGGCAGCTCGTCATCGAGGACACCGCCCCGGCGCTCGGCGCGGACGGGGTCACCATGACGGCGGGCACCTACACCCCGACCGAGGTGTGCGACCAGGGGCTGGCGGACAAGCTGGGCATCCCGGCCTCTTACCTGCGCCGGACCCGAGAGCAGCGGCCGGATTTGTACGACGCCAACGTCAACGCCTGGCTCGACGGCGATAACCGCAAGTTCCTGATTCGCTGCCTGCGCCCGACCACAGGCATCGGTCCTGGTGCGGCGCGGGCGTTCCTGTCCGACGGTTACAAGCGGATCGACAACCTAGACGTCCTCCTCGCGGCGTTGGACGGCGTCCGCAACGGGGGCGTGCCGGTCGAGGTCGACGGATGTGACCTGACCGAGCGGCGGATGTATGTCCGGGTCGTCTGCGAGCAAGTCCAGGCGCTGGCGCCCGCGCTGCTGGCCGGGTACCGCAGCCCGTTCACCGGTGCCGCCGGGGCGGACAACCCGGTGGTTTTCGCCGGGTTCGTGATCTCCAACAGCGAGACCGGCTGCGGCGCGTTCACCCTCACACCCCGCCTGCTCGTCCAGGTGTGCCGGAACGGCATGACGATCACGAAGGACGCGATCCGCGCTGTGCACCTGGGGGAGCGGCTGGATCAGGGCGTGGTCGCCTGGTCGGGCAACACCCTGGACAAGACCCTCGCTCTGGTAACCGCCCGCACCGCGGACGCGGTCACCACATTCCTGGAGCCCAGGTACGTGGACCGCGTGGTGCGGGCCGTCGCCGCGCAGGCCGGGCATCCGTTGGCCGATCCGCAGGAAGCTGTCCAGGTCGTGAGCCAGCGGCTGCGGCTGACCGATGTGCAGCAGGCCGAGATCATGGCCCACTTCATTCGCGGCGGAGACATCACTGCTGGCGGCATCTTGCACGCGGTGACCAGCGCCGCCCAGGTCCAGGCGGATGCCGACACCGCGCACGAGATGGAATCGGCTGGCTTGCGCGCCCTGGAAATCGCCGCCGCGCTCTGATCCACCCCGCCGCACGGCCCGGCACCCGGTCACGGGAGCCGGGCCTTTCCCGTACCCGAAAGGACATTCGTCATGTCTGAATCCACCATTACCCGGCTGCGCCCGCGCGGTCAGGCCGGTTACACCGATACCTCGGCGCTGAACGACATCCACGCGCTGCTGACCACCGCCGGCGACGGCGATCAGCACCTGCTCGCCGACGTCGCGGCGGTCCTCGTCCGGACCGGGCGGCCGATGGTGCGCGGCCGCGACATCGAGGCCCGCGTCACCGATTCGCTAATCGGGTGGCCGGTCGCCCACGTGGACGCCGAGGACACCACGGTGACCGTGCGGCAGGACCCCGCCGGGTCCGGGCTGCTGATCGAGATCACCACCACCGGTCCGGCCGAGCGGGACCAGCTCATCGTCATCCTCGACGGCCGGTGCTTGCACCACGCCTGCCCGACCAGCGGCCACACCGCCTGACCCGAACTCTCGTTTCACCAGCCGCCCGCAAGCCCGCGGGCGGCCAACCACCCCGCATGAAAGGACACCTTCCGATGCATGACCTTACCGAACTCGCAGCCGACCCGACCGCGGTCGCTCAGCCGGTCGGCTCAGCCCAGCCTTCACCGGACGCTGCCGGGGCCGCCAGGTCCCGGCTGATGATCGCGGTCAGCGACCTGGCCGCCCATCCCGGCAACGTCCGCGAGGACCCGAACCTGACCGAGGAGTTCGTCGCTTCCATCGCCGCCGAAGGAGTGCGGATCCCGCTGCTGATCACCACCGGCCCGGACGACGGGTGGCGGGTGATCGAGGGCCACCGCCGCCTCGCCGCGGCGGTCAGGGCCGGGCTGGCCGAGGCGCCGTGCGACATCGATCCGGACCGCGGCGACGACGAGGCCGGGCAGTACCTGGACATGCTGCTGGCCAACAGCGACAGCTACCGCGCCAACTACACCGTGCTCGAAGAGACCGCGGCGCTGTTCGCCGCCCACGAGGCCGGGGCGTCCAGGACGCGGATCCGCAAGGCCACCGGCCGCACCGCCGCCCACGTCAAGACCGCCCTGGCCGCCGGGCAGCTCTCCGCGGAGACCACGGCCAGAGCCGCCCAGCTGAACAGCGAAGTCACGCTAGAGGACCTGGCCCTGCTCGCGGAGTTCCAGACCGACGAAGCCGCCACTGAGCGGCTGCTCGCCTGCGTGGAACACGGGTACGCGCTTGAGCACGCCGCCGAGCGGATCCGCCAGGACCGCGCCGAAGCCGCCGAGCACGCCAGGCTCCGCGCCGTCCTGGAGGCCGCAGGCGTCCAGATCACTGACGGACTCCCGGCCGGCGCGGCCTGGCTGACCAGCCTGAGCCACGACGGCGACGAACTCACCCCCGATTCACACGCCGCCTGCCCCGGGCACGGCGCGACCTTCCCGCAGTGGAACCCGCTGAACCCCTCTTATTACTGCACCAGTCCCGCTGACCACGGCCATATCAGCCGCTGGACCTTGCTCGCCGCGTCCGGCAGCGGCACCGACAGCGACCACAGCCGGCCATCCGAGACCGGCGGCCGCACCGATCCGGCACCGGACCCGGGTCGGCGGCTGGTCGTCGCCGGCAACAAGGCCTGGCAGGCCGCCGCCGGGGTCCGGCACCGGTGGCTCGCCGCCAGCCTGTTTCCCCGCAGGTCGGTGCCGCGCGAGGCGCACGTGTTCCTGGCCCGGCAACTCCTGGCCATGTCCGACCCGCTCCGCTCCGGCCTGGCCACCGCCGCGACCAAGCCCTTGTTCGCCAAGCTCACCGGCCACGACACCGAACACTGGCAGCAGGAGTGCGCCACCGCCGCCACCGCCCGGCTGAGCCTGACGATGCTGGCCCCGGTTATCACCGCCTACGAGCAGGCGATGACCGAAGGAGAAGGCAGGAACACCTGGCGCACCGACCGGTACAGCCCCTGCCCGCGCCGCGACGCCGGCACCTACCTCACGTTCCTGGCCAGCATCGGCTACCAACTGTCCGACATTGAGCAAGCCGTCGCCGACGGCGTCCCTTGGAACGCCGGCGACCCCCCTTCCGGCGACATCTTGTCTGCTGACGACAGCGTTCCCGGCAGCCAGGACGCCAGCGAAACTCCGAACCACGAACCGGTCAGCGACAACGAAGACCCCGGCCCGGACGCCGCGTCCTGACCTTTCCGTCCCCTATCGGGGCCGCCGGCGGTACACGTCGGCGGCCCCGGCCCTTGCGAGCGGCCAAGGGTGACCCCGTCGCTGCTCCGCCGCCGCGCCGAGGAGCAGCGCAGCTCGGCCTGGCACCGCCCGGCCTGTGCTGCAAGGCTGACTTCCTGGTGATCGGCGGCGGCCAGTTGGACAAGGGCATCGCTGGCCTGATGAGCGGCTGCCACGACACCAGGAAGGTCGCTAGGCGTCGGAGCCAGAGACTCGGGTGGGCGTGCGGGCTGGGCTGGCCCCTTGGCCAGTGTCCAGGCGGGGTCGGCGAAGGCGAGACGCCCGGTCCACAGCGCCAGGTTCGCCGTCTCAGCGGTGACCGGTGGAGGTGACGCCCCGGGTCTCGGTGGTGAGCTGCTTCCACATCGTGGCGGCACGCAGCCACGCGTCGCGGGCACGCTCGGCGGCAGCGGCGGACTGGAACAGGCCGGCGCTGACAGCTGCGGACCCTTGCTGGGCCGTGCGTGCGCCCAGCGTCCGCAAGACGATCGAGCAGTGGTGACTGACTGCGGTGGCGGATGCCGCGGTTTCTCTCAGCGAATCGCCTGTCAGAAGCGGCGACCACAGTGCGTCCGGCACGACGACGCGGGCGATATGGCGCGCCCGTTCCGCGGTCTCAGTCGTGCCTCTGCACAGGTCGGCGACGGACTCCCAGCCGACCGGAGGTCGGTGCGCGGGTACCACGTTCGCGCGGATCGCGTGCAATAGCCCGACGTCCGCCAAGGAGACTGGCTGGCGCCGCTGGGCGCGATGAACTGCCGCATGGACCTTGAGCAGAGCCCGACTGGCTGCTTCAAGGCGGCGCTGGGCGACTAGCGCCTCGATCGAGTCGCTGACCCGGCGCTCGCGCGGCGGCTTGATCTCGGCTGCCTTGCGCCCGCCAGTCGCGGAGACCTGTGCCCACTGCGCGAACTCAAGCATGAGCGCTCCGGTGACCGGAACGGACACGATCACCGGTGCCCACTCGGAACGGTAGACCCTTGTTCTGTCCAGGTCGGCGGATAAATGTGTATGCAGCAGGTCCCGCCCGGCCGTCATGAACGATATGGCGGCGTCGAATCCCTGGCCGGCCGCGCTGGCTGATGGCCTCATGTTCGATCCGAAGACTCGCCCGCCGTCTGGTGCCAGCAGAGCCGAGGCTTCCTTCAGTGCCTTGGCCGCTTCGACGGCGGCTCGCGCCCACGGTGTCAGCACTTCGTGCTGGTCAGGACGAACCCGAGCAGTCGATGCCGTGATGTCGGCGACGTACCGGCTGATCACAGTGATGACGCGGCTCATTCCGCGCCTGATATCCGCGGCCTGCGTGACCCGCCCAGCACCGGACCGGCTCGTGGCCACCGGATCAGTCAGGCTCACTGCCCGCGCCAGGTGGTTGCTGGCGGCGGCCGCGAAGTCGCCAAAGGTGGCCGTGCCGGTCACTGACCTGCGGCTCCAGCCAGCAAGCTGACGAGCCGCCTGGCCTGTCGCGCCCCTTCGATGCATGCCCGGCGGTCTCCGGGGCTGACCGCCTGCGCAGAGGCGTCGGTCAACCGCAAATCCAGCAGACGGCCGAGTCCGGCGAGCGCGATCGCGGCCTCCAGCGCGCCACCGCAGCCGGGCCGGTCGGCGATCGGCCCGCGGGATGCGCTGGGCGGCAGCGAAGGGGCGAACAGTACGGCGTCGCGGCCGTTGGCGGCGAACGCCGCGCTCATCACGAACGTCGTAAACGCGCCGCCGGCCGGATCTTGCTGGGCTTCTATCACTGGCAGCATGTCATCGAAGGCGTCGAAGGCGGCCTCAAGGATGGCAGGCAAGTCATCGGCACGTTCGAGCCGGACGGATGCGGCAGCAACTCGATCCATGTGAGCGACCTCCTGAAGGGATGGGAACGCGAGCATGGCCTCCATCGGTGCACTCCATCAACTCGCCCATTCGATCTGTGGATAACCAGGGTGAAAGATTCGCGGGGCGATGATGCCGGAACCAGAGGCCGGTCATCTCGCCCGGCGATGAAGGGCGGAATGACCGGCTTAGAGTCGTTTCTTGGTCATTGTGCGGCGGTCGTCAGTTGCCGAAATGGCTGTGCGCTGGTCACACCGCTTGTCCCGTTGTCGCGTGAGGCTGGGCCGTGCCAGCCGAGGAGGCGGCGGGTTGCCGCCGCGCCCCGCGTGGGGGCCATGTCGTACAGCGAGTTCTTCGTTTCTTCGCGGCTAATGCTCACGCATACCAGGGTGACGATTCCGGCGATCATGCCGGTGACGAACACGGCGGCGAGGATCACGATGGTGATCATTTGCCTGCCTCCCGTCTCTGGCGCTTCCGCGCCGGTCAGCTTCAGCGACGGGCCGTGGGGCTCAGTCGGTGTCGAGGGTTCTCGCTCACATCTGCAGAGTCGGCGCTGGGCGGGCGGTGATACTAGACTGACCAGCGATCACATGCCATTCACTCCTTTTCCACCGCCTCGGAGGAACACCGGGTGGAGTTAGAGCTAGCTGACGTAGAACAGCATCCGGCTGTCGCAGCGTTCATCGCTGAATTGCGTCACTGGCGGGAAGTCAACGGCTGCTCGCAGAAGAAGCTGGCCGGGGTGGTCGGCTACACCCCGTCGTATGTCAGCAAGGTCGAGCGCGGCTCGGTACTGGCGAGCAAGGTCTTCGCGGAGTCGGCTGACCAGCATCTGCGTGCTGGGCGCGCGATCATCCGGCGCTGGAAAGAGATGCACGAAGCTCTCGTCGAGCTCTCCGAAGGCAGAACGTCACGTCCCGGGGCGGCAGAAGACTCGGAACCGCCGCCCGCGCCCGAATTGGTGATCGAGCACGAGCAGGCCGAGCTTGTGCTCCGCGACGGCATGTACCGGACCCACATCCGCCGCCAGTTGCGCAACACCGGCGATCAGCCGGTCACCCAGTATCTGATCCGGATCGTTGTCGACAGGTATCCGGGTGATCCCGAGCGGTCGAACCAGCTCTACCGCCATGACCCGTTGACGTGGGAAGAGATTTCGTTGTCGGCCACTAACGGCGACGAGCCGATGGCCTGGCGGGTCAAGCACGACAGGGACGCGGCCAAAGAAGTCTGGCTGCTGTTCGAGAATGCGGATGGCCGGTTTCCCTTGTATCCGGGCGAGACGACCTGGATCAGCTACCAGTACTCGGTCAGCGCACACAAATGGGGACCATGGTGGTCGCGTGCGATCCGGTTGCCAACTCGGCGGCTGAGTATGGCGCTCGTGTTGCCGGCGCGGCTGCAGCCATTGGTGTGGGGAATCGAGACATCCATGACAGCCGAGGCATCGCCTTTCCGCACTCCCTTCGCTCGTCAGGACA
>Ga0310039_10001759_pt1 | contig 15099 bp, 14 predicted proteins | sample Sb_taG_4_FD_200460 | JGI IMG/M metagenome (GOLD analysis project Ga0310039, IMG submission 200460) | Peat soil microbial communities from Weissenstadt, Germany - Sb_50d_6_BS metaG (v2) (version 2) | ecosystem: Environmental > Terrestrial > Soil > Wetlands > Peat | place: Germany: Weissenstadt...
TCACGGATCGACTTGAAACCCGATATGCGGGATCGTTCGATCTTCAGGGTCTCTTTGGGCATGCATCTCCTCCTCCAACGGCCCGAACATCGAACATCAGACGCTGGAACTCGTCCTCGATGTAATGGTTCACCGTGAAATGGAGAAACCGGGCTCGGAAGATAGGCGGTACTGGACACTTGATCCGATGGTCGGAATGACCGCTTTATTGTATGCCTGCTTCGGGAATCAGTCTGCGAATGCTGCCCCGAGGCAGTGACTCTGGTATACTACTCGTCGGACCGGCGTGTTGGCAGCCATCCGTTCCCGATAAAGGCATATCTGGGCGAGAGAGAAACGATGACCATCACAGTCCACGTGCCTGATTCCCTCTTGGAGGACCTCGGCGAGAGTCCGGAAGAGCTCCGTCGAGAGATCCTTCGTGTCGCCGCAATCCACCTCTACAGCCGCGGCCTGGTTTCGCAGGGGAGGGGCGCTCAGATCGCCGGTCTGAGTCGCTGGGAGTTCATCCAGGCTCTTGGACGCGCCGAGGTTCCCGCCTGCCAGGTGACTTCGGAGGAACTGGAGGAGGAGGTGGAGCGTGCCTACGTTGCGCATCGTCAACGCCTCGCCGCTCATCCTTCTGACCAAGGTCGGTCGGATTGACTTGCTAAATGCCGAAGGCGTCGATGTCCTCGTTCCGATGCCCGTGCTTCAGGAGGTCTCGAGCCTCGGCCCCAGTGACCCCGTGGTTCGTGCGATCGACGGCGCCGGCTGGAGTGTCGTGATGCCCCCGGCACTGGTCCCCGCATCCGTGAGTACATGGAAGCTCGATCCGGGGGAGGAGTCCGTGCTCTCGGTGGCTCTGCAAAACCCCGGATCCGAGGTGGTGATCGACGATCTTGCAGGCCGGCGATGTGCTATCGCACATGGCATCCCGCTCTTGGGTACCATCGGCGTGGTCATCCTCGCCAAGAGGATTGGCAAGATTGTTGAAGCTCGTTCTGTGATCGAGGAACTTCGTGGCGTCGGTCTTTATGTAAAAGACGAAGTGATTGCAGGCGCCCTGAGTCAGGCTGGAGAGTGACGCCGCGTCGGGATCTGTCTTGCGGCACAGACTTAAACAGCAGTAATGCGGCGTTGCCGTTGAATGGACAGTAAGCCACGACTTGGCAGGCTGGGTCGGAAACCGGGACGCAAATAGTTTGCTCGGGCGCCTGAGCAGCGGATTGCTGTCAATACTAATCGCGTCCCAGTTTCCGTCCCTCATGATATGAGGAGCCGTATGCGCGAAAGTGCAAGTACGGATCTGTGGGAGCCTCAGGGGAGCAATCCCCTGGGGCCACCCGGCCCGGAACTACACATGGTGTCCCCGGAACTAGCCCATGGTGGGAGTCGCGCCGCCGTTCCCACTGGCGGCCGACCTGGGCGTCAGCCTGGCATGCTGCAAAGTTGGTCTTGACCGCCCTCTGACCCCGGCTGCTTTCGTTGCGAATTTGTTTCGTTCGGCGCGGGTCTCCCGACTCCGCCATTCGGCGTTTCGTTCGGCACCGGTCTCCCGACCCCGCCGTTCGGCGTTTCGTTCGGCGCGGGTCTCCCGACCCCGCCGTTCGGCTGACCGAAGGTCGCCAGGTAACTGGCCAACGGTCGGAGACGGCGGTTTCAGAGGACGGGCAAGTCCGGATACCGTGCCCGAACCAGCCTGGAGGCTCCAGCCTCAGGTCACCGCGATGGGACAATCAAATCCCCTGCCTCGTTCCCGCACGGGCAATGGAGCGTCCGTCGTCAGAGGTTTGGTATCAATCCGCCCGGGCTCGGAAGAGCTGGGGATGATCGCTCGTTTCTGGCCTGAGGCCTGCGCCACCAGACTCCAACATGCCGCCCCATTCGGGGCTTGGTTGCAAGGGCCCGGAGTGAATCTTCAATGTGGCCGCGGCGATGAAACCGTGGAAGACGTCCTCCGCAACGAATGAACCTCGCAATGCCGATCCTTCCTTTGCCCCCGCGAAAGTCACGGGGCGGCCCCTGCTTGTATGGAGGCATCCGCCATCGTAAGCTGGATGCAGTCGATGGTCAAATGTGAGGGGCGAAGAAGGCTCCGATTAAGGGAAGTCGGTGTCGGAGAGGTCAAATGACTGCCGACAGCATCCTGAGCCAATTGACTGAGGGCACGGTCCTCGAAGGTCCGCACTGGACAGAGGCCGTCAGGGTGCTGACGGCCAAGGCTCGTGGTGCCCGAATCGAGGTCCAGGCAGTCGGTATCCTCTCCAAACGCCTCTGGACGAAGCTCCTCAAGCTGGAGGACTTTGAGAAGACCATCAAGCTGACGCAAGCTGGAAAGCTCGCTGCCCTCGATGGAAACCCGGCCCACTTTCGCCTCGCCGCCGAGGCTCATCGAATTCGGCTTGCCTTCCAGTACGACCCCCACTTCGCCGTCTCCGTGTCGCAGGTCGATCCGTTGCCGCATCAAATTGATGCGGTCTACACTCACCTGCTGACTCAGCCCCGCATCAGGTTCCTGATCGCAGACGATCCTGGTGCCGGGAAGACGATTATGGCTGGGCTGTCGATCAAGGAACTCAAGTTCCGAGGACTGATCGAACGCATTCTGATCATCACCCCTGCCAACCTGACTGACCAATGGCGGCGGGAACTCCATGACAAGTTCGGGGAGACATTCACGGTCATCAACCGGGCCACGGTGAGCGCCGCCTATGGTCGCAACATCTGGGAGGACTCGACGCAGTGTATCACGTCGGTCGATTTCGTAGCCCGGCAAGATGACATCCTGAACATGATCCGTGACGTGCATTGGGATCTTTGCATCGTTGACGAAGCTCACAAAATGGCTGCCTACCGCTATGGCACGAAGGTTAACAAGACCCAGCGGTACGAGCTTGGCGAGTTCCTCCGTGATCACACCGATCATTTCCTGTTCCTGACGGCAACCCCTCACAAGGGAGATCCCGAGAATTTTGCTCTGCTCCTGCAACTGCTCGACCAGGACTTGTACGTCAACGGTCAAATCCTGGCGGAAGCCAGCGCCCGTGACGAAAACCGGATCATGGTGCGGCGGCTCAAGGAGGACATGAAGAAGTTCGATGGGTCGCCTTGCTTCCCACCTCGCCATGTTCAGAGCTTATCTTACAAGCTCTCACCCGAGGAACTCCGTCTCTACGATGCCGTGACAGAGTACGTGCAGCACAACTTCCAGCGTGCGGAAGCTGCTGAAAACCGCAACGTCGGTCTGGCTCTCACCGTGCTCCAGCGCCGTCTCGCGTCCAGCTTGGCGGCGATCCGGCGCTCGCTCGAACGTCGCTGCAAGCGGCTCAAGGAACTCCAGAAACTCGGCAAGCTCAAACAAGAGTATGGCGAACTGCCCGACGACCTCGACGATCTCACCGAGTCGGATCGATGGAAGTTCGAGGATGATCTCGTCGAGCGGCTGACCATGGCCGAGAACATGGCGGAACTGGAAGCCGAAATCGAGGATCTTGAACGGCTGGTGCAACTCGCCCGGCAAACCGAGAAGAACGCCACCGAAACGAAGTTCGAGGAACTCCGCTCGGTCGTTTCTAACCACATCTCGGGTCGGAATGAGCGGCTTCTCGTGTTCACGGAGCACAAGGACACGCTCGATTTCCTGGTCAAGAAACTAACGAATCTGGGCTTCTACTGCTGCACAATCCACGGCGGCATGTCGCTGGAGAAGCGGATCGATGCCGAGCGGGAATTCTACGAGCGCAAACCCTCGATCCTGGTTGCCACCGAAGCGGCAGGTGAAGGTATTAACCTTCAATTCTGCTCACTGATGGTCAACTACGACATCCCGTGGAACCCGAACCGGCTCGAACAGCGGAATGGGTCGCATTCACCGCTACAAGCAGGAACGGGAGGTGATGATCTGGAACATCGTCGCCCAGAACACCCGTGAAGGCGAGGTGATGGAGCGGTTGCTCGAAAAGCTCGACGATATGCGGCAGGCCTTGGGCAGCGACCGGGTGTACGACGTGATCGGAGAGATCATCCCTGCTCCCCGCTTCGATGCCTTGATGAAGGACTGGCTCTCACGGCGTCGCACGATGAGCGAGATCCTCGCCGAGATCGACCTGCAAACCGATGTCGAGCAAGTCCGGCGCATCCGAGCCGACATGGAAGACAAGGCTCTCGGCGCTCGATACATCGACATGAGCAAACTCAACGCCGATGTCCAGCAAAGCCGGGAGAACCGGCTGATGCCCGAGTACATCGAGAAGTTCTTCCTCGAAGCCTATCGCTCCTTCGGTGGCACGATCACGCCGGTGAAGGATCGCAAGGGCGTGTGGTCCATCGGTCGGGTGCCACCCGATCTTCGCAAGCTCTCGGAGTCGCTGGAACGAAGATACGGCAAGGTTGGCACAAGTTATCCCCTCCTGACCTTTGACAAGGAACTGTTAATCGGCTATTCCGACCTCCAATTCGTTGGTCCCGGTCACCCCCTATTCGAGGGAGTCGTCGAACGGGTTTTGAGGGAATACGGACCTTCCTTGCGTCAGGGAGCCGTGTTCTTCAACGCCGAGTCCTCCGAACCGACCGTGCTCTGGTTGCTCAAGTGCGGGATCGAGGATGGTCGAGGGCACTTGATCGGTGAACGGCTCTTCGCCATCCACAAGACCGAGTCGACCTGCCGCAAAAGCCAGCCGTATGCCCTGCTCGACCTCAAGCCACCCGAGAGTGCGGTTGCCGTTCCGCAAGATGTGCGTGAGACTGCGACCAGGGAAGACGAGATCATCGACTGGTCGCTAGAAGCCGTCACACCCGAGTATTTCGGCGAGATCGAGAAGCGCCGGCACAAGGAACTCGCCATCAAGGAGAAGTACGTCCGCAAGTCGCTCCAGTTCCTCATCGGTGAGTCGATCAAAAAGCTCACCAAGTTCGACCAGCAACTCAGGGAGATTCGTGACGAGAACGACCCGAAGCGGCTCAACATCGTCGGCAATCGTGCGAAGGAAGATGCCCGGCGCAATGAACTTTCCCAGCGGCTCAAGGATAGGCTGGAGGAGATGGGGCAAGAGCAGCATCTCTCCGAGAAGCCGCCCGAAATCCTCGGCGTGGCGGTGATCCTGCCTGCACCGCAAGAGGTGGTCCGGGCGGTGGAGGGTATGGAGACCGATCCTGAAATCGAGCGCATCGCCGTTCAGAAGGCGATAGAGTACGAACGGGAGCAGGGGCGGAAGCCCGTGTCAGTCGAGGAAGAGAACTGCGGCTGGGATGTTACGTCGCTCCAGGGTGGACAAGTTGCCCGATACATCGAGGTCAAAGGAAGGGCTCAGGTTGGAGGCGTAGCTCTGACTCCGAACGAGTGGATCAAAGCCCAGCGGTTTGGCAAGGACTACTGGCTTTACGTCGCGGTGAATTGCAGGACGCAACCGGAGCTATACCTCATCCAAGACCCGGCATCGAAGCTCAACCCGAAAGAAGAAGTCAGTATCGTCCGCTACATGGTCGGCATGAGCGATTGGAAACGGTTTTCGGAGGGAGTGACATGAAGACTCTGCTCTGGATCGTTCTTGCTCATGTCGCCGTGATCGTGGCCCTTGTGTTTTTCGGGCTTTGGATCAGCCCTATGATCGACCAGTACGCCAAGAAATACTCAGGCGTCATCACGGTCCTCTCGACCTTTTTCGGCGTCTACTCGCTCGTTTTGAACCTGCTCTATCAGAGGAATTTGGCATTTCATCTTTTCGTCGATCGACTGCGGCTCTTGGTCTCACGTACCCACACGTATTGGCTTCCCTCCTTTGACTTCGAGCTTCTAGAAGAGACGGCGCGGGACCGACAGGCAGTCCTCGACTCAGCTGTCGAAGCGATCGAGCACGGGCACGGGGGCAAGTCTCGTAGGTCCATCTCGACGCCGAACTCAACGGCGATCTCTCTCGACGATCTGATATGCCTCACTCTCAGGGTCGAAGACGGGTGCCTCCACGTCACGCTAGACCGAAAGATTCTGGTCCCTGTCCATCTGTATGATAGTTACCGGCACACGTTCGCCCGGATCGCAGAGTCGCTCGCCCGGACGATCAAGCCGGTTTCGATGAGGTGTGGGATCAACGTGAGCTTCGCCGAAGGAATGAAGAACCCCTATTACGGGTTCTTCCTTAGCCAACTCCCGGCCGACCTAATAAACCACTTCGAGGTCAGCTTCAGGATGAACAATCGGGCGAGTTGCCGGGTTGAGGCGAGCACTGATCACGTCAACGTCGAGGGGCAGAACCTCGTCGAATTCTTCGACACCTTGTCGAAGGTGCTCAGTCTGCGTGCCCTTCCAGTCGGAGCGTCCCCATGAAACCCTACCAGTTCTACACGGTCGGAAAATTCCCGAAGCTCGAAGTTGGGACCAGCGTCAAGAATCAGGTCCAGTTGACCTTCTCGGGCGAGGGCGAGGATGTCGAGACGAGCTTGACTCTGAAGGACCGGACGTACGAGGGGACGATGGCCCTCGTCCGTGTGAAGAGCGAGGTCAAGCACGAGACCTACGGGTTCATCAAAACGGTCGTCGAGAACAAGCGGAGGAGGCTCGACTTCACGGAGTTTCTCCAGCCTGTCGATTTCCCGGCGTACTACGACGAGGGGAAAGAAATCCTCGTCTTTCAGGCCCCGAAGAAAGTCTGTCGGGGGGTGCTCGCCAACCTGCGTGGCAACCCATGCGGGGTTGAACTTGTCGAGATGGTGGTAGACTTCGCAAAGATCATGGACCTCTGCACCGAGTACCAAGGGGCATGGTTCCGTGGCGTCTCGTCTCGTGTCCGTGCCGCAGGGATCTCGGGGGAGCAGATCCAGCACGACGGACTGTTCAAGAAACTTCTGAAGGACGGGGAGCTTTCCAACGTCACGATCCCGTGGTTGATGGACAACGTTGAGCACCGTCTCATGATCACGTCCACGGGGGCAATTGTTCTCGTCCAAGACTACAGGGCGAACCAGGGACTGGAACTCCAAATCATAATGGACGTGTACGAAAAGCTATTGTCAAAGGTCTGGGATGAAAAGAAGAGCCGCAGGCAGAACGATGCCACCACGATCCCCGTTGAACCCTGAGAATGCTGGTCTCACATGGTCAAACGCCTAATCGAAGTCGCCCTCCCGCTCAAGGAAGTCTCCGAGCAGTCCGCTCGGGAGAAGTCGATCCGCCACGGGCATATCTCGACCCTTCACATCTGGTGGGCTCGCCGTCCGTTGGCAGCATGCCGGGCGGTGGTCTTTTCCTCGCTGATTCCCGACCCCGACGATCCCGAATGCCCAAAGTCGTTCCGCAAGCTGGTGAGGGAGCTTCTCAGCCGAAGCGAGTTCAAGCCGAGGAACGGCGATGGCTCCACGGTCGAGGACACACCACGGAACCGCTGCCTTGAGTTCATCAAGCATCTGGTGAAGTATGAGAACTCGAACAATCCCGAGTACATCGAACCGGCTTGCAAGTTGATCGCAGCCGCCCACAATATTCTGCATCCGGGGGCCGATGGGGAAGCCCCGAAGGTACTGGACCCATTCTCCGGCGGCGGTGCGATCCCGCTAGAGGCTCTTCGTCTGGGCTGTGACACAACTGCCCTCGATCTCAACCCTGTCGCGCATCTCATCGAGCTTTGCACGCTGGTCTATCCGCAAAAGTATGGCAAGCCTGGCAGCCGACCTGTTCCCGAGTACATCAAGCGATGCGTCGGTCCCAATTGGGCGAAGAAGGGGAAGGGCGAGCCCAGCCTTTTCGACAGGGGGCAAGGTGACTCCGCGTCGGAGTACAGAATAGACCCTGACGTTGAGATCACTGAGGCCGAGTATCGGAAGAACCCCTTGGCCGCTGACGTGAAGTATTGGGGCTACTGGATATTGGAGCGTGCAAAGGGAGAGATCGGTAGATTCTATCCGCCCGAGCACGATGACTCTGTGCCCGTCGCCTACCTGTGGGCCAGGACGGTTAAGTCCCCCGACCCGACGATCAGCGCTACGATCCCACTGGTAAGGCAACTCTGGCTCTGTCGGTCTCCCCGGCGTGATGTCGCCCTGAAGATTGTCCCGAATCCCGAAAAGGGCCGTTGTGAGTTCGTCGTCGTCGAGGGGGAACAAATCGACTTCGACCCCGAAGAAGGGACGATGAGGAGGGGAGACGCCAGGTGTCCATTCACGGGAACGACCGTGCCTGTGAATTACCTCCGCAGCCAGGCCCGTGCGGGACGCATGGGCCATCAGCTCATCAGTGTCGTCAGCGTGAAGAAGAATCAGGATGGCAAGATCTACCGGGCTGTCACGGACGCTGACACGAAGGCGTTTCAGAAGGCCAGCGAGTCACTCTCACGATCCAAGGGGCAGGCTGGCGACCAGATCGTCCCGAACGAGCCCTTGCCTCCGGTTGGGACTCTGGGTTTTCGTGTTAACAATTACGGTTTGATGAAGTGGGGCGACCTCTTCAACGACCGTCAAGCCCTGGCTCTCACGACCTTCGTGCGCCTCGTACGTGAGGTTGTTCAAGAGATCCAACAACTCCATGATCCCGATTACTCTAAGGCCGTTGGGAGCTATCTCGGCATTGCTGTGAGTCGACTCACAGACTTCAACTCCGTGCTATGCACTTGGAACTACACGGGTGGCCGAGGAGTTGGCCATACTTTCACCCGGCAAGCATTGCCGATGGTGTAGGATTATCCCGAATCTGCCCCGTTCAACTCGCAGGGAGCCAACTGGCAGGCGTCGATCGATGCGGCGGTCGATACGATAGGGAAGTTGGTCATCTCCCATCCCGCCCAAGTGCTGCGAGCGAATGCGACGAGCGTACCAATTGCTGACGCCTCTCTCGCCGCTGTCGTCACCGACCCTCCGTACTATGATGCGGTGCCCTACGCTGACCTCAGCGACTTCTTCTACGTCTGGCTCAAGCGGGCGGTCAGCGACCTCCACCCGGATGTCTTCCGAACGCCACTGACGCCGAAGTCACAGGAATTGATCTCATACGGGCCTTCCGGTCGAGGCAAGGGCGAGAAGACGCCCCACTGGTACGAGTCGGGCATGGCCCAGGCGTTCAAGGAGATTCACCGCACCCTCGACAGCCACGGAGTTGCAGCGGTGATGTTCGCTCACAAGGAGACGAGTGCATAGGAAACACTGATCTCGGGACTCATCCGATCCGGCCTGTTGGTCACGGGAAGTTGGCCCTTCCACACCGAACGACCGGGCCGGATGAGGGCACAAGGCTCTGCTGCGCTGGCGAGCAGCGTGACCCTGGTTTGCCGAAAGCGTGGCTCCGAGGCGGGTTTCGGACTTTGGGACGATGTTCGCCAGGAACTCAAGAACGTCGCCCAGGAGCGGCTCGACTTCTTCTGGAAGCAGGGAATCCGTGGAGCCGACTTTTTCATCTCGGCAATTGGTCCTGCTCTATCGGTCTTTGGCAAGTATGGGCGGGTGACGAAGCTCTCGGGCGAGGAGGTCACGGTCGGACAGTTCCTCGACGAAGTTCGGAGCCTCGTTACGAACTACGCCCTGACGAAGATCCTCAAGACCTCGCAAACCGGCACGATCGACCCGGAAAGCCGCTTCTACGTGGTTTGGAAGTGGTCCTACAGCGATGCCAGAGTACCCGCCGATGAGTCGTTCAAGCTCGCACAAGCCCTCGGGATGGACACGAACTTGCTATGGGACAAGACGGGTGTGCTAGAGAAGTCGGGCGAGAACGTGCAGGCGATGCCTGTTAGCAAGCGGATCAAGATCAAGAACCTCGGCGAACCAAGCACAACTGGCACCCCTGCCAGCCTGATCGATGTACTGCACCGGATGTGTGCTTTCCGGGAGAAGAGTGATACGCAGGGGATGGCGCAGTTCCTCAATCGGAGTGGTCACGCCAATAACCACTCTCTCTGGCTCATCGCTCAGGCGGTCAGCGAGATTCTACCGGATGGCGACAAGGAGAAACAACTCATGCAGGGTCTCCTCAACCAGAAAGAGGGATTGGTTGAGGAGACTCGGCAGGGAAGACTGTTCTGAGAGGGAGCTGTGGAGGGCGGAATGCTCCTGTTCGTTGACGAGAGCGGATTCGACGAGAGCGGCACCCCCTGTGAAGTTCTTGCAGGGGTCGCGATCGCCGAAGACAACCTGTGGAATCTCGTGCGAGCGATCCGGGCTTGCGAGAGGGATCACTTTGGGGACTACTTGCGCAATTTGCTGTCGGACGAAACGAAGGGACGCAAGCTTCTCAAGACCAAGCGTTTCAAGCTGGCAGGCAGGAAGGTCCAGATCAGCCCGGGCGACCTGACGCGTTTGGCTCACTCACTGCTGGTCAAAGGCAAGGCCGCCCGGGAACAGAAGCTGGCTGATAGCGGCGGAACGATGATCGAATTGGTGGCCTACAGCCGGCAGGTCCTGAGTTTCGTCCACACCGTGCTCGACATTGCCGCCGGCTTCAGCGTGCAAGTCTTCGCCACGATGGTCGACCCCAAGGCTCCCCGTCCTGATTCAGGAAAGCTGCGGAAGGACTACGTTTACCTGTTCGAACGGTACTTCTATTTCCTCGAGACCCTGCCCCACCGGGAACGTGGGCTGGTCGTGTTCGATGAGTTGGAGAAGTCGAAGTCACACGGCCTGCTCCACCAGATGGCGGCCTACTTCCTGGGCACCCAGACCGGCCAGTACCGAAGCTCACGCATCGTGCCGGAGCCGTTCTTCGTCCATTCGGATCTGACGACCGGCGTGTTCCTGGCAGACCTGACGGCCTACATCCTGGGCTGGGGATGGCGGCTGCACAGGATGTCGCAGCCGGTCCGGACCGAACTGCAGCCGTTTGCTGCCAAGCTCCATGACATGCAGTTTCACGGCGAGAAACCGAAGCCGGACGGGAGCGGCATCTGGCAGCTCCACGGCATTACCTACATCGACGATCTGCGTGGGCAGGCGGACCGAGACCTGGCGGAGCCGTAAGAGAAGAAAGGCAGTGGCCAGCCCTTGCGGACCAACCAAAGCCTCCAGTAAAAGTATTGGCCGTAAGGGTCTCAAAGTCAACACCTAGTCGAGGCAATCCGCTTGCCGGGTCGGGATCCCCGGCGTGGGGCAGGGACGACGGGCAAAGGGGCTTAGCCGGGAGTTCAACACTGACCAACGTGATAGTTTACGACAAGGATCGCCGTCCGGACGAGGCCCAGGGCCGGCCGCCCTGCTGGCATTCCAATCATCGTCTCTTTGCTGATCTCCTGCCCGGTGATCGCCTCTGGGTCATCACGGCGGGGAAGAGCCTCGGGCGACCGGACCAGAGCGCCGGATACCTGGTCGGTATGTGGCCCATCGTCGGAGTCATCGAGAACCCAGGCGATGATCCCAAGTACCCCGCTCCGAAGTACCAGCATCGGGTCTTGATCAGCGAGACCGAGGCGATTCATCTGGACGAGCCCGTTTGCGTGGATCATCTAATCCGAGGCGAAGGTTACGACAACCAGATCCCGATCGGTCGTTTCTTACGAGGTCCACGCCGTCTGACCGACGAGAAAGTCCGGCAACTCCGGGCTGCTGCCGGTGCGGAAATGGCCAGGAAGTGGCTGACCGCAAGCAAGCCGAAACTCGGCGACAGTAATGCCGCCGCCAACGTTGAGAAGAAACGGAGCAAAGCACCATGAGCATTCTGAAACCCTGGCGGCAGGTCGTCACCCCGCACGCCGACATCCGGCAAGGCAAGTTCGACGCCTCCGTCTTCGCCGCGGACCTGGGCGAAGTGCTGGCTGGCCGAGGTGCCGTCGATTATCGAGACGCCAAGACCTTCTTCTCCAAGACCTACCTGACCCACGGGCTGACGCAACTGTTAATCGACGTGATGCGGCGGCTGGGAGGCTCAGGCAAGGGAGAAGCGGTTATCCAGCTTCAGACCGCATTCGGCGGCGGCAAGACGCACACCTTGCTGACGGAATACCACCTCTTCAAGAAGCCCAATGAGGTCGGCAAGCTCCCCGAGATCCAACAGATCCTCGCCACGGCAGGCTTGAAGAGCATTCCTGCGGTCAACGTCGCCTGCCTGGTCGGGTACAGCACTCGACGCCGCCAGCGAGAGGACGTTCTGGGGCGAGATGGCGTACCAGCTTGATGGCGGCAAGGAAGGGAAGCTCTACGGCATCGTCGCCGAGAATGACCGTCTCAAAACCGCCCCCGGCACGAATTCCCTGGGAAAGCTGCTGGAGGCGTCGGGACCAACCCTGATCCTGCTCGACGAGATCCTGGTCTACCTTGTCAAAGCAGGCGGGGTGCGAGTCGGGGAGAGTTCGCTTCGGGGGAACACCCTCACGTTCCTCCAGGAGCTATCCATTGCGGTCTCGAATTGCCCGAACGCCTGCATGATCGCTACGCTCACGAGCCAGCTTGCCGAGTTCTTCGGGGAGGATGCCGAACGAACCTTCGAGTCTCTGGAGAAGGTGCTGGGACGTGTCGAGAAGGTTCGTCAGACGGTCGAGGGTGCGGAAATCTACGAGGTGATCCGCAGAAGGCTCTTCGACTGGCTCAGGGATGAGGAGAAGCGCCAGGCGATCGAAACCGATGCTCGGGCGACGGCGGAAGCCTACTGGGACATGTACAAGAAGCTGGGCGAGGACGTGCCCTCGGCATGTCGGGAGATCGGCTATCGCGATGACATCGTGAAGGCGTATCCCTTCCACCCGGAGTTGATCACCGTCCTCTACGAGCGCTGGGGCACGATCCCCGAGTTCCAGCGGACTCGAGGCGTCTTGCGGCTACTGGCGGATGTGATCAGCGACCTCTACCAGTCCAAGGACAACGAACCGCTCATCCAGAGCGGGAGCGTGAACCTGGGGGATGCGGGCGTGCGTGGCGAACTGATCAAGCACACCGGCTGGGGAGGCACCGGACATTCCGTCATCGACAGTGACATCGCTGGAAAGAACGCAAAAGCCCCGGAGATCGATCGCCAGCTAGGAAGCGAGTACGCCAAGGAGAGCGTCTCTGAGAAGCTCGCCAGGGCGACGTTCATGTACTCGTTCAGCGGCAGTCAGCAGCGGGGAGCGACCCTCCCTCAGTTGAGACTGGCGGTGCTCAACCCCGAGATGGCCCCGCCGTTCATCTCCGACTCGCTCGACCGCATGACCAAGCGTCTCTGGTACATGTACCAGGACAGCGGGCTCTACAGGTTCGAGTCCCGACCAAACCTCAATCGCATCCTCGTGGATCGTGAGGAGATGGTCCGCTCTGAGCCCGAGAAGGTAAGGGAATTCGCCAAGCAGACCCTCAACGACATGATAGGGGATGCGGTGTTCCGTGTGTACCGCTACCCCGAAGAGGATCGTGATGTGGCTGACGAAGCACGCCTCAGCCTCGTAGTCCTCGATCTTGACCAAGGGGCGACCGAGGAAGGTCCGATCGATGACGCCGAGAAGTTCGTCACTCAAATCCTGAAACAGCATGGTAAGGGCTTTCGCAAGCACGCCAACATGCTGATCTTCCTGGCACCGGATCAGGTACGAGCGTCCGAAGTGACCGACGCCGCCCGTCGTCTGCTGGCACTCCGCAACATCGACGAGGACAAGAGCACCAAGCGGCAACTGACCGAGGAACAACTGAAAGACCTCACTGGTCGATTGAAAGAAGCGGAAGCCCGCTTGCCTGCGGCCTTGGCGACCGTCTATCGGTTGGTCCTTGTCCCGGCCAAGAACAAGACCCTCCGGTGCTTTGACCTGGGCATCTCGGGATACAGCGGCAAGACGACGCTTAGCAATCGGGTGGCTGAAAAGCTCACCGACGAACAGCAGATCCTCGACAAGCTCGATCCCGCCATCCTGATTGGGGACCGTTTCGGACTCTGGCCCGAAGATCAGGATGTCATCAACGTCAAGACGCTGGCAGATTACTTCACGCAACTCACGCATTTGCCCCGTCTCGGGTCTGCCGCCGTTCTGCCTGATTGCTTATCGAAAGGCGTGCATCGGAGTCTCTTCGCTTACGCTCTTGGCGACGGTGAGAAGAAGGAATTCGACACCATCCTCTTCAATGACAAGTCGGTCAGCCCCTCCGACTGCGAGGTCACTGAGACAGCATGGCTCCTGCGCCCCACCCTGGCGAAGACGTTGATTCCCGAGGCAACCGAGACCAAGGTGCCTGGAGGTGGAGCATCAACTGGTACTGGAACGACCACCGTCACTGGAGGTGATGAAGCTGGGAATGGCCCCGAGGGGGATGACTGGGGCAAAGGCGGTGGTGAGGTCGTGATCAAGAAAGGTGAACGGCGTCTGAATCGAGTCAGAATCGACATCAAGCGACTGCCCTGGGAGAACTGGCACGACATCTACAACGAAGTCGTCCTCCCACTCGCCCAGGAAGGTGCTGATGTGTTCTGTCAGGTTATTGTCATCGCCAAGGGTGACGCTGCGATCCGTGAGAACACCGTTGAACTGGGAATCAAGGAATCACTGAGCCAGAGAAATATCCATGCGGACATTCAGACGGGGTGAGCGCGCCGGGGTGCCTCCTCGCTGTCGATTAGCATGGAATTACTGGCGTTGGTTCTTTTTCGGCGAAGAGAGAACCAACACCAATAAAGTCCAAGCACTATTGCACTAAGATGATCTCTCGGACCGAGACAAGCCGCTAGTCTCGTCGGGCGGGTTCAGTGGGAGGCGCGTGCAAGGGAACCGGAGGAAACACATTCAAGCCAAGCTGCCCCACCCGATTCACCTTTATTGTCCAAGATAGGGACCAGGGGCCATCCACATTTCCTTGGTACCGGAGAGTGGGTGGCCCCATCCAATCCTTGGTACCGGAGAGTGGGTGGCCCCATCCAATCCCCATCCAATCCCTTGGTACCGGAGACTGGATGGCCCCATCCAATCCCCAATCTGCCACTTCTGAGCTAGTCCGCAGATCTTGTGGGCGGTCTCTGCCTTCGACTCAAACTGGTTAGCGAAGATCTCGAGCACACCCAGGTCATCTCTCACGACACTCACGCTCTGGGAACGGCCCACGCCTTCGCTCACGTCACATCCAAGACGGACCTTGCCAATCGGTGCACCAGCTCGGAGCGTCTGCACAGCGGCCGCGGTGGCGTCGCTGAGAGCAAGATTCAGCCACTCTTGCGGGATCAATGTCTCGCTGGCCAGTTTGGGCCTCTGCGCCAGA
>Ga0310039_10001764_pt1 | contig 15075 bp, 13 predicted proteins | sample Sb_taG_4_FD_200460 | JGI IMG/M metagenome (GOLD analysis project Ga0310039, IMG submission 200460) | Peat soil microbial communities from Weissenstadt, Germany - Sb_50d_6_BS metaG (v2) (version 2) | ecosystem: Environmental > Terrestrial > Soil > Wetlands > Peat | place: Germany: Weissenstadt...
AGTTCGGCTGCGCACCTGGGACAGGAGATGACCGTGCCGGCCTTCCTGGACGAGACCCCCAGGAGCTGATTGCATCGATAACAACGGAACCTGAGGTGATCTTCGGACACGGCTGGGAACTCTCCTCTCTCCACTTCGGCCGCTTGGCGGGCGCGATCCTGCCGCAATACTCCAGCCTACGCGCCAGCGCTCTCTCATGCCACACTTCTGCTCGCGCCGGAGGCGGTTCGGGGCCCGCAAGCTGCCAAGTTGGTCTTGACCGCCCTCTGATCCCGGCTGCTTTCGTAGCGAATTTGTTTCGTTCGGCGAGGGCCTCCAGGCCACGCCGTTCGGCCGACCGTGGGTTGGTTCGGCGAGGGTCTCCCGACCCCGCCGTTTGGCCGACCGTGGGTCTCCAGGTGACGCACCGCCGGTCGGGGACTGGGAGTCCGTCGGCCGCAGAGGACGGGCTGGTCAGGAGACCACTGCCCGATCCAGCCTTCGAGGTGCCTGGTTCAAGCCGCGCATGGCCAGGGGGACCAACCGACGCCCGTGAGAACCTCAAGAAGCTTCGATGTCAACTCGGCCTCCGTAATAACTAATAACTAGGTCTGACCCCAAGAGCCGCCGACCCCAAGAGCCGCCGACCCCAAGAGCCGCCCACTGGTTGATCAGGAGTGGATCAGAGGCTCTTGCTTCAGGTATTCCATGTAGGCCTGCAGTCCATGGGTGAAGTAAGACGTCGAGGCGAACCTCTCAGAAGCAAAGTTGGCCAGAGGCGCCCGTCGGGAACCCTCGGTGAGTAAGACTTGGCCCGAGCCGTGTTGGACCATTCCGACGATTGAGAATTGCGTGCCCAGGCTGCGAATGCGTTCTCCGACCGATGTGGTCGATTCGTCTGGCATTGTGCACACCAATTCCCAGTTCCCCCATGCGATCATCAACTTGCGATGATCGATCCCGAGCGCTTCGGCCACCCGCCGCACGGCGGGATGGGGGACCAAGACGTCGGCATCAATGATCAGGTCGACGCTATTGACCTCCGCGATCTCGCGGAGGCAGGCGGAGATGCCGTCGGATGCATCCATGCACGAAGACACCTGTCCGGTGTCGGCAAGGACGCGGCCTTCACGGAGTCGGGCGATAGGTCGAGTCAGCGAGCTATCCAGCGCCGCCTGCTCGTCCGAACCGAGCCCCTGGACTTCCTCAAGGTGGGCCAGGACAGCCGCCCAAAACAGTCCCATAGTTCCGACGACGCAGACGCGGTCGCCTGGCTTGGCCCCGGCCCTCCGCAACACGGTCCCGGTCCGAGCAACTCCTAATGCGGTACCGGTCGCGGTGAACTCCGGGCCGTCCTTGATGTTACCCCCCACCACGGGACAACCCCACTCCCGGCACGCTTCGGCCAAACCATCCAAGAATCGTTCATAATCACTGACAATCATTGCCTCGGGCATCACTGTCGAGACGACCATGCCCAGGGGAGTCGCTCCCATGGCTGCGAGGTCTGAGAGATTCACGACCGCGGTCATCCAGCCGAAATGGGCGTAATCTCGCGGCTGCTTTATCTGCCATGCCACCGGGACCGGGCAGGGGTCGATGGTCCATACGAGGACATGATCGTGGGGCGGGGCGGACAGCACGGCCGCGTCGTCACCGATCCCGACGAGAGGGGCGGCCAGCGCCGGGAAACGGGGCTGGATCAACTCGCGGACGATTCGCTGCTCTCCCATGTCGCCCAAGGTTGCGGGCGGGGAGCAACCGGGCATGAGTGTTGACAGACCCCAGAACTGGTCCACCATTGGTACCAAACGATCGAGCATTCGACGATATGAGTCTTGCACCTCCGGTCGTCGGGAGCTTATCTGCCAACGCCGGGCGCCGGAGTCATCCGTCCCGGCCAAGGCCAGCCTCAGGAACTGCGAGGGGAGTTCGTCCACGACATGGAGCCGACCACGGCCTTGAGCGTCCTCGACATAAACGTATGACATGCCCACTTGGTATTGCTCCCTCAATGAGTCAAGCGTAGCTTCTTCACCGCGTCCGAGGAGGGCCTCGATGCTTTGGGCTACGGGCAAGGTGGCGGGCAGGCAGTGGAAATGTGCGTGGTTGATGCAGGCCCCCGCTTTATAACAGCGGGCAGGGCCGTGCTCGATGAAGATCGGCTCCACGCCATAGGCCTCCCGGTAGAGACGGCGGATGCGTCCCTGAGTCGCGCGTAAGGCGGGGATGATGGATCGAGAACACGCGCCAAAGCAGATGACGTGATTGCTGGCGATGATGAGCAAATGGCCCTCCTCCAAGGGTGCCACATCGGGCATCACGTAAAGCGCGCTGTCACCCCACAGGATGGAAGCAGCGGCGGGCAACCGGAGCTCGCGGTTCACCTTGAACCTGAGTGGTGGGCAGAACAAGCAGTCGGATTTCCAATTCGTGTCGGGATCGGAGGCATCTTCAATCGTCTTGCGGGCTAGGAGGTTAAGCCATTGCTTGGGGTTGGAGCGGCCGATCGTCGTCTGGTTGCTGTCGGTGACTTCACAGCGCACGCTGCAAAACCCCGCTTTTTCCAGAAGAGAAGTGATCTCATCTCGCTCGTAAAGTTTGCGGTAGCGGCCAACTTCGTCGATGTGTTCACCCTGGCCTTTCTCCACGGCCATGAAGAGAACCCCATCCGGGTGGAGCACGCGGGCGATCTCGCCGAAAGCTCGGTCAGCGGCTTTCTCATTCAGGTGGTGGAATGAAGCGCACGACCAGACTCCAGCGAAGGTCTCCGGGGGGAAAGCCAGGTTGCGGACATCCATGTGGCGGAACATACGGTGCGGGATCTGGCTCGTCGTCCTAAGACGGGCCTCGTTCAGCATCGCGGGGCTTTCATCGATCCCGATGACCTCGATCCCCCGGCCCGTCAAGGCTCGCACGTCCCGGCCAGGCCCGCACCCCACATCTAGGACCTCGCCAGGCTTAAGTATCTCCCGGACGAAGGCGTCGAGGAACCGGTCGACGGCTTGGCTGCCGCACCAGAGGTCCGCGAATTTCCTGACGAACGATTTATCCATGTAAGGGTTCATGTCGGTTATCCATAGAACTCAGTAGTCGCCGGTCAAGAAGTCACCCCAAGTCGTCTGACGCACGATCAAACGTCGGTAGACTTGCGCCAGAGCCTGGCGGGCACGAGGCAAGTCGTCGGGCGTCTTTACCGGGTAGTACTGTTCCGCCCTGGGAACGAGCACAAGTCCGCTCCGTTTCGCATGAGGGAGCAGGTCAAAGACGTACTGTTCGACGTGCCATACGCCGCCCTTACAGATCGGGTGAAAGAGAAGCCTAACCTCTTCCGGATAGTCCCGACACCGCTTGAGGAACGGCACGCTCCAGACATGAGTGGCAGTACTGGCCGGCACCGTGTTCCAGAAGAACTGCATCTCGTCGTCTAGGAGGTTGACGTCGCGATACTCCACGATTTGCAGGGATCCGCCGACCGAGACGATCCGCCCGAGCGATTCTCCCGGGGCATACTCCCGGTTCGAGATCCCTTTGGTCGTGAATTCAAACCCTCCTAGTGACCAGCCCTCCGTACCCCGCCCAAGATCGGGTCTTCCTCCAGTCGCGTGGTATCCCAGCATTACCGGGTCGAGGATGCGCTCCAGAACGTTGGGGTAGATGAAACAGAAGACGTGCTCGATATCGAGGCGGTCCAGGGCGTCCTTTTTCCTACGTAAGGCTTCGATCAACCCCCCGTGGCCCGTTGGGTGACGTCGCGCCACCCCGCTGGGATCAATGACAGGCTCCATGTCCTCGCCGAGGACCGGGAGAGACGGTTGAACTAGAAACGTCACATCCCTGGCGTCGAGGCCGAAATAGTCCTCCTTTCGAAACGTCGCCTCCGTCTCTTCCTTAACCTCTTCACTGGCCAGGACCAACCAGGGGATGTGTCGACCGCTCTGTTTGAAGCAACGTCGGTCCAGCGCCGCGATCTTCGCTCCGTGGATCCGGAAAATCGTGTGATTGCTGAGCGGGCAAACCGGCAGGTTCCCACGCAGGCCGGGGTGACTCATGCGCTGGCTAATCCCCCCTGCCAGCATGAGGACGCCGACTCTACCGTCTAGGAGTAACTGTCGTCCGACCGTGGCGTACTCAGCGACTGCCGAGCAGGGGTCGGAGACGTTCAGAAACTCCGTCGGCCTGGATGCCCCAGCGGGGACAGAGTATTTCTCTCCGGGTTGGTAAGCCCAGATTTTCTCCCGAACCAAGTTGACGTCAGCGTCGTTCATGAGACCGGACCCTCGGGCAGGACCGAGAGCGTCTCGGATAGGTCAGATCGACCAGCCCGCATGGCGACCTCATCTCGTTTGGTCGACCGATGTCCCCAGCGATCAATCAAGCGCCTGGCACAGGCGACGGCCACCTCGGGACGTGGTCCGAAGGCCGTCTCTCGGCAGAGGACCAACCCCGAGCAGCCAGTCCGTATCCAGTAAGCCGCGTCGCAGATCTCGGCTCGCGTGGGCATGGCATGGTGGTCAAGACCGGAGAGAAGCTGGGTGGCAAGCCACCAGGGCTTGCCTCGGGACCGTGCTGCCGCAATTATCCGTTCCACGGCCTCGGGTAGCTCCACCCAATCGATCGCCAGGGCCAAGTCGCCGCGCGCGGCGTTTAGCACGTCGGCCTCGGAGGCGATTGCGTCGAGGTGATCCAGCCCGGCCGCCGTTTCGATCTTGGCCGCTACGAGTAGCTCTCGCCCCGCTCGCCGGACCCGACCCTTGACCTCGGCTACATCGTCGGGCGACGCCACAAACGAGAGTGCCACGGAGTCAAACGCCTCAGAGGCGAGGACTACATCGAGGTCGGCGAGATCCTTGCTGGTGAGCGGCCGGGGGCGGAACTCTGAGCCGCAGATCGTCAATCCACGACACTGGTCGACCACGCCGTCGGCTGTGGCGGCTGCGGTAAGGGTCGTGGGGCAAACTTCCTGTACCACGAGGACAACCTCACCGTCGCCGACTGTGAGTGTGTCGCCCGGGTGGGCTTGCCCGAACAGCTCACGTCCTGCGACGGGCAGGTCCGGGCTCACCCCATCCCCCCGGGGCGCAGAACCAGCGACATGCAGGCCGAGTATCTCTCCCCCTCGGACCGGGACCGAGGGTGCCTCGGGGAAGGCCGCAAGCCGGTACTTCTCGCCCGCCAAGTCGGCCATCACGTGGACAGGCCGGGCAAGTCGACGCCCCGCCTCCTTGACGAGCTCCGCACGCTCCCGTTGTAGGTCGGGCGTGCCGAATGAGAACGTGAGTCGGACCCCGTCGGCACCGCGAGCGAGTAGATCTTCGTGTCGCCCCAATGATCGTGGCCCAACGGTGTAGATCAGGATGGTCATGTGTCCCTACTAACTCCGTTTATCTTTCACAGCCTCTTCGTCGACCTCAACTTGGCTCCAGGAGTCCGGTTCAGCAAGCTCCCCGCCAACCAGGCTAATGTCCCCCATGCGTGTAGCGGCGAGCACCCAAAGTTGGTCAGCAGGCCAAGGGTCACGAGGAACGACGACAGATGGTATTCCGTCCTCCAGGAGTTGAACGCACCGCAAACTGTTTGCGATCGCTTGCGGATGTCCCGAAGGAAGTCGACGAGGGTCCCCTCGACGATGTCGAGGTCGAGGTCGCCCCGCTTGGGGTCATTGGCGACGATGTGGTCATGGAGCGTCGGCATGCGGTCGGGATGGATGTAGCGCGCGTAGTAAAAGGTCTTGAGCGAAGCCTCCAGCAAGGTGTAGTCAACCAGGGCATGGAACTGGCGGCTCCAGTCGAAGTCGATCGGCCAGGCCACGACCCTCCGCTCAACCGGCTGAAGGATGATGTTGCGCTGATGGGTATCACCGTGGACCGTCATGAACTTGACCGGGATTTCGGCCCACCTCTTGCTGTCCGTTTCGAGCGACTTGATGAGTGCGAACGGGTCGGCTAGACCGGGCCGCTTCAGGTTGACTCGTTTGAGCAGGCTCTCGAAATCGTCCCGGATCGCCGCCGAGACCTTGTCCCAGTCGAGATAGGCTCGCGACCCCTTCGTTCCGGAGTATTCGTTGAACCAGTCGAAACTGGTATCCGGGGCTCTCAGGTCGGTCTGAGGTTGGAACATCTCGAGTACAGCCTCTCGGCGTTGGTCGTCGACCCAGCCCACGGGTCCGTGGTTTTTGAGGCGGGTGTCAAGTGTCTCGGGCGGCGCGCAGCGCACTTTATCCGCGACATCGAGAGCCAGTGAGAGCCCTTTGCACTTCAGATCCTTGTAAGAGGCAACGGCATGACGGATGCGCCACTTGCTATGAACGTGTTGGCAAACTTTTGTGTAATTGCCGAACCTCAACTCCTCACGAGTGATGTTCTCGGGGTTGCCTATCTTGATGAAGAGGTAGCGTCGGTCGTAGATCGGCTCGCCGAGCATGACCTCGACCCGGTACACCCGAGAAAGCGATTCCGACCCGAGGCGTGGGAATGAGTCCACCTCGATCCGCATGGGCGTGCAGTCGGGGAAGTACTCCCGGACCGACACACGGATCAAGGTCTCGTCGTCAGCCGGGGACATCCTCGATGCGACTCGCGGCGGGCATTTCGCTCGGAACGCCCCCGGAGAGGCTCTCAGAACCTTCTCGAGGGCCCTCTCAACCCCTTCGGGAAGTTGGGATGGCTCGATGTCGGTCGTGTGCAAGAGAGCCGATACCCAGGCCAAGCTGTAAGGTCTGTCGCGTACCTGATACGCGGGATCCGACTGCTGAGCCTTGTGGAGCTCATCGACAAGGTGGTTGGGCGACAAACTGAGCTTGGCCATCGCGGCTCTCACCTTTTCGCCGTTGATATCGACCGTGCTACTCATCGGACCCATCCCGTGAATTCACTGAATTCAGAGGGTTTTGTAATGTAGGCGACTTCAGATCAAATAAATATGACCTCTTAATTCCGTACCGGTAGACGCTTAGAATCAAGCTGGCGGGCTGGCGTGTCGGGCATGTAAGGACCCGCAGCGCCCGCTATCCTATCCTATCCAAGCCAGGGGGTTGAGACCATGGGTACCAATTGGAGGAGGCGCAAGGTTCTCGTGACGGCAGGGGGCGGGTTCAGGGGGCGGTTGTGGCAGCGATTCTCCATCGCCTCGGAGCGATTGTCGTCACCACTGTCAGAGGTCGAGCCCACCCCGAGGACTCGCACGAATTGCTGGGCCTGCGGCGGGAGGTCGCGGAGATTCACGTGGACATCGCCGACCACGGGGCGGTGCAGGACATGATCAACACGGTCCGGCCCGAGGTCGTGATGCACCTGGCGGCGAAGGCCACGGTTTCCGTCCGCAGTGGCGACACCGCAACGCGCCGCGTGATTCCAACGTTCATCGACAAGGGGTTGAAGACGGGGCGGATCCCGCTGACCACTCGCCAGAGCGGCCGCCAGTTCCTCGGGGTCATTGACGGCGCCCTCGGCTACATCCTGGCTGCCTCCCGGCTGCCCGATCTTCCGGTCACTGACGATGCTTTGGGCAGGCCCGAGGTCCCGACCTCCCTGGATGTTGACGTGGCTGTTGGGAATACCGCGCCACGTCCTAAGCCCGTCGTTCTCAATGAGCGAGATGGGGTCACCTGTCTCTGCTTGCGTCCCCCGTCCATCCATAGCGTGCGGAGACCTTTGTCATGAAAGTCGGTGACGTGAAGAGGAAGCGACGGTTCCTCCATGATCGGCGCTGCTGGTTCAGTGCTTATCGCACCTGGCGGCAGGCCCGCCAGATGTGGGGGAGCCCTGTCGTAAGCTATGACAAATTCCTTCAGCAATTCCGCATGACTCGTCTATGAGCGGAATCTAGACATCTTATATGGATAAATGGCACGTCCTGCAATGGGCGTCTCATTTCCTCTTCAGCCTCTGTGCCTTGCTTACTTCATCCCGTCCACCGCGGCCTTCGTCAACGACCCAACCCGACGTACGTATGGAGGAGAGGTCTATGGACCGCCACTACTTTAACGGCACTACCCGGTCGTACACGAATGCGGGCCCCATTAACCCGGCTCAACTTGGGTGCTGGATCATCAATGAAGCCCGGACTCTCCGGAAAGTACCCCAAGGGAATTCGTGTGAACTCTGTTCACGGATCCTGGACGCCTCTGGCCTACCGTCAGCGGCTTTCGTCGAGTGTGGCGGGGAAAACTACTTGGCAATCCCCAACGTGAATCCCATCGTGAAGGGTCAATTTCTCTTGATGCCGTGCGGCAATCCAGCGACCCCGCCCCCTGGCCACCGAGAGATCCTGGAGACCCAAGACGTCCAACTGGCGCTGAAGTTAGCGCGATACGGGGTCAAAGGGCTGCGCTACGAGGCACTTGGTGACACACCTGTGCCGTTCCCTGGCAGGGCTGGCGAACTCATGGCCTGCTACGCCAACCTCGTCAGCTCTATAAGTGGCCGCTCTCAGCCTCATACACATAAGAACGTCGTCCCGGCCGCAGGCCTACCCATCCCTGAGGTGCGGCCAAGTGACTGGCCAATCTGCCGCGGCATCGGTGGTGCCAGTATCTCAGCCGTCGAGGGGCTTCCCTACAAGGCTTTGATAGTCGAGGGATCGTCAGATGAGGATCGCGCTGACACCGTTAAGCGACTTGGCGCTTACTTCAGTCTGACAGGGAGGTCATACAACGTTCTGGTGTTCCCTTCGCAGCGGCTCGGTAGGTCTTCCGGTCAGGTTGACGTGCTCTGTGTGCCGCGATGCAAGGGAATGGCAGAAGCTGTGGGTCAGCGTATCGGGGGCCTTGAACTGATGACCGGCGTCTTGATCCCTGCCCCCGAATTTCACGACGACATGACTACGGCTCGCCGGGATCAGGCTCTCCGCCAGGTAACGCTCGACGACGTGGCATGGTTAGAGCTTGTCCGCGAGCTCCGCCAAGTGTTCGGCATGGAACTCTCGGGGTTGGCAGTCTTTGCCGACAAGGTACAGACTCTCGTCCCTGCGTGAGAAATGGTCGAGGTCGGTGGGGCACTTGTACTCACTCAAGGATTGGAGCCCGTTGGTCGTAACAACGGGCTCATTCCGATCGATTGTTCGGAAAGGAACCACTCATGTGGAAGAGCGCACCGTTTCAGGCGTCGATCCGCCATCACGTGATTCAGACAATCGGCTCCATGATGGTGCTGATTCGGCTCCTCGCAACGTCGATCTGCCAATCCGACCGTCGAATCCAGCTGGGGACCAAGGGTAGCGCTCTTGCCGAGCGTCCGGTCATCCTCGGTCACGAAGGTGGTGGCGTTGTGATGGATGTGGGCTCCGGGGTTTCTGGGCTAAAACCTGGAGACCACGTTGTGGTTCTCCCCCACAAGGCCTGTGGAGAGTGCGAGGCCTGCCTGGCTAACACGCCCAATCTCTGTAAACAACTCAAGCACCTCGGCTTTCACTTTCATGGTCTCTTCACAGAGTTGGGTGTGTTTCCGGCGGGGATTGTATACCCCGTAGGTAACACTTTCCCCCACCACTGCTTCCCGCTCGTGGAGCCGACTGCCTGTTCCATACGGGGAGTGAGTCTTGCCTCGCCCGTACTCTCTCGCCTGGCAGCGCAACGGTCCGGCGCCTACGTCTTCCTTCACGGTGGTGGTCCAATGGGCTGCCTACTTTGCCGGGTTCTGAGGCGGGTCTACCCGAACCTCTATCTTTGCATCATTGAACCCCACCCTAGACGGCGAAGGGCAGTACGTCGCCTTGGCATAGCCGACCGCGTTGTTCAGCAGGTCCCGGATGGCTCGGTTTGCGATATCTCCTTCATCGCGTCGAGTAACCTTGCGGCCTCGCGATGCGCCATCCAAACCACCAAACTGGGCGGGACGGTGATTCTCTTCGCTGGAATCAACGAAGACGAACTCACAGGTACTACGTTGGAGGAGGCTCGGTTTTGGGAGCAGGTCCACCGACGAGAGTTGCAGGCGGAACCGGACGGGTGCTACTCTCACGGTCGTCGGCTCGTGGGTTCGAGTGGTTACACGGTGAAGGAAGTGGAGATTGCGAGAGATGAACTAGTTCGGTTCGGCCGACACTACGATATCGTGCAGAATGTGATTGTGCATGGACTTGAGGCGACCGAGGCACTCTACCTTGGCCCGCCGGCACGAACGAGGTCGTTCGACCGTACCGTTGTCGAAGCTCTTCTTGCACCACGCGGCATTGACGACCCGTGTTACGGCCAAGCCATCGCTGACGCGCTCAAGGTACTGATCCTTATGTGACTGAGCGTTTCCGAACCGGGACACGGCAGGATACTCAATCAGCCGTGTCCCGGTTCGCTTTCCTTCACTCGGCCAGTCCAAGAACGTGATTGACGCCAAGTGGCAACTTCAGGGTCGGCAGGTTTGTGATCCGTGCCGCCCCACTAAGACGCATGAGTGCAAAGCCGGGGCATCCAAAGGAAGAAAGGCGAAGGAGAACATCCCACAATGTGTATTCCCACTGTAGATCAGTTAACTGAGTTGCCGTTCCTCGCCATCATTGCCCTTCTCAGTCGCTGCCTCCGGCGGGTTGAACGTCTTTACGAGTTACCGGAGAGTTGTCCAGACAGGGAGGCTGTCAAACGAACCGTGGACGAAGCTATCCAGTGGGTAGAACGATACGCGATGACAGGGAGGCGAGGCGTCTTCTCCGGGGTCGCACTGGACCGTGTAGACTCTGCGGCCCTGGAGGGAATCAGAGCAACTCGGCGCGTCGCCGATGCAGTCTCCTGGGCCGTGAAAGCAATCGAGTTCCAGACAAACGATTGTATTCTCGATATCGCCATTTCGCTGGGAATGGCAGAGGAGGCCGCGACGAGGGCTGGGTTCGTGTCGGAATTTAGGGACGCCACCGTCGCTGATTTTAGGAGACTCATTGAGCTCAAGTGTGGTGATTACCCGAAAGACGGCAAGGCTATTGATCCGAGTGGCTCCGGCCCATTGGGTCCGCTCTGGCCTTTCGGCGACCTCCGGAGGGCCAAGTGATGGCAGCGTCAACGCAGATGATGGACACGTATCGGCTCGCCGTGGTCGGTTCGGGAAGTATGGCCCAATGTCACACTTACGCCTTCAATGCACTCAGACACTACTATCGCCCCTGCCCGACTTTCGTCCCCGCTGTCGTTGCCTCCCCGTCACCGGAACGGCGGGACGAGTTCGCAAAGCGCAATGGGTTTGAAGCGGCTGTTTCGCCTGAGGAACTGTGGGTACGCGATGACGTGGACGGAGTATTCTTGGCAGGCCCTAACTCGACACACTTCGAACACTTGATCGCAGCCACTGAGATGAAGTCTATTCGCCGCATCTACCTTGAGAAACCTATCTGTGCCAGCCGTCAGGAAATGGAGGAATTAAGTGCACGACTCACAAACTGGCCATCTGATAAAACCGTACAGATCGGCTATCAGTTTCTGCAGATGGGCGCCTTCCGGAAAGCATTATCACTGATTCGCGAAGGGGTCTTCACAGACCCCGTTTGTATTTCCGCAAGATACCTTCATAGCGGTTACCTTTCCGAAGGGTACCGTAGAAGCCGACAGCACCGCCTGCTGGCACTCCCCGCAGGAGGGGCGGCGGTCGATCTCGGCAGCCATGTTCTGAGCATGCTCGTCGCTCTCTTAGGGGACGAGATCGAGGTCATCGCGGCCGGATCGAGCGGGCGATTTCGGGATGTGCCCGCTGGTTCTGACCTCTGTACAAACGTGCTCATCCGCGAGAACCGTAGTGGGGCGACTGGTACCATCACGGCGAGCCGGATCTCCGCCGGGTCGGATGACCTTCTGGAAATCGAGATCCATTACCTGAACGGGGCTCTGCGTCTATCCACCGAGCACCCGGATATCCTCGAGACGTTCCAGACACGTTCAGGGGCCAGGGTGGCACACCACTGTGGTAATGACTACCGGCCTCTGAGCAGTTTCCCGGCCCCCAAAGTCGCCTCCGGGTGGATCCGCCCGTTGATTCACGCACACTACTTGTTCCTTGGCGGCGTTGACCCTTGGGCCTTCGTGCCAGACCTCAAACATGGCCTCGTGGTTCAGCGGCTGTTGCAAGGAATCGCCGACAAACTTCGTGAAGGCTGCGGGCCACAGGAGCTTGACGTCTCAAGTTAAGAAGCCGTGTGCCCATGGAGAGGGAACCCGTCTGCTGCACGAGCGTTAAACATCCAAGCTGGCTCACATAAAGGGCGTTATGCGAGTTATAGTCGACCGGAGTAAGGGCTGGCAACGCCCTTTGTCTATCATTAAATCGATCTCGATTGATCGACCCTATCGGGGGGATCAACCTGGTGCGTTTGGTTTCCATCCACGGCCCTACAACCAACGCCGAACCCGTGCCTTGTACTGAAGGTATTCCTCGCCGAACTTGGCCGTCAGATAACGCTCCTCGCGATCAATGACTGCCCGCCGGAGGATCACGATTACGACTGGCAGCAGAATCAACGGCCACAGTGCGTTAGCCAGGAGTGCCAGACCGGCCGTGATGAAGACGAGGCCGAGATACATCGGGTTTCGAGTGAACCGATATGGACCGCCGACAGCCAAGGCGGTAGTAGGCCCCGCCGGATGACGGGTGGTGCCGACCCGCCGGAACGTTGCGACCGCCCAGATGGTGAGGGCCAGCCCCGCGACAAGGCAGAACGCGCCGAGGAGTCGAAGCGGCCCAACGAGTACGGCCGGGACTATGGGCAGCGGGAGTCGCCAGTGAAGAAGGAAGCCAAGGAACAGGCCACCCAGGTAGATCAACGGTGGTAAGATCCGTACGCCAGAGCGATCATCGGGTGCGCTGCTCATATCGGGTAAAACCCAACAAAGGTACGAGAACGATCATAGAAGGAGAGCGGGTTTGGATTCTGGTTGGACCATGCCACGGGCTCACTCGCCCTTGCGTCCCGTGACGCGAATGTGGACGCGCCGCGCCGCCACCTCGGCGTCTTCCTCCTTGCGCACGAAATAGACCTCGGTGGTGCGGATATCGGCGTGCCCGGCGAACTCCCGCACCTCGTGCATCGTGGCCCCGTTGCGGATGGCGGCTTGGGTGGTCGGCGGCTTGGGTGGTCCGGCTTGGGTGGTCAGACTTGGTTTTTGGTTCCCGCCTCGATCCGTGCCATGATCTGCTGGAGTTCATCGGCCAGTCGGAGACGGGCTCGCACTGGCCATCACGTGATCGCTGGCGCCCTCAAATTGGATGCGAAGTCCTCGGGACATTTCCCCGGTAGAGTTCATTCAAGCGAGTGACACAACAAAAACCCGAGTCTGCCACGCTCCCTCATGTTGTCATCTGAGTGGGAAGGGGCTGGAGAGGGAGAGGGATAGGTGTTTCGGCCCGCGGTCACATGCTCTTGAGCACAACCAAGATGATCCGCAGGGTCTCGTCTCTGAAGTCCCTCAGCTCCGTTCCCTTTCCTGCCTTGCGACCATCGGGCGATCAGAGTGTATGCCTCGGTCACCCGCTGCTTCTCCCAGTCGACTCCGAATGGTGACGGGGTGGGGAAGGCCCTCTCACGCAGGCACTCCATGTACCGGTCCTTTGCCTTGCGGATGTTCTCGGAGAGCATCTCTTCTTGGTTCATCAGTTCGTCGAAGTCAACGATCATGACGTTACCTTTCATGAAGTCAGGATCATGCTCTGGATCAGCGCGTCCGCCACGTCGGGCGAATGTCCCAGGATGGTCGCCCACTCGTCCTTCGGCATCAGCTTCGTCTTCCTGCCGACCAGTCCGTAGGTCAAGGGCCGCAGCTCATCGACCAGCCGAACGTAGTACGGGCCAGGGCAAAAGTAGAACGGCCGCTGTGGCATCGGTCGGGGTGGGCAGGGCCCACAGCAGGATGCTGGGGAGGGGACCGGCGGCGCATAGACCGGGTGGGTCGTATCCAGCCGATTGTGTAGCTTCCAGCCGGCCTCGGTGCGCAGGTTGACGTATGAGCTTGGGTCTTGTGGCCTGCCCTCCCCGGCGTAGGGGATCGCCGTCGTGATTCCATAACGCGCCAGATGGTTCGGGAAGTTGCGGCCGATCCCGAGCTTGTCGAAAGTGATCCTGTCGTGCGGTACGTTCCACTTGGTTACCAGCCGATGGATCGCCGCGGCTGCTTCCGGCAGGCCCGCGTCGTTGCTCAGCACGACCTCGAGCAGGCCCCAGTCGTCGAGGACCATGACGCAGGTGCTGTCGCGGCCCACTCCCTCGGCCAGATCGCAGGCGATCCGCCTGGTGAAGTGGACGGGATGAGTCGGTGGGACTTGCGGCCGTTGCTCTTTGCTGTGGTGATCAAGCCACCGGGGATCGATCAGTTGTTCGGCGTCCACATCGGGTATGCGGGCGTCGATGTGCGACCCCACCCAGAGCGAGCGCCTGCCGTACTTGCGGTACATGCTCTCCAGCCAGGTCCGATCGGCCAGCCCGAATTCGCTCTTCTCCTGGTGCGCGTGCGGAGATTCGGTACTCGGGATCCGGATGGCGTTGACGGCCAGGCGAGGGGGTACATTGTCTGCCCGGTCGCGGGCGGCCTGGCGGATCAGGTCGACGAACTTGCCTTCCGCCCGGATCGGATTGCCGATGCACACCAGACGCTCGTAGCCCAGCGAGTCGATCGCGTCGAAGACGTAATCCTCGACTCCCGAGGCTTCCTCGACCACGGCCAGGAGGTGCTTGGCATGTTGCCCCGACGATCGCTCCACGCTGGTTGTACTGAACCCCAGGGCTTGCCAGCCGGGAGCGATCTCGATCACCGCCGGGCTGGCCTTGAGGCCGCTGGAAAGCTTGCCCCCGAACGGGAGGAGGGCCCCATCGAGGCACCGTCTGATCTCCTTGAAGGTCACGCTGCCGAGCACCATCTGCGACGGCCCCGTGATGATGCAGAGCGAGCCTGGCCTGGTGAGCAACCACCAGAGGATGATTCCCGCGATCCAGTAGTCCTTGCCGACCATGTTGCCGGAGTACGCGACCGTCGTCCGGTACTTGACGACCGATCGGCACAGGTCCATCTGGCGGGACCAGTAGGGAGCGCGCTTCAAGATCAGCTCATTGAACAGGTCCGGTCGGTCCTGACAGCGATTCAGCAGTTTTATCAGCTCGTTCTTCACGTTGCAGTTGGTCATATTGTTCACT
>Ga0310039_10001772_pt1 | contig 15044 bp, 12 predicted proteins | sample Sb_taG_4_FD_200460 | JGI IMG/M metagenome (GOLD analysis project Ga0310039, IMG submission 200460) | Peat soil microbial communities from Weissenstadt, Germany - Sb_50d_6_BS metaG (v2) (version 2) | ecosystem: Environmental > Terrestrial > Soil > Wetlands > Peat | place: Germany: Weissenstadt...
GGAAGCGCTCGACCAGAAGCTCGGTCGAATTGCCCGGCCCGCAGCCGAGATCGACGATGAGCCGCGGCCGCTGCAGCGGCACTTGCGCCACCAGGTCGCGCGGCGGCCGGGTCCGGTCATCCTCGAATTTGAGATACTGCGTTGCGCTCCAGTCTTCCATCGCGTGCCTTGGATTTGATTCGGATGGCAATGTACATCAAGTCGAGGCGGGGGCGCTCGGTCCGATTGCGGCTTCGGCGGCAACGGCCGCATGATGATCCGCCGCGAACACCAGATACACCGCCGGCACCACGAACAAGGTGAACAAGGTGCCGATCGAAAGCCCCGAGGCGATCACCACGCCCATCTGGAAGCGCGACACCGCGCCGGCGCCGGTCGCCGTCACCAGCGGGATGACGCCGAGCACCATGGCGGCGGTCGTCATCAGGATCGGGCGCAGCCGGATGCCGGCAGCTTGCTCGATCGCCTCGCGCTTGGAGCGGCCCACTTCCTGCAAATGGTTGGCGAACTGCACGATCAAAATGCCGTGCTTGCTGATCAGGCCCATCAGCGTCACCAGGCCGACCTCGGTATAGATATTGAGCGACATGCCGCCGAAGCCGAGCGAGACGAAGATCAGCGCGCCGGCGATCGACATCGGCACCGAAACCAGAATGATCACCGGATCGCGGAAGCTCTCGAACAAGGCGGCCAGCGCCAGGAAGATGATGATCAGCGCGAAGCCGAAGGTGGCGATGAAGCCCGACGTCTCCTGGACGTATTGCCGGCTCAAGCCGCCGTAATCGACCGAATAGCCTTCGGGCAGCGTGCGCGCCGCGAGGTCCTGCAAGAACTTCAGCGCATCGCCTTGCGCCACGCCGGGCATGGCGACGCCGACGATCTGGGCGCTGTTGAGCTGCTGAAAGTGATTGAGCGATTCCGGCACCGTCTTGGTCGAGACCGTGGCGATGGTCGACAGCGGCACCAGGGTGCCGTCGGCGGTGCGGATGTAATAGTCGAGCAATTGCTGCGGATTGAGCCGGTAGCGCTGCTGCACTTGCGGGATCACCTTGTAGGAGCGCCCGCTCATGCTGAAATAATTGACGAAGCCGCCGCCGAGCAAAGCCGAGAGCGAACTGCCGACGTCGCTCATCCGAAGCCCGAGCTGCGCGGTCTTGTCGCGATCGATGATCACGTTGGCTTGCGGATTGTCGATCTTTAGATCGCAGTCGAGGAAGATGAACATGCCGCTCGCCAGCGACTGCTGCAAGAATTGCTGCGCCACGGTGTTAAGGCGCTCGAATGGCTCGGTGGTGACGAGGACGAACTGGATCGGCAGGCCGAAACTGCCCGGCAGCGCCGGCGGCTGGAACGCGGCGATCCGCACGCCCGCGACCTTGCCGACTTCCTGCTGGATGATCGGCTGCAGCGTATTGGTGGTTTGCTTGCGCTGGTCCCAGGGTTTCGTCACCAAGCCGGCGATCGATTGGCCGGGAACGTCGAGCTGAAACACGTGCTCGGTCTCCGGGTGCGAAGCAAAAATATTATAAACTTGGCGCGAATACATCTGGCGCTGCTGCAAGGTGGCGTTGGGCGCCGCGACCGATTGGGTGATGACGACGCCCTGGTCCTCGGTCGGCGCCAGCTCGGTCTTGGCGCTGGCGAACAGGAAATAGATGCTGAAGAGCACGATGGCGGCGAACACCAGCGTCACCGGCAGCGTATTCAAGCTGCCATGCAGCCAGCGTTCGTATGACCCGCGCAGCCGGTAAAATTGCCGATCGATGAACAATGTCAGCCGGCTCTCCCAGCCGCCGCGCTCCGGATCGGGCGCTTTCAATAGCCGCGAGCACAGCATCGGCGACAGGGTCAGCGCCACGATGCCCGATATGGTGACGGCGCCGACCAGCGCGAAGGCGAACTCGGCGAACAGCGCGCCGGTCAGCCCGCTCTGGAAGCCGATCGGCACGTACACCGCGGCCAGCACCACGGTCATGGCGATGATCGGGCCGCCGAGCTCGCGCGCCGCCTGGATGGCGGCATCCATCGGCGCCAAGCCTTCCTCGAGATGGCGGCTGACGTTCTCGACGACGATGATGGCGTCATCGACCACGAGACCGATGGCCAGCACCAGCGCCAGCAGCGTCAAGAGGTTGATCGAATAGCCGAACGCCAGAAGAATAATGAGCGTGCCGACCAGCGACAGCGGAATGGCCACCGTCGGGATGATCGATGCGCGCATCGAGCCCAGGAAGATGAACACCACCAAGGTCACGATGATCAGCGCCTCGGCCAGGCTGCGGATCACCTCGTTGATGGCGCTGTGCACGAATTCGGTGGAATCGTAGATGATCTCGCCGTTGAGCCCGTGCGGCAGCAGCGCCTGGATTTCCGGGAACACCTTGTGGATGCCCGCGATCACGTCGAGCAGATTGGCCGTCGGCGCCACCAGGATGCCGATATAGACCGCCTGCTTGCCGTCGAAGCCGACCTCGGACTCGTAGTCCTCGGCGCCGAGCGTGACATTGGCGACATCCTTGAGCCGCACGATGGCGCCGCCCGATTGCTTGATCACCAAATCGCGGAACTCTTCCGCCGAATGCAGGCTGGTGGAGGCGGACAGGTTGACCTGCACCATCTGGCCCTTGGTATTGCCGATGCCGGATATGTAATCGTTGGCGGTGAGCGCCTGGCTGACGTCGGTCGCGGTCAGCCCGAACGCCGCGAGCTTCTGCGGATCGAGCCAGGCGCGCAGCGCAAAGACCTTCTGGCCGAGCAGTTCCGCGGTCTGCACGCCCGGCACCGCCTGCAGCTTCGGCTGCACCACGCGCGTCAGGTAATCGGTGATCTGGTTCGGCGCCAAGGTGTCGCTGTTGAAGCCGATATACATGGCGTCGATGGTCTGGCCGATCTTGACCGTCAGCGTCGGCTGCAGCGTGCCGGGCGGCAGCTGGTTGAGCACCGAGGCGACCTTGGTGTTGATCTCGGTGAGCGCCTTGTCGGCGTCGTAGTTGAGCCGCAGCGTCACCGTGATGGTGCTGACGCTGCTCTGGCTGACCGAGTTCATGTAGTCGATGCCGTTGGCCTGCGCGATAGCGTTTTCCAGCGGCGTGGTGATGAAGCCCGCGACCACGTCGGGATCGGCGCCGTAATAGATCGTCGTCACGGTGACGAGCGCGTTTTCGGTGCGCGGAAATTGCAGGATCGGCAGCACCGCATAGGCGCGCAAGCCGAGCACCAATATCAAAAGGCTGACGACCGAGGCGAGCACCGGCCGGCGGATGAAAATGTCGGTGAACTGCACGGCGCCGCCTACCGGTCGAGCGGCACGTTGGGCGAAGCGTCCGCCGTCGGCGTCACCGAATTGTCGATCAGCACGGTCGAGCCGTTGTGCAGCTTGAGCTGGCCGGAGGTGACGATCAGGTCGCCTTCGCTGACACCCTTCAGCACTGCGACCTGATCGCCGCGCGTTGCGCCGGTGGTGACGAAACTTTGCCGCGCGATCAATTGCGGCTTGCCGTCGGCGCCCGCGCCTTTGCTGTCGACGATGTAGACGGTGTCGCCATAAGGGCTGAACGTGATCGCGGTCTGCGGCAGCGTGATCAGGTTTTGCGGCGCGCCGGTCGGGATGTCGACCGTGGCATACATGCCGGGAATGAGCTTGCGGTCGGCGTTCTTGAACGTGGCGCGGACCTGGACGTTGCGGCTGTTGGCGTCGACCTTGGGATTGATCGCCGAAATCTCGCCGGTAAATGTTTGATCCGGATAGGCGTCGACCTTCGCCGCAATCGACTGACCCAGGCGCACCTGGTCGACCGCCTGCTGCGGCACGAAGAAGTCGAGAAAGATCGGATCGAGCGCCTGCAAGGTGACGATGACGGTGCCGGCGCCGAGATATTGGCCGAGATCCACCTGGCGCAGACCGAGATGACCGGTAAACGGCGCGCGCAGGAATTTCTTGTCGAGAATGGCCTTTTGTTGCGCCACCTGCGCCTTGGCGTTCTTCACGTTCGCCACGTCGGTGTCGAGCGTGGCCTGGCTGACCGCCTGCAGCTTGAACTGCTTCTGGTCGCGGTCCAGCGTGATCTCGTTCAATTCGGCGGTGGCCTGCAGCGATTCGAGTTTTGCCATATCGTCGTCGGCGCGCAGCCGCAACAGCTCCGTGCCTTGCTTGACGTCGTCGCCGGAATTGAACGCGATTTGATCGACGACGCCGGAGACTTCAAGCGACAGATCGGCGCCCTTCACCGCGCGCAGGCTGCCGACCGCGGTGATCTTCGGCTGCCATTCGCTCACATTGGCCTTGCCGGCGGTCACGGTCTGCGGCGGCTGCGCCATCGTGCTCATGAATTTCTTGATCATCGCCGCCTTGAACGCCTGGAATCCAAAAACTCCGCCGAACACGATGGCGACCGCCGCCAGCATGATTACCATGCGTTTGGTCATTGCCCGGCTTCCTTCGCCGCCGGCGTGCCGGGAACGGTGTTCGGCGCGGCCACCGCCGCCGGATCGGGATCCGGCGTGTACGGGTTGGGCGCCACGTCGGCGCGGTTCCACCAGCCGCCGCCGAGCGCCTGGAACAGCGCCGCGGTGTCGGCGTAACGCGCCGCCTGCGCCTGCACCACGGCGAGCAGCGCCTGCTGATAGCTGCGTTGCGCGTTGAGCAAGGTGAGGTAAGTGATGGCGCCGAGGCGATACTGGCCGCGCGACAGGTCGAGCGTCTCCGAGGCGGCGCGCAGCGCGGCGCGTTGCGCCCTCAAGGTCGCGGCATCGAGTTGCAGCGCCCGCAGCGCGTCGGCGACGTTCTGGAACGCCGTCAGCACGGTGCCGCGATATTGGGCGCCGGCCTGGTCATAGGCCGCTTCCGCGGCGCGCTGTTGATGCAACAGCGTGAATCCGTGGAAGATCGGCTGCGTGCCGCTCGCCGCCGCCGACCAGATCAGCGCGCTCGGCGTGAACAAGGCCGCGGTGGTCACGGCGGCGCTGCCGTAATCGCCGGTCAGCGTGAACTGCGGCAGCCGGTTGGCGATGGCGACGCCGATCTGGGCGCTGGCCTGATGCAATTGCGCTTGCGCCGAGCGCACGTCGGGGCGTTGCTCGACCAATTGCGACGGCAGGCTTACCGGAAGATTTGTCGGCAGCCGCAACGATGCCAGCGTCAGATGATCGTTGCGCGCATCGTTGGGGAAGCGGCCGATCAGCGCCAACAGCACGTGGCGCTGCTGCTCGAGCTGCTTCTGCAGCGGCGGCAAGGTCGCCTGCGATGTCGCCACTTCGGATTGCTGCGTCAATACGTCGGTCTTCGCCGCGGCGCCGGCGTCGAATTGATTGCGCACGACGGTGAGCTCATCGGTCTCCGACTTGATGATGTCGAGCGTGGCATCGATCTGGCCGCGCAGCGACGCCTCCTGCACCGCCGCCGTCACCACGTTCGCGGTCAGCGTCAGATAAGTCGCCTCGAGCTGGAAGCGCTGATAGTCGGCCAGCGCCGACTGCGTCTCGATCATGCGGCGCTGGCCGCCGAACACGTCGGGCGAAAACGAGACGTTCACCGTGGTCTGGAATAGATTAAAGATGAACGGCGGGCCGGTGCCGCCGAATTCCGCCGGCGAGAATTGCTCGCGCGTCGCCGAGCCATTGGCGTCGAGCTGCGGCATCAGCTTGCCTTCCTGGGCGTAGAGATTCTCCTTGGCCTGCCACAGCGCCGCCTGCGCCGCCTGCAGGCTCGGATTGGCCTGCAACGCTTCGGCGATCAGGCCGTCGAGCTCCTTGGAATGAAAAACTTTCCACCATTCGCCGGGAATATCGCGGCCGATGTCGAACTTTTGTGCGGCACCGCTGGCGATATCGACCGACGTCGTGGCCGCCAGCTGGCCCTCGGGCGTGTAACCGGAGACTTGCGGCGCCGGCGGCGCCGCGAAATCCGGGCCGACCGCGCAGGCCGACAGCGCCAAAAGCGACAACGCCGCAACCGTCGCCTTCGACGCGAAAACGGCGAAACCACGCACACCAAATGCTTGTCGCGCGAGCGCCGACGGGCGCCTGCGCCCAAGCCCCTGAGCGAAATGCCACTGACCGACACGCCACTGACCGAACAAGACCACTTCCTCTACCCCAAACAGGAGAGACTAGTTATTTACTATCCGGTTAGTCAATAACTTGACATTTACCATATTCGGCGCCTAGCTCACCGGATGGCCGAAGTATTGGAAGCGCGGACGGAAACCCGGCGGCGGCGCAAAGCCGAGCGCCCGCAGGAGATTCTGGAAGCCGCCTTCGTCGAATTTTCCCGCAACAGCTACGCCATGACCACGCTCGACCAGATCGCCGAGCGCGCCGGTGTCACCAAGGGCACGATCTACGTCTATTTCGAGAGCAAAGAACACCTGTTCATCTCCATGGTGCGTGAGGTCACCAAGGCCGCGCTCGACACCGTGCACGAGATGCTCGAGACCCACCAGGGCACGACCGCCGATCTGCTGCGCGCGCAATTCAGCTTCATCTATCAGCACATCGTCGAGGATCGCCGCCGTCGCGAAGTGTTGCGCATGCTGATCGCCGAAGCGCCACGCTTTCCCGAGCTCGCCGACCGTTATCACCAGGAAATTTTGCGGCCCTGCCTCGACATGCTGCGCCAGGCGATCCGCCGCGGCGTCGAGCGCGGCGAGTTCCGCAATTGCGCGATCGTCGACTTGCCGCAAATCGTCATCGCCCCGATCGCGCTGGTCGATCTGTGGATGATGATGTTCGACGACCGCCAGCCGCTGGACCTGAAAGCCTACTTCAACGCCCACCTCGATCTGGTGCTCAACGGATTGTTGGCGAAGTGAACATGCCAAGTGAAAGCGCCATGACGCATCGATTCACAACGGCTCGATCCGCCATCGTGATCCTTGCGGCTGTGGTGGTGGCGCTGACGGCGGCGCCGCCCGCTGACGCCACGGCGAAGCAGGCAAGTCCCGCGCACCCCGTGCAGGCGACTGCCTCGCGCGAAGCCGGTGCGCCGATCATGGCAATCGTGTCGATCAAGAGCCAGCAGGTGACGATCTACGACGCCGACGGCTGGATCCTGCGCGCGCCGGTTTCGACCGGCATCAAGGGACGCGAGACCCCGGCCGGGGTGTTCAGCGTCGTGGAGAAGGATAAGGACCACCACTCCAACCTCTACGACGATGCCTGGATGCCGAACATGGAGCGCATCACCTGGTCGGGCATCGCACTGCATGGCGGGCCGCTGCCCGGCTATGCCGCCTCCCACGGCTGCATCCGCATGCCCTATGACTTTGCCGAGAACCTGTTCGGCAAGACGCAGGTCGGCATGCGCGTGATCATCGCGCCGAACGATGCGGAGCCGGTCGAGTTTTCCGATCCAAAATTGTTCGTGCCGAACGCGGATGCGCTTGCCGCCGCGCCGGCGCGCGCCGATAAGCTGGCGCTCGAGGCTGCCGACGCCGCCAAAGCGGCCGACGACGCCAAGGCCACCGCGGCCGCAGCAGCGCGCGAGGCAGCGGCGGCGCCCGCGGCCGTACGCAAGCTCGAATATCTCAAGACCCGCGCCGACGCCGAGCTCGCGTTCGCCGAAAGAATGCTCGCCGCCGCCAAAACCGACCAGAACAAGGCGCGCGCCCAGGATTTGAGAGACAAGGCCGCCGCCAACGCCGCCGACCTCGGCACCCAGCTCGACGCCGCCAAGGCCGACGCCAAGGCGAAGCTCGATGCGGCTGCGGCGGCGAAGGACGCGCTCAAGGCGGCCGAAGCCAAGCGAACCGATACCACTGCCGCGGCGCGCGATGCAAAACTCGCGCTCGAGCCGGTCTCAGTCTTCATCAGCCGCGCCACCAAGAAGCTCTATGTGCGGCGCGGCTTTGCCTCGACCATCGAGATCCCGATCGCGATCCGCGATCCCGACAAGCCGATCGGCACTCATATTTTCACCGCGATGGCGCGCACCGACAGCGGCCTGCGCTGGACCGCAGTCACCATCGATGACGGCGACGACGCCAAGGACGCGCTCGACCGCATCAGCATTCCGCAAGACGTGCTCGACCGCATCGCGCCGACAGCCGTGCCGCGATCCTCGATCATCATCTCCGACGAGCCGGCGAACCGCGAGCAGAACTACCGCACCGAGTTCGTCGTCGTGCTCAACAACCAGCCCCAAGGCGGCCTCGCCATCCGCAAGCCCGCAAGCGACATGATCGCGCGCGACGGCTACGGCTATTACGGCAACGGTTATGCGCGCCAGTACGGCGGCCCGTACGGTGTCACGTCCTACTATTATCCGCGGTGGTGAAAGCGCGTCGCGTGAAGCCGTGCGGCGCGGAGCTTATCATCGGGCCGCGCTTTGCGCGGATCCGTTGGCGCCTTTGCCTGCCAAACTACGCTTGTTGAGCGAGCATGTTGCAATGCAACACGGTTCGGCGCGGTTTTACTGAATATTCAGCCAGTTGCCGTAGCATCGCCATTCGGCAGGGATCGGCACCCTGGCGAGTGTAGTGAGCAACATGCATTCGTGTGCTCATTTTGAGCCGCTGATATTGATGACAATCGATCGATTTATGCCAGTGCTTGTGGTCGACGACCACGGAACGATGATTAAAATCGTCCGTAGTCAGTTGCGACAATTAGGGTTTGCCGATGTCGATGAAGCCAACAGCGGGGCCGAAGCTCTGACAAAATTGTGCGCCCGACGCTACGGATTGATCTTTTCCGATTGGCACATGGAGCCGATCAGTGGCTTAGACTTGCTCATAGCAATCCGGGGCGATGCTGGTCTCAAGAAAACTCCCTTCATCATGGTGACTGGAGAATCTCGGCCGGAGAACGTGATTGCGGCGAAAAAGGCCGGCGTGAGCGGTTACATTGTCAAGCCGTTCAATGCGCAAATGCTCAAGGTCAAGATCGAGGCAGCGTTTGCGACAAGAGCAAAAGCCCTTGGCGAGCGGCAGGCGATGAGTATGTCTCAGTCCCCGCGCTCCAGCGCAGCTTCGGACACGACGCCTGCTTCTGATACCTCTCAGTTAAAATTCCCGGGACGTTTTACCAGCGACTCATGAGCGAGCGTGGGGTTGGCCAAGGTGATCGAATCGCCGGCCGGCGCCTAGAAGCGGCTCGCGCGCAGCACGTGGAACGCGAATATGCCGAGCGGGACGAGGTCCATCAGCATCGCCACGACGAGGAGCGCGCGCGTGACGCGCCCGCGGACCAGGAGGAAGGTTGCGGCCTCGATCACCAGGAGGACCGGGCCAAGGACCATGCGTGGAAAGGCGACGAAGACGATGAACTGGACGACCAGCGCCTCGACGGCCCGAGGCACGTTCGACAGGCTCGAGCCGTCGGCCATGTGCGTCACCGCGAGCCAGCTCGCCGGGCCCATCGCGGCGACCAGGAGCACGATGGCCAGCAGGACGCGCGGCGCCTTTTCGATCAACAGCCTCAGCAGGAACCAAGTCGGCGCGAGGCCGAAAAATCCTACGACGAACACGAACAGGACCATATCGCCGAACGCGACCATGCCGGGCGAGCCCTGCGCCACGTCGGCCGGCATGCGCAGTTCGTTGACGGCGACCGCGGCGAAGCCGGCGACGACGCAGAGCGCGTAACCAGCGGCGATCCAAGCCAGCCTTTTCGCCGTGCTCATGCGCCTACCTTAAGCCTCCGAGCACACGCTCGATTCGTCCTTGATGCTGATTTAGATGATCACCCTGTCTGGCTCAACTTGCCGGCAATTTCTTGCCGGCATGTCTTGCCGGCATGTCTTGCCGGCATGTCTTGGACGTCGCTTTGGGCCATAGCGTTCAATCCTAAGCAATGCGTCGCCCGCTGCGCCGCTTCGCGGCATGGGGCAGCGCTAACCTGTACCGACCGGTGAAAATAAGCAGGAAGAGCCCGAAGACATTTGCCCGTCGACAGGCCGATGACTTCGCGCGAATATCGAGGGCGTGTCGCCATTCTCATACCGCCATTGTGAGGATCCACGCGTGCAAAAGATTTCCGGATACCTTTTTGCCGTTCTACTGGCAGCCGCCGCAATCGCGGGCGCGGCGTCCGCACAATCGACCCCTACCAAGGCACTTGCGACCCCTACCAAGGCACCTGTTGTCCGGATCGACAGCGGACAGGTTCGCGGCGTTAAGGCCGACGGCGTCGTCAGCTTCAAAGGCATTCCTTATGCCGCGCCGCCGGTCGGCAAGTTGCGCTGGCGAGCGCCGCAGCCGGCGCAACATTGGGACGGCGTGCACGATGCGACGAAATTCGGCCCGGAATGCATGCAGACGACGGACGAAGTGCCGAAATCGGAAGCTTGCCTCACGCTCAACGTCTTGCGCCCCGCCACCTCGGCCAGGCAACTGCCGGTCATGGTCTGGATTTACGGCGGCGCCAATGTGCGCGGACAAACTTCGCTTTACCCCCAGGGCGACGCACTGGCGAAGCTTGGCGTCGTCTTCGTCAGCATGAACTATCGGATGGGCCGGCTCGGTTTCTTTGCCCATCCGGCGTTGCTCGCCGAGACGCCCGATGAGGTTCACGGCAATTACGGCTACATGGATCAGCGCAGCGCCCTGCAATGGGTTCAACGCAACATCTCAGCTTTTGGCGGCAACCCGAAGGCGGTGACGATTTTCGGCCAGTCGTCCGGCGGCGGCTCCGTCGTGGCCCACCTCACTTCGCCACTGTCACGCGGCCTGTTCCAGCGCGCGATCATGCTATCGCCCGGGTTTCCGGCCCCGCGGGCCAAGGCGGGCCCGCTCACCGAACTTTCCGATGCCGAGACCATGGCGGTCGATTATGCGCGCTCACTCGGGATCACGGGAGACGGCTCGGCAGCCTTGGCAGCTTTGCGCGCGCTGCCGGCGGAGAAGCTGGTTGAGGGCACAGACCACGAGGCCGAAGAAGCAGCGCTTGCGGCGGGCAAGCCTCTCATCGGCGTGGCTGGACCGATGCTCGACGGCAAGTTTGTCGTCGAGGCGCCGGAAATAGTGCTCGCCGCCGGCCGCGAGGCGAAGGTGCCGGTCATGATCGGTGCTACCGACCGCGACCACGCTCAGGGTTCGGCGGACAGCAAGGACGAACTGTTTGCAATCTTCGGCGCTAATGCGGGCGAGGCGCGAAAGCTCTACGACCCGCAAGGCGATCAGACTCTCGACGAATTGAAGCAGCAGGTATTTTGCGACAAGATACACATCGAACCGGCGCGTTATCTTGCCGACGCGGTCGCTCGCGCCGGCCATCCCGCCTATCTCTACCGTTTTTCCTATGTGGCTGAGTCGGAGCGCGGCAAAGTGAAGGGCGCGCTGCACAGTTCTGAGCTTCCCTACGTCTTCGATATCCCGGCGGAAGTTTTCGGCGACAAAGTGACCGGCGACGACAGGAAGATGGCCGAATTGGCCAGCGCCTATTGGGTATCATTCGCCAAGACCGGCGATCCGAACGGCGGCAACCGGCCGCAATGGCCGCGTCATGACCCGGCCGTCGATAAACTGATCGATTTCACCAACAACGGTGTCGTCGTCGGACCGGACCCGCTCAAGGAGAGGCTCGACCTGTGGCGGAAGCTATGGAGCCAAGGCCGATAAGGGCTTTGCCGGACGGGATTCTATCTTTGCGGTCCGCTACTCACTGCAATTGCAACACGTTCGCACCGATGTCCGGCTCCAGGCGGCGCTCCAGTCTTTGGGGATGAACGGTCACACTGACTTCAAATGAGCCACGGCCGACGACGAGGCCGAGGACATGTCCGCCCGCCATGCGGAACTGCCGGTCGCCGCCCGTGGCGAGGGCGTGGATGGCGGGCTTGCCATCCTTCCACGCCAGCGTGCCGATCAGGCCCGTGATCTCCAAGTCCCTGAACGTCCGCGAGTCGTAGTCTCCTCGCTCGAAATTGAAATAGCCGAAACGCGCCTCGGCCACGAAACCGAAGCCGGCAATGCTTGCCGACGGGGTCTGCTCTTCCCGCATGATCGCCTCGATGCATGCGAACACATCGTCGCCTTGGCGGAACACCATGAGGAAGCCATTCGGCACGGTGATATAGCGTTTGATCTCGGTCATGGGTGCGGTTCCTTCTCGAACTACAAATGCCTAATGCACCCGCGCGATGTCCGCTATGGCCCCGTCGCGTCACCGCGTGCGACGCAGCGATCCGGTCGCTATCGGAGGCGACCAGGAGCACGATGGCCAGCAGGACGCGCGGCGCCTTCTCGATCAACAGCCTCAGCAGGAACCAAGTCGGCGCGAGGCCTGCCAACACCCGAAATTAGTCGCGAATGACTCACAGCGGCATTTCACCTCCGTCGAATGACGCATTGTGAAGGAGACACTCGATCATGGTATCGCAACGATGCATCAAGATGTGCGGCAGCAGCTATCGTTCACTATCTGTAATGATGACGGGCAGGTCCGCCGCCTACAGCTGAAATAGCCGCTTGTCACCTCGACCCATATGAATAATTCAAAGCTCCGTTGATATCAGAACCGTTCCCGCCGATGTGGTTGTCTGAGTAACTTTAGAATGTGTTTGGGGTCGTCGGGTTGAATGTTCCGGTACCGTTGGCTGTTATCACGGACCGGCCAAGGAATACGTTGGACGTATTATACGCCGCGATGCCGTTTAGATTGCCAGTGATGTTGGTGTTGTCGATCGAGATCGTAAGCGCGTTCGACCCATTTTGAATATTAATTCCAGCGTTACTATTGTTGCCGACGACGCCGTTTGATATGGCGACTGTCGTCGCTCCGCCACCGGATGATGTACCGACGGCAATCCCATATTGACTGTCGGTTGCGACGAAATGGTCGATGACCCCGTTCGCGGTGGCCGAGCCGCTCGTCGGCGCATAATCGAAGCCAACATAGCCGTTGTTCGAAACGATCGTGTTTGTAATAACGAAGGTGATCGTACCAGTGGACGGCTGTAGCAGGATGCCGTTGCCGGTGGTGGGAGGGCCATTAGAGGAGAAATTCTGCACCACACAGTCGGTGACAGTGAGGCTAGCGCCCGAGTTGAAAACAATGCCGTTGGTGCCGCCGGTGGCACCATCCCCATTGAGCAATACGCCACGTATAATGACGTTGCCGCTAACGGCATTGATGGCAATTCCATTTCCGTCGTTTGGCGGCGCAACGTAGGCCCAGCCTTGACCCTCGATGGTGATGGCCTGGTTGATGGTGAACGAGCCGTAGTTCGCTGGGTCGAGCGCAACCACCTCACCACCCACAGCAGTCGCGTTCACTGCGTTCTGGAAATGCCGGCAGGGCATCGCAACGTTGGCGCAGTTATTGGTGTCGCTCCCTGCTGCCGAGACATAGGTGCGATTCACCTGGGCACTTGCTGGTTCGGCCGCGACGACGAGCGCGAGCGCCGCCGCGATGAAGATCGTGCGCGTCATGGGAGCCGCCTCCGGGTTGCCTGGCGTGCGCGTCGCCTCGATAGCAAGCTTAGCTCAGGTGGGCCGGTATGTTAGCTGGGCAACAAAGGAGCGCTGCGCGTGACCTGGTATTCGCCTACCGATCACAGCCATCGGGTTACCGGCACTGCGAAAGGCTCATTCGACAACCTCGTCGGCAAGCGCGAGCGGTGTCGGCGGGACATCGACGCCGAGCGTCTTCGCAGTTTGCGAGTCGATAACAAGCTCGAACGTCGTTGATTGCATTACTGACACAGACCTCCATTTTGAGGCGCCTGGCCTACGGGCAGCAAATGACGTGTGACGACGAGACCGTGAAGCTCAGTATTTCGCGGCGATCGGCCCGCCGCCGAAGCTATAATTGAATCCGATCAAGACCGAATTGTCGGTCACGCGTCTCTCATTCGTGAAGGTGTGGACACATGAGTTCGCGGTCGTCGGCGTACATAGGCCGGTCGTGTCAGTCCACTGGGTGTTGGTGCCGACAGTGCCGAAGTCCATGTAGTAGTATTCGATCTTGAGGTGCAGGTTGCTAAGAACGGCATATTCGACGCCACCGCCCACCCAGTACCCACCTTTGTCGATGCTGTGGCTGGAAGAACCAGAAGTCACAGCTCCTCCCGGATACATGAAAGCAAATGCGTCATTGGCTCTGATCTGACCGGCCGCAGGTCCACCCGAGATTTGAAGCAGCAGCTGCGGTGTAGCCAGCACACCGGCCTCGAACAACAGCGCTTCGGTGGAGTTCAATCTCGTGTCTTTGTAACACGAAAAGGCTCCGCCGGCGGTACCGGGCGAAGTCGTTGGCGGAGTGTTGGTGGGGTATCCGGTCGGATACGATTGATAGCAGTTTCCCCTACCGTGCTCGTCGGTCAGCCGCGCGACAACCTCGGTGCCCAGCACCATCGCGCCGAATTGCCTCCGGTAGCCGGCCTGAATTTCGCCGTCCAGTCCGGTGAGTTTTTGGTTGGGGGCATAGGTCGTGGGCGCCGCAGTAAAGGCGGCTGCCGCCGAAGTGAAGCTCGGCTGAAATGTTCCGGTGTCGAACACCCGGCCCCAGCTGTAACTGAGGCCACCTCCGACGTAGAACCCACTCCAATCGTAGACCAGTGCAGGCGGCGCCGGCGGAGCTTTGAGCGGCAAGTCTGCAGCGCTCGCACCGCTCAACGGGGCCGCCATAAGTAGCGCCGAAACCGCGAGTCCGCCAATGATGTTGCGTTTCATGGTCGTCCCCCAAGCGCGCAAATTCCCAATCTTGTCTTGTAGTTTTCGCAGGCTCTGCGAATCGACACGAGTCCGAAATTGGCTTTTAATTCCTTTTTTCGCGACGCGTTGCAACTCGGACACAGTCAAGCCGGCAATGTTTTTCCGTGCGTCCGCTCAATGGCTTAAGGCGAGCGGATATCACAACATTCAGGGATACTTAGAGCCACTTAGCAGTCGCTTCGAGGCAGGCAGTGGGCAGAGGTCCGATCACCGGCGGCATCGGCGGCCGCGCACGTGCCGCGAACTGCCATGCGACTGTCGCGCCAGCTGCAAGCGCGACGACCTAATCGGCAGGTTTGTGACCTACTTCACAGTGCCCGACAGCGAAAATGCTCGCTGTCTTTCTGTGTTGCAAGATGTCGCCTATTGGCCCGGAGCGACGGTTAGTGCGGC
>Ga0310039_10001773_pt1 | contig 15038 bp, 15 predicted proteins | sample Sb_taG_4_FD_200460 | JGI IMG/M metagenome (GOLD analysis project Ga0310039, IMG submission 200460) | Peat soil microbial communities from Weissenstadt, Germany - Sb_50d_6_BS metaG (v2) (version 2) | ecosystem: Environmental > Terrestrial > Soil > Wetlands > Peat | place: Germany: Weissenstadt...
CCTTTGCCTTCGGCGGCCTAAACGCCGTCCTAGCTTTCCGCAACTCGAAGTAGCGCCGGCGTCCCCGCCGGCATCTTACGACGCAACCTCTCGCCACATTTCGAGAATCAGCGCGGCGCGACACGCAACACTATGACGGTTCTTTCTGTTGAGGGTAGCGGGTTCGCGCACGACGATAGCGTTCGCCGACGATTGAACTCGTAAGATGCCGGCGGGGACGCCGGCGCTACTTTCGAATCGCTCTACGAGGCAAGCCAAAACAGCGGAATCAATCCGAGTGCGGCATACACCAACAGCAGCGCCAGACTCTGGGTTCCCGTCTTGCGGTCGCCAAACGCATAAGCATATCCACCCTTGACGATATTGTTGCTGGCAGCAGCCACGAACACGCCGGCAGCCGCAAGCGCCAGCGGCGTGGTAGTTCCCACCGTGTTAGCCAGTCCGAGAATGAACGGCGTGATATCCGTAAAGCCCGTCAAAGCTGCCAGCGCATAAACTCCGCCGCGTCCGAGATACAGCACCGCGTAATGAGTCAGCGCCAGCATCACGACGAAGATCACCGCGAAGAAAAATGCCGCGCTCAATTCCAGGGGGTTCGGCGCCATCTTCTCGCTCTTCACTTCACCCGTTTCCGGGTCCCGGCGCGCCGCCCAGAACCCTCCCACGACGATCCCGCCGACCGCAAGCACAAGCATCGGCACAAGAACTCTCCGCGCCAGTTCCACACTAAAGAGCGCGACGAGTATGATCGTGCGAACGTACATCACGCTCGATGCCAGCAAGATCGCCCCTGAAAAAAGATGCGGCCGATCCTCTTCCTTCGCATGCTTCGCGAGCACTACCGTCGCCGCCGTTGAGGAATAAAGCCCGCCGAGAATCGCCGCGAGAAGTATTCCGTTCTTCCCGGTCGTCCACAGTTGCAGCAGGTAGCTCGCATACGAAACCGCGCTCACAGCCACAACCACCAGCCACGTTTTAAATGGATTGAAGCCGAACGGTCCGTAAGTCTGATTAGGAACAACGGGCAGAATCACCGCCGTCAACAAGAGAAACTTGGTGAACGTGAAAATTTGGTCGCCGGGCACCCGCTTCGAAAGAGTCTCGAGGACTGTCTTCAATTCGAGCAGCAAAAGCGAAATCACCGCCAGCGCCGTCGCCACCCAATACTGATCGCGTGCGACCAGCGCGCCAACCACATAAGTCGCGAGGCCCGAGATCTCCGTCGTAACGCCTGCCGCTTCCGATTTCTGCAATTTGTGCTGGTAGCTGAGCCACAGGAAAGCCCCCACAACACCGAAGCCGACGGTGACGGGCCAAACGGAGGTCGCATCAAGCTGCGCCAGCGCCAGTCCAATCAAGCCAATCAGCGGAAACGTCCGCACTCCGCCAAATAGGTAGCCCAATTCGCCCGTCCGGCGTTCCTCCCGCTCCAGCCCGATCAGAAACGAAAGCAGCAGCGCCAGCAGAATCTTGAAGACCTCCGCCGGCATCATGTGCAAAAGTTGCTCAACCACACGCGCCTCTCAACTCGTTCTTCCGAGCGAATCACCCAACTGCAGTTTTGAACGAATGCCCCGACGGGAGGTTACCGGAGAAGCCGCCGGAACTCAATCTGGCGCGGTATGCAGATCACGGCTGCGGCGGCGCGGAAATCGAAGGCCCCCATCCGGTCGGCTGGTCCACCCAATGCCGGCTGAAGTAATCCGAAAGCGTAAACGTCATCAGAATTGCCAGCCAGAAAAATCCCGCCAGCACCACCACTTTCGTCAGGTTACTGACGTAACGCAGATGCATGAAGAAAAGCACCACGAGCAGCATCTTGATCACGGCAATCACCAGCGCGACCACCGTGTTGTAGGCTCCGAGGTCTACGAAAGCCACGCCGGTCGTAAGGCCAGTCAATGCCAGCAGCGTCAGAAATATCGCCACGTAGATCTTCACTGGCACGACGTGACCGGACATTAGTAGCGGCCTCCGATCAGGTAAAGCAGCGGGAAAAGGAAAATCCACACAATATCCACGAAATGCCAATACAGCCCGCTGACTTCAATCGGCGCGTAATACCCCGGCGAAAATTTCCCGCGCCACGCCCAAGCGGCCATCACCGCCATGATCCCAAAGCCGATGATCATATGTAGCGCGTGCAGCCCAGTCATGAAAAAGTAGAAGCAGAAAAACATCTCGACCGAACCCAGCGGCGCATTCCCCGGAATTTCTTCGTCTGGCGCCCACTTCAAGCCCGGAACGAGCCCGTGGTGCCACTTCGTCGCGTATTCGTCGTACTTGATCCCGAGGAAGACTGCGCCGAGCAGCATGGTGAGAATCAAGAACAACACCAGCGCCTTGCGCTTCCCGGTCTGCGCCGCATGAACCGCCAGCGCCATCGTCAAGCTGCTGCCGATCAACACCGCCGTGTTGGTTGCGCCCAATTTCACGTCGAGCAAACGGCTCCCCGCCTCGAATCCCGGCAAATAAAGCGAGCGGTAAATCGCGTACGCCGCAAACAGCCCGCCGAAGAACATAATTTCGGTGACTAGGAACACCCACATGCCGAGGTTTCCGGCCTCGTGCTGCTGCTCCATGTCCTCGAAGTGATGGCGCAACCCCCGCTCGTGCTCAGCCGCGTGAGCCGCGCTCGCCGACATCTCAGCCATGCGCGCTCTCCGATTCCGCGTAAGCGTAAGCTTCCTCGGTCACAACCGGCGTCTCCTCGAAATTCTCCGTAGGCGGCGGCGAGGGCGTCTCCCACTCCAGCCCCTTCGCGCCCCACGGATTCGGCCCTGCCACCGGCCCATAACGAATCGACCAAATCATGTAAATCAATGGAATCAAATATCCGATGCCGAGAATCGACGCTCCCGCCGACGACATCACGTTCAGCACCTGAAATTCCGCGGGATAAACCGCATAGCGCCGCGGCATCCCCAGATATCCCAGAACGAATTGCGGAAAGAAAGTGAGATTGAATCCCACGAAAATAATCAGCGCCGCAAATCGCGCCCAGCCATCGGGATACATGCGCCCGGTAATCTTCGGCCACCAGAAATGAATCCCGCCGAGATAGGCCATCACCGCGCCGCCCACCATGATGTAGTGAAAATGCGCCACGATGAAATAGGTGCCGGTGAGATGCACGTCGGTAGCCAGCGACGCCAGGAATAGGCCCGTCAATCCGCCCATCGTAAACAACCCGATGAAACCGAGCGCATACAACATCGGCGCTTCATACGAAATCGAGCCCTTGTAAAGCGTCGCCGTCCAATTAAACACCTTGATCGCCGAAGGAATCGCCACCATGAAGCTCAGCACCGAGAAAATCAATCCGGCGTAAACCGATTGCCCGGTCACGAACATGTGATGGCCCCAAACCAAAAAGCTCAGCACCGCAATCGCCATGCTCGAATACGCCACCATCGAATATCCGAACACCCGCTTGCGCGAAAAACACGCAACGATTTCGCTGATCACTCCCATCCCCGGCAAAATCATGATGTACACGGCCGGGTGCGAATAAAACCAAAACAAATGCTGAAATAAAATCGGATCCCCGCCGATCGCCGGATCGAAAATCCCAACGTGCAACAGCCGCTCCGCCGCCAGCAAAACAATCGTGATCGCCAGCACCGGCGTCCCCAAAATCTGAATGATGCTGGTCGCGTACATGGCCCACAGAAAAAGAGGCATGCGGAACCACGTCAACCCCGGCGCGCGCATCTTGTGAATCGTGACGATGAAATTCAGCCCGGTAAGAATGGAAGAAAATCCCGCGATGAAAACGCCTAAAGCCGTGGCGATCACCTGCGTGTGCGCGTACGTGCTGCTATAGGGCGTGTAGAACGTCCAACCTGTATCCACGCCGCCCGTCAAAATCGCATAAAGTGTTAGCCCCGCGCCGATGACGTAGAGATACCAGCTCAAGAGATTGATGCGCGGAAAAGCCAGATCCCGCGCCCCCACCATCATCGGCACCAGGAAATTCCCCAGCACCGCCGGAATCGACGGGATCAAGAAAAAGAAAATCATCACCACGCCGTGAATGGTGAACAGCTTGTTGTAAGTCGCCGGCTGCACCAACGCCCCTGTCGGCTCGATCAGATGCAAGCGAATGAGAACCGCCGCCGCGCCGCCGATAAAGAACATGAACGTAATCGAGCCCAGATACAGCAGCGCGATGCGCTTGTGGTCCGTCGTCAGCAGCCACGACTTGATGCCGTAATTCGAGTTCAAATAATGAACGCGAGATTCGGCCGGAGCTTCCAACACCGCCGTGCTCATTTCCCCTTCCCCTTTTCTTCCGTCCCCAACGACTTCACGTAAGCGATGAGCTGCAGCACCTGCTCCTCGTTAATCTGTCCCTGAAACGTCGGCATGATCGGCGTGTAATTCGGCAGCGGCATCGAATTGGGATTCACGATGGCCTGCCGCACGTAAGTCTCATCCACCACGCGCGTCTCTCCGCTGCGCAGCTTCACCGGGTGCCCAAACAATCCCTGCAGCACCGGCCCGCGCCCCGTTCCATCCGAGACGTGGCAAGTGATGCAGCCAAGCTGCGTGAAAAGCCGCTCGCCTGCCTGCGCCATGGATTCGTTCTTCCCGCCGCCGCTAAGCCAATTCGCGTAATCCGTCGGCGTCATCACGTACACCCAGCCGATCATTCCCGAATGTTCCGCGCCGCAATATTGCGCGCAGAAAAAGTGATACGTCCCCGTCTTCGTGGCCTGGAACCAAATCGAGGCGTAGCGTCCGGGAATCACGTCGTGCTTGATTCGAAATACCGGAATCGAAAAATCGTGGATCACGTCCTCGGACGTCATCGTCAATTTCACTGGCACGCCCACCGGCACGTGCAGCTCATTGATCTCCCGCGGGCCTTCGGGATGCTGCAAATGCCACATCCACTGCTTTCCCACGACGAACACTTCCATCGAAGCATTCGGCGGCCGCGAATTGCGGAAATAAAGGCTCGACGACCACGTAAAAACGAAAGCACAGAGAATCGACGGAATCACCGTCCAGGTTATCTCGAGGGCCAGCGGCGTAGGCGTGCCCTTGGGCTTCTCGCCCGGTCCGCGCCGGCGGTACTTCACCATGAAATAAAAAATCGTCATAAAGATGAAAAAAGTAAAGAACAGCGTCAGCGCCGTCAGAAAATAATAAAGATGGTCCACGCTCGACGCCGTAGTCGAGGCATCCACAGGCTTGATCGGAAACCCGAACCACGGTTCCGCCATCGCCGCCGAAATGTAAGCAACGCAAATCATAACGACTTAAGCCGGCCGTAGGGGCGCGGCTTGCTGCGCCCGCTCACGCGAGGCATGTGTACAGTGTAATTTCGCGAAGCGCCTGCTAGCACCGAATCACACATGACGCTCGCTCCACTTCACTGCCGCCGGCGGCATTTTCCGGCGCTCGAATCGAAACAGAAACAACACCAACCCGCCCAGCGCCAGAACCGTCAGCCCTCCGGCAATCTGAATCACGTGCGCAATCAGCAAGCCATATTTCCCCGTCGAGGGATCGTAGTGGTAGCAATAAAGCAAGATCTGATCGACGGGCGTTCCGATTTTGCCCTGCGAAGCTTCCACCAAGCCCAGCCTTAAATCTCGCGATGGATAATTGATCCCGTAAAAATACCGCGCCAATTTTCCATCCGGCGTCAGCACCATGATCCCGCTAGGATGCGCGAACTGCTTCGATGCCGGATCGTACGCATAGCGAAATCCCACCGCCGCCGCGAGTTTCTTGATGTCCGCCTCGTCGCCGGTCAAAAAATGCCAGCCCTTCACCGAGCCCGGCCGCTCATACATCCCCGAATAAACTGCGTGCTTGGCCTCCGCGAGCACCGGGCGTTCCGTCGGATCGATGCTCAGTGTCACGATTTCGTAGTCATCGCCCATGTTCAGCGAAATCAATTTCACGCTGCGGGTCACCGCATTCAGCACCTGCGTGCAAAGCATCGGGCAGGAGTAATAAACCAGCGTCAGAATCACAGGCTTCGATCCAAAAAAACTCCGCAGCACCACCGGCTGCCCGTGCTCATCGCGAAACGTAAGATCGAGCGGAATCGAATCTCCCAGCTTCTGCTCCAGCGACACATTGCGGAATATATCCGGCTGCACACTCGCGCCCTGCACCGGAGCCGCGTCATCTATCGAAGGCGGCTGCGCGTAATTCGTCTGCGCGTATGCACCCGCACCGCAAAGCCCCGCAGCAATCAGCGCTGCCACAATCACCAATCCGCGCCTAAAATTCGCCCCGATCATTGCGAAGCGCCCTCCGCCTCGCCGCCCGCAGCTTTCGCCGCGCCCGCCGGCCGTACCGGCAATCCGCGCTCCAGTACCAAGCGCATGGCGCGATCGATCGGAAGTCGCACAACGCCGTTGTGCTTGTCCACCCAGCCGTAGCTATTCAAAATCTCCTGCTCCCCTTCCCAGTAATCGTGAATCTCCTTCTGCGGCGCCACCTGCAAGCGCGGCAGCGGCGGAATCGTTCGCGCATTCTCAAATGGTGTTGCCGATGGCCCGAGCGTCTGTGTCTTAGCGAAATGCCAAAACACCCAATTCATTCCAAACGACACCACGATAAGTACAACCGCCAGCGACGCCGCGAATTTCAGCAGCCCCGCGATGCTCGCATCGCGAATCTCGTACCCCGGCCCGCCCGCCGCGTTCGGCGATTTGTGCGGATCAATCGCCATGCTGTGCCACTCCCTCGGCTTGCGCCGCATGCAACGGCAGCAGCGGCCGCCGCTTGAGCTGCCACACAAACGCTGCCACCCAAATCCCGCCAATTCCGCACATCGCCGTCAAATCCTGCGGATGAATGTGCACTCGGTTCGGCTCGAATGCCGGCACCACCATCCAAATCACCACCATGAAATCCGTCACCAGCAGCGCCGCGGCAATCCACGCAAGCGCGCGCACGCGCCGCTTCAATCCGCGCTGCAATAGCAGCAGGAACGGCACCGAGAAGTGAAAGATGATCAGAAACAGCCCCCAACCTTCCCACGCCCCTCGCGCCCGCGTCATGTACCACGGAATTTCATCCCGCAAATTTCCCGACCAGATAATCAGCCATTGCGAGAACGAGAGATAAGCCCACAGCATCACAAACGTCAGCAGCAAATTGCCAAGATCGTTGAATTGCGCCGGCACCACCAAACTCGCGAACGGCTCGTGCCGCGCCAGCAGGCTGGCCACGACGATCACCATGGCCATCGCGCACAACACCCCAATCATCATGAAAATCATGCCGAAGATCGTCGAATACCAGTGCGGCTCGAGCGACATCACCCAATCAATCGATGCATACGTCACCGTCAACCCGTAAAAAATCAATCCCGGCCCGCTCAATCCTTCCAGCCGCTTCGCGAGCGCCGGATCGCCCGTGCGGTCCTGCTCCTCCGACCATTTGTTCAGGAAATAACTCAGCCCGAACCAAATCACGAAATAAATCGCCGCGCGCGTCAGGAAAAACGACGGATTCAGATAAAACGCCTTCGCTCGCAAAATGGCATCGCCAGTAACAACTTCCGGCCTCATCCACGGGTAAAGCGTCTTCAGTCCTAACAATAAAGGAATGAAGAGAATCAGAATCGCCGGGAAAGTTCGCGTCGCGGCTTCGAGCGGCCGCCGGATCGGCAATCCCCAATCCCCGCCCGTCAAATGATTCAGCATCAGAATCGCCAAACTTCCCAGCGGAAATCCGATCCAAAAAACGAACGCGAGAAGATAGGACCGGAAAAACTGCTCCGGATTGCGCGCATAGAACCCAAAAGTAGTCGTGATCGCCGTCAATCCGACAATCAGCATGGCCCGCTGCAGGCGATCGAAAGCCGGTCGCAGATTTTCGCCCGGCGTCATGGCTGCTTCTCCTCGAGCTTCGGCCGCTCCGCATCCGGCACATCTTCAATCTTCGCGTGCTCGCTCAATTGCAGCGCGCGAATGTAAGCCGCGATCCGCCAGCGATCTTCCGGCGAAATCCGCGAAGCGTAGCTGTACATCGCCCCGAATCCGTTGGTCATCACGTCGAAGAAATGCCCCACCGGCGCCTGCCGCAGGCGGTCAATGTGATACGAAGGCGGCGGTGGAAATCCGCGCTGCACGATCATCCCCCGCCCGCTCCCGGTATAGTCGTGGCAAGGGCTGCAATAAATGTTGTAGCGCTGCTGCCCGCGCAAAATATCGTTCGCTGTAATCGGAAACGGAAACGTGTCCGCCAGTTTCCCGTCCACTTTGCCGGTATAAAGCTGCTCGTCAATCCGCAATTCCCCGCGCGCCACGGTTCCCGCCACCGGCTGCCGCGCCGACCGCCCATCGCTGAAAAAATCGCTCGGATCGTACGGGTTATATCTCGGCTGCAAATGCATATCGAGCCGGCAGCCGCCAAGCGCCCCCGCCGCCAATACGGCCGCAAAGCACGCCGCGCACCGCAATCGCCGCGACACGCGCGCACTCCACCGTCCGCCGAAATCAAGCCTCGATTTCATAGACTCCATGCGCCTTCAAGGTCTCCAGAAACTGTTTCGTCCTAGCCAAATCAAATTTCGCGTCGCGCGCCTTGATGCAAAGAAAAAACCGGTCGCGCGTAGCCAGCGCAAATCGCGGCACATTGAAAACCGGGTGATAAGGCGTAGGCAGCCCGTTCATCGCCAGCATCCCAAACACCGCCGCCAGGGCCGCTCCCAGCACCGTCATCTCAAACGTAATCGGAATAAACGCCGGCCAACTGTTATGCGGCTTCCCCGCAATATTCAGCGGAAACCCAATCACGTTCGGGTAATACTGCAAAAAGAATCCGCCCAAGCACCCAAGCAATCCGCCGATGAAAACAACAAGCGGCAAATTCGTATGGTGGAATCCCACAGCCTCGGCCAAGCCCTCCACAGGCATAGGCGTAAACGCATCCATCCGCCGATAACCCTCATGCTGCGCCCGCTCCGCCGCAGCCAAAAGCTCCTCCGGCGTCTCAAACTCAGCCAACAACCCGTAAATCGGCTTCTTCTTCATCAGTCAACCAATCGAAACCCAATTGACTCGGTCATCGAATCTGCCGTTCGTAGGGGCGTCGCTTGCTGCGCCCTCTTTCTTTTCGGCCCTCTTGCCGTTGGGTGCCCATGCGCCGCAGTTGCGCGTGGGGTTCTTGAATTCCCTACCCCTCCGCAATCTCCGGATTCGGATTCCTCAATCGCGCCAAATATGTCGTCCTCGGCCGCGTATTCAAATCCGCCACCAAACTGTAATTCCGGGACTGCCCCTTCAATTTCGCCACTCGGCTATTCGCATCATTGATATTCCCAAACACAATCGCCCGCGAAGGACACACCGCCTCGCAAGCCGTCACAATCTCCCCATCCCTCACGCTGCGATCCTGCTTCTCCGATTCAATCTTCGCCGCATTAATCCGCTGCACACAGTAAGTGCATTTCTCCATCACCCCGCGGCTGCGCACTGTCACATTAGGATTTCGCAATCCAAACAAGCTCTGCGTAGTCCAATCCGAATAAAGCTTGAAATTAAATCGGCGCACCTTATACGGACAGTTGTTCGAGCAATAGCGTGTCCCCACGCACCGGTTGTAAACCATCTCGTTCAATCCCTCGGAGCTGTGCACCGTAGCTCCCACCGGGCAAACTCCTTCGCAAGGCGCGTTCTCGCACTGCTGGCAAGGCACCGGCTCGTAGTAAGTCTCGGGATTATCCAAATCCCCGCGAAAATAATTGTCCACTCGTATCCACTGCATATCCCGCCCGGCATACACCTGATCCTTGCCGACCACCGGAATATTGTTCTCCGACTGGCAAGCCACCACGCACGCCCCGCAACCCGAGCAGCTATTCAGATCAATCGTCATTCCCCAGGCGTAGCCGCTGTATTCGTAATTGGGATAAAGCGTCAGGTCCCGCGAAGTCGCGTCCACCGGATCCTTCGCGAAATTCGGATCGTTGCGATATTCCCCAAGCGTCCCCACGCGCACAATCTCACGCTCCAGCGCCGTCACGCTCTCCTCTTCCACCTTCTCCCCGCCGCGATCAATCGCGTGATGATGCTGCGTGGTCGCCAGCGACTGCCGCCCGCCAGCCTTGCTGATCAGCAATCCCGTGCCCGACCACATCGCCGACGTCGCCCGCAGCGGATACACGTCGAATCCCGCATCATTCCCCACGTGCCCGGCCCGCTTGCGCCCGTAACCGAGATAAACCGTCACCGAATCCTTCGCGTGCCCCGGCATAATCCAGATCGGCCCGGTAATTTTCCGGTCTTCCAATCCCAACTCCACAAGATCGCCGTTCACGAGCCCTGACAACCCCATCTCTTTTGCCAACCGCTCCGCCGTAGCAGGCGCCAGCATGATGGCGTTGTCCCAGGTCAATTTCGTCAAAGGCTTCGGCAACTCCTGCAACCAACCGTTATTCGCGTGCCGCCCATCTCCAATCGTCGGGTCCGGCCGGAAGACAACTTCAATCCCTCCTGCGCTCTGGCTAGCAGGCAACTTCGCAAAATCAAAATTCACCGGCAAAGCCCGCGGCGGCAGCGCCGACCCCGCCATCACGCCGTCATGCAGCGTAGTCTCCCAGAAATCCTCGAATTGCTTGTCGCTCTGTTTCGCCGGCCGCTGGCCCTTCCAGTAATCGCGCACAATATCGTGCGCCGAAACTCCCGCCTTCCCCGCCAACACAGCCAACATCTCGTGCATCGATTTGCCGTCATAGAGCGGCGCAATCAGCGGCTGCACGATCCCGACAGTTCCGTCATACCCCCGCGCATCGCTCCACGATTCCAGGAAATGCGCCTCAGGAACGTGCCAGTGGCAAAGCTCCGCCGTCTCATCGCGATAAAGCCCAAAATGAATCCGCAGCGGAACTTTCCCGAACTTCTGCGTGAAATCCACGTCCGTCGCCGCTGTATACACGGGATTGCTGCCCAAAATCACCAGCGTCTTCACCGCACCCGCGTCAATTTCCTTCGCCAATTTCGCCATGCCGTCCGTGTCCGCCGTAACCTCGATCGCATCCGTATAAACGACCGTCTTGCCCGCATTCCCCAGCGCCTGATTCATCGCGTGCGCCAACGTATGAACTGCCGGCGGCTGCGAATCTCCCGCCACAATCAAGCTCGACCCGCGATGCTTCTGCAAATCCCGCACCAGCGCCGCCATCCATTTTTCCGGCACGCCCTCCGGCGCCGCATGTCCGCCCGAAACGCCAACGCCCAGCGCCGCGCCCAGCGCCCGCGCAAATCCATCAATCTCCCGGCAACGCACCGGCAACCGATGATCCGCCATCGCCCCCGTATTCGTAGGCGTGCTCTCCACCACGTACAACCGGTTCATCCCCGACTGCGGCCCCGAAATCCTCCGCCGATCCGCAAACTCCCGCGCGTAACGCACCGCTCGCGGCCCGTCGTAAAGAAAATCCGCATCGAGCGACAAAATGACGTCCGCCTGCTCCAGCCGGTAAACGCAATTCACATTCCGCCCAAACGCCAGCTTCGCTCCTTCGCGCGCGTTGTAAGGCCCGCAAGGCTCGTGCACGTACCACTTCGCCTCAGGATAAAGCGCCAGCAGCGCCGTCATCTGCGCCCCAAGCGTCGGCGAAGTGCTCGCATCGCTCAAAATCCGCAGCCCCGCGCCCTTCGAGCTTTGCCAATCCGCGCGCACGTTCGCGATAGCCGTCAAGAAAGCCGCCCAATCGCTGATGCGCCCTTCACGCATCACCACCTGCGAACGATCCGGGTCGTAAAGCGTCAAAACCGAAGCCTGGGCGAAAATATCCGTCGCCCCCAAACTTCCCGGATGCTCCAAATTCCCTTCCACCTTCGTAGGCCGCCCCATGTGGCTCTCAACGAGCAACCCCATCGCCCCGCGCGCATCCGGCATCGCAGTCGCATAAAAAAGCGGCTTGCCCGGAATGATCTCCTCGGGCGCTTTCACGTAAGGCACAATCTTCTGCGCCGGCAATTTCGTGCAAGCGCTCAAACCAGAAAGCGCCGCCGAAGCCGCCATCAATTTCAAAATGTCCCGCCGCGGAAGTCTCGAACTCCCCGCCTCTTCAGCCGGCTCCTTCTCCGGATCATGCGGAAACTCGTGATGCACAAACACCTCATACTCCGGCGTCCCAGCCAATTCCTCGAGACTCTGCCAAAATCTCTTCCCATGACTAGAAGCCAATTTCGCCCGAATAGCCGCAAAATCCACCGGCTGCTCCGATACCGGTGCCACCGGAGCAAACTTCTCCTCATGATCCTCGTGCGCTGTAGGCCGAGTACGATTCGCCGCGCCATCGCGCGGCCGCTGCTCACCTAAAATTTTGAATAAGTCGCTCATTTTCTTGTCAGGGCACGATCCCCGTACCGCTGGCGTCCCGCCGGCTTCTGACGAGCACTAATCCCCCCAAAGGCACCATCACGCGCGGACCACCCACCGCAATAAACCCGGATTCTTCAATCTCGCGCCGCCCCACCCTCATCGATGGCACGTCGAACAATCCGTCAAACTCCGAATCTTGTATTCCTTCACCAATTTCCGCCCCAACTCCACCTGATTCGCCGGCGCCTCATACGTCACGCTGAACACATACTCCTTCGGCCGCACATACTTCTCCGGCTCCCGATGGCACCCCAAACACCACGACATCTGCAGCGTATTCGCCGCCCAGGTCAACGGCATCTCCTGCATCGGCCCATGGCAAGTCGTGCAGCCCACGCCCTTCGCCACGTGAATGCTGTGATTGAAATAGACGAAATCCGGCAGCGCATTCACCCGCGTCCATTCGATCGATTTATCATCGCGATAGCTCGCCCGCACCGGCTCCAAAATCGGCGCCTTCGTCCAAATCTGCGAATGGCAAGTCATGCAAGTCTGCGTCGGCGGCAATCCCGCAAACGACGATTCCTCCACCGACGTATGGCAATACCGGCAATCCACGCCCAATTCGCCCACATGATGCTTGTGGCTGAACGGCACCGGCTGATCCCTCGCCACGTTCACGTCGGTCATGTAAGACGATCCGCTAACCGCATACACCACATACCCAAGCGCAGCGATAATGAACGCCGAGCCATAAATGCTCAGCCGCGAAATCAAATTCGTGCTATGTCGAAATATCTGCGGCATGTCTTCGTAGGGGAGGGGCTTCAGACCCTTCCGCCGTTCGGCCCGCCTTTACTTCTTCTCTTCCTCCTCCACCAAAACCCGCATCTCCGAAATCGAAATCACCGGCAAATAACGAATGAACAAAAACAGCAACGTCAAAAACAACCCAATCGATCCGATAAACGTCATCCAATCCCACCGCGTCGGGTAATACATCCCCCACGACGACGGCAAGAAATCCCGATGCAGACTCACCACCACGATCACAAATCGCTCGAGCCACATCCCCACATTCACAATCAAAGAAATCACGAACAGCGACCACACCGTCGTTCGAATCTTCTTGATCCACATCAATTGCGGAATCGCAATATTGCAAAGAATCAGCGACCAATACGTCATCCAGTAAGGCCCCGTCATGCGATTCACAAACGCGAACCGCTCATAAGTGTTCCCGCTGTAAAATGCCGTAAACGTCTCCATCATGTAGCCGTAAGCCACGATCAATCCCGTAGCCAGCATCACCTTGGCCATATTCTCCAGATGCCGCATGGTGATGAAATCTTCCAATCCATAAAATTTGCGGATCGGAATCGAAAGCGTCATTACCATCGCAAAGCCCGAATAAATCGCGCCGGCCACAAAGTAAGGCGGAAAAATCGTAGTGTGCCAGCCGGGAACCACCGCCGCGGCAAAGTCGAAGCTCACCACCGTGTGCACGGAAACCACCAGCGGCGTAGCCAGCCCCGCGAGCAGCAGCGATGCCATCTCATACCGATGCCAGTGCACCGCCGACCCTCTCCAACCCATCGCCAAAATTCCGTACAAAACCTGCTTGATCCGGCTGCGAGCCCGGTCGCGCAATGTCGCCAAGTCCGGAATCAAGCCCACAAACCAGAACAGCAGCGACACAGTCGCGTAAGTCGATACCGCGAACACATCCCAAACCAGTGGGCTGCGAAATTGCGGCCACGTCCCCATCGTGTTGGGATAAGGAAACATCCAGTAAGCAAGCCACGGACGCCCCATATGCAGCAGCGGAAACATCCCCGCGCAAGCCACCGCAAACAGCGTCATGGCCTCGGCAAATCGATTGATCGAGGTGCGCCATTTCTGACGCAACAGAAGAAGAATCGCGGAAATCAGCGTCCCGGCGTGCCCGATTCCAATCCACCAGACGAAATTGACGATCGCAAAGCCCCAGCCGACGGGAATATTGATGCCCCATATCCCCACGCCGACCGCCAGCAGCCAAGTCACCGCGTACAGAAACATCATCAGCAGCGCGAACGAGATGGCGAAGCCGAAGAACCAGCCGCGCCGCCGCCTCTGCCCCAGCACGATCGCGCTGATTTTGTCGGTGACGGTGCCGGCCGTGTACCCCGGCCCTAGGATTGGCGCGCCGTGGCCCGCCGCCGCACTAGATTGAAGACCCTCAGGTTCCAAGGTGCGATTCCATCCGTACAGACGGCTGATGTTTCATGGTCCACGAGCACGAACTGCGAAGGTCTGCTCTTGACGAGCGACTCGTCGCCTTCAATATCGGCACACAAGCCGCTTTTAACGAGCCAAGTCGAGGCGAAATCGGAACAGCGCACAGTTCCACAACGAAACTGAAGTGTCCCCCTGACCCGGCCCAACGAACGTAGTAGCATACGGGCTCACACCACTTCAATCAAGGTGAAACCAAGCATTTTTGCCAAGCCGCGCAGTTTGCGGCGCGAAACTTTTCACTTTCATCCTGAATCCGCCTAGGCGGATGAAGGATCTCTCTCGCCAGTCTCGAGCGGCCGTCTCGCTGCGAAAAGTACGTGCGTATCCTCCCAAAACGATTAATATATCCCCCCGCTCATGCCCATAAATCGCGAATACCATCGCTGGTTCTCGTCCCGGCTCGGCCACGACATGACCGTCCTCGTCTACGGCCACTGGGGCCCCCCGCTCCT
>Ga0310039_10001778_pt1 | contig 15010 bp, 9 predicted proteins | sample Sb_taG_4_FD_200460 | JGI IMG/M metagenome (GOLD analysis project Ga0310039, IMG submission 200460) | Peat soil microbial communities from Weissenstadt, Germany - Sb_50d_6_BS metaG (v2) (version 2) | ecosystem: Environmental > Terrestrial > Soil > Wetlands > Peat | place: Germany: Weissenstadt...
GGTTCTCCTTTTGTGGAAACTGATATTGTTAAACACGCAATATCCGGTTTACCACGAACTCAAAGGACTCCACCAGTCGGCTTCGGCCTCCTTCATAGTTTCACCCGGCTCCTCTACCTCCTCATCAACCAAACCTCCGCCACCTGGCAGCCGCGGCCGCCGGCGCCTTTGCCGGACTCCTGAGTCCAGCTCAGTGTCAGCTCGCCGTCGCGCGTAGCTTCCTTGGGGATGGCGAATTCAATCGGGTGGACGAGGGCGGGTTTGGCCAGCAGGGGATGAATTTCCACGCCGTTGTTGGCGATGAGACGTAGGCGGGCCCTGGGGTTGTCGCCGGCGTAGACGACGCGGAGTTTGTACTCGGCGTCCTTGGACAGGTTCTTGTAATGCATCTTGAGCGGGGCGTCGTAGAGCGATTCGGCGGATGTGCACCAGGAGCGTCGCCAGGAGCGGGACTGGTCGAAACCGGTCATCGGCGAGAGCAGGCGGGCGGGGTCCTGGGCGAACGGTAAGCCGGGCACCAGGTGCGGCTGCCGGCTGGGATTGCCCAGGTCGTCGTAGAAGCCGCCGGGGCCGGGATTGGTCCAGTTGAGGATGGCGTCGATCTCCTTGAGACGGTCCGCTTCGAGCGGAAGCTGGCGGACTTCGTTGAAGCGTTGCCGCAACCAGCCGCGGTTGTTCAGCGGCATGTCGATGGTGTCGAGGTTGGCGCCCCGGCCAATGTCGATGGCCTGGTAGCGCTCGACGCTGAGCTGCATGCGGATGCTCTGGAAGAGGGCCTCGCCCAGCTCGAACACGCGCGCCCGCCAGTCGGTCGCCACCTTGCGGGTGTCTGCTTGCTCCAGAAACGCCTGCGCATCACGCATGGCCGGCAGCGCGCCGAGCGTGCGGGCCTCGCGCAGCTTGCCCATGGCCCGCTCTTCCAGCTCGGTCTCGCAAATGAGCCGGCTTCTTTCATAGGCATCGTAGTAGGCGCGATAGAGCGCTTGCTGGAAACGCCAGTTCAACAAAACCTGCGGGCTGGCAGTGCGCTCCATCTCGCGGAATTGAGCGAGCGTTGTGTACACCCCATCGTTGGTCAGGAGCGGTCCCTTCCAGTTGCGTTCGAGGGCCAGCAAGCCTTGAGCGAAGCCTTCCTCAAACCGATCGTCGATGAAATAGCGGGCGAAGCGGCGCAGGATGTCGGTGACGTTGGCAGTGGGGTCCCAACCGAGGCTGCTCCAGACCATCTTGTTCACGTCGTCGTTGCAGCCTTCGGAATAGGAGATGAAGCCGACGCTCGAGTCGGCGAACGCGTGAAAGATTTCGCTTTGGCCAATGGGCCGGGGGTTGATCGGTTCGCGGGCAAGGGTCAGTGCGTAGGCGAGGTCCCAATCGGGCACGGGGTACTGGCAGCGCATGCTATGCGTGATGTCGGGATAACGGCGAATCGGGTATTGCTTGGGGATGGCGGCGCGCAGCACGGGCAGCGGCACGCGCACCTGCGGACCATAGACGATGCCCGTGAGCCAGGCGGGCGGCTCCTTCTGCATGATCTCGAGGAATTCGTCGAGCCATTCCTGCGTGAAGCTTTGCGGCGACACCCACATCTGGGCCTTGGGGTGATAGCGGTGCAGGTTCTCCGTTTGCTTTTCCAGCAAGGCGAGGAGGACCTTAGGACGCGTGTGGCCGGGGTCGCCGCCGGGGACGAAGACGGCGTCGATGCGCGGCAGCTTCTTGAAGACCTCGCTCCATTCGTGCAGGGCGAACTCAACGGTTTTGGGGTTGGTGTAGTCGGCGTCCATGGCCGGGTACCAGATCCAGACATCGAGGCCATAGTCGTCGAGCAGCTTCGACATGCCGACCATCATGTCCATGGGCGGCAGCGGAAAATGCGGGCTGTCGGCAGCGTCGTCGGAGCGCGGCGGGATCAGCTCGACGGCGTTGGTGCCGAATACCGCAAGATCGCGAAAGTATTGCTCCCAGATGGCCAGGTTCCAGCCGTCGTAGGAATTGGTCTTGGGGCGATAGCCTAGCTGGTGCCCTCGGATGGGGTACTTCGGAGCCGAGGAGATCTTCAGGTCGTCCGCAAGCGTGACAGTGCCGCGGCGCATGTGCAGCTCCTGCAGCAACCGGCCGGCGCCGAAGAGGACGCCGCGGGCATCGTTGCCGGCCACGATCACGGCGGGGGCGCTACGGCCTTCTTTGAAGACCTGGAGGTGATAGCCTTCTTTGGCTTTGGCGCCTGGGAGGGTCGCAAGCTGTGGGGCGAGGGGGCCGGCAAAGCCTTCAAGAGAGCTGACGGGGCCGAGGGCGATCACGGGGATGGATTCGTCGGGCCATTTGTGAGCCACCGGCCAGCGGATCATCGTGCGCTTTTGCACTTCCTCGACCAGGAGATCGACAGCTTTTAATTCCTGGCGCGAGAGATTGGCGGGGGTGACGATGATGGCGCTGCGCAGGTCGATGGTGGCGGCGCGGGCGGGGGTGCTAGGCGATGCTAGCAGAGTGATGAGGAAGGTGAGGGCGAAGAGGGCTAAGTTATTAGGCGGCTTCCTAAATATGACCCCTCGGTCCCATTTGGCCCATCGCGCCTTAGGGGCGAGAGTCTCCTGGGACTGAATGGGAGCTATGGGACTTATCGCTATTGGAGAGCGTTGCATGATCGTTCCTTTCAGGTCCGCAATCCTCGATCGATTGCGGTGAAGAAGGTCTGGAGTTCGGCGGGCTGCGTGAAAATGTGGGTGGAGATGCGCATCCGTTGGGCACCGCCGCTGAAACGGATTTTGCTGGCCGCGCATTCCGCCGCGACGCGTTTCAGGTCGCCCTTGCTCGATTCAAAACTGACCAGGCCCGCGTAAAAGGGCTCGGCACTCGCATTCAGGAGCCGGAGTTCCGGGCGCTCCGCCACATGATCGCGGACGCGCTTGGCCAGCGCGTGGATGCGCGCGTAGATCCGCTCGGGGCCGACGGCGCGATGAAAGTCCAGGGCTGCCTTCAAGCCGGCCATGATCGACAGGTTCGACGTGCCGACGTTGCAGAAACGATACGCCTTGGCCGCGTAATTGTGCCATTCGTTCGAAGCGGTGTTCACCCAGAGCCGTTCGAGCATGTGTTCGCGAATGTAGAGGAGGCCGGTGCCTTTCGGGGCCATGAGCCACTTGTGCGGGCTGCTCGCATAGAAATCGCAGCCGAGGGCAGGCAGATCGAGCGGGATCTGGCCAATGGCATGGGCGCCGTCGATGTGCGTCATGATGCCACGCTGGCGGGCGAGAGTGCAGATTTCCCGCGCGGGCAGGAGTAGGCCGGTCGGGCTGGTGATGTGACTAAAGGCGATGATGCGCGTGCGTGGCCTGAGGGCGCGTTGGAACAGATCAATAATCTCGTTCACGGTGGCCGGCGGCCTGGGCAGTTTCACGTAATTGAGTTTGATGCCATGCCGGGCGGCGCGTTGTTCCCAGCAGCACCGGCCGCCGGAATGCTCTTGATCGGTGAGCAGGGCCTCGTCGCCGGCTTTCAGGTCGAGGCCGTTGCAAACGACGTTGTTGGCCTCGGTGGCGTTGCGCACGAGGGCGATTTCGTCACGTTTGCAGTGGAGGAAAGCAGCCAGGGCAGCCCGGAGCTGGCGGAGGAGCGCGTTCTCCTCGTAGCCCGCCCAAGGGTAGCCTGGCTCGCGAAACGTCTCGCAGGAGAGCAGGTGGTCGATCATCGCCCGCAGGACAGGGAGGGGAGTGCAGCCGACGGAGCCGCAATTCAGGTTGATGCGCTCGGGAGCGAGCAGCCATTGGCGGCGCAGCTCGGACCAGTAACGCTCCGGGTCGGTCGCGAAGAGCCTGTCAGTCGGCAGCGGGGCGGCTTCTTCGCCGAAGACACGCTCGGCGCGTGCCACCGGCATACCCAAGATCGCGGCCCCGACAGCAGCCCTTCGAATGAATTCTCGTCGGCCATGCATGTCTGCACTCCCTAACCTGTAAATCACTGTGCACGATTCCCCTGATACTAGCCCGATGCGTCAGCGGGGACCTCGCTGACGCGTCGGGCTAGTAGGAATCGCTTGGCACGCGGTCATTTAGCATAGGATGCAGTGTCCACGCGGCAAAAGCCAGCATTTTCAGGAACTGAGTGTGAATGGCGGGAAGATCCATCGTCCCGGCGATGCGATATGATACATGTTTATACGTGGATATATTTGGCTATTTTACAGGGCGCCCTTTTCTAGGAGTCCCAAAATAGCCTCAAAATGAAAAAACCCGTGTTTTTCGCTGTTTTTTGATGATCGAAAAGGGATTTGGCGCCCCCCGAAATTCTCAAAATTCCAAAGCCTTGCAAAAAGCCCGTGTTTTGCGGGCTTTTCAGCAAGGCTTTGTTTTGCGCGCGGGGTGATTTTTCGATTTGATATTCTCTAAAAGGCAGGACTGATTATTCCTTCTCTCTAGAGATGGCGATGGTGCCATTGGTGGTGTGAAGCTTCAAGGTGCTGGATGGGTTCTCCCCGAGCGTCGTTCCCAGGTGCACGCGTCCCGCCTTTTGAGCCTTGGCGGTGTTGGATCCCGCAGTGATGGTGCCATTCGTGGTTTCCGCATCGACTCTTACCCCAGCATTGCCGTGCAGTGCGATGTTGAGGTTGCCGTTGGAGCTATGCAGGGTGTGCGAACCTTCCGCCAAGGTCCCTTCGAACTTGACGCCGCCGTTGGAGGTATGGGCGGTCACCGCTGCTTTGTCGGCTTTGATGTCGATGCGGCCGTTGCTTGTCTTCAGCTCCAGTTTGCCGGTACCGCCATTCACCACGATTGGGCCGTTGCTGCTTGATACTTGCGCGGTTCCCTTGTGCCCTTCCAGCGTAACGCTGCCATTCGAGGTCTTGACATTAGCGGCACCTGTGCCCTTGGTGATTGTCACAGGCCCGTTGCTTGTATGCAGCTCCAACATGGCTCCAGCAGGCACCTGCAGCTCGGCCCAGGCTCCCGAGTTGATGTGACTTGACTTCTCGTCCTTGCGCTTGGCGGCGACCTGAATCGCCTCGCCATCCTGGGCTATGTTGACGTCGATATTCGCGAGTTCCCGGTCGGCTTCTTCTTGTGAGTGCGCATCGCTTCGTTTGGTAACCTTGACATTTACCTTGCGTTCGCCGGAAGCGTTGACGGTGATGGAACCGTTGAACATGCCGACATTGATGCGCGGCGCTGTCCCCGTCTGGAACGACTTGGTGACGACGGCCTCGGCCTTGAAGTGTTTCTCGGTTGGCTTCGCCTTCGGCTCGTCCGGCTTGGCCGGTTCGTCCTCCGCCAACAGGACAACGACGGGCGCTTCCGCGGCGGGGGATTGTCGCAACCACAGACCGGCGCCTGCTCCCATCAAGACCCATGCAAGCAAAATTATCGCCAGGATTTTCATTTTGGTGAGGAACATCGCGTGAAGAACTCCTTGAGCCAGATGAATAGCGGGCACGGAAATGGTCCCGCCGGCAGTGGTTTTCCAGCCGCCGAACGCAAGCGCGGCCGTTACGATGCTATCCGCAAGTCGGGCCGGAACCGCGGCAGGGGCCGCGTTGCGGGCGAGCAAGGCTGCCAAGACGCTTCCGGAAAGGGCAACGCCTCGGCGCGTCAAGCGCGAGCGCAGGCGATCCCTGGCCCACGACAGCCTGGATTGAAGCGTACCCTTTGGGCATTTCAGCTCCGCCGCGGCCTCCTCGTTGGTCAGACCCTGCAAGTAGCAGAGCATGAACGGGAGGCGGTATTTTGCGGGCAGCCGACTCACTTCTTCATCCAGGACCTCCCGAATCGACCACCACGCCGATTCTGCCTGGGCTTCCAGCTCGGGCAATTCGGGCAACAGGGTTTCGCGGGTCCGCCTTTTCATGCTGCTGGCTCGGGCCTTGGCCGCTATTCGGATGGCCACGCCATAGAGCCAGTTGGCCAGTAGTTGCCGCTGCCGGATTCCCCCAGCTTTGCGTGCGAGCACCATGAAGGTGGCCTGGAACGCATCCTCGGCGTCTTGATCGTGAGAGAGGACCCGGCGGCAGACTCCAAGCACCATCGGCCCATGCCGGCGCACCAGCAGAGCGAAGGCGTCTTCATCGCCGGAGCCGGCAAACCGCTCCAGCAGGACGCCATCCGTCTCGTCGTGGAGGCCGTCCGCGCGCACCATCTGCCGAATGTAGCGTAAGACCGTGCCCGCAGACTCTTGTTGCATACCAGAAGGTCTCCGCCGAACGCCCCTCTTCTATATACTTCCCGGCCGGGGGCGATTGCTTGAACTTTTTTTGGAATTCTTGTGCTCGGCGAGGTTTTTTGGATTCTTCAACTATTGTATTTCCCGCCGTGATCAACGCTTCGCCTGTAGACCCTGGGAAACTCCCCCGCTTCCCGCTATGCTACAGGTGGCGCTGCAGGGCGCCGCCGTGTCCGCGGGAAGGACTGCGTCCACCTGGAAGTATGATCACAACCTGTTCCATCAATGAACTCTTTTCTGCCCGAGCAAGCGGACACCGGGCACAACGGCCGACGCTAAACGCGCGGGCCAGGAAAGGAGCTCATTGTGCATAACACTCCACCCATCCGCAAGCTTCGCGAGCGCCCCGATCTCGATCAACTCAAGCGGCAGGCGAAGGAACTGCTGAAGGCGTTCGCCGAGGGGGAGGCTGCGGCCGTCGCGGAGGTGAACGCGCACTACCGGGCTGCCGACCCGGCGAAATTCGCCCTGCACGATGCCCAGCTCGTGCTGGCGCGGAGCTACGGCTTCGACAGTTGGCCCAAGCTCAAGGCTTATGTGGACGGGGCCACCGTGCAGCGACTCGCCGAGGCGGTCCATCACGGGGATCTGGAGCAAGCGCGTGCCCTCCTCAAAGCCCGCCCCGAGCTGGCGAACATGGACATGGCAGGCACAACGAACATCGAGCGCTGCACTACGCAGTGCTGGATCGGTCGCCCGAGATGGTGCGCCTGCTGATGCAACATAGGGCCGACGCTCGCAAGGGCATCTATCCTCACCGCGAGCCCACGAGTGCGCTCAGGCTCGCCAACGAGCGAGGCTACGACGAAATCGTCGCCATCATTCAAGAAGAGGAGCAGCGTCGCCGGGAAATGGGAAGCGGCCCGAACGCGCCCACGACGCTTGCATCGGACGAACTTGCTAGCGCGATCGCCCGCGGCGACGAGGCACAAGCGCTCGTGCTTCTGGAGGCGAACCCAGCACTCGCCAGCGCTTGTGACCACGACGGTTCAACGCCGCTTCATGGGGCTGCGGCCGTGTGCAACCAACGGTTGGTGGCCTGGCTGCTCGACCACGGCGCCGACGTGAATCGCCGCGACCCGGCAGGACGGACCCCCTTGGACCTGGCGGCCGCGAGCCGATTGGGCAAGGGCCCGAGCGCCGAGCAGTTCACTGCCGTTGCGCGGCTCTTGCGGCAGCGCGGGGCCGAGCTGACGGCGCGCTCGGCTGTGGCTCTGGGCGAGGCAGACTGGCTGCGCGCAAGCCACGCACAAGGCATGCTGATAAACCCCATCGAGCAATGGGGGGGCGGCCTGCTCACCGTTGCCGTCTGGCATGATCGGCCGGACATGCTGACCCTCCTCCTCGATCTCGGCTTCGACCCGGACGAGCGCACCCGCGTCGAAGATTTGGATGATGTGATATTCACCTGGGGCATGCCGCTCTGGCACTGCGCGGTCCGGGGCAAGCACGCCATGGCGGAAATGCTGCTGCAGCGCGGCGCGGACGCGAACGCCAAGGTTTATGCCAGCGGGTCGCCCGTGTCCCAGGCGTATGGCCAGAACAACTGGGCAATGGTAAAGCTTCTTGAGCAATATGGAGGCGTGACGAGCGCCATGACGGCGGGGCATTACCGCTTGACGGAACTGGCAAAGCAAATGCTTGCCGGCCAGATCGATGGCAGGGTGGAAGAAGGGATGTTCGCCGGACAAACGCTTGCGGAACAGCTGCTCTGGAGTGCTGCTTGTGGCGGCGATCCGGAGATTGTGCGGCTGGCGCTGGAGCACATCGACTGGCCGCGCCAAGATGCGCGCTGGTATCGAATGCTGGAGCAACCGCTACGGCTCTGGAATCATGGGCCCTGGTTCTGGGCGCACCCTGATTGGGACCGCACTACCTATCTCACCTGCTTCCAGCAAATCCTGAAACGATGCGACGCCAACGTGCCCGGCCGATTCGGCCTGACGCTTCTGCACGATATTGCAGCCGCGCGCACCTACGTCACGGCGAAGGAGCTCCTGGAATTTGCGACGATGCTCCTGGATGCAGGGGCGAGAGTCGATACCCGCGACCATCTGCTCAAGAGCACGCCGCTCGGCTGGGCTTGCCGCTGGGGCCGTATCGAGCTGGTCAAGCTGCTGCTGGACCGGGGCGCTGATCCAGTGGAAGCCGACGCCGAGCCCTGGGCGGCACCCATGGCCTGGGCGGAAAAGATGAGGCACGATGCTGTGATCGCGCTGCTGAGGGAGCATGGAGGCTAGACGGGGCGACTCTTAGTGCTCTGTCAATTCTTGACTGACGGGTTATGCAGCGATCCGCGCATAAGAGAAAGATTTAGATGAAGAGTAAGATTTGGAAGAGGATTAAGAGCAAGATCACGAGAAAGAGCAGGACTCAAATAGGCCGCGCAGGCATCACATCCTGCTCTTAATCTGGATCGTGCTCTTCATCCTCTTCGTAATCGTAATCTTCCTCCTATATTCTTACTCTTCCTTCAAAGTTTGTCCCGTCAGCCAAAGATTGCAGGAGCACCAGGGCAGGAAGCCCTCTCGGCTGTCGCGCCGGACGCATGAGCTTTTCTCTCTGTATTTGCCCCCGGTCGCCCAGTCCTCCGCGCAAGAGATTGAGAACTGATCTTGCTTTTGTTCCGATTCTTGCTAGTTTGCCGCCCTTTGGGCGCGATTCACCTCTTGATAGAACTCGTTGGCATTCCAACAGATCACCTATCGTTCGTTCCGCATGAGTGGAGAAACAAATGCAAAGCACTGCGAGCACGCCCGAGGTGCGCGATCGTGCGTACTACGACGCGATGAACGACGATTACGACAGGCAAACCGTCGCGGTGATGCAGCGCTGCATGACGCCGGACTCGAACGCCGTCGATGTGGGTTGCCATATCGGCAGTATCTTGATGCCGATCCTGCAAACGGCGCCGCGGGGAACGCACTATGGATTCGAGCCACTTCCTGACCTGTACCAGGGACTCATCAAAACGTTCCCGAAGCAAACGTTTCCCAAGGTGAATTTCTACGACCTGGCCCTGAGCGACACTCAGGGAGAAACTTCATTCTGCCACGTAACGAGCAATCCGGCTTACAGCGGCCTGCGCAGAAGACGCTACGATCGGCCTAATGAGACGGTCGTCGAGATAACGGTCAAGACGGATCTACTTGACCACATTGTCCCGGCCAACGTGCCCATTCATTTCATCAAGATAGACGTCGAAGGCGGCGAATTTCTCGTACTGAATGGCGGCATCAAAACAATAAGCAAGAATAGACCCGTCATTGTCTTTGAGCATGGCGAGGCTGGTTTCGCCTATTATGGTCCAACTACCCTAAAAATCTTCGATCTTTTGTCCGACTGTGGGTTGCAAATCTCCTTCATGAAAACATGGTTAAACGGAGGACAGCCATTCACCCGCGAAGAATTCCTCGACGCTTATCACAATAGCGGACATTGGTACTACATGGCTCATCGCCCCCACGCAGAGATGCGCAACGGACCGATATTGCCCGGAAAGGGAGAGCAAATACCTAAAGCACCGAAGATGGCGAAAGTAGGGCGAAGCGTTAACCGCGTCTTGAATGTGTTCGGTGCCCGTGTGATGCGGCTTTCCAGTTATCACAGCCTGCAACGGCGGGCCTGTTCTCAAGAACACTCAGAGCGGCACGAACAGCAGGTCCGCTTTGACAATGCTGGTCTCCAGCAGCTGGTGGCCGAATTGCAACAGCAGATCAAGCAACTCGAAAAATTCCGAGAAGAGAATGCTGCCCTGTCCGACATGGTACGCCGGCTCCAGGAAAAAGTGAATTCTTCTCTGCTTGTTCCAAAGGAGTAGCCGGTCAATCCCCGGACCTTATTCCTATGTCTTCAAGGAAGTGACGAAGCTTTTCGAGCGCCATTCCCAGGCCATGGATGAGTTCTTGGCTCCGCTTCTTCCTTTCAAGTACAGTCCAAGAATGGATGAGGTACCGGACGAATAGCAAACCGAGACGGGCCCCTACTGGGACAGTCGGACCAATTACCTACCTGGCAGACTGCAGAAAAATACGCTTCGGCGGCGGCTCGTTCTGGATGATACGCTCACAAGCCGGGCACTAAGTGCTCATCCGGGACCAAGAATTCCAACTCCTTGGCGCTAACGGCTTATGGCGTGGGGTTCCGTTCGGCTGCACGCGCTTCGGCCAACTTTTTCCGCCATTCGGCCGCTTTGTCCTTCTTGCCCCAGGCTTCGTAGAGTTGCACGAGTCGTTCCAAGGCTTCCGTCAAGCGGACCTTCCCCTCTGGGGGGATCTTAACCTCGCGCCGCTTCATGCCTGCGTAGCCTTGCAGCAACAGCGCCTCGGCCTCGGCGTATTTGTCGTTGGCAAGGAGGGCACCGCCGAGGATCGATAGAGTGCTGAAGGTCGTCCACGCGTCGGGTTCCTTCTTCTTACGGATGGCCAGGCACTCTCGCAGAATTGGCTCCGCCTGGGCGAAGGCCTTGATCTGCATGAGCGCCAGGCTGGTTTGGTCTAGCACGCCTATCAGCCGTGGACTGTCGGTCGGGTATTGTTGTCTGGCAGCGGCTGCAAGGTCGGCCGCCAAGACGTTTGCTTCGTGGTTCTTGCCGGCCGTCACGTATGCCGACAGCAGCTCTCGAGCTGCCGAGGTGCGATCTTCGGGCAAACTGCCCTCGCGATGCGCGGTCTCTAGTAGCGCGATCGCTTCGCTTACTCGGCCAGCTTGCAGGTAGTTGACGCCAAGGTTGTACATGGTTTGAATCGTCGCAGGGTGCAGCAGCCCGAGCTTTGCCTTTCGTCCCTTGAGCGCCTCCTCAAACAGCGGGATCGACCGGTCAAGCTTCCTTTGTAACCAGTACGCAAAGGCCAGGTTAGTCATGCATACCAAGGTATCGGGATGGTCGGGCCCCAGCTTCTCTTTTTCCTTGGCCAGCGTCTGCTCGTAGAGCGGCAAGGCTTTGTCCAGTTGGCCGTCGTCCCTGTACGCCTGGGCCAGGTTGTTCATGCTCTGCAACGTAGCGGGGTGGTTGGGGCCGAGCTTCTGCTGACGCTTGGCCAGCGTCTCCTCGAAGAGCGGCAGGCACTTCTTGATCTGGCCAGACTCCAAGTACACGCTGGCCAGATTGTTCATGGTGGTAAGCGTGTAGGGGTGGTTGGGTCCAAGTATTTCCTTCGCCTTGGCCAGCGTCTCCTCGAACAACGCAAGGGCCTTGGCCATCTGCCGGCTGGCTTTGTAGGCCAAAGCCAAGTTGTTCATGCCCCTTATGGTGTCCTGATGGTTGGGGCCGTGTTGTTCCTTCTGTTTGGCCAGCGCTTGCTCGAACAGCGGCAGGGCCTTATCCGGCTGACCGTTAGCCTTGTAGGCTGATGCCAGATTGTTCAGGGCCACGAGGACGTCGGGGTGGTTGGGCCCGAGCTGCTCCGTTTCTTTGGCAAGAGTCTCCTTGAACAGCGGCAGGGCCTTGTCCAGCTGACCGATGGCCTGGTAGGCCCCGGCCAGGGTGTTCATGACCGTTAGAGTTTCAATGTGGTCGGGTGCGAGAACTTCCCTTTGTTTGGCCAACGTCTGCTCGAGCAGCGGCAGGGCCTTGTCGAGCTGACCTCTGCCTAGGTAGGCAAAGGCCAACTCATGCATGCTGACTAAGATCTGGCGGTCGTCGGGCCTGAGCAGCTCCTTCCGTTTGGCCAGCGTCTGCTCGAACAGCGGCAGGGCCTTGTCCAGTTGACCGGCGGCCTCGTAGGCCCCGGCCAGGCCCATGGCGCACGTGAGGGTGAGGGGATTGTCGGGCCTAGTTCTCCCCTCGACTTGGCCAGCGTCCGCTCAAATAGTTCGATGGCCTGATTCAGATGCCCTGTGTGCTGGTACGCCAAGGCCTGGTTGTTCATACATGTAAGCACCTGGGGGTCGTCGGGGCCAAGCAGGAATTCCATGGTCTGACGGGCTTTGGTCAGCAGGACCAAGGCTTTCGCTTCATACGCCAAATTCAACTGAGAAAGGCCCAAGGTTTCCTGCAATTTTGCCACCGCCAGTGGGTCACCCATTGCTTCACTTTCCAGCTGTACCGCTGCCCGGTCTAGTTGCTCACCCAAGAGTAACCGCAGCGGCCTGCTACTCTTCCCCTGCGCCCTGGGATCAAGATTCGCGAAAATCGAGTTGAGAATTTCATAGCCTTTCTCGATCTGCGCCAGTCGGTTCTGGGCTGTTACCTTGGCTTGCCGCTCGGCATTTGCTGCTTTATCTGCTCGAAGAAATCCAATCGTCGAGCCGATCACGCCGCCCACCATTGCCAGCACGACCAGGCTCGCCGCCAGCACTCTCCCACGATTACGGCGCACGAACTTCCGCACCCGGTAGCCCGCCGATGGCGGCCCTGCGAGCACCGGCTCGTCTGCGAGGTAACGCTCGATGTCCTCGGCGAAGCCGGCCGGCGTCGCATAGCGGCGGCTCCGGTCCTTCGCCAGCGCTTTCATGACGATCCAGTCCAGATCACCACGCACCAGCCGCGTCAGGTGTTTGGGTTCCAACTTCCGCTGGAAAGCAATGGCAGGCAACTCCTCTGAGCTGGACAATTTTGTACTGGGCTTGGGTGGTTCGACTTCGCGAATGATGCGCAACATTTCCCCAAATGCGGCGCTGCGCAATTGCTTCGAGGTAAACGGCGGGGTGCCTGTGAGCAATTCGTACAGGATGACGCCCAGCGAGTAGATGTCTACGCGCGTGTCGATGTCGACGTTATTCAGTTCCGCCTGTTCCGGAGCCATGTATTCCAGGGTGCCAATCATCTGACCCACTTCGGTGAACATCGTCTTCTCGGTGAGCTTCTGGCTGATCGCCTTGGCCACGCCGAAGTCGATCACTTTAGGGACGGGTTTGCCGTCATAGAGCGCGATGATCACGTTGGAAGGTTTGAGATCGCGGTGAATGATTCCCTTCTGATGGGCGTGCTGCACGGCCAGGCACACCGGTACAAAAAGCTCCAGACGCTCCTGCGTGGTCAAGTGTTCCTGGTCGCAATATTTCGTGATGGGGATGCCCTTGACCAACTCCATGACAAAGTAGGGGAGACCGTTAAGAGTGGTGCCGGCATCCAAAACCTTGGCGATGTTCGGATGGTCCATCACGGCCAATGCTTGCCGCTCTTGTTCGAAGCGGGCGCTGACATGCGCCGAGTCCATGCCGGCCTTGATGATCTTGAGCGCCACCCGGCGACGGACGGGGGCCTCCTGCTCAGCCATGAACACCGTCCCCATGCCACCTTCGCCGAGCTTTTGTAAGAGCTTGTACGGGCCGATCTGCGTGCCCAGCGCCTCGGCTGCCGTTGGCGCGGCGATGGCACCTTCGGAATGGGCTTCGGACTCCGGTCCTACGGCCGGCTGTTCGAGGAAGCCGCCGACCTTGGCGTGCACAAGCAAGAGATCGTGAACGCGTTGACGCAGGGCGGCTTCCGCGCCGCAAGCGCCGTCGATATATTCAGCGCGACGAACCGCGTCTTCAATTTCCAGGGCCGTAAGAAAGATGGTGCGTTCGTTCATGATGACAGCCTTAACAGGAGATCGAAACCGATGCATCGTAACAGGATCTGCAGAAGCACGATCATCCTAATTCTCCGACTGAATGCCGGTTTATGCGCCTGCGTGGTGGTCCGGTCAAACTACCAGTGGGACCACACGTTCATACAAATCTGCCTTGCCGGGAGGTCCGAGCATTGTTGTTTACAACAATCAGCGCAGAATCTGGACAAACCATGCCGGCTTCTTTGTTTCTTGGGGGAGCGAGCGCGAACGGAATGGACGCTGACAACCTCTAGCGCTCCACCTCGATTCCCTTAGTGCCGCACCATGGCAGAGGCCCACAACCGATCATTGCAGTTCCGGGCGTGGAAGATTATCATCTACTTCCATGGATCAGGTTCGTCGGCTTCTGGAGGCCATCGGGCATGGTGATGCCCATGCGGCCGAGCATTTGCTGCCGCTCGTCTACGACGAGCTGCGGCGGCTGGCTCAGCGCAAATTGGCCCAGGAGCCGCCGGGGCAATCTCTCGACGCAACTGCTTTAGTTCACGAAGCTTATCTCCGCTTGGTAGGATCCGACACTGAAAGGCGCTTTGAGAGCGAACGCGGCTTCTTTGCGGCCGCCGCCCAGGCGATGCGTCGGATCTTGGTGGACAAGGCGCGGCGCAAGCACGCTCAAAAAAGGGGAGGCGCGGTCGCTCGGCAACGCGTACAAGAATCCCAACTGGAGGCCCCCGAGGTCGGCGAAAACATCTTGGCCTTGGACGAAGCATTGCGTCGTTTTGCCAAGGTGGATGCTCAAGCCGCGGAACTTGTGCAATTGCGTTACTTCGCAGGTTTGTCGCTTCCCAAGGCGGCCGAGATCCTGGACGCGTCTCCTCGAACGGCGGCGCGACTCTGGACTTATGCCCGTGTCTGGCTGAAGGAGGCGTTGGACGCCGATCCATAATCGGGACGATGGATCGCCAGCTTCTCTTCCAATCTTCGTTTGTGCAGCGGGGCTGTTGGGGCCTGGACCATATCTATCCTGCCAACGCGCTCGAGGGCCTGCACAAATTAGCGCTCCCTGACAGGCACATGTCATTCATTCTCCGCCGATAACCAAGAAAAAAGCGAGACGCCGCCGACATCAACGCCGCCAACAAGGCCGGCGGGTGCGCTCTTCTTTTGTTCTTCACACTAGCCGCTTCAGTTCCGCGGCGTGAGATAGCCTGCGCGGCTTGGATGTCCTCCAGCAGGCGCTTCAAGGCGGGCCGGTCCATGTTGGCTCCGGTGAAGCCGCCATCGTCGTAGCGCTGGGGTAGGCA
>Ga0310039_10001790_pt1 | contig 14936 bp, 18 predicted proteins | sample Sb_taG_4_FD_200460 | JGI IMG/M metagenome (GOLD analysis project Ga0310039, IMG submission 200460) | Peat soil microbial communities from Weissenstadt, Germany - Sb_50d_6_BS metaG (v2) (version 2) | ecosystem: Environmental > Terrestrial > Soil > Wetlands > Peat | place: Germany: Weissenstadt...
ATGGCGCGCCATTCGCAAGCCGTCCAGCGTGACGAAAGGCTCGACGCCGCGAACCCTGGCCATCAACTCCGCTCCATAGGCGATGGGATAGAGCATGGTCCGCGGCAGCTTCAACGTGGGCGCCCGCCGTCCCACAAGGCGAGCGATGTCGGCGAGCATGTCGGCGAGAAGGACGTTGTCGCCGCCGAGGATATAGCGCTCGCCGATCCGGCCGCGGTCGAGCGCCGCGACGTGGCCCGCCGCGACGTCATCGACATGGGCGAGGTTCAGCCCGGTGTCCACGAAGGCGGGTATGCGTCCCGACGCGGCCTCGACAATGATGCGGCCCGTCGGCGTCGGCCGCACGTCGCGCGGACCGATCGGCGTCGACGGGTTGACGATGACGGCCGGCAGTCCATTCCCGCGGACCATGGCCTCGACGAGACGTTCCGCCATGACCTTGCTGCGCTTGTAGGCCCCGACCGCCGCGTCTTCGGCGAGAGGATGATCCTCGGTCGCGGCGCCGCCCTCGACCAGCTTCAAGGTCGCGACGCTGCTGGTGTAGACGATGCGCTCGACGCCAGCCCGCAAGGCCTCCTCCATGACGAGCCGCGTTCCCTCGACATTGTTGCCGACGATCTCTTCGGGGTTTCGCGCCCAGAGACGATAATCGGCGGCCGCGTGAAAGAGGAATCGGACGCCCTTCAGCGCCGCCGCCAACGAAGCGCGATCGCGCAGGTCGCCCTCGCACACCGTGTCGCCGGGATCGAGATTTGTGCGTGGACTCGATGGACGCACCAGCGCCCGGACGTGGTGGCCGCGGGCGCGCAGCGCCGCGGCGATCGCCGATCCGAGAAAGCCGCTGGCGCCGGTCACAAGCACGCGCGAAGAGGGCGACGACTTGGGCGCGCCCTCGATCGCCGCAGCGGCCACGCCCGGGCCGTCCCCAGGTCCGCAGTCGGCCGCAGCGACACAACCTTGTCTACCTTCGCGATCACGCATGACTGTGTTCGTAGAACTTCGAGCTCTCGGCTTCTTCTGCTAGCGGCGCGCCGAGCGCGCCCTGGTTGATAGATTCACCTGAGTTCATGCCCAGGTCCATAGCGACTTCAATCAGAAGGGTCATCTCGTCGCGCGCGAAGTTGACGAACAAAGATGCTCCCCCGCGTTGGCCGGGCGCCATCGGCGCAGTCTCAGCCGTGAGAAGGCCGTCATCCGGAAATGTCGACCGCTCGATGCGCATTCGCCCGATCACCCTTTGCCTTGGCTTGGGCATGACGCCCGGCCTTGCCCTCAGACGGTTGACGTGGGCGCTCGGCGAGGCGCCATACTCCAACATTGATGGAATCAAGTTTTGGTTCCGAAGGAGGAGTCAAGGGCTTCGAAGAATCGCAGCCCGACTGGTGTCGCGGTTCCGCAGTTTTATGAATTTCATTGGCCAATTATCTGCGCGTTGAAGGAGATGGGCGGCTCCGCGTCGATCGCAGAGATGGTGGACCGAGTCGCCACTGACATGCAGTTGAGCGACAACGTCCTCGCTGTCCGGCACGGCGACGGCTCGCAGTCCGAAGTCGAGTATCGGATCGCTTGGGCTCGGACGTTTTTGAAGAAGGCAGGCGCGATTGACAACAGTGAGCGAGGAGTTTGGACGCTAACGAGCAAGGGCCGCGACTTCACTGAAAAGGACGCCGCGGATGTGCTGCGCCAGGTTCGCGCCACGCGAAAGAGGAAGCAACCCTCGGGCGCTCCAGACGAAAACGCGCCCTCAGATGAGGCCGGAGTTGCCGCTGAATCCGCCGAGGTCGGCTGGAAAGACAGGCTGCTTGGCGTCCTCAAAGGGCTCCCGCCAGATAGGTTCGAACGGTTGTGCCAGCGCATTCTGCGCGAGAGCGGATTTACAAAGGTCGAGGTGAGAGGACGCTGGCATCGATGGCGCCGGCGTCCTTCGCATGAACCTGGTCTCCTTTCACGTCTCGTTTCAGTGCAAGCGTTGGAAGGACGCGGTTTCGGCTCCAGTCATCCGCGATTTTCGCGGAGCAATGATTGGGCGGGCCGACAAAGGATTGATCATGACAACGGGCCGTTTCACCGCGGACGCGCAACGCGAAGCGGTGCGCGATCGCGCTCCCGCCATCGATCTCGCCGACGGAGAGACTCTATGTGAGTTGCTGAGGAACTTGCGTCTTGGCGTCGGCGTGCGCAACGTTGAGGTCGTAGAAGTTCATCCGGAACAACTGACGGGAATTTAAAGCAGACTCCGATCAAGTTGTATCATAGCCGCAGGCGGCGAAGTAATTTGTGCATTCGGCAGATTTGAAGACGTCGGCGCAGGCTTCGAGCGCCCTGATCAGGCGGCGACGGTTCGTTCGGCGATCTTGCGCAGATAGGCCTTCAGCTTCGAAAAAGCCTTCTCGATCGGGTTCATGTCCGGGCTGTAGGGCGGCAAATATCCGCATGATCGGATAGCCCCATGCCGCCCGAAGAGGCACTGACCAATTCCAACACAATTCGCGACGGGACCCTTGCTGTTGGGCGAGTCGTGACCCAGATTTCCCTGATCGCACAGTTGAGAGGATGGAGAGCTATTATGGATCTTCTCGTGGAACGTGTCGACGTGTGGGCGGCAACCATCGAAGACAGACCCGGCGGCCTTGCGCAGGCGCTGGCTACGCTGCGGGACGTGGGCGCAGACCTGCAATTCATCATCGCCCGGCGCGCAGAATCCGGCAAGGGAGTGTTGTTCGTCACGCCCCTCCAGGGTGACAGGGAAATCGCTGCAGCCGCGCAGGTGGGTTTTAACGTGACGAATACCCTCCATTCCGTACGAGTCATGGGCCGTGACCGGCCGGGCATCGCCGCGGACTTGACTCAGAAGCTTGCCGAAGAGCGAATTAACCTGCGCGGCTTCTCTGGCTCCGTGATTGGCACACAGTTTCTCGCCTACGTGGCGGTGGACTCGCGGGAGGATGCGAACAAGGTGATGGAAATTCTGGAGAAGGCCTGACACACTCTGTCAAGCGGTCGTGGTGTTGGTGAAGCTAGTCTTAGTCTAGACCTCGGCCGCGCCCGCCGCATAGAGCAACGATATTCTGCGCTTTGCGCGCGCTCAGCTGGCAGGCCTGAGAGCTTGGCTTAAGCCCAGCGCCGACTTCACCAGCCGGTCGCGCAGACGGATCGGAAGCCGCGACATGAGCACGAAAGCGCCCGCGCCCTTGCCGACTGCAGTCCTGAGCTTGGCGCTGCGACCGGACAGAGCCGCGATGACCGCCCTGACGACGACCTCGGGATCATCCGCGCCGGATTTCTCGAAGGCGCGCTCCATCGCGGCGAAGGCCGGGCGATAGCGCCGTTCGAGGTCGGGCCGTTCGGCGAGCCACGCGTCCCGCGCCGCTCTCGACGTCGCAAAGATGCCCGTTTTCATCGCGCTGGGCTCGATCAGGAAGACCTTGATTCCGAATTGCGCGAATTCCAGCCGCATCGCGTCATTAAGTGACGCCAGAGCGGCCTTCGACGCGGCGATCGGGCCATAGAACGGCGGCGTCAGATGAGCCGAGACCGCGCCGATATTGACGACCGCGCCGCGCGCTTTCGCCAGCATCGGCAGCAACGCTTGGGTCAGCGCGACAGGGCCAATGACATTGACCTCGAACTGCCTCCGCAGCGCGTGCGTGGGAATCGCTTCGAGCGGCCCCTCGACGATGATCCCAACCATGTTCACGAGACCCCCAAGGCCGGCGGCGCCGGCAATCCGCGCGACATCGCGAGCCGCGGCCTCCACGGTCGACGGCTCGTTGAAATCGAGGCGCACGGTTTCCACCCGGCCGGGTCCGTTCGGGACGCGCGCCCGGGCTGGATCCCGCGCGGCCGCGATGACGTTGCGCCCCTCCGTCGCCAGCCGCTCGACAAGGGCCTTGCCGATCCCCGCTGTCGCGCCGGTGACCAAAATCCATGCGGTATCGGATTGCATCGCGAACCTCCTTCGCTTGCCGTCTCGCAGCGAGCGGGTAATATGAGCCTTCCTTCAGGTTCCGGGAATTCGCGTTCGTGACCGCAAGCGCGCAGGGCTCGCTAAAGCCTAGAAAGCGGCCGATTCAGGCTCGATCCGAAGCAACCGTGTACGCCATCTTCGAGGCGAGCATTCAGGTTTTGCTGTCGGTTGGTTACCGCAAGCTGACGACCAGTCGCGTTGCCGAACGCGCAGGCGTGTCGGTCGGGACGCTCTATCAGTATTTCCCAAACCGGCAATCGCTCATCCGGGCCGTGCTCGAACGCTATCTTGCGGAGATGTCCGCCTCGATCGAAGCGGATTGCCAGTCGCTTAAGGAGCGCTCGCTCGACGAAACCGCCGCCGGACTGGTCGACGCTTTCATCGCGGCGAAGTGGAGACGGCTCGAAGTCTCGCGAGCCATGCACGAGCCGTTATCCGAGGTCGGCGGCGTCGAACTCGTGCGCGCCGCGGCCGTCAAAGGCGCCGCCATCGCCGCCAAAGCGTTGAGAGGCTGCCCCGAGATCGGCCGCGACGATGTCGAACCCCTCGCCGTCTTCCTCGTGATGGCTTGCACGTCGATGTTGCAAGCCGCATTCATGGACTACGCGGTCGACAGGGAAACACTGCGCGCGCACATGCACGCGATGGCGCGCGGATATCTGCGCGAGATGCGTGCGCCCGGAAATGGCGAACGGCCGCGGGAAAGAGCCACGCTTTCGACCGCCTGACTGAGGGCGCCATTTTGATAAGGACAAAGATGTCCTTCCTATCTGCTGGCGATCTCATCGTTCGAGATGCGCTGCGGCCACGCCAGGAGCAACCGGCGCGCCGCGTCCGACCTTCAGCTCGACACGCTTCTTGCCCGCGGCATCGCGGTATCCCCTTCGAGGCCGCGGACGCCGATCACGCCGGCGCGGATTTGGAGGCCAAGGGAACGCCGATCGCCGCCTTCGGCATCCGCGCCGCCGCGCCGGCGCGGAGCGACCCTCGCCACCGCCAACACGGGCGAGTTCCGCCGCGGGCCGGGGCTCCTCGTCGCAGATTGGGCGGCGTGAGCGGTTCGCGAATCTCTTGCTGAGGAAGAAGCTTGAAGGATATGGATATCTTCCTTATGATATCGTCTTAGCTCTGGGATATCGTTGGAGGACGTTCATGCGCGTCTCGAAATGGGGGAACAGCCTCGCGGTCAGGCTCCCCAAGGAATTGGTCGAGGCCATGGAACTGAAATCGGGCGACGAACTCGAGATCGTCGCAGCCGGCGACCGGCGCTGCGAGGTTTCCAAGCGCGACAGGCGGAAGGAGTTCCTGGAAGCTCTGAAGCAATTCCGGTTCGAACTGCCGCCGGACTATAAATTCGATCGTGATGAAGCGAATGCGAGGTGACCGCGTTTTTCGACACGAACATACTTGTCTACGCGTTCGCCAGAGGCGAACCGAAGCGGGGCACGGCGCAAGAACTGCTCGCATCAGGAGGCGTGATCAGCGTGCAGGTCGTCAACGAGTTCGCCAACGTGCTGCGCAGAAAGCAGCGGCAGGAATGGCCGCAGATTGAAGCCGCGCTGTCAGTCGTGGAGCGCTGGTTCGAGACGATCCGCCCACTCACGCTCGAAACGCATCGGACGGCGCTCCCCTTCGCGCGCTACGCCGGAATCGGTTTCTACGACGCGCTAATCGTGGCCGCGGCGATCGAGGCTGGTTGCGACCGTCTCTATAGCGAAGACCTGCAGCACGGCCGCAGGTTCGGCGATTGCGTCGTCGTCAATCCGTTTCTCGAAGGCGACTCGCGATAGCAAGCGGAGGGCGCCCGCGGTGAACACCCCTACCCGATCGTCATCAAGCTCGCGTTGCCGCCGGCCGCGGCGGTGTTGGTGGCGATCGCGCATTCCTCCACCAATTCGGCGAGGTTAAAGTCTTCGCCGGCGGCAAGGCGGGCGCTCGACAGAGCCTGGAGGCGGACGATCGGCCCGAGGCGGGCGGCGAGCTTGCGCATGGTCTCGGCGAGCGCCTCGCCTTCGCCTTCGATAAGGGCGCCGGCGAGGGCGAGCGCGTCCAGCGGATCCTCGGTTCGCACGATGCGATGCGCGAGTTCGCCCGGCAGGCCGGCGAGCGCGCGCTCAGCGAGAGCGGCGCCGACCACCGCGTCGTTGCCGGTTGCGAGGATCGCGCCGATCTCAATGAGGAGACCGCGTTGGCTCGCCGCGACCGCGGCGATCCGGCCGCGCGGCTTGAGCCCATAAACGTTGCGCTCGCCGACCGGTCCCTTGAGCTCCGCGCGCGCGCCGAGCGGCGAGCGCGCCATCAGGCCGACGCAGCGCTCGGCCTCCGCCGCGTGACCCGCCGCCCTGAGCCAGTCGCCGTAGGCGCGTATGCCGCCCTGCGCGGCGCCCGCGCCTTCCACGCCGTCAAGCGCACCTAGCGGCGGCTCCGCGACAAGGCGCGAAAGATAGAGCGGGCCGCCCGCCTTCGGACCGGTGCCGGAGAGCCGCGAGCCGCCGAACGGCTGCACGCCCACGGTCGCGCCGATGATGTTGCGGTTGACGTAGATGTTGCCTGCTTCGATGCGCTCTGTGACGCGCGCGATCGTTTCGTCGATGCGGGTATGCAGGCCGAAGGTGAGGCCGTAGCCCGCGGCGTTGACGTCGTCGATCAGCGCGTCGAGCGCCGCGCGCTCATAACGCAGCACGTGCAGCACCGGCCCGAACACCTCGCGCTCGACGTCGGCGACTTTGCCGACCTCGATGAGGGCCGGCGCGACGAATGTGCCGCGCTGCGCCGCCGGCCCAAGCGGCGTTTGGGCGACCTCGCAGCCGCGGCCCCACATCGTTTCGATGTGGGTCTTGATCGCGTCGCGCGCCTCCGCGGTGATGACCGGGCCGACGTCGACCGAGAGTTTCCGCGGGTCGCCGACCTCGAGCTCGGCCATCGCGCCTTTCAGCATCTTGAGCATGCGGTCGGCCACATCCTCCTGCAGGCAAAGGATGCGCAGCGCCGAGCAGCGCTGGCCCGCCGAATCGAAGGCCGACGAAAGGACGTCGCTCACGACCTGCTCGGGGAGCGCCGAGGAATCGACGACCATCGCATTGAGGCCGCCGGTTTCGGCGATGAGGGCCAAGGGCGCGCCGCGGCGGGTCAGGCGGCCAGCGAGCTCCTTCTCGATGAGGCGCGCAACCGGCGTCGAGCCGGTAAAGACGACGCCCTGAACGCGCGGGTCGGCGACGAGCGCCGCGCCGACCTCGCCCGCCCCGGGCAGGAGCTGGAGCGCGTCGCGTGGAATCCCCGCTTCATGCAGCACGCGGACGGATTCGGCGGCGATGAGCGGCGTCTCCTCCGCCGGTTTGGCGATGACGGAATTGCCTGCGGCCAGCGCTGCCGCGACCTGGCCGGTGAAGATCGCCAGCGGAAAATTCCACGGGCTGATGCAAACGATGAGGCCGAGCGGGGCAGGCGAGCCCGGCGCGAAGGTGCGCACCACCTCATGCGCGTAATAGCGCAGGAAGTCGGCGGCTTCGCGCACCTCGGCGACAGCGTTGGCGTAGGACTTGCCGGCTTCGCGCACGATAAGGCCGACGAGCGCGTCGTTCTCAGCTTCAAGCGCGTCGGCTGCGCGGCGCAGCGCCGCCGCCCGCTCGCTCGGCGATATCGCAGCGAAGGCCGGCGCGGCGCGCTCGCCGAGGTCAAGCGCGGCGGCGATTTCGTCAGCGCGCGCATGGCGCGTGAAGCCGACGATGTCGCCATGGTCGGCGGGGTTGCGCACTGGCTCGCCCGGTTCGCTCTCAGCGGCGCCGGGCGGAAAGGCGCGCCAGGCCATGCGCGCGCTTGCGTTCAATCCGTCGGCAAGCTTGGCCAGACGCTGCTCGTCGGAGAAGTCGAGCCCGCGCGAGTTGACGCGATCAGGCGCATAGAGATCACGCGGCAAGGCGATCTTTTCATGCGGCGCGCCGATCGGCTGGATGGCCTTCGCAACCGCCCCAGGATCGACGACAAGGTCGTCGATTGGCACGCTCGGGTCGGCGATGCGGTTGACGAAGGAACTGTTGGAGCCGTTCTCGAGCAGGCGGCGCACCAGATACGCGAGCAGCGTCTCGTGCGAGCCGACCGGCGCATAGACCCGGCAAGGCCGATCGAGCTTGTCGCGGCCGACCACCTCCTCGTAGAGCGGCTCGCCCATGCCGTGCAGGCACTGGAATTCGTACTGGCCGCGATAGAAACTGGCGCCGGCGAAGACGAGGATGGAAGCAAGCGTCTGCGCATTGTGGGTGGCGAATTGGGGATAGATCGTCTCGGGCGAGGCGAGGAGCTTCCGCGCGCAGGCGAGATAGCACACGTCGCTATGCACCTTGCGCGTGAACACTGAAAAGCCATCGAGCCCGTCGACCTGCGCGCGCTTGATCTCCGAATCCCAATAGGCGCCCTTGGTGAGGCGGACCATTAGCCGCCGGCCGGAGCGGCGCGCGCAATCGACGAGCCAGTCGGCGACGGCCGAACAGCGCTTGCCGTAGGCCTGGATTGCGAAGCCGAGGCCGTTCCAGCCTTTGAGGTCCGCATCGAATGAAAGTGCTTCGAGAAAATCGAGCGTCAGATCGAGCCGATCGGCCTCTTCGGCGTCGATGCTGAGGCCGATGTCGTGCGATTTGGCCAGAGCTGCGAGCTTTTTCACCCGCGGCAGCAATTCGTTCATGGCGCGGGCGCGCTTGATGCGCTGGAAGCGGGGATGGAGCGCGGACAGTTTGATCGAGATGCCTGGGCCTTCGTAGATTCCGCGGCGATGCGAGGCCCTGCCGATGGCGTGCACCGCGCGCTCGTATTCGTCGAGATAGCGCGCCGCGTCCTCGGCCGTCGTGGCCGCTTCGCCCAGCATGTCGTAGGAGAAGGTGAAGCCCCGCGCCTCCCGGTCGCGGCTGTTTCCGATCGCCTCCTCGATCGTGCGGCCGGTGACGAACTGCTCGCCCATGAGCCGCATGGCGACGTCGACGCCCGCGCGGATGATCGGCTCGCCGCTGCGGGCGATGAGGCGAGTCAGCGCCGCCGACAGGCTCTGCTCGCTGGTCGTCGTCACCAGACGGCCGGTCAGCACAAGGCCCCAGGTGGCGGCGTTGACGAACAGGGAGGGGCTGTGGCCGACATGCGCGCGCCAGTCGCCGGGCGCGAGCTTGTCGCGGATCAGCGCATCGCGCGTCGCGGCGTCGGGAATGCGCAACAGCGCCTCGGCGAGGCACATCAGCGCCACGCCCTCCTGGCTCGACAGCGAATATTCGTAGATCAGGCCCTCGACCCCGCTCGACCGGGTCTTGGCTCTGAGCCGAGCGACCAAAGTGCGGGCCAGCGTCTCGATGCGCCTGGCCTCGTCCGCGCTCGCGGTCGCGAGTTCAAGGAGGGGCGGCAGGCACTCAGGCTCGGAGCGCCGGTAGGCCGCGGTGATCGCGGCCCTGAGAGGCGCCTCTGTGAGAACCTCGGAGCGGAAGGCGGCGAAGACATCGGCGGCGTCGGTCATCATGAGGCTCCCGGAGGCAAAGGCCCGCGTCGCGCGCGGCGACGTCAGCGGCGACATGGGCGATCCTATTCCCTGGACGGGCCTTTTCCTATGCCGTGCGTGGCCTTGTCATTCGGGGAAATTTCGGGCTCAATTCGCCGGCGTCGCCGCACGGGAAGGGCGGCGCCTGGCGATGACTGACAAGGATTCGACGCTCGGCCTCATCCTCGATGGCGGGCTCGCGCGGCGCATGGGCGGCGCGGACAAGGGGCTCGTCGCCCTCAGCGGCAAGCCGATGCTCAGGCATGTCGTCGAGCGGCTCGGGCCGCAATGCGGCGCGCTTGCGCTTAGCGCCAACGGCGATCCTCAACGCTTCGCGGGCCTCGGCCTCGCCGTTCTCGCAGACGATCCGCCCGGATTCTTAGGTCCGCTCGCCGGGATTCTCGCCGGGCTCGACGCTTGCGCAACGCGCGTCCCGCGCCTGACCCATGTGGCGAGCCTCCCAGCCGATACGCCCTTCGCTCCGCTGGATTTCGTCGGGCGACTGCATGCGGTCCGGCGCGGCGGCGGCGCCGAAATCGCCATCGCTGCCTCGGGCGGGCGCCGGCATCATCTCGCCGCGCTTTGGCCGGCCGAGCTCGCGGCCGAACTCAGCCGCGCGCTTCGCATCGAGGGCGTTCGCAAGGTCGAGAGCTTCGCGGGGCGCTATCGCCTTGCCGTCGCCGAATGGCCGAACGAGCCCGTCGATCCGTTCTTCAACGTCAATGCCCCCGGCGACCTCGAAGCCGCCGAGGCGATGCTCAGCCGCCCGTCAAACGTCGGCGGCCGTCTAGTCTGATCAAGCGGACCCGGCCTTAAGCGCTGGGCTCCGCCATCATGCGGCCTTGCGACGGATACGGAACCTCAACACGCCGCCGTCGGCGCTCTGGCTTTCGAGCTCATCCCCGTTCTCGGACACGCAATGGGGAACGTCGATCGCCGCCATCGGGTCCGTGCATTCGACGATCAGCGTCGCCCCGGGGGTCATCGCCCGAAGCGCCTTTAGCGTGCGGAGAGCCGGCAGCGGACAGTTCAGTCCGCGCAGATCGAGAATTATCGCATCGGGCGGGTCGATTATCATGGGCCTTTCTCTTCGCGTTTCTCTCTTCGCGTTTCTCGAGCCAGGCGGCTAGATAGATAGCCAAATAAGGGTGCGGGCGGAAGGAGAGGCGGGCATGCGCGCAATCGGCCTCGCCGGGTGGAGCGGAGCGGGCAAGACCACGCTCATCGTCCGGCTCATTCCCGAACTTAACCGGCGCGGCTTCAGCGTCTCGACGATCAAGCACGCCCATCACGGCTTCGACGTCGACAGGCCGGGCAAGGATTCGTACGAGCATCGCGCCGCCGGAGCGCACGAAGTGCTGGTCGCGTCCGCCAATCGGCTCGCGCTGATGCGGGAATTGCGCGGGGCGCCGGAGCCGTCGCTCGCCGACCTCCTGCGCCTGCTCGAGCCGGTCGACCTGGTTCTGATCGAGGGCTTCAAGCGCGACCCGTTCCCCAAGATCGAGGTCTATCGCGCGGCCAACGGCAAGCCGCCGATGCACCCGCAAGACGACGACATCGTCGCCCTCATCGGCGATTGTGCGCCGCCATCGGCGCATCTGCCGCATGCGTCGATCGACGACATCGCCGCGGCGGCCGATCTTGTTGTGGCGCATGCGGCGCCGGTTGCGGCCGTTCTCGAGCGGCTCAGGCGTTCCTAGAGCACCATGATTTGAAGTCGAATCAGACCCGTCATTGCGACCCCCGGGTCAAAAGCCCGGGGGGAAGCAATCCAGGAGAACGTAGGGCGCCCTACGGCCGCTAGATTGCTTCGTTGGCTCACGCTTCCGCAATGACGGCGACGGTTCAACTTGCCCGATTAAGCGATTTCGCGCCCTCCCTTAACGCTTCGGGAATCGGCGAGCGCTAAGAAGGGCGCCATGCTGAGCCCCGTCGCGATGTGGGCCGCGTTGCAGAGCGCGGTCCTAGAAACCTTCAGTCCCTTTTCGGCCTATGGCGCGCCGGCGCTCGGCGGCGCCCTCATGTTCTCGGCGTTTTACTACGCCGGCCGCCGGCAGGCGCGCGGCCGGCGCGTCAGCATCAAGGGGTTCCTGCGGTCGATTTTCCCCAGGCGCATTCTCATGCATCCGTCGTCTCTCGTCGACATGCGGTTGTAGGCGTTGAACGGCGTCGTTTTCGCCTCCGCTTACGGCATGCTGGGCCTCGGCCTGTTCTTTTGGCGCGACGCGATCGTCGCCGGCCTGACCCATATTTTCGGGCCGCGCGCGCCGGCGCATTGGCCCGTTTGGACCATCCTGACCATTGCGACCGTGCTCCAGCTCCTGGCTTACGAGCTCGCCTATTGGTTCGGCCACTTTCTCTTCCACAAGGTCCCGGCGCTGTGGGAGTTCCACAAGGTCCACCATTCGGCCGAGGTGATGACGACGCTCACCGAATTGTGTCAGCATCCGGTCGAGATCATCGCGTTCGTCAACCTGATCGGGTTTGCGACCGGAATTGTGTTCGGCGTCATGACCTATGCCTTCGGCCCCGGGGTGCAGCCGTTCACGCTGCTCAACGGCAACATTCTGTTGATGATGTTCCTTATTACCTACGGCCACCTGCGGCACAGCCACATGTGGATCCCGTTCACTGGCGTCGCCGGCCGGATCCTGCAGAGCCCGGCTCACCACCAGCTGCACCACTCCGACGATCCGAGCACTATGACAAGAACCTCGGCTATGCGCTGGCTCTGTGGGACTGGGCGTTCGGCACGCTCGCGATTCCTGCCAAGACGCGCGAGCCAATCGTGTTCGGCGTCGCCGACGAGGCTCCGCCGTTCTGCTCCGCGCTCGGCGCCTTCGTCAGGCCCTGCGCGCGCGTTGGCGAGCATGTCGCGCGCATGGTTCAAGGATGGCGAGCACACGCCGCGGCGCCTGCCGCACGTCGGCCGCGCTGATCGGATTCGTCCTCAGGCCGCCGAAAGCCGCACCTGGAACTTGCTGCCGGTTGCTTTTGCGTAGCGCAGGAGCGTCTTGGTGCTCGGAAGCGTCTGGCCGCTCTCGAGGCGGGCGATCGCGGACTGGCTCGTGCCCATTCGCGCAGCCAGTTCGGCTTGCGAGAGGCCTGCTCGCAAGCGGGCCTTGAGCAACTCCGCGGCAATCTCGAACTCTGGCGCCAGCGCATCATATTCGGCCTTGACCTTGGGGTTGGCCATGAGACGCGCCTTAAGCTTCACGAACGGGATGGTCATATGATCTCCTTTGCCCGGACGAGCGCGAGCTCGATCTCGGCGCGAGGCGTCTTTTGTGTCTTCTTCACAAACGCGCGAACCACGACGACCCTGCGGCCAACCGCAGTGACGTAAAGCGCGCGAGCAATTCCGTCGCGGCCGGTCAACCGCAACTCCCACAGCTTCCCTTCCAGATGCTTCACATGCGGCTCGCTCATGCCTTCCAGCCCGGCCGCGGCGATGCGCTCGGCAAGCCGAAGAAACCGCGCCTGCATGTCGGCCGGAAGGGAGGCGATCTCCTCGGCGACGGTTTCATTGAGGATTTCCACTCGCCAGGACACGGTCGCTTATATCTCAATTTTGAGATAGAGAAAAGGCTGAAAAATTTGGCCCATTGTGATCGCGGCCGCGCCTTAGCGTGGGGTTTGGCATCGGGCGGCGAATCCCTTTATTGTTGCCCTCCACCCCAAGCGATGAGGAGACGCTTCCCGTGCCGGGCGAAAAGTCCGCGCGCCGGCGCGGCGTGCTGCTGGTTCTCATCGCGACGGTCTTATGGAGCATGGCGGGCCTGTTCGCCCGCCTGCTCGCTCATCTCGACGTGTGGACGGTGATGGGCTGGCGCGCGCTTCTCGGCGCCGTCTCGATCGCGCTCGTCGGCTTGATCGAATACTTAAGCGGGCGCCTCGACAATCCTTTCGGCTTCGGCCGGCTCTCGCTGGTCGTCGCGCTCTTGGCGATGGTCGCGATCTCCGCCTACACCGCCTCGGTCATGACGACGACGATCGCCGACGTCATGGTGATCTACGCGACGCTGCCTTTCGTCGCCGCGGCGATCGGCTTTCTCATCAATGGGGAGCGCGTCTCGCCGCGCACGCTCGCCGCCTCGGGCGTCGCGCTCTGTGGCATTGTCATCATGGTCGCGAGCGGCCTCGGCTCGGGGCGTCTGTTGGGGCAATCGCTATCGATGCTGATGACGCTGGCTTTCGCCGGCATGATCGTCTTGCAGCGGCGCCAGCCGAAGGTGTCGATGATCGCCGTCAACGCGCTCGTGGCGCTCGGCTCCGGCGTGTTCGGGCTCGCCAATTCGCCGCATGAGGCGGTCGGCGCCTATGATTTCTTGATTCTCTTCGCGTTCGGCCTGACGACGATCGGCCTCGCCTTCGTGATCTTCATGGAGGGCGCCAAGTTCATCCCGTCGGCGGAGGCGGGCCTCATCAGCCTGCTCGACGTTGTGCTCGCGCCGATATGGGTGTTTCTCGCCTTTGGCGAGAACCCGGGCGCGGCGACGATTCTCGGCGGCGCGATCGTGCTCGCCGCCGCCGTCTGGCGCATGGCGCCGGACTTGCGCAGAGAGCAGGTATTATAGCGTCAAGGGAGGAACCATGGACGGGGAGCGTTTTGCTCTGGTGACGGGCGCGGGCTCGGGGATCGGCAAGGCGGCGGCGCTGGCGCTGGCGCGAACGGGTTGGAACTTGGCGCTGACCGGCCGGCGGCGCGAGCCGCTCGAGGATGTCGCGAAGCAGATATTGGCGCTCGGGCGGCGCGCCACGCCCATGCCTTGCGACGTCGGCGATCCCGGGGAGGTGAAGGCTTTGTTCGCCCTGATCGAGCGCGAGTTCGGCCGGCTCGATCTCCTGTTCAACAACGCCGGGACCGGCGCGCCGGGAGTTCCGATCGACGAGCTGCCCTACGAGAAGTGGAGAGCGGTGGTCGACGTCAACCTCAACGGCGCTTTTCTTTGCGCTCAAGGCGCCTTCGGCCTCATGAAGCGCCAGAGGCCGCAAGGCGGGCGCATCATCAACAACGGCTCGATCTCCGCGCACACGCCGAGGCCCTTCTCCGCGCCCTACACGGCGACCAAACACGCCATTACGGGCCTCACCAAGTCGATCGCCCTCGACGGGCGCGCCCACGACATCGCCTGCGGCCAGATCGACATCGGCAACGCGCTGACCGAGATGGCCCGGAAGCAGACGCAAGGCGTTCCGCAGGCCGACGGCCGCATCGCAGTCGAGCCGACCATGGACCCCGACGAAGTCGGGGCGGCGGTCGCGCACATGGCCAATCTGCCGCTCACGACCAACATCCTCACGATGACCATCATGGCGACCAAGATGCCGTTCGTGGGGCGTGGGTAGCGCTCTGCAGTTTGGCGGAGTTGGCGGCGGCGCATGCGCTCCCCCCGCTTGCGGGGCGTGGCGGGGGGTCGCGCGGGCGCCGAAGCCACCGAGACTGGAATGGCGCGA
>Ga0310039_10001791_pt1 | contig 14928 bp, 18 predicted proteins | sample Sb_taG_4_FD_200460 | JGI IMG/M metagenome (GOLD analysis project Ga0310039, IMG submission 200460) | Peat soil microbial communities from Weissenstadt, Germany - Sb_50d_6_BS metaG (v2) (version 2) | ecosystem: Environmental > Terrestrial > Soil > Wetlands > Peat | place: Germany: Weissenstadt...
AACCGCCTGCGCTCCATGCAGCGTCGCCCGACCTTGATCCGTGCCTTCTGGACTCAAGCCGAACTGCCGCTCTGAATGTGTCAGGCATTTATGCAAGTCTCAATAGGTCCGACAAGCTGCTAGGCCCGAGGAGACGGTGGGATGTTCTGATTCATTCGAAATTGGTTCCGAGGGTCATATTTTGCCTTGATTGCTTGCAAACGCTTGAACGCTTCGGGGTTGTACGCGTCCATGACACGCTTTGCGCCCTCGTCGGCAATAAAGTTCACGTAGACCTTGCCGGTACTGTGGACCTTCATCGCGTCGAAAAACTCCTGGCTCCACGCGAGATGCTGCGCCGTCTCATCCGCTTTGGCCCACCGTGTCTGAATCACAAGCGCATATTTCGACTTCCTATAGCCGAACGCAGTCGCGTCCTCATCGACGCGTGCCACGGCGCCGCCCAGGTTTATAAGCTTCACATCCGTCGCGGGTGAGGTCACCTTAGAGACGTATTCAAGCATTGTCTGTGCTGCGCCATCGGTGAGTTCCGGCAAGTAGTGCCCTATCCATTGGTTGTGAAAACCATTGCCCCAACTCGGGTCGAGGGCTTTCTGCCAGTCCGAGTAGGCACGGCGCTTCACTAGATCGATGAGTGGTCGTCCAAACTGACGAAGCGGTGCCAACGCCTTGTCGCCATCCTCGTCCGCGCTGGCATAGCAAGCAGCGATCGTTGCCACCAGTCGACCGTGCATTTCGGTCGGAAGTAACGGAGAGGCTGGCGCCTTGCGCATCATCAGCCAGACGCAAACATCGTCTGGTGCGTGATCATTGAAATCGCGAACGAACGAGGCCACCTTGGGAAGATCTTCGAGCGGGTGGAAAACTAACCCGGCAAGCACATCTGACACGGGCGCGAGGCGAAACTCAAAATTGGATATGATCCCGAAATTGCCACCACCACCGCGAATGGCCCAGTACAAGTCTGAGTGACTCGTTTTAGACGCTTCGACAATCCGACCATCGGCTGTCACCACTTTGGCCGAGATAAGATTGTCACACCCCAGACCCAGCTTGCGGTGCAACCAACCCATGCCCCCACCCAGTGTGTAGCCTCCCACGCCAACCATGGAAATGATGGGGCCGGTCGAAGCAAGCCCGAATTTGTGGGTCGCGCCGTCAAAGTCGGCGAAGGTTGCACCGCCACCGACCCGGGCTGTTCTGGCGCTCTGATCGACCTGAACGTCCCTGAGCCGAGTCAAATCGATGGTCAAGCCGCCGTCGTTTATTGCAAAACCGACGGCGTTATGCGCGCCGGCGCGGACGGAGACCAGCGCATTGTGTCGCCGGGCAAAGCGTACGGAGCGTACGATGTCATCGGCGTCGGCGCAGCGAATGATAATGGCCGGCCGCCGATCGATTGCGGCATTCCAGATGTGCCGAGCCGCGTCATAGTCCGGTAGGCCGTCGACCAGGAAGTCGCCTTTGAGACCCTTTTTCAATTCAGTGACGGCCGAGTTGTCAACGGCGATGGTGCTGCCGTCCAATGTCTTTAGGCTCGTTGCCGCGGAATCGGCGCGAGCGACGCCAGTCCGGTAGGTTGCTGCGCCAGCGAGGATGGCGGCCGCGCCGCCGACGAATTCACGTCTCCCCATCGTGCGGTTGCTTACACCTGTCGGTTGATTGGTCTTTTCTGAGCGTACTTTCTTCATCGTCGTCTCCCTAACGATCGTGGTGTAAGTAGGCTGTCATTGCAAAGAGCGCCACCTGCATTGGTCAAAGGGGATCACTCCGCAGGACCTTACTCTCGTATTTAGGGAAAAAAAACCACCCCCTATTTGCTAAGGGACTTTGAGCTGTCAAGGCCTTACTGGCCAACCCGGCAGCCAATGCCGCCATGCTGACGACCTCATTCGACACGGTTACACACGGTAGCGGATTCTTTGCCGTGACCAATTCGAATGGCGGCTTCCGGGAAGCCAGTTTGACGTGCTGAACTTCCGGTTTTGGCTGAAAGTGTCTGTTGTCTCTCCGGCGCATCGACCGCCTAAGTTCATTTGCTGTGCCTCGCAGCGCGCGTCCGTTTGTTCTGCGCTTTGGCCTGGCGCAGTAACTGATTCCAGTCATCCGGCGGATTACCGCTCTTAAGCATACGGCGAAACGTGCGATAGGCGTCGGAATCGCTCTCGTACGCGCGCTTCGTATCTTCGTCGTTGACCCAGGCGTAAATGATGATGCGGCTCTCGCGGTGATAGCGAAAGAACAGCCGATACTGTTGGAAGAACTTCGCCCGGAACCAGTGCTTGTACTCATCCCCGAGCGCTGCGCCTTGTCTAAACTCCGGGCGCGTCGGGTCCTCCGGTATGATCTCGAAGGCGAGCTTTACGATGGCGGTCAGCCGCTTGGTGGGATTCTTAGCGGTGTACCCCTTCGGATCCTTCGCGCGTAGGCGTTCGACGTGAGCGACCAGCGATTCAAAGGAGTCGAGAAACTGTGGATGCGCAAAGATCAACCAGCCCTTGATGAGCAACGGCGAGTCAGCCGCAGCGCTCGTCATTCGTCCTCGGGCTGGAGCGGTGTATTTAAGTCAACCTTGACGCCCTTGACCAGCGATCGGGCGCGGCGCACGAGGGCGAGGTTGATGCCTCTTATCTGACTCGGACGTGCTTCCATGTCGCGCGCCAGGAAGGCCAGGAACTTTCCGACCACCGGATCGCTCTCCTCCCCAGCCTCGGCGCGGGTCAATAGTACTGCGCCATCCGCTCTTACCACATATCGAATCCTGTCGCGCTTGCGCAATTTGAGCGTGCGACGTATGGCATCCGGTACCGTCGTTTGGTAGCGGTCGGTCAGCGTAGATTCAATTTCCAACGAGGCCATACGAGGATTTCCGCGAACATGAGGCAGCGCGGATGGTAATGCAAACGCATTGTCAATGCAAGACCTTGCGGGCTCCGGATGATGGATCGGCGTCGCGGTGAAACAGAACTACTCTCCTGCCGGCATTGCATTCAGGCCGGCGAGTTTTTCCAGCATCGCTGAGCGGATGAATTTAAAGTACGAGCGTTCGATCATTCGAAGACTAGTGCCTGTCTGAGCGGCAACCGTAAGCGGATCCACACCGTAGAGCTGCAAAAACTCGCTAATCCGAGCGTGCCGGAAACTATAGGCAGAGGCCTCAGTCGGGACACGCATCTCCCTCTGGGCGCTCTTGTTGTGCACAGCGATTGCCGAGCGAACCTCCTCAGCCCAAATGTCGCGACGCCACGGTTTCCCCTCAGCTGCCGTGAAAAGCCGATCAGTCGGGGACTTCCCATTCGCCCATGACCTGAAGGACGCGACCCCGTCCTTATCGAGGACCACATACCTCGAGCGCAGTTTCGGCGGACGTCCCTTTCGATGCGAAAGCCTCAGGCGCTCTCCATCGAAGTCTGCAGCCGCCGTCTCCGCGAGTGCCTTCGGACGAGCACCCGAGAGTTCAAGGCCACGCAGGAAAGCAGCTGCTTCTGGCGATGCTGAATCTATGACGCCTTTTCGCTGGGCCGGCGAAAGTAATACCGCAGTTTCGGACTCATCGTCCGCCAGAGCCTCAATGCGCCACGCCGCCGGACTCCCGATATGTCCAAGACCATGCGCCCGATTCAGGCCTGCGGTTACGGCGCGCACGAATCGATTTACGGTCCGCGGTAATCGTCCAGGCTTGAGCTGATCGCGCCAATCCAAGAAATCGTCTTTCGTTGCTCCCTCAAGTTGCAGTGCGGCGAGAGGATCTTTGTACCGCTTGTCCTTGCGATCGAACCCGAGCGCTGTCTTAAATTGGCCCTCGGCTTTCTTAGCTGCCTCCCCGCGGCCATGGCGTCGCAAGTCAGTCAGGTAGCTCTCCAGGCCGGCGATAACTGTACCTCTCTTTATGGCGCGAACCGGTGAGCCGGTGAGCTGGGCGAGCCAATCCTCCGCCCGCCTTTTGGCCTTGTCGAATTCGAGCGCTTCGCCAAGCGCGTGGTGCTGCTGCTTTTTGTCTCGCCCGCGGAAGCGAGCGAGCCACGTGTCCGGACCTCGTCGAAATCCCAGGTAGGCGCCTGCAGCGAGCCGCTGCCAGTACGGCTCGCGCCTCGGCGCCAGGCGATCGCGGGCGCGCTTGCGAGACAGATCTGCCATGGGTAGAAAGCTATCTGTACGGAACGGTACGGAAAGTCTACCGGAGATGGCTATGGACAACGGTGGAATAAAAGCCTACAAATAACCCAATTGCCATAATGGTATGGACAGCGATGGATTGGGGACCGGCCCTGCTAAGGGTGTAACGGTCAAAAGCCCTTCGAGGGTTCGAATCCCTCTCTCCTGCCATTATCTTTCCTTGTCTTTCCGCAACTTGCGCTCGGTCTGGCATGTCCTGGTGGCATTGTGGTGGCAAATCCAAGGGCCTGGAGGGGATCCGTGCCAGTTTGCACGATCTGCGGTCCGACGCTCTGCAGAACCACATTCGGTACGACGAGTCCACGCGCACCCGACTCCATCGCGCGCTTAATCGCCTCGATATCCTCCGTCTTCGCCCCTTCGGTCCACGCTGCATAGACCGCCAACATCGTTTGCAGGCTGTGACCATGTTGCTCGGCGACCCGGAGGGGATTGTTGCCGAGGATCAGATTCCAGCTGACCGAGGAGTGTCCGGCACATGACCACATTGCTAATTCCGCAATGCTTTAGAACACGGGAGCATCCAACAGAACCTATCACGACTCGGGTCGAAACCCCGTGGTTGATGCTGATTTACTGCGCGCTCAGGCTACTTCCCACCCCGATGTCCCTGGCGGATGTCGGTATCGGCTGCTGCCGTTGCTTTGATATAACAACACGGCGCAGCGAGACAGTCCGCGGGTGCAGGAGTCGATGGTGAGTCCACTGACCGTGAGTCCGCTCATTCTTGGCGGCCACACATTCATCAGCCAGCTCGGAAACGACCCGCCGGCCTCAGAGCAGCAGCAGCGCTTGATCGTCGAATCGTGCCTGGATCTGGGCATTCGATGGTTCGACACGACATATCAGCCTGAGCGCGTAGCCCTCGGCAAGGTGCTGCATTCACTCGGCCGGCGCGGCGAGGCGACGATCCTGGCCTGGAATTTCTTCACCGATTTCACGTCAGATGATCCGGTGGGCGGGCCGGGCTGCTACGTCCCCGCGCACATCGACACAATCCTGGAGCAGCTGCAGACGTCCTACGTTGACTGCCTGGTCATGGTGCCTTCGGACCACGCCGAGCAGAACCAACGGCAGCAGGAGTTGCTGCTGGACTGGCAGAGGCGGGGCTACGTGCGGTCGCTCGGGCTCTGGATCTCGGATCCGGCGATCATCGAATACAATCGAAGCAGCAATCCGTTTCGATACGCGATCCGACCCTGCAACATCGCGACCGACGAGGCCCCTGCCGTGTTCGCTGCTTGCAAGATGGCCGGATGGGAGACGCTCGCGACGTCGCCATTCTTCCGGGGATGGGAGCTGGACCGGATGGTCGCGGAAGCGAGCGCGTGCGCGCTGGGACCGGTCGAGACGCTACGATCGATGCTCGCGGACCTAATGTTGCGGTTTACCTTGTTTCAGCCGGCCGTGGACCGCGTCATCGTCGCTATGCGAAAACCCGACTGGATCCGCCGGAATCTGGAAAGCGTGTCCCGGGGTCCGCTCACGCCTGAGGAGCATGGGCTGCTGCGAAGGCTTGCGGCCCGTCGCAACCGCTGGTGGCGGCGCGGACTTCGCCGGTTGCGGAATGCGGCGCGCAGGGTGGTACCGGGACACTGACGGCCGTTCGCGGCCGGCACCGCGTCGCCTAGTGACTCTGACGGCTGCCGACGATCCTGGCGGGAACACCCAAGGCGATGCTGTACGGGCCGATGTTCTTCGTCACGACGGATCCGGCTCCGATCACCGAACCGCCCCCGATATGCACTCCATCGAGGATGCGGCAACCAGAGCCGATCCAAACGTCCTCGCCGATCACGATGCCCTTTTTCGTCAGTGGCTGCGTGTTCATTGGCACATCGATGCGCTCAAAGCCGTGATTGGCCGGGATGATCACCGTGTGCGCCCCGATCATGGTGTTGCGGCCGATGGTGAGGCCGCCATGCCCATAGAGCACACAGTACGGCCCGACGTAGGCGTTCGCCGCGATCTCAATGGCGCCGCCATAGGTGGCGACGATGACGCCATCCGAAATGATAACGCCGCCGGCGATGACGATTCGTCCGCCAGGGGATCGGCCGTCGCAGGCAGTCTGGATCAGCGCGCTCTTGGCTATATACGCCGAGGCAGCGATCCGGATCCCGCGCCGCGTATTCAGCCACCGGACGCGGACCCGCCGCCGAATTCTCTGCGCCAGATTGCCACGCGCTGTCATCGCTGCGGCGAAGTCAACATCCGCAGACAATCCAGCAACGCTTCGACCTCATGGGAGGCGTCCTTCCAGGCGCTGGCCTTTGGCCGTTTGCGTGCCTCGGGGTTGGTGTCGAGCCCGGCGGAAAGCCAGCCGCCGCGCTTGGCATCGATCAGATAGCCCTTTGCGTACTGCCACAGACGCTCGAAATGCGATGCATAATCGATCCGGTCATCCGGATGCAGTCCTGCCATCGCCAGGAGCGCTCTCAGCCCATCGGCCTGGGCCCACCACACCTTGTCGCGCACGAACACGACGGTCTCTTCCAGGCGCACTGGGCCGAGGCTCGATCCGGCCAGATGAAATCCCCCTTGGTCGCGATCCCAGGCGATGCGCAACATCGTATCGACCATGGACTTGGCAGTGGACCCGGTGGTCGCGTCCAGGGTGCCGAACAGGGCTTCGGAGGCTGCGAGCAGGATGATCGCGCTGCGCAGAATCTGCCCGTAACGCACGACGTCGGGTAGCGGCGTCCAGTCCGGATTGGCAAACATATGCATTAGGCCGGGAGCGACGACCAGACGGTCGCGCACGATGCCCAGCACTTCCTCGAGCCGCTGTCGAACCAGTGGGTCGGGCCAGATGCGATAAAGATCGGCGAACGCCTTCAGCAGATCCGAATTGGTGTTGGCGTCCTTGCAGCCGATGGGCATCCCTATCGAATCGCGATACTCGCCCGCCGGCCAGTGTCCCTGGTCGGCAGCGAGAATCGGCGCGCCTTCCCGCGTATAGAACACGAAATACCCGCCGTGCTCATCGTCATGGGCGTGCTCATCCATCCACGCGAAGGCCAGCTTGGCGAGCTCCAGGCACGCCGGATCGCTCGTGATGTCGTAGCACGCGACACAGGCGGAGATCGCATAGGCCGTGCCGTGTCCATGCTTGGTCGCGCCTTCGAGCGGGTCACCGGACCGGGTCAGAAGGTGAAACCAACCGCCCAGGCTTCGGTCCCACATGCGCTCCCTCAGGTAGGCGAAGCCATGCGCGGCCGTTTCACGCAGGAATGCAAGCTCGGGTGAATGCGCTGCGGCCCGGGCAGCGGCGATCGTCTGCCGCGCCTGGTACTCGAGCATCTTGTCGTTCGATCCGCGGGGCTTCCATCGATGGTCGAAGTCACATAGAAACCCGCCGTGCTGTCGATCAACGCTGCGCGGGAACCAGGCCGCGGCCAGGCGGCGCAGCTCCTGATCGAACTCGCGGCGGAGGTTCATCAAGTGGATGGATGAGCTCATGGCTGCGCTCGTCAGAGCCTGAAGGCCAATCCGTTGCTGCCCTGGACGCCCACCGCGCCGGGGCCAAAGTCGAAGAACTTCAGCCCCGCGCGGATCTCGGCTTCCCGACGCCGCAGCAGTCCCTGGGAGATCGACAGCGTCGACGCGAGCATACGATGATGCCCCTCATGCCACGAATTGTGGCCGTGGCTCACATAGACGAACAGATACGGCATGCGCGCAAGATAGCCGAATCGACCGCGCTGTTTCAGCGCCAGCGCGATCCGCAGGTCCTCGCCCAGCTGCGCCTCGGAGCCTGCGGTCGGATAGTCAATCGGAACCGAGCGCCTGACCATCAACGTGCCCGGGTGCCCACCGGCTTCCGTGGCGCGCCAATTGAGGCCGTATAACGAGCGTGTTTGCGGGAAGTACTGGACCACGTCCTGGAGCAATACGGCCTCGTGATTACCCTCGAGCATATGCGTCAACTGCCGCGCGAGCCGCTCCGGATGGCTGCAATCATCATCGTCCCACTGGCGCAGGAAGTCCCCGCGGGCGGCTGCGACGCTGATGTTGCGCAGCTGGCCGAGGCTGAGTGGGCCGGCTGGGGCCACGATGCGGATGTCGCTGCGATTGAGCGATCCGATGTAGTCGAGCAGCGCGTCGCGACCACTGGTGACGCCACCGTCGACCACTACGACCAGCTCCTTGCGCAGCAGGGTCTGGCGGCAGTAGGCCGCGATGCTGCGCCTGACGAAGTCGAGCCGTTCGGGCACGGACAGCGTTAGCATCAGACAACTGACCATGCCGCCGCCGAGCTGCGTGTCGCTTGCCACTGGGAGCATCCTGCCGGTGTATCGGGCCGAACTCCGGTGAACTTTGCCAAACACGCAGGTCTCATTCATTGTCCGCCGATGCTGACGGTTGCGCGAACTGGCAAGCCATTGTGCCGCGGGAACGCTGCCAAGGCGCACCCGATTTTACAGATCGCGGGACACACGCCGCGGGGCTTGCCGTACGATCGCCCAGCATCGGCAGGGTCGAAAAGCAAAGTCCGCCCTGGAGAAAGGGTAACCATCGGGATGGCGGTTTCGTCTTCGCCTCCGGTCCCCTGTCGAAAGAGCTCATCCCCAGCGTGCAGGTGATTTCAGAGATCGGAACCGTGGTCCAACGCCTTCTGACATCGCAGGTCAATCCGTCGGACACGGGTTGCCTCAGTCAGCCGCCGCTGGAAATGGCGGTAGTTTGTCGACGTCTCGCGGATCGTGCTGAATGATCACCAGCGCTTTCAGGTTGCGGGCGATCTGCTTGAACCGGTCCAGTGAGGCGAGCGTGTCCGCGCGACTCGTGTTCCAGGTGGGCACCTGGTTGTTCTCGTAGTTCTCCCGGAAGTGAGTCAGATCGCCAGTGAGCAGCACATTGCCCGTCTTCCCAAGGCGAACCAGCAGGGAGTGATGTCCAGGCGTATGACCGGGTGTGTTCAGCATGACGACCGTACCATCACCGAAGACGTCCTTCTGGTCCCCGGTCAGCGCCTCGAACTTGCCACCTTGCGATAACCAGTGGGTAAAGGGCGCGCGCCAGTTCGAGGCCGTCGCTGCATCCATGCCGCTGGGGGGATTGGCCGCGGTCAGTGCGTCCCAGTCACCCTTGCCGATGAGCAGTTTCGACTGCGGGAACGCTCCGAGCTGTCCGGTGTGGTCCATGTGGTAGTGGCTGATGCCAACGTACGCGATGTCATCCGGACGCAGTTTGAGCACGCGAAGCTGGTCGACCAGACTCAGCTTGGGACTTGCGGGACCTTGTCCTAGCGGGTTTCCGGTGTCCCACAGCATGTAATCGGAGCCGTGCCGGATCAGGTAGCAGCTGTAAGTGAGCCTGAACTTGAAATCGGAGTACGCGTAGGTGTCCGAAAAAGTGGATACGTCGTGGGCCGCTGGATCTTCTCCGCAGGCGAGGCGAGTCAGGGTAACCGTGGTCGCAGATTGGGCAGAAGATGCCACGAGGCACGCTGCGATTGCCACGATCCAGGCTGAAAAATTGCGCGCAGCCCCGCCCATTCGCATGGACGCCATCCCCTATTGTGTCTCATCTGGATCATGCCACCGCGTCGGTGAGGACGGTCGGCGCTGGCGGCAGGTGTCCTGGCAGCTTAACGGGAGGTCCCCAAGCGCGCGCTACCTGGGTGCGGAAGCCGGCGGTCGGCCCGGCTATTTGGCGATACTGGCCCGTTCTCTGGTGGCAAATCCGGGGTTTCGAGGGGACACGTGGGGACCAGAACTCCGGTGATTACAGTAAGTTACTGATCTGACTGGCGCTTCCTCCGGGTTCGAATCCCTCTCTCTCCGCCATTACATTCGCTTATTTTTCCGCGCCTTGCGCTGCAGCGGTGCGTCGCCAGTGCCAAATCAGTGCCAAATTCCCGGGAAGCCAGGGGAACTGGCGCCGTGGTGTGCGCGCTACGCGGGGGTTGAAGCGGGCGCGATTCCATCGCGCGTTTGATCGCCGCGATGTCGCATTCTTTCGTGCCTTCGGTCCACGCGGCATAGACGTCGAGCATCGTCTGCACACTGTGACCGTGCTGCTTGGCAACCCACAGCGGATTCTTGCCGATCATCAGATTCCAACTCACTGACGAGTGTCGTGCGTTGTACGGTTCGCGATAGCGTCCCTTCAACGTGATCTGCAGAGTGCGTTTCCAGCGTACCCAGGGATACTGGAGGTTGCGGATCGGATCGCCGTTGCCCTTGAAGAACAGTTTCCCATGCTTGATCAGGCCCGCGAGCGTCATTCGGGCGCGTAGCGCCAATTGCCGCTTGAGCACCTCCAGCGCGCGCGGGCACAGTTCGATCAGACGATCCTCACCGGTCTTGGTGCGATCCTTATCGCGCGCCATGACGCGCGCTCTGGTGACACTGAGCTTGCCCTGAGCGACATCGCAGTCGGACACGAGCAGCGCAATCTGCTCTGAGGGCCGCAGTCCCCTGAAGAATCGAAACTCATCGAAGTTGCCCTGCGCCTCGCCCCAGTCGCGATGAATCGCAGCGATCAGTGTCTCGGCTTCCTGAATGATGAAAGGACCGATGACGGGACGGTCTTTCTTCGTGAGCCGGAAACACCGCAAGCCGGCAGCGGGGTTGTGCTTCTCAGGATGGTCCTTGTAACCGTAGTCAAACGCACAGCCCAGCGCGCTCACGACGTTGTTGTAGGTCTTTTTCTTGAAGCGCCCGGCATCCGCGATCCTGACCAGTGTCGAGTACTTCACGCGCTCGAAGATCTCGGCGCCGAGTTTCGGTCGCCACACCGCGTCGAGTATTTTGCGGTAGCCGTCGACGGTCGCAAAGGCGAGGTCGTGTTTCGCCAAGCGCGACTCTGCGTGCGCCATGAACTCATCGAACACCTGATTGCAGGTGCGCCTCCCGACTGCGCCATCAATCTGATCGACATTCCGAAAGTCGGGAAACTCTTCGGCGAAGGAAAACGTTGCGTCGGCAATACGCGCCTTAATGTCGTCGAGCTGCTTGCGGGCACGCCGCAGATTCGCTTCGGTCGGCGCGCGCTCCAGCGTGGGCCGATAGCGAACGCCGTCGAACTCGGAATCGAACTGGATTCGATTCGAGCCCCTGCGCGTCACGCCGCCCGTTACGGACCTTCGACCCGTCGGTAATATCCTTGAACATCGATCAGTACGCGGCCGTCGGGCGCGCGCTTCCATACTTTTCCCTCGGGCCAATCGCCGCGTTCGATTTTACGCTCCATCGCCTTGACGGAGTAACCGGTCATTGCATTGGCGAGGGGTAGCAATACATAGCGCGCCGACGCCACGACGTGCGCGCTCAACGCCAGGTCCAACGAAGGTGGCTTTCCGTTCACCCGTTTTTGAACGTGCAAGGTTCCTTGAGGAAATGGTGGCCGCCGTGTGGGGGGCCCCGATCCGGAGTCGTCGCTGTTCATGACTTTCCGTACTCATGATTTGCCGTTCCAGTCGTTCAGGGGCGAAATGTCACTGAGTACGAATTGTTCCTGAAGGGCGCAAGAGATGGCAGCCTGGGTTTTGGGCTGTTCATCGCCAATACTCGAACGACGGTGGCTACCCGAGAGGTCAGGTAAGCCGCGAAACGCCGCTTCGACGCAGTTTCTGGCCTATAAGCCCCGAAACTTGTCTACCCTGGCGGCGTTACGCCCGCTCGCGCGGTAACTGGATTCGTCAGGTACTCAACTTCCCCAGCGGCACGTAAAATTGACCCGCCATGCATGACGTCAAACTCCTCGATTCTCTGCACAACGCCAGCAGCCTGGAACTGTTTCGGTTGAGCATGCTGATCGAGAAACTACTCGCCGATCCAAAACGCATCATCGCCATACGCAAGCACCTTATCCTGGGCCAAGCGGTCAGGTACTTTGATTTCCAGAAGGGGGAGCTGCAAGAGGGACGCATCACCGCCATGGGCGATCGGCAGGTCACGATCCAGGAGCAAGGCTCCCGCAGGGCTTGGAAATTGCCGTATGCCGCCATCGAACCCGCCGCCAAGTCAGAACCTGGGCCCCGCCCGATCCCCCAGGCTGCGGCACCGGTGCGCGGCGACTTTCATCGGGGCGATCAGGTGTCATTTGAGGATCGGTATCTGCGCACCCATATTGGTCACATCGTGCGGATCAATTTGCGCACGGCCACCGTGGAGGCGGAGGGCACGAGCTGGCGTGTATCGTTCGCGCTGCTGCGCCCAGTCATCGACGCTCGGTAACTGCCCGAACCGCCGCGAGCCGTAGCCAGATGTCGCGGCTCGGTAATCATGTCCTCGCCTTATCGCCACGCGTTGCCGCCAAGCGAGCCGGGCATCGGCGTGTGCGTCGTGTTGACCTCATGCTGACGGCGACGACCGGCAGCTCTTGAGAATCCAAATTAGTTGGCGTGCTTCGCCCGCGCCCCGTCGAGATCTCCGTGTTTCGTAAGCTCGACGCACCACGAGTAGTAGCCCGACGGGATACCGGGACCCAGTTTCACCGCCTTGGCATAGCGCACCTGCACACACGCCCAATCACCGCGCATATCGAGTAGGTCGCCCCGGAATCGGTCGCCGTCACAAGCTCCTCCGAGGGTTCGGGAACTCGTCTATCCGATTGCCAATATCACCAACAGATCTGCGTACCGCTTACTTGGAGGCAAGATACTCGGCCACCGAAGCGATCTCATCATCGGCTAAGTTAGCGGCGACGCCCTGCATGATGGCGTTTTCGCGCAGCAGACCGCGAAAGTACTGTAGTTGCAATACAAGATAGTCTCGATGCTGGCCGGCCAGCCGTGGAAATGTGTTGTCTCCCTGGCCCTCGGCGTTGGGACCGTGGCAGGTACTGCAAGCGATAACGCCACGCTCCGGCACTCCGTTTTCGTAGATCAACTTGCCCTTCTCCGCTAAGGCGGGGTTGCTCGACACCTGGCCTCTCACGGGTGGCTGGCTCGCGAAGTACTGTGCGAGGCCTTCGATTTGATCATCGGAAAGAGCTTGGGCTATCCCCCACATAAAGGCTCGCGCATGGGGATCGCTGCGGCCACGCTGCCGAAATAGTTTTAATTGGGCCTCGATGTAGCTTGTTTGCTGAGCAGCCAGATTCGGGAAGAGCGGCGAGATGCTGACTCCGGTATCACCATGGCACTTGGAACACGCGTTGCTGGCGAGCATCGTAGCGTGCAAAGCCGATGGATCATGCGGCACGACGCCGTCCGCCGCAGCTGCATCACGAGCGACTGTGGCTGCGAGCACGATCGCAGCGACGATGAGCGAGTTGACTGCCAGCTTTCTCATCAGAAGTCCATCCATAGCCCTACCACCACGGTGTTGTTGTTCGATGCCTTGGGATTGGTCGATCCGGCGAGAAAGAACGGGTTTTGGTTGTTGTCGACGAAGTTGTAGAGGTCATATTGCAGAAGCAACTTGGCGTTAAACCAAGGCAGGTAGTCGAGCTCAAACACCTCGTATTGGTTGCCTGGTGAGCCGCTGCCCCCATTGAAAGCGACATCGGTGGTGCCGGTAGTGCGCCTAAAGCTGACCAGTCCGCCATAGTGACGGTTATAGTAATACTCTCCAGTCACCTGCAGCTGATTGAGCTGGTCAGTTGAGTTGCTAAAATAGGTTGGAACCAGGCCAGGATCGTTCTCTTGACGTTCGTGGGTGTAATGGCCGAGGAGCGTGAAAATATTGTGTTGACCGTTGTATTGGTACTGCCAGTCGACACTGAGATCGAGGTAGCGGTTGGCGTTGCCAGGCGAGAGCGTTTGTCCGGCGAATACGCTCGGTACGAACCTCACGTACATGCCGGAGGTTCCAATCATAGCCGAGTTATAGCCCCAGTCGCGCTCGTAAGCTGCCCGCCAATAAGGGGCAAAGCTCTCGATGGTGCCTCCTCCGACATTGAGGTTGCTGCTATCTTCATTGGCGATCGCGCTGCCGGACTTGGCCGCGTGATAGTCCGATAGTTCGAGGTAAATGGAATCCTTGTACCAAACATAGGCGCCGAGCCCTGCCGCCAACCCCGGAAACTGCGTAAATAGCGGCGCACGCGGGCCGGTGTTGCCGAGAGGCTGCGTAGCACTCCAGAGGGTCTGCACCGGGAAGTAGGGGATGCCATACGCTTCACCCGTGTTCCAGACATCCTGGAAGCTTGGATTGTTGTTGAGCGTCAAGCCCCAGACCCAATCATTGTTTTCAGTATGGTCAGAATATCTGACGTCGTTATTATCGATGCCGAGCGAACCCGTGTTCTGCAAATAGGTCAGCTGCAACCACGCGCCGAAATGGTCGGAGATCGCCCCAGCGTACATGATGCTCATTTGCTGTGGAAATTGAAAAGTATCGCTCTGCGATTTGGCGCCGGGCACCAGGCTATCGGGTAGCGCCCGGTCCCAATGATCGTAGGTGGCCTGCAGTAAAATTGAAATTCCCGGTATGTCGGTGAGCCATACCGTATTGCGCTTGTGGTCGTCGATGTCCGAGACCAACGGCGGTCTCGTGGTCAGGGTATACGCGTTGAGCCTGAAGCGCCGACCGAATGGCGTGAGTTCAGGGGGTATTGTATGGCAGGCCTCGCAGGCCAACCCGGTCTGTCGGGCGAAGCTCGGAACGGCTTGTGCTGGCGTTGAAACCAGCGTCAACGCTGCCCCCCCGAAGACGATGGTGGCCAGCGCGCCGAGGCGCAATAACCTCACAGCAGCCAACGCTGACCTGAACTCGAGATGATCGCGGGTCATTCAGTCTCCCCCATTATTATGGCTGCCCAATCCCTCAGCGCATCAGCGACCATCCGCACGCAGAA
>Ga0310039_10001794_pt1 | contig 14907 bp, 12 predicted proteins | sample Sb_taG_4_FD_200460 | JGI IMG/M metagenome (GOLD analysis project Ga0310039, IMG submission 200460) | Peat soil microbial communities from Weissenstadt, Germany - Sb_50d_6_BS metaG (v2) (version 2) | ecosystem: Environmental > Terrestrial > Soil > Wetlands > Peat | place: Germany: Weissenstadt...
AAATCAAAGCCTGTGCCTCCCCCGGTCAAGGTGACAGATCGTTCCAGGGCGGTGATCGCGTTGGCATCGTCACCGGCTCGATAATAAGCAGCGCCCAAGGTGTTCCAGTAGGCGGCCGCCTCCGGGTGTGCCTCAGTCGCCTGGATAGCCAGACGGACTGCGAGTTGGGGATCTCCCACGCTGGGATCAGGCTCGTTGATCAGGAACCAGGCAAGGTCATTGGCACAATTCCATCGTTGCCTCTGAATCCCGGGCAGGTCGGGATGGATCGAGGCGACCTCGGCCAGCAGATCGAGGGCGTTGATCCAGGCGACTCTGGCTTCGGCACTCGAGCCTTGCTCTTTGAGGGTTCGGGCAAGTCGCTGGTAACGATCGGCCAACCTTTCCTGGGATGTTGCGGGTGCCGGTGATTCATGGACCATCAATTGGGCGGATGAATTTGTCAACATGCCGCGGGAGCTGCTGGCCTCCAGAGGGTCTGGCCGGGCCCGCAGTGACCGGAGAAGCGGCTCGCCTTCGCTGGAATCATCAACCGAGGTCCTCCGCTTGGAGTCCGTGGGTAGAGCGCAGATCAGACCACCTGAAGCCACGACCAGAATGAAGTTGATGAAACCGTTCATTAAGCAGTCGATCATGTAGAGACCCATGAGGGTTGCCATGGCTGCCAGGGGAGCGACCATGGGAGTTGCCCAAAGACGCACAGGGAAGCGGCGAATGAACAGCAGCGTTGGCAGCAGCATCACGGTCGTCCAGGCCAACAGACCAACGCATCCATAACACCCGAGACAGATGATCCACATTCCGTCCGTGGGCGCCACATCTCTTCCGTCCGGCCCGCTCACCCGGTTCCCTCCCCAACCGGCCCATCCCCAAACGGGCTGTCGCAGGGCTTTGTCGGCAAGTATGTCCTCGCACGCGAAGCGAAAGCCCAATGACTCAGCGCGCTCGGGGCTGAGGTATTCTTCAATGAAACTAACGAGATTCTGACCCGACCAGAGATTTGGGATTCGAAGTGTATAGTATGTCGGAGTCACCAGCAGCAGAGCATAGAGGCAAAGATTGGAGTTCAATCGCGTACAGAGCCAGAGGATGAGCAGGCCAGCCATAAGGAGCACGAGTGCGCCGGTGGAGCGGCAAAGGACCGTGGTGATCAAGAGGATGGGGAGAAGGACACTCCCCACGGGCAGAGGTCCGATTCGCTTGAGAGCCCCACACTTCCAGAGCCACACGGCCGTGAGCGATGCGATCGTCATCCACATTCCATGTTCCAGACCGTTTGTAAGAAAGACGTTCGGGCGGTAACCACCGAACCGGATTCCTCCCCAACCGGGCATACCGTAGACCATATCCCGCAACACGGGGCTCATCCGGAGCTCAAAAGCCGTGGGAGGGATATATGCCAGAGCGCCGATCACAATGCCGATCGTCAAGTCGCGAAAACCTTGCAGATCACCCAAATAGAGCCTTCCAACCAGATAGGGCACTCCCCATCGAACGGTATTGCCGAGTGCCGCCGAGAGACCATCGTAAAGTCCCAGGCCATTATCTAGTGAAGAGATCATTGGACAGAGGCACCAACAGACCATGGGCAGATCAAACAAGCGAGGACGGAATTCGAGCAATCGATTGGGCTGGACGACCAATGTGCCGAGCATAATCCCGAGCGTCGCCGCCATCATCTTGTCGTAATCGGGAAGACCCGAGATCGGGATGACCGCGGGGGGCAGAAGGAGCCACGCGCCGACGATAGAGGCAACCACCGCTCGCTGTGCCGGAAGCACAAACAAGAGCGCAATGGAAATCGGAATCCAGCCCAGCAAGGTTATGGGTATCAGGAATGACACGATGATTCGACTCTGCCGTTTTCGGGGTTCACTTGAGCGAGCATTCGTGATCTCTCGGGCGGCATACGACGCGGTAACTCCGGCAACCAACCTGGCTCGGAGCTTGGCTAGCGGCTGCCCAATGCAGCCTAAGAATCGCTGGCAAATTGACAACTTGGGAGGGGCGAGGCTCCCGCCGAGCCGCCCTCCCGCCAATCTCGGCGGGAGCCTCGCCCTTCCGAGAACTTATTCCGTTTGTGATTCTAACTGTCGATTCTCCCGGTCTTAGATGGCTGATCCTTGTCACTTTTCGGACGCGCTCGTGCACGCTCGATCACGCGACGGTAAAAATCGACCGTTCGTGCCGCGATGACTTCAGGATAGTAGGAGCGCTGACAGTCGATTGCCCCTTGCTGTCCCAGGGCGGCAGCCATCTTCGGTGCTTTCATGAGCCTGATGATCTTGGATGCCAGATCCACCGGATCGCTGGCCCGGTGTAGCAACCCGTTGACATCGTCTCGCACAATCTCGGGAATTCCACCCACGTTGGCCGCGACAAGCGGGCAACCCAGAGCGAGACTCTCGATAACCGTGTTGGAAAAGGTCTCGTAGACCGAGCAAACAACGCTGACGAAGGCCTGCCGCCGAAGCGAGGCCAGGGCAGAGAAAGGTTGGGGGCCGAGCCATTCGACACGCTTGGACTCGAGGGCATCGGGGAGCCGATCGCGCACATATTCCTCGATGGTCCAGGTCCGTCCATTGGTTCCACAACCTCGGTCGGGCCCAACGAACCAGAGACGTGCTTCGGGAACTTCTTGCAGTACCCGCGCAAAGGCGTCAATGACGAGGTCCCCCCCCTTGAGACGGTCGAATCGTCCAATAAAGAGCACCCGCCGGGGATCGGCTCGGTCCAACCGCCAGTGTTCCGTGGCTGGCTCTGTCGGGTTGGGAATGACCTCCGCGTCTCCAAGTTCGAGTCCATAAAACGCGCGTGTTTTTTCAAGGATATCACGCGAAGGCGCCGTAACGGCAGCGGCATTCTGTATTGCCCGTCTTTCCTGCTCGACCCGTTCTCGAAATCCTTCATCAACGGGAAACCCGAGCGCCGGGCCGACCTGAAACCAAGGGCCATGCAGCCGCACGCAAACAGGAACCGAGGTGGCTTCCTGCAGCCACCTGGCCCAGCCATATGTCTCTTCCATCTCCACGACGTCGATCTTCCGCGCGCCAATGGCCCGCCGCAAGGTACTCACCAGGGCTCGGCGATACAGGTGACTGTTCGCGGGATGAGCCGCCAGACGACGCCAGAGCCCGTAGATGGCCCGATTCACAGGTTTGCGAGAGATTGACATCCGAACTTCATGAAGATCATAAACCGTTGGATCCTGGTACCCCTCGGCAACCGCGTCAGCCAGGATCGTCGTCTTGTGGCCCTGGAGCTTCAACTGCTCCGTGAGGATGGAGACATAGGTCACGATGCCGTTGGGGAACATTCCCAGCGGCCAACTTGGACTGTAATACCCGATCGAGAGGGGAGAAGACAGGCGAGCAAATGGGCTCATCGGGCGGACTCTCGAAAGTTGCCTGCGGGATTGCTCGAGACCAGAAGCATGGTGTCAATGGCCACGAAGAGCGCAATAAAAAAGTTTCCATGCGTTCATTGAAAAGGGTGCGACGATCAGCGATTTCCGGGCATGCTTGCGGGCGGTGTCGACATTCCCTCCTTCCAGCGCTTGCCACCCCCAGAGTTCATGGGAGTCGGCGACCTCGGTCTTTGCCGGGGGTGGAAGGGGAAACAAGAGAGGTTCCGGGGGCAGCCCGCGCCTCTGCCGAGCGTCATTGACGATCTGGACAAGGTCCTCGAAGGCTTCGCGGTCTCGCGTTCGCGTGAAATTGGTTGCGTGAGTGCGATACTTGAGCAGAGCCTCGGGCAAATTCGCCAACCGACCACGCTCGGACAGCTTGAGGAATAGGTCCAGATCCTCCCCGATCCGGAAGTGCTCGCAGTACCTGCCAACCTCAAGAACGGGTTGACGTCGCATCATGACCGAAGGATGGCAAAGCGATGTGCCACGATTCCCAAGGAGGTTTTGCGCATCGAGAGTTTCATGCCCGGAGTCCTTGAACCAGACACAGATGGGATCGCCATCGGAGTCGATGACCAGAGCATGGCATCCTACAATGACGCAGTCGAGGTGTTTGCGAAGGTAGTCGGCCTGGCGCTCCAATCGCTCCGGCAGTGAGACGTCGTCCGCGTCCATCCGGGCGACGAACTCTCCCCGTGCCTGGTCCATCAGCTCGTTGAGCGTGGGAGCTAGTCCCTTGTTGGGTCGGCTGGTCATGCGAATTCGGGGATCTCTCTCCGCGTAGCCCTTGAGAATGGCCAGCGAGCCATCGGTCGAACCATCGTCGAGGATCAGGAATTCGAAGTCCTTGAATGTTTGGCTCAGCACGCTCTCGATCGCCTCCGAGACGTATCGTTCAGCGTTGTAAACGGGCATGCAAACAGAGATCAAAGGGGACCGGTTCGTCATGGTCAATCAGAAGTTCCATGGAGAGTACAACGTGTTGCGAATGATCACCGCTTTCCACTCGGGATCGCAGAACAGGCGACAGAATGAGGCTTGGACCTCGAACCAGTACGACGACCCGAAGTAGTGAGTCTGTTCCTCGTTTCCGACCAGGGGGCTAAAGGTGGCTCGCATCTTATCCCGGAGCTGTCGGCTCAGGCAATGCGTGGCCAGGACTGTCTGATATCGGCTGGAGTGGGCAAGCATGCACGAAAGCAGGTAGGAATGAGTTCATCGGCGACAGCTTGAACGTTGGTGCGCGGGGAGGGGTCGATGGCGACGAGTTTCGTCGGGTAGCCCGCATACTGAATCGTCTTGCCGGGCGATAAGGCTGAAACCGGAACCTACCTCGATGATTCGCCGGGGCCTGCGATCCAGGATCATCCAGGCGTAGACTTCAGCATCCGGAGTCAAGAAAAATCCGTTGGAAGAAACCTTGATCACCGGGTCTCCACGTATCTCATCGAAAAGTTTCTGGTGCCGCTCAGAGGTCCACGAGTCCAGGCGGGCGAGCCGGATGGGCCGGCGTTATCACGTCCCCTTCCCGACCGGCTTCAGGAGCGAGCAGGCCAGCAGGTGCCAACCATCGCGCCGCAGGGGCATCCACCGGATGGACCGAAGGGCATAATGCGTCGCGCCGGCTCGGTTGCCGCGCAGGAAACACCACCAGCCGTACCTGACCGAATAGACGTGTTCCTGATCACGGCCGATGCCCTTGCGGTAGCGGGGCATCGGCTCGAAGCGTCGCGCGATGCCGCGGCGCTCGCAGGCGTTGTCCGAGGCGATCTTAGCGAAATGGTTCTGCTCCTCGTGGTAACGTTCGGTCTCTGAACCGGGATGGATGCGATAGCGCAGGAGAACCTCCTCCAGGTTAGCCAGGCGGCCACGCTCGCCCAGCCGCAAACAGAGGTCGAGGTCCTCGCAGTGGAGCATCTCTTCGCGGTAGCCTCCGACGGCCATGGCCGCCTCGCGACACATCATCATAGTCGGATGCGTGATCTTGTTGTGGCCTTTGAGCATGAACTCCTGGATGATCTCGTCTTCCGGAGGGGTGGCGGTCACGACCAGTTCGCGCCCGGACTCGTCGATCTCCAGGATCGAGCCGCCGACGCAGACGACCTCCGGATGCTCGCGCAGGAAGGCGACCTGGCGCTCAAATCGGTGGGGTAGGGCGACATCGTCGGAGTCCATGACGGCGATGAATTCGCCGCGCGCCCGTTCCAGGAGCTCATTCCTCGACTTCGACTTCCCCTGGTTCGGTCCGCTCCACAGCCGAATCCGACCGTCACGCGCTGCGTAATCACGGAGGATCGCCAGCGAGCGGTCCGTCGAGCCGTCGTCGGTGATGAGGAACTCGAAGTCGGGGAGAGTCTGGGCCAGGATGCTCTCCACGGCTTGGGCAACGTAGCACTCGCGGTTGTAGACCGCCATCACGACCGATATCAGCGGCACCGGGCCTTCGCCCCCACCGGAACCCGGCCCGTCCCCATCGGGTCGCTCATTTCTCTCCATCGATGTATTTTCCTAATTTTCTCGGATTTCGGGGACCCTATGATTCCAGGGTTTGTTTGAGGTGACGAAGGATCGGCGCCTGATTTGGGACTCGGTGCGGCCTAACAACTTGGGCTCTTCCGGTGTTCCGGGAGGCTGTTCTCGAAGATTCATCGTAAGTCGCTTGATCTCAGTGACTTGCGTCCGGTAAACAGAATGGCCAGCCTTCCGCCATAAGTCATTGCTAAAAAGCAATTTACGGCGAACCACCCAACACCAACTGCCCGGAACACCGGAAGAGCCACAACTTGAATGCACCGATTTGTCGTCAGTTCACCACGGTTCAGTAGGACTTACCACCGTTTCCATGGCCGTGGGATTCCTCGTAAAGGAAGCGCCCAGCCTCGTCGATGCACTGGACCACGCTGTCCAAGCATACGACCTCGGAGTGCTCCCTGATAGGCAAGTTGCACCTCGAGGCGCTCGGGCAGCGCCACGTCGTCCGAATCCATCACGGCGATCAATTCACCTCTTGCCATCTCGAGTGCCTCATTCCTCGCTCCGACGATCCCATTATTGGAGCGGCTGATCAATCGAATCCGGTCGTCCTTCTTGGTGTACCGCTCGAGGATCGCCCGGGATCCATCGGTCGAGCCGTCATCGATGATGATGAATTCAAAATCGCCGAAGGTCTGGGCCAGGATCCTCTCGACGGCCTCGGCGACATAGCGCTCCGTATTGTATACGGGCATACACACCGAAACGGAAGGGCTGCTCATCGGCGTGGCTCCGGTGGGGAGAGACTGGTGAGTCAGGTTAGAGCCATTGGGCGGTGCTCACCCATAAGACTCGGCGACAGGAGGTCCTGGAGGGGCGCAGCGGGTCAGTAACCCCCCGGGTCTCGTGGATGACAGGATTCACCTCCTGCCCAGCTTCAGGACGATGCAGGCCAGGAGCCGCCAGCCGTCGGACCTCCAGGGGATCAGGCGGATGGCCTTCGCCGCATAGGCCTGCGCCATCTCACGGTCGCCGCGCATGTAGCCAGTCCACCCGAATCTCACCGCGTGCTCAAAGCGGGAAAGCCGGTTGGCCGGCCGCCAGGGCGGGCGCTCGATGTACCGGGGAGGGATCCCCCGCCGGGCACATGCCCGGTCTGAAGCCAGCTTTATCTGCTCGGCTTGTCGCAGGATGAAAGTCCCGCATATCGATGATGGATGCATCCGGTACTTGAGGACTGTTCGGGGCAAGTTGACCAGGCGACCAAATTCGCCCAGGCGGAGAAAGAGGTCCAGGTCTTCCACATATTTCATTTGGGGATCGTAACCACCAACGGCCATGACCGCCGCGCGCCGCATCATCACGGTCGGGTGGCTCAAATGACAACTCCCCGTGAGGGCCAGTTCCTGGATCACCTCATGGTCCATGACGTGGAATCCCTCGTAAAGGAAGCGCCCTGCCTCGTCAATGCACTGGACCTTGCTGCCCAAGCATACTACCTCGGGGTGCTCCCTGAGATAGGCCACCTGCACCTCGAACCGGTCGGACAGGGCCACGTCGTCAGCGTCCATCCGCGCGATGAACTCGCCACGGGCCAGCAACAGCCCCTCGTTCAGGGTCGGCACCAGTCCCCGATTCGGTCGGCTGACGAGGTGGATCCGCGGATCTTGTTCGGCATACCGCTTGAGGATCTTGGGCGTGCGGTCGGTCGAGCCGTCGTCGATGATCAGGAACTCGAAGTCGGTCTACGTCTGCGCCAGAATGCTCTCGACGGCCTCGGCCACGTAACGCTCCGCGTTGTAGACCGGCATTAGGACGGAAACGGCTGGTTCGCTCGGCATCGGCTCTGCTCCTTGATCAGGCGGACCTTTGCGAAGGTTCGCGTGAATCGATCAAAATGTTCGACAGCGTCCGCCCGGTGTTTCGTCGATCAACCGTTCGCGGCGGGAGGCCTCGCTGATCTACGCCCCGTGATGCCCGCCCGCCAGGCGTGCTCGGTCGCACCGAGCGACCACGCCATGGGTTCTTCGGCAGTCGGGCCCGCTCAGGATGTGGGGGCCGAGCGCCGGACTCGCCCCAGCAGATCCCGCAGGTAGAGCTTCAAAGCCCATTTCGCGTAGCCGCGGTATGCCGCGCCGAACCTCAGGGTCCGGTCGTATCGGCACGCTGCATTGATGCTGGCCATCCCTGCCCGGTAGTCACCGGCCGTCATTCGCTCGTAGGCTGTTGTGATCAATCCATCTCGTAGCCATCGGATTATTCCGCGGCCCGCCACTCGTCGCGCCGCCGGCGGGAGTCCGCTGTTTTTGATCAAGGCGATCGTCTTCTCCACGTCGGCATACGCTGTGCCCATCTTGAAAAGCTGCGCCGTCTCGCCCTTGTCATGGATCCGCCAGCAGGCCAGGACCGTCGGCTCGTACCAAACGGGATAGTGCCGGGCGATCCGTACCCACATCTCCCAGTCGAGGGCATAGATTAAGTCGGGAAGGAAGCCGCCCAGATGCTCGTAGACGTCGCGGCGGACGACAATCGAGGGACACTGCACCTGCCCGTTATCGACGATCCGCTCGAGCCAATCTTCGATCAGACCAGGAGACCGCCGCTCGAGACCTGAGATCGCCTGCCAATTACCGGCGGCGTCGATGAACGCATGCTGACAGAAGGCAGCACCAGGTCGTGGCTCTCCCTCGTCGGCCCGGCTCAGCCGCTCGTAGAAGCCGGGCTGCACCAGATCGTCTTGGTGCAGGATGTGCACCCAACGCCCCTGGCTCAGCGCAACGCATCGGTTCCAGTTCCCCGCCAGGCCCGCGTTCGCCTCGCCGCGATGGAATCGGACCCGATCCGACGCCAGACTCTGCACGATTTCCTCGGCGTGCCCGTTGGGCGAGCAGTCATCGACGATGACGATTTCCATGCGATCCGAGCCGGGATCTTGGTCGAGGACCGAGCGGAGCGTCTTCTCCAGCAGGTCCGTGGCGTTGTACGTCGGGATCATCACCGACCAGAACGGCCGCCCCTCGCCCTGCGGGACCGGGGCAATGCGTGGTGGCGTGGGCAAATTCACGGCGACACAACTCCTCGACGGCCGCTGGCGATCTCGCCCAGCGCCGCCCGCTTGATGGCCAGGTTGAGGGCCTGCTCGAACTGGTCGGTCTTGTCTTCCCAGTGATCGATCGCCTCCCGGATGCCGCCCTCCGCAATCCCGGGACGACCAAGATGGATTCGTGGAGCTCGCCGTCATTATACCGGCCGGCCACGTCATGCCATAGACTGGACCGGCCCGCTGATGAGCCCCGGCCCATAGGGGGCCACCCTCTGGAGATAACGCTCGATCATCGGGATCAGGTGCCTCGACTCTTGGGGGACCAGATCGCGCCACTGGGGCACCCGCGTTGACTTAGAAATAGTTCGTCTTCAAGAGTTCGGTCTTCACAAAGGGGAAGCCGAACGGAAGGGAAGACGGGACGTCACTGAATTGCGCCCAGCAAGGCCGTAGCCTCGGGGAGGAAAATGGGACATCGGAAGGGAACCTCGTCGCTCTGGCGTGTTCCCGGAACAGCGACGTAGCGTCCCGACCAGTTCTGCAGCTTCGACCAGGGAATCTACGGACACCTGACTCTGCGGAATCTGGCTGTCCTGGCCGAGGAGCGGCGCGATTCGAGTGAGACCTGGCGGCTGTGGAGGAAAGTCCTCGACGCCTGCCCAGGCGACGCCGAGGCCATGTCGCGCGGTGAATTATCGCGGTGAACCGAGGAGCTTCCCGCCAACCGCCGTCGACCCGATGCCCTCGTCGTCAGGTGGAAGGTCCCATGAGGTACCGCCAGTCCCGCTCCGAAAATGAACAACGACCGAGAACGCGGCTAGAATCGCAGAGAACGCATGACCACTATGACGACGCAAAACTCTGGAGCACGGTCAGTTGCGAGTGTGAAGATGGGTAGTCCTAGCCTCGTCTTCGGTCGTTGAAAATGAAACGACCCCGACCCAGAAGGGCTTGCCACGGCAACCTACGAAACTCCTGTCTGGCTGCCTATAATCATAATGCTCACATATTGAGCCATGATCCTGTCATCGTCGCGTACCAGGTTGCGCCGACCGTAGCGGTCGATGAGCGTCTGCTGTACCCTCCGGGGCTCACGCGTGGCGTATCCCTCCAGCAAAGCTCGGGTGCGGACGTTGGCTTGATGTTGACGGAAATAGTTCAAGGGTGTCGAGACAAACGCGATGTCCGACAACTGGAGGACATTGATGTACGACATCCAATCACCGGCCAGGCGCAGATCGGTAGGCGCCCCACCCACACGTTCGAGGATTTCACGTCTCCAGAGCACGGCACTCGCGTTGGGGATTGTGTTGAACCAGAACAAGTAGTTCTTGCACTCATCATGGCCCGCGTTGAGGTAGTCCTCGCGCCAGTGTAAACTGTGATTTACTTGTTGCAGCAGATCTGGACAGTTTCCCAACAGTTTACTGTCTTGGTCGACCATCCACGACCGACACACGGCGAGCCCAACGTTGGGGTGCCGATCCAGTCGATCGACGAGGGTCTCCAGCAGCGCGGGGTCCGCGTAATCGTCCGATTCGGCGAACCATATATATTCACCTTTCGCTTGGCTGAACCCCAGGTTCCACTGCTTGAAGGTATTGCCGTTGTTCTCTGCATTGAAAGCGGCCCTCACATTTTGATGCCTGGTGTATGACTCAATGACTTCGCGACTATTGTCCGTGGAAGCATCGTCAATGATGAGGAGTTCGAAGTCTTGAAACGTCTGGGCCAGGATGCTATCGATACGTTCCGGCAGGTACCTTGCGTGATTATAGTTCGGCGTCACGACCGTGACTCTAGGCATGTTACGGATCCTCGGTGGTGTCAAGTAGCGCGGGCAGAACCTCGTCGACGGAATTCAAGCACAGTTCCACGGGCAAGTGGCTGACCGGACCTATGTGTCGAAGAATGCGGCAATTCCGTGCGTCGGCATAAAGCCAAGTCTAGGGCGAGTATTAATCCCACGTCAAGTGACCCCCCAGTAGGATGACTCCAGGAGTCTTGACCGCATAAGCCAAGTGGGCCGGCCCGCTGTCGATGCCGATGAAGAGCACGACTATCCGCGACTTCCAGGCACCAGACGGTCGAGTTCGCGCAACGGGTCAATGCACTTGGCGGCCCAGCAGCTTCTTGATCGGGTTACGTATCGCCCTGTAGATCTGCAAGGGTAAGAGCTTCTGAATCTTGCTCAGTTCCGCCTCCTTGCAGAAAACCTCAACCTCGCGCCGGCGGAGATCCTGGTCTCGCTTCAGTTGCATGTCAAGGTGTATTGCCGTTCCGTCGAAAAGGCTCGGATTCAGGGGCGGCAAGTTTCCGTCAGAGGCGAGCGCCACAAGATAGGGAGCCTTTTCAATCCCGCGGATCTTGGAGATTTTGCCATAGTCGCCCTTGTACAAGTCAATGCCACAATCACATGCCTCCGGCTCAATGACCGATGCGTAGAGGACGCGCTGATGCATCACCCGAACATTGGGGAAATGGCGTTCCAGGAGATCGCGGAATTCTGCCTCGTAGAGCTCCTTCACATGAAACTCGTTCTTGTACGTCGGCTCCTCCGAGTAATAGCGTTTATCAGGCGTCGAGATGATGAGCAGTCCATCGGCCTGGAGGACGCGGCGCAGTTCCCTCATCATTTCGTCGTGCAAGTCGTGATGTTCGAGCGTCTCGAAGCTGACGGCCAGATCGATTTCATGATCTGCTACCGGGATGGCGTCGGCACGGCCCTGGAGGAATTTCAGGTTCGCCGCCTGATACTTCTTGCTCGCGTGCTCGACGGCCTCGCTTGAGATATCGACGCCATAGACCCTCAGCGCCCTTCTGGACAGAAGCGATGAACCGTATCCCTCTCCACTGGCGATGTCGAGGACGACCTTGCCGTCGCACAAGTCGATGGCAAGACCATAGCGATGGAGATGTTCCATCATGTTCTCGCTGGCGACCCCGGTGACCAGGCGCTCACCCGTGTAGGGCATCTCACTCGGTTGAGCCGGTATCGAGGGAGGGTCGTTGATCGTGCCGACGGACAGTTCTTGCATGGAATGACCACCAATCGAAAACTGTGTACATAGTCTCGCAGGCTCTGCGGCCCCTTCTAGCTCGAGCGACCTGCCTTGTGACCCGGTGTCCCCATGGCGAGATCCTCATCATCGATGAAGTACCCGGTAAGGGGGTCCGCTTGCAAGGGAGGGAGGTCGTCTTCGTTGACGAACTCGCCCGCCGAACGACACCTGCCAACACTCAGTTGCAGTCACGAATCAGGGAATTCCATTACCCATAGGTCAGTCGCTCTTCGAATTCCCACTTCCGGACACAAGAGTGCCTTGGTTGAACGCCTCCCATTCGGAGCGGACCATGACAGAGCCCAAGTCGGGGGAGAACGGGTGGGTCACGCCCAGGTAGTCGCTCAGCGCGATGGTCAAGGCGGCCACATTGGTGATGCGGTCGATGAATCGATCAAAGGAGTCGGTAAAAGAGATTTCCAGCATATACTTTCCTGGGACCAGGTTCGGGAGATCGAATCGGCCTACCAGCAGGCATTCACCTTCCAGGTATTCGACCGGGGCTCGGCTCAGATAGGTTGCCACGGCGAAGAGCCGCTCGCCTCGCCAGTTGTGCAGCGCGCAAGCGAAGCTGGGATTGATGATCCGACGGTTCAACTTGAGCGAGACCTTGAGTTGCACGGTTTCGCCGGGGGCGAACACCGCCGTCGGATTGTCTGCGGTGTCGCAAAGGGTGATCGACTGGAGCGCAGGTGCTAAGGAGGGATCGCGGTTCGGGTGGTTCCGGAGGTCCACGGTGCTTCCCGTCTTGGGTTCGGCCACGTAGCTCTTCATGACCTCGTCCGGCAGGCCGTCCATCACGACCTGTCCCTGGTGCAAAAGGATGGCACGTTCGCATAACTGTAAAATTGCATTCATATTGTGGCTGACGAAGAGAATCGTGCGGCCCGAATGACGAGCGACATCCTGCATCTTCCCGAGGCACTTTTGCTGAAACTGGGCGTCGCCGACGGCCAGCACCTCGTCGACGATCAGGATTTCGGGATCGAGATTCGCCGCGACGGCGAATGCCAGCCGCACGTACATGCCGCTGCTGTAGCGCTTGACTGGAGTATCGAGAAATTTCTCGACCCCCGCGAAATCGACGATCTCGTCGAACTTCTGTTTGATTTCCCTCCGCGTCATCCCGAGGATGCTGCCGTTGAGAAAGACGTTCTCGCGGCCGGTGAGCTCGGGATGGAAGCCGGTGCCGACTTCCAGCAAGCTGGAAACACGCCCATGGATGTCGATCTCGCCGGTCGTGGGCCAGGTGATCCGCGAGAGGATCTTCAGCAGCGTGCTCTTGCCGGCTCCGTTGCGGCCGATGATGCCGACCACCTCGCCCGATCGGATGTCAAAATCCATGTTCTTGATGGCCCAGAACATCTCATGATCCTGCCCACCATTACCAAGGGGGTGCCGGAACCGGTCGACGATCGCCTCCCTGAGATCCGTCGGGCGATTCATATTGTGGGCAATGACGTATGACTTGCTCAGCCCGCGAACCGAGACGGCAAGGTCCTTAGATGACATCGGCGAAGCTGCGCTCCTGTTGCTTGAAGACCATCATTCCCATCCAGAAAACCGCAAGTGCGACCACCAGAGAGTAGGCGAGCGCAGCCAGAGGGGGAGCACCCCGGCCGAAAAGCGACCACCGGAACGCCTCCAGCAGGCTCGTGAGCGGATTCAGCCGGAGAACCCAGAGAAACCTCGCACTGAGCTTGGTGTTCGTCATCGACCAGGCCACCGGGCTGATGAACAGGCCTAACTGGAGCAGCACTGGAATGACGTGCGCCACGTCGCGATAGCGCACCATCCACGAAGAGGTCATCAGTCCCAGACCGAGTGCCAGGACCACCAGGATCAGCAGCCAGACCGGCAAGAACACGATACCCCATCCTGGCCAGACCCGGTAGATTGCCATCATCACGAACATCAGGACCACCGAGAAGGACGAATCGACCAGGGCCGAGACCACGGCAGAGAGCGGCAGAATCAACCTGGGAAAGTAGATTTTCGAGAGCATCCCACCGTTGGCTACCAGTGATCCGCTCGCCCTGTTCAGCACGTTGGCGAACGTATTCCAGGCCGTGATCCCGGCGAACGCAAAGACCAGGTAGGGCTCTCCGTCGCTGGGCAAGCCGGCGATGACTCCGAAGACGAACGCAAAGATCAATGCCGCCATGAGCGGCTGGAGAACGACCCAGATCACGCCGAGGGCCGTCTGCTTGTAGCGGACCCGCAGATCGCGCTCGGCCAGGGTCCAGAGCAGGTCGCGGAATCGCAACAGTTCGGGGAGGTCGATGAGCGGACCCGGTTCGCTGGCACGGATCCGCACGTGCGGGAGTTCGCTTGCTGATGCAATGTCTAGCATAATGGCGGAGGTCGTATCAAGAGTGTAAGTTTGACTGGATCAGAACCCGGTTGGAGAGTCGAAACCGTCACGCCCTGGCTCGCTGGTTCAGGAGTTCGGCAACATCGGTGCGAGTGTCGACGTAAGGTCTACTTCTGGAGTGATTTAAGCTGGGGATGGCGAGACGTTTCGCGCCGAGCCACATGATCAATGGGAGTGATCTCTGGATATCGAAACTTCGCTCGAGCACGGTCGAAAATATCAATCCCGGTTCATGAATATACCGGAACGCCTTCGTCCTCGACAAGAGTGGTGTCAGGCTTCGAGCACATTGGCACCAGCCTGTTGACTCAGGTCAACTCCGGTCGCGACCAGTGGCACGTTCTGGCACCTATCGAGATTTCTGCCCAGGCTCTGACCTCAGCCCGCATAGTTCCGGGGACACCATACCTAACTCCGAAAAGTTAAGTATGGTGTCCTTGCGTCAGGTAAGCTTTGGAAAGGAGGAAGAGACTCGAACTCTGAAACCTTTCGTTGAAACCCTGCGGGTACGAATCCCGCCTGGCAAAGCTGGACCAGCAGCCAGAAG
>Ga0310039_10001798_pt1 | contig 14887 bp, 13 predicted proteins | sample Sb_taG_4_FD_200460 | JGI IMG/M metagenome (GOLD analysis project Ga0310039, IMG submission 200460) | Peat soil microbial communities from Weissenstadt, Germany - Sb_50d_6_BS metaG (v2) (version 2) | ecosystem: Environmental > Terrestrial > Soil > Wetlands > Peat | place: Germany: Weissenstadt...
GCAAAACTAGTGTCGCGATTGTGCGGCAAAACCGGTGTCGGAATTAACCGGCAAAACTCCTTGTCGACATTATGCGGCAAAACTGGATGTCGGGATTAGTCGGCAAAACCTTATGTCGGGTGACACCTGCAGCTCCCTCTCCAGAAACTGCTTCGCTGCCGCGGTCTTTGGCCTCGCCTCTCGCCACGCCTTGATGAGTTCGCAGTCCTCCTTGCTGATTTCCAGGGCCCCATCCTTTTGGATCCAAGTGTGAATTGTGCTCCCGAGCGCCCGGTGCTTTTTCCCCTCCCCCCCCTTCTTCTTGGATCGATATTTATAGAGCGTCTTTTGGCCGATGAGGTATGTGTCGAGCGCCTCTCGCTTGGTAATTCTGTCGGGGTGCCGAGCCTGTGCTCTGCCGCGCCGGCCTCGCTTCAGGTTCTTGATCTTGTCGGTGCGAAAGGGATGTACCTCTACGAAGCCGCCGCGCCGTGGCAGGAGGATCGTTTCCTTTTCCGGCTTCACCCCGGACCTCTGAATGGTGACAGGATCGATGTCGAACAGGACCTTCATTTCCCGGTAGGCTACGGTTGCCGGTTCGATCTCTCGCTTCAAGACCTTCTCGGCGCGCTTCAGAGCGGCATCCTCGGCCGCCTTCACCGTCCGGCAGTTCTTTGCCCGGAATTCCGTCTCCCATCCTCTGCGGCCATTTGCACGCGGCAGGAGTACGCGCTTAGTATCAATCGGCCGGTTGCCCAAGCATCGGTGCCTCTTGCCAGGCACCATTTTCCCCTTGTGCTTCCTTGGGCGCATCCTCCGCCGTTTGTCCAGCCCCCAGCCGGTTTCTTCCGCAAGCCGCGCGTCATTGAACCAAACGGGTTGTTTAGTTGACATGACCTATGCCTTCCTCGGCGCCTTGATGGAGAAAAGGGCAGGGGAGCCCGGCAAGGCATTTCCGGGGCACGGTTTCGAACCCGCCCCCCGCCCGTACGGACGATGTATGTTTAGGAGGCCACGTTGTCGAGGCCCTGGTCAAACCTCAAGGGCAGCTCCCAAACAACCAATTGCGAACGTAGTCACCGACTGCCTTCAGCCGATCGTCGCTGATTCGCTCCCGGTAAATGCTGGCCATGTCGTCGGCCGCATGCCCCATGATGTGGTCGATCGCCGGCTGATCACGCGTCGCGTCCGCCACGGTCCGGAACGTATGGCGCAGCACGTAGAAATTCCGTCCGCCATCGATGCCGAGCTTATCGAGCACCTTCCGCGTTTCCTTCGTGACCGGACTATCAGCAATGTCCTTGCCCCAACCGAGCCCCGGCTTCGTAATGAAGACCAGGTCGACGTCGGCCTGCTCTTTCGGCTCGGGCCGCCTGGCGAGCGCTTCCTCGATTGCTTGAACAGTCTCGGGCCACAGATGGAAACGCCGTTCCACTCCGGTCTTGGGTCTGGGATAGGTTGCCCACCCGGTTTTTAGATCGACTGTGGGCAGCGTGAGATTTGCGCAGTCGCTGTTCCCCAGACCCGCATTGATGCCCAGCAGGACCATTGCCCGCAGCGGAATGCCTGCCGCTTCGATGAGCTGACGGATTTCCGCCGCGGTAAACAGCATCGGCCCGCGCTTCGCTTTTGCCAGGCGCAGCGTCTTCTTGGACGGCCGCTTGAACCCGGAGCCAAAACGCATCGGCGTTGCCAACAGCGCGGCCTCGTAGCCGAACTTGAACACGCATCGAATGCACTGGATGACTTTGCCCAGTCGATGCACGCCCCACTTTTTGGCCATGCGCTTCCGCAAGAGGGCGAAGTCTTCGGGCGCAACGTCCTCCAACCGCCTGGACTTGCCCAGTGAGCGCACGATCTCATCACAGGCGCCCTTGTAGTCGGTCCAGGTCCGCGGCGATAGCTCGCCGCTTGCGACCAGGGCTTTCTTCTCGTTTAGGAACCGGTTGACAAGGACATGGACAGTCGCGGCGCCCGCCTCTTCGCGCGGTTTGCGGCCAGAGTGCAGCGCGTCCTTCTGTGCGAGGTACTTTTCGAGGGCGCCGTCGGGATCCGCCCATGGCCCGAAGTAGTGGGTCTTGCCGCGGATCTTCTTTGCCCAATACCCCTGCGCGTGCGGGAACAGCGGGAACTCAGGGTAGGGCTTGGCGGGTGTACTGGCGGATGTACCGGTCTTTGCTTTGATTCGAACCGGGCGGGCAGTAGAATTGTCCTTTGGCATGGCGACAGCTCCTGAACCAAGGTGTTGCCGTGTTTGGTCGGGGCGGTTACGACGCCTCGACCACCTTAATCTACGAGGTGTACTGGCAGGTGTAAACGAAAATCGAGGAGATTGGAAAAAAGACGTAAGACCTGAATTCAAAAAGCTTTGCCCCCGTAGCTCAATGGACAGAGCAACGGATTTCTAATCCGTCGGTTGCAGGTTCGAGTCCTGCCGGGGGTAGTTGACGTGAAGCACCATTGAAGTTCCTTGTGCCGCCCGGGCCGCAATGCCCGAACATTACTCCTTCTCAGCAAGGAGTTCGTCGATCCGCTGGCGCATGAGTCTCTCGCCCTTTGTCTTCTCCGAATCCAGTTCTCCCTCCCAGTGGTAGCGGATCTTGCCCGTCTTATCGATCAGGTAGATGCTGGGCCAGTATTGGTTGTTCCAGTTGTTCCAGTTCTGGCGGTCATTGTCCACTGCAATGGGGAACTTCAGGCCATTCTTCTTCGCCTTGGCAAGGACTTGGTCGACATCGGCTTCGCGCTCGAATTCTGGTGTATGGATGCCGATGATGGCCACGCCTTTGCCCGCATACTTTTCCTGCCAGGCTTTGTAAGCCGGGTAGTTGTGAATGCAGTTGATGCAACCAAAAGTCCAAAAGTGGACGACGACCACCTGGCCGCGGAGCGAGGCCAACGTCAGCGGTTTACTTTGCAGCCAGCGCGTGGTCTTGGCAAATTCGGGTGCGGCCATCGGCGCTTTGCCGGGCGGCTCGGATTCCGCCTGGGCAGGGGAGCGCCGGAACGGGACGAGTGCAGCTATTGTCAACGCGATCAGACTTATGGACAGCAGCGCTTTCCGCATGGTTCTTTCCTTGATAGGTATAGCGCGGGCCGTGGAAGGCTCACAAACCCGCGTACCAATCATACCCGCGATCGGCCCAGTAGTCGGGGGGACGTTCGTCCTGGAAGCGGATCAGGCCGATGCGCTTGAGACTCTTATAGCCATACTTCACCGTCAGGTAGAGCCGCAATGGTGCGCCGTGCAAACCAGTCAATGGCTGCCCGTTCATCGTGTCGCAGAGCATTGTCTGGGGATGCAAGGCGCTGGCCATGTCCAGGCCGACGTAGTAGCTTTCGTCCGGAGTCGCCAGGTAGACGTAGCGGTACAAGTCGTTCGGATCTCCCTGGGGGTCGGGGGGACGGCCGCTGCGGGTCGCCAGGCCCAACTGGGTGACAAAGTCCAAGAAGCGCGCGCCGCCGAAGTGCATCACCTCGCTCCAGCCCTCGACGCACTTTAGTTCTGTCACAAGGTCGGTGCGCGGCAACTGCTGAACGGTCAGCAAGCTGATCGCCTGCTCGGCTCCACGACCCGCGTGCTGGACGCGCAGTTGCCAGCCGGCGGCCCGGACCTCATCGGTCAACCCAACATCGCCGTTCGTTCGCGCAGGTCCCTGGGCAACTGCGCGGGGAAAAGTAGGCGCCAAGTGGCGGGGCGACGAATAACCTTCGGCCAGCCATTGATTGAAACGCAAAAGGCGGCGCAACGGCCAAGGGACACCGTCCTCAGGGGTAGCCGTCGTCAGCCAGGCCCATGTGCCAAGGCCCGCCGTGGCGGCAATCGCGCCCGTGGTAAAGCTGCGCCGCGTCAGCCGCTGCATATCTCGTTCGGCGGCGGCGCCGGTCAGCGAAGGCGGATTCTTCGGCTCAGGCATGGCTCTTTTCCTCCACTGCGACCAGCTCATAGCCGGTGACCATCGCACGGAAATTGTTCCACCCGGCCCGGATGACCTGGGCGATATGGATGACAAAGAAGAGCACATACGCGATCGTCAGCGCGAAGTGTTCGGCCCGCGCCCAGGCGTAGCCTCCCAATATGTCGGTCAGCCAAGCGAGTTGCGTGGGCTTGTAGATCGCTAGCCCTGTGAGCAGCGACCCTACCCCCATCAGGATCACTCCCGTGTAGGCCAGGCGCTGGGCGCCATTGAACTTGGCGGGGGGCAGCGGCGCCTTACGCAGCTTGAGGTCGTGGAGGACCACTTGCCAGGCGTCGCGAAGGGTGTGCCGATTGGGCAATAGGTGCCGCCACTCGCCGGAGAGGAACGTGTACAGGACGTAGCAGGCGCCGTTGACAGCGAAGATCCACATGAACGCGAAGTGGTATGCCATTCCCGTGGCTAGACCATGCTCAAGGTGAAGGACCCGATAGAACCAGTCGGGAAAGAAGTGGAAAAGGGTAACGCCGCCAAGGCCAATGGTGTAAACGTCGTTGGCCCAGTAAATCAGCAGGCCGCTGCCGATCATTACGGCTAGCACGGGGAAGTTGATCCAATGCATCCAGCGGACGGCCCTCGGGTGTTTTGGCTCCAGTCGATTCATGGTTTGTGTCCTCGCTGGTCCGGTGGCCTCGGGCAGCGGGGGTCCGGCTTGTTGCTGAGTTCCGCCATCTTGTCTGCGCCCATCATGTCCGTGTTCATCTTGGCCTCCCCGATCCCCAGCGGGCGGAGTGCGAGGCACGGCTGCCGGCCCACGTGCTGTGTGGAGCGGCCGAAGGTAGACGATATCACGTGGGAACACCAGGTCGAGGGTCCAGTCAAGAGCCACGCGCACCTTGCGCTCCAGGCCCGGTAGCTTGAACAAGTAGACCGTCCGCCAAAGCCACCAGGCAAAGAAACCGGAGAATTTGAGGCCCAGTACCTCCGCCACGGCCGACCGCCGGCCCAACCCGGCCAGCAACCCCAACGGTTTGTACTGGAATGGCTCAGGAGTTGTACCGCGCAAGACCGAAACTATGTTCCTGGCGACCCAGCGTCCCTGCCTCAAAGCGTGCTGTGCTGTCGGTGGACAGAGCCCTTCCTTGACCAGATCGGGGACTCCAGCGCAATCGCCGAGCGCCCACAGGCCGGGCCGCCCTTTCACCTGGAGTGTCGGCTCCACTTCAATTCTGCCGCCGGGGGTCTTCGGTAAGTCCAGTTTGTCAACGATGGCACAGGGAGCGATACCAGCCGTCCAGACTAGTGTCCGGCTAAAGATGTTTGCGCCGTTCGAGAGGCGAATCTGCGTCCCGTCATAAGCAGCGATCCTCGTCTGGAGGACCACTTCAACGCCTTGCCGCCGTAGTTTCCTCAAAGCGTAGTCCGAAAGGGATTCACTCACCTCGGGCAGGATTCGGCTGCCGGAATGGACTAACACCATGCGCACCAACTCCGAATGTACTCCGGGATAGTAGCGCTCCGCTTCGCGAACAAAATCGTTCAACTCTGCGGCAATCTCCACCCCTGCAAAGCCGCCGCCGGCGACAACAAAGGTCAGGAGTTCGCGCCGGACCGCTGCGTCCTCTTCCAACTCGGCGTGCTCCAGCTTGTCGATCACATGAGCGTGCAGCGCAGTGGCATCGGCTAGACTCTTCATGGTCAGCGCGTGCTCCTCCAGCCCCTCTATTCCGAAAAAATTCGAGACCGCCCCAAAAGCCAGGACCAGATGGTCGTACGGCAGAGGATAGATGCGGCACATCGGGCAGTGAGCGGCCAGAACCAGACGCTGCTCGAGATCCACGACATGGACCTCAGCTTGGCGTACCACCGTCCGGCGTAGCAAAGCACGGAGCGGAAAGACGATGTGCTTGGGCTGGATCGAACCTGAAGGGACTTCGGGAAGCAAGGGGGTGAAGAGCGAGAAGTTTTCGCCATCCACCAGCGTGATCTCGACTTCCTTGTCCCGGCGGAGCAGCCGTTCCAACCGCCACGCGGTGTTAACACCGCCGAAGCCCCCGCCCAAAATCACGATTCGCTTCCGTTCAGCCATCTTTCCGCTCCGCTCAAAGTCACACTTAGGTTCGCCGGGTGGGTTTCGAAGTCAGCGCCGGGCTGCCATCATGGGCCCACGAAAGTAAGGGGCCTTATCCTATATCAGCATGCTTGATTCGGCAGCGGCTTAGGACAGATTTCCAATCTGTCCGGTCAGGTTGGAAACCTGACCTACTGCCGGATCCCGCACGGTCATTTAGCTCGACAGCTCAGCGCTCGCAAGAGATACACTCTGACGGGAGAGCGCCGCTTGCCTCCGGCGAGGCAGCGGCGTGAACTCCCTCCAGGCGGACAGTCGGGGCCTATTTCATTTTGTCGTCCTTCATTTTGTCGTCCTTCATCTTGTCATCTTTCATTTTGTCCCCGCCCATTTTGTCGGCCCCCATCTTGTCGCCACCCATTTTGTCCTTGCTCGAGGACGGGGACGAACCACAGCCCACAGCAGCAAGCGTCAATCCGAGGCCCACTACTGCGATCGCCGCCACCTGCAGAAGCTTTTTCATGTCGAGGTTCCTCTGGTTTCAAAGGGATAACTTTTGGTTCTGGTCCTGGAGCACCGATGCCCAGGAATCACTTTTTTTCCATGTGCAATAATTCAGCGACAAAAGCGGAACACTGGGTGATGGTGATCCCCTGCCGGATCAACTCGCGCATCAATTTGGCCCCAGCCGTATCCATAAAAGTGACTGCGGCGAGATCGAGACGTATCTGCTCCGACCGGTCAGGCACTTGCATGCAGACATTCCGCAGTTCATCCAGCCAGGGAGCGAGCAGCTTACCCTCAAGCTTGAACGTTACGGCTGAATCCTTCCGGGACATCTCGGTAATCTTGAGCACGTCTCTCTCCTCGCATAACCGAGAGCCCTTCAAGCGATTGCTGTGCCTTTTGCCAAGAAAGGAGGACCGATGCGCGCAAAGGCGTTTTAAGTCAGGACTTGAGATTCGAGAGGGTAAATGAGGGAGTTGCGAGTCTGTTGGTCTTGAAAGAATCACGCTCACGACATTTCGTAGGAGTTACGACATTTCGTGGGAGCTACGAAGAGCCTTGAGCGTTGCGCGGGATGCCGAGTTTTTTCATCCGGCTTCGGAGGGTATTCGGGTGCAGATCGAGTAATTTGGCGGCACCGCGCGGGCCGTCGATGATCCCATTCGTTTGCTTGAGAACCTTCACGATGTGATCGCGTTCCACCCCTTGCATTGTGAATTCCGGGGATGCTACCGTGGTCGAGCAACTGAGAGAAAGAATGTCCGGGTCAATTTCCAGGATAGTGCCGTTCGCCAGGATCACGGCGCGTTCTATGATGTTCTCGAGCTCACGGACATTGCCAGGCCAGGCATAGGCGAGTAGGCGGCACATCGTCTCCTTGTCCACGCCATCGATCCGTTTCCCAATTCGCGAGGCGAACTTGTTGACCTGGAACAGAACCAGTGGTGGAATGTCATCCTTCCGGTCGCGGAGCGGAGGTAGCTGCAGCGGAAAAACGCTTAGGCGGTAGTACAGGTCCTCGCGAAAGGTCTTCTCGCGCACGGCCTTGAGCAGATCGCGATTGCTTGCCGCCAGGACCCGCACATCGGCCCGAATCGGAGCGCTGCCGCCGACGCGGTCGAATTCACGCTCTTGCAAGACGCGTAGCAGTTTCGCCTGGGCGTCCGCGGGCAGCTCGCCGATCTCGTCGAGGAAGATCGTGCCGCCCTGAGCCAATTCGAACCGGCCCACGCGCCGGGCGATGGCGCCGGTGAAGGCGCCCTTCTCGTGGCCGAACAGCTCGCTCTCCACGAGCCCGGCCGGAAGAGCGGCGCAGTTGATTTTGATGAGCGGCTTATCCTTGCGCCTGCTGTTGGAATGGATCGCCCGCGCAATGAGTTCCTTGCCGGTCCCCGTTTCGCCGGTGATGAGGACGGTAGAATCAGTCGCCGCGACCTTCCGGACATTTTCGAGCACGGCCGTCAGTGCAGGGCTCTGGCCGATGATCTCCTCGAAATTGTGGATGCCTTTGATCTCTTCCTGGAGATAGAGGTTTTGCTCCTGGAGCCGAGCCCTCTCCTGCTCAGCGAGAACGCGGTCAGTGATGTCGACGATCACGGTGCGCGTGTATTTCCCATTCGGTTCCGGCTTGGAATACCACTGCGCCCAGATCGGACGGCCGTCGTCTTTGCGGCGCAGTTCAATCACCATGCCGCCTGTGCCCATGCCTTGACCAATCGACGCGAAGGCATCGCGAGCACGTTGCTTGTTTTCGGGCACGTCCGCAACCAGTGACATCCCAACCGTGCCGACTACTTCATCGGGCTTGAGCCCCAGAATCCGAATCGCGGCCAGATTGGCGGTGATGAAGCGCGTTTCGAGATCTTCCTGAATGTAGCCGATCGGAGCTTCCTCAAAGAGATCTCGGTAGCGCTCTTCACTTTCGCGGAGTTGTTGTTCGTAGCGCAGCCGCTCCAATTCCGCCGCCGCCCGCGCAGCGAAGATGCGCATGGTGAAAAGTTTGCGCGGCTCCGCGGGCATCGGTTGTTCGTCGAATACCGCCAGGTGGCCCAGATGCTCTCCATTCGCGTGGCACAGCGGCACGCCCAGGTAACTCTCGATCCCCCAGTCCACGGAATGCTTGTCGTTAGGAAACTTGACTTTTACCCCGCAAGGGTGATGGCACAGGTTGCCCCGAACCACGTCTTCGCACGGGGTGCCGATCACGTCCCACTCGATATTGTCGGCAATCCTGTCCCGAAACCAAAACGCCAACGTGCGCACGCGCGTCTCGCCGGCGAACTCGGCGACGAAAGCGTACCGCGTTCCAAGCGCTATCGCCAGGTGGCTGACGAGGGACTGAAAGAACGCCTCCCCGGTGTTGTACGCCGTACCCTCGACGATCGCGCGCAAGGTGGCAACATCATCATTCGAGGGGGTATCGGTAATGGCCGGTGTGTCGTTCATCGGACTGCAAGGAAAGGTCGCCACCCTGGACCGCCAGCGACATTATAGCGAAGTGGAAAAACGCCGGGCCTTCAGCCAGGCCGGCTGTTACCCGAGAAAGCCGAACAAGTGCCATGTCCGCCTGTGGGCCGCAGACTATACGGCGCGCGGTCAATACTGATGCCAATAGGCCGTAGCCGCATTCGCCAGAATGCGGGGGGAACTGTGTGAGATAGCCCGCATTCTGGCGAATGCGGCTACGGGGCGATGTCTCATTTTTGACCGCGCTCAGTATAATGCTTTACCAGTCCCGTAGCCTGGGACTTACCCTGTTTTTGGTCAAGCACTTGCCGCACTTTTCGAACCAGCGAGAGTGGCGTGTAAGGCTTCTGCAGAAAAGCCACTTCTTCTTGAAGAATGCCGTGATGGACAACAGCGTCGTCCGTATACCCGCTCATGTACAACACTTTGATGTGTGGGTATCTTGGCTTGAGGCGCTCCACCAGGCCCCGCCCGTCCATATTGGGCATGACCACGTCCGTTGCTATCAAGTCGAGCTGGCCACGGTGATTGGCGAGTTTCCGTAGTGCTTCCGCGCCGTCTCTTGCCGCCAGAACTCTGAAGCCGTGGGTCTGCAAGGCAAGGAGCGCGAGCGTCCGCACCGTCTCTTCATCTTCGACAAGCAGCACCGCCTCCGTGCCACGCAAATCCCTGGCGTCATCGAGTTCCTCGGTGGCATCCGCACCGTCCTTTACCGCAGGAAGATAGATTCTAAACGTCGTGCCGCGGCCGGATTCGCTCTGCACTTCAATGTGCCCCCCGCTCTGCTTGACGATGCCATGGACGACTGCCAATCCCAGCCCGGTGCCTTTGCCGACGCCTTTTGTCGTGAAGAACGGTTCGAAGATTCGCGCCTTCACCTCAGGCGTCATCCCGTGGCCGGTGTCGCTCATCGCTATCAGGACATACTGGCCAGGCCGGGCTCCTGGGTGAACCTTGGCGTAGCCCTGATCTAGCTGAAGGCTTTCCGTTCGGATGGTCAATGTGCCGCCACCGGGCATGGCATCGCGGGCGTTGACTGCCAGGTTCATGAGCACTTGTCCAAATTGAGCGGGGTCAACCTTAACCCGGCTGGCCTTGGGATCGAGAATGATGGTCAGCAGGATATCTTCCCCGATAAGACGCCGCAGCATTTTCTCCGTATCTTTCACGGCAGCGTTCGGGTCAAGGACTTTCGGCTCTAACACAGTCTTGCGGCTGAATGCGAGCAGTTGCCTGGTGAGAGCGGCAGCCCGGTCCCCGGCATCCCTGATGGCCAGGACGGACTCTCTCTTGGGGTCGCCATCGCCCAGCATGGAGAGAAGGATTTCGCTGTAACCTGACACGATCGTCAGCAGGTTGTTGAAGTCGTGGGCCACGCCCCCCGCCAATTCTCCGATCGCCTCCATTTTTTGCGCTTGACGCAGTTGCTCTTCCAGCTTCTTCTGGTCCGATAAGTCACGCATGATCGTGGACCAGAAGCGCACCTCGCCATCGGCGTCTTTATGGGCCAAGATGACTTGGGAGACGGGGATTTCGCGCCCGTCTTTGGCGAGCAACCTGGTTTCGCCCGACCAAACGCCGGTGCTGACCACCGTGGGTATGACTTCATTCAGAATAATCTGTAGCACTCGCTCAGGATAGTAGTACTCGAAGCGTTCCTTGGTGATGTCTGCATTCTCACTCAGTCCGACCATTTTCCGACCGGCACGATTCAAGAAGAGAAGCGAATGATCGGCATTGGCGAGTCCCACTAGGTCCGGTGTCGCCTCCAAGACGGCAATAAGCCTGGATTGATGTGCCTCGAATTGCTTGCGTGGGCTAATGTCCCGAATGATCCCGACAAAATGGCGGTGCTGGCTCGCTTTTGTTTGGAATTCGGTGATTGCTATCTCGATGTGAATCTGTGTGCCGTCCTTGCGGCAAGCTACGACCTCCCGACCAATTCCGATGATTCTGGCTTCGCCAGTTCGTAAGTAGCTGGATATGTAGCCGTCGTGATTGCTCTTGTGAGGTTCGGGTATCAGGATGTTGACACTCCGGCCCATAACCTCGGCCTGGGAAAAGCCGAAGATCTTCTCGGCTGCTCGGTTAAAGGTCTCGATGAAACCATCTTCGTCAATGCAGATGATCCCGTCGAAGGCATGGTCCAGGACCGAACCGAGCAGAACTTCACCCCGGTTTTTCGGCGTCAATTCTTTGGTGATCGTGACGAACCCTTCGAGCGCTCCGTTTCCCTGGTAGAAGGCGTTCACCCTGCATTCTGCCCAGAAGCGGGAACCGTCCTTGCGACGCCGCCAGCCTTCCTTCTGAAACTTGCCGCTTAGCGCCGCCTCTTCCAACTCGCGTTGCGGCTTGTCGCTCGCCACGTCTTCGGCAGGAAAGAAACGGGAGTAGTCCTGGCCGAGAATCTCCTCGGTCTTGTACCCCAGGGTTTGTTTCGCCCCCTCGCTCCAGGTGGCGACGTGGCCCAACGCATCGAGCAGCACAACGGCATGATCTGTCAGCGATTCAACAAGAATGCGAAACTGGTCCGGGAGGTGAAGGGCTGGAGCGGACAATAACGGCGAAGTGTATTCCAACCCTTTTACCAGGGGATTGTCAGCAGCAGATTCCCGAGCGATCATGGGGCGACCTTCGGATTGAAGAGAGACATAATGCGTTCCAAGTCTATGCGTCCCGACAAGTATTGAACACTCCTGCCTGCCAGTCAAACTTCTTGTTAAGGCCATGGTCTCAATTGTGAGTGGAGAGTGTAACCGCCCCGCTGTGGAATCCGGGAGCTTGTCGGTCTTGGTCTGGTGGTTTTGGAGCGCGCCAGATAGAACGCTCAGGTTTCCGTTGGTACCGGCCTCAAGGAGCTGAAAGGAGTGCATTCCCGTTTCTGTTGGTACGTTTTTCGTTTAACCGCGAGCCAGCGGCGAGCGCGTGAACAGACAGGATCCGGCCCCCTTCTGTTGACGCGCTCCCCTTCGGGTCGCGGTTAAACGATTTTTCGGACACTGCAGCAACGGGAATGTACTCAGCTGAAGGCCTTATCTTGACAGCCGCTCTTCGACCAGCGACAACGATAATCATGCATCCCATTCGTCTCGGCACCTGTGGTTGGTCCTACCCCGACTGGTCTGGCGTGTTCTACCCCAAGGGTTTGCCCGCGGGCGAGTTCTTGTCCTGCTATGCCGAACGGTTTCCGGTCGTCGAAGTGGACGGCACGTTTTACCGTTCGCCAAGCCCCAAGATGGTCGAGGGCTGGCGCGACAAGACGCCGGCGGGATTCGGCTTCAGCTTGAAGGTTCCGCAGGTTATCACTCACGAAAAACTCTTGCTCGGCTGCGAGAAGGAAGTTGTTACGTTTTTGAGTGCGGCCCGGCTGCTCGAAGACAAGCTGCTCTGCTGCCTCTTGCAATTCAGCTACCTCAACAAGAAGGCGTTCGTGAATCTTGACGCCTTCCTTGCCCGGCTCGATCCATTCTTGGCCGCATGGCCTAAAGACGTGCCCCTGGCTGTTGAGGTGCGGAATAAGAACTGGATGACCGCCCAACTTGCCGGCTGCTTGCGGGAGCACAATGCCGCGTGGGCTCTGGCCGACCAGGCATGGATGCCGTCACCGCTCAGCCTGGCCCAGAACCTGGATGTCGTCACGGGCCCATTCGGCTACGTTCGTTTGCTCGGCGACCGCAAGGCTGTCGATGATCTGACCAAGACGCTGGACAAGGTGGTGATCGACCGCAGCGAGCAGATTAGAGCGGATGCGCAGTTTACCCGTTTGCTGAGTGAGCGAGCGCCGGTGTTGGCATTCATCAATAACCATTTCGCGGGATTCGCGCCGGAGACGCTGGAAGCCTTGCAGCGTGAGTTGGCTACTGTCTTTGGCCAAGACCGATGAACGCTGACGTTTCTTCCTACGCCCTCTCGAGGATTAGGCGATGCCCCTGATTGCCGTTACCCGCTTACGCATTCGCTCGATTCGCTTTTTGCTACCCTTCGCTTGGTACGCCTGGCGTTCCTCTCGGCAGGCCCAGCGTGCCTCTGGCAACCTCGGCGTGCAGGTGCGCAAAGCCGAAGGCTTGACGTTCTGGACGATGACCTCTTGGCGAGACGAGGAGGCCATGAAAGCCTACCGCAGCGCGCCTCCACATCAGCATGCGATGCCCAAGCTACTAGAGTGGTGTGACGAGGCCGCACTGGCCCATTGGAACCAGGACGGCGCGGAGTTGCCGGATTGGAAGATGGTGGAGCGGCGTCTGGTTGAGTCGGGTCGCCTCTCGAAAGTGACTCACCCGTCCGCCGATCAACGTGCCGGCCGTCTCGACTTCACGAACAACGGGAGAGATCCGTAGCAGGGGTAGGGGGCCCACGTAGCCTGCGGCTTCAGCCCCTGGAATTTCGGACTCGATTCTCCAGGGGGTCTGAACTTTTTTCAGCACGCTCTAACGGTTGGCGTCGATCCCGATGTTTCCGAAACGAAGCGCAGGCCTACAGGATTTGTTTCCGTTCCTTAACAAGGCGTCTCAGAGGAATTACAGGTTTGTTCAAATCATAAAGATTAGTTTCCGCAAAAGGCACCTGCTCAAGCATTTGCCACAATTCCGACAAAGGTCTTCCTTTAACGATTGCTAACGGTATAGCCCTTGCACCGAGAGCCCACTGACATGTGGCTAAAAGACAGCCTGAGCGGAGCGGGCTGGGAATCGAGTCCGGCTGCTGGCTGTCGTCTTCGAACCGGAGGTGTGGGCGATGCAACGGCGAGACCCGATGATTGCGGTGCTAGCGCTGGGCGCGTTGGCGCTGAGCCTGGGACAGGTCCAGGGAGGGACGATCAACATCACATTCGACCAGCCGCAACTCGTGAACAACGACCCAATTCTGCAATTCTACAATGAAGGCATGACGTACCGGGGAATTGGCCCTGGGCCCAGCCTGGGAGTCGTGTTTTCCTTGAATGCCCGGGTCTTTACGCAAACGAGTGGTCTGGCAGGGACGTTCACGACACCCGGGATCATGGAACTCTACAGCGACACGGCACGGGAGGGCGAACCGATCTCCGCCACGATGAACGTCCAGGGCGGATTCGGCGGGATCGTTACCTTCGATTACGCAGCCATCGACTCGGCCGGTACGCTTCAGGTCTTTAGTGGCGCCAATGGCACGGGGAGCCTCCTGGCCGATCATCCCTTGCCGATCACCTCGCCCCAGACGGGTCCCGGCATCTTTGTCGCCGACTCGGTCACGTTCTCCGGCATCGGTCATTCGATCGTATTTGACGGCGGCAACAAACAACTCGGCATTGATGACCTGGTATTGAGCGACGTCACTCCCGAACCCGCCAGCCTGACCCTTCTCGGCATCGGCGTACTCGGCGCCTCGGCCTACGCATGGCTTTTTCGTTTAACCGCGAGCCAGCGGCGAGCGCGTGAACAGACAGGATCCAGTCCCCTTCTGTTGACGCGCTCCCCTGCGGGTCGCGGTTAAACGATTTCGGACACTGCAGACACGGGGTTGAATCCTTGCCAGTTCAGCCCAGTTAGGTTTGTGTAGCGGTCCGGCCGGGGCTTCCGATTACCATTCGTCGGAGAGCGACAAATCATCTCTTTTCTCGCTTGAATACATAGATCACTTTGTTATTCCCCATGCCCATTCCCATTGGCTCAAAATGTGATTCAATTCCGGCGAGTTCCCAGCCCTCGTCGCCTAATACATTCCATCCATCTGCCACTTTCTTTTCATCGGTGCGCATGACCGTACTCTTCTTCAATCGCGCGAACTCCGACTTTTCGATTGATTTATATTCCCGGGTCTTCACCAGAATTCGTGGGTTCTTTCCAGGGGTGAAGCCCTGGGGGGCGGGAACCTGTCACCCGACATAAGGTTTTGCCGACTAATCCCGACATCCAGTTTTGCCGCATAATGTCGACAAGGAGTTTTGCCGGTTAATTCCGACACCGGTTTT
>Ga0310039_10001799_pt1 | contig 14881 bp, 16 predicted proteins | sample Sb_taG_4_FD_200460 | JGI IMG/M metagenome (GOLD analysis project Ga0310039, IMG submission 200460) | Peat soil microbial communities from Weissenstadt, Germany - Sb_50d_6_BS metaG (v2) (version 2) | ecosystem: Environmental > Terrestrial > Soil > Wetlands > Peat | place: Germany: Weissenstadt...
CGGTGCTACAGAGCAGCCGTCTGCTCAACGGTTAGAACCAGTCCATGATCTATTTCGTGAAATCGACAGTTTCGTGTACGCTGTGGGGCACTCCAAGGAAGGGGTGGGACGATGGCGACGCTATTCACGGTACACGATTGTGGTTGTGCGGGCTGTCTGGCCGGTGAGCATCCGGAGCGGGAAGATCATCGGCAACTCAATCTGTTGCTAAGTCGGTTGGACGAACAGCAGCGTCGCTGGGTCGCTGCGCGAGAGGCCATGCGTCTGGGACATGGTGGATTCCAACGGATCGCAGAGATCACCGGCCTGCATCCCGAGACCATCCGGCGCGGCCGCGACGAACTCGAAGACGAATTGCGAGATCGGCCGACCGATCATGTCCGCCTGCCCGGAGGCGGGCGTCCACGCGTCGAAAAAAAGATCCGACCCTGATCGCCGACCTGTTGCGGTGCGTCGATCCCGAAACGGCGGGCAATCCGTGTTCAGAAGAGAAGTGGGTGCGGTCGCGGCTGCGTGCGTTGTCGAAGAAACTGGATGGCCGTGCTTGTCCGACGACGATCGGCCGCTTGCTGCGTGAGCAAAAGTTCGGACAGCGCAGCCACCGCAAAGTGCTGCACACGGGAAAACCGCACGCCGAGCGCGATCGGCAGTTCCGGCACATTGAGGAGCAACGCCAGGGATTTCGCCGCAGCGGGGATCCGCGAATCAGCGTCGACACGAAGAAAAAGGAACTCATCGGCCAGTTCAAAAACCCGGGGCAAACGTGGCGTCGGGAAGCGGAGAAGGTCAACGACCACGACTTTCCCAGTGACGCGCAAGGTCGGGCGGCGCCCTATGGCGTCTACGATCCGGAACGCAACGAAGGGCACGTGTGCGTGACCACCTCCAGCGATACCCCCGACTTGGCTGTCGACGCCATCCACGACTGGTGGCGATTGAAGCAACCCCACTACTCGAAAGCGAAACGGCTGATGATCGAGGCCGACTCCGGTGGCAGCAACGGAGCGAGATCACGGCGTTACAAGAAGCGTCTGCAAGACTTCGCCGACGAGAGCGGGCTGGAGGTCACCGTCTGTCACTACCCGCCGGGAGCATCCAAATGGAATCCCATTGAACACCGACTTTTCAGCCAGATCACAACTACCTGGGCCGGCTATGTGCTGAGTACGCTACTCATTCTGATGGGCTTCATTCGCCGAACCACGACCACGACGGGCCTGAAAGTGACTGCGACCATATTCGATCGAACCTATCGAACGGGCTTGAAGGTCTCGACCGCTGAATTCAAGGCCATCCAACTGACCCGCCACGACGTCTGCCCGCAATGGAATTACACAATCCGCCCACGACCAAAAATCACGACGTAGTTTTTGAACGGGTTCTAAAGCCCCAAGTCTCGTCGCAGGACGTTCCACATCCTGCGCTGCTTCCGCCAGTCGAGGATGGTTGCCAACGGTTGAAGTTGGTGCAGGTGGATCGGATCACGGCCACGCGCCACAGGCGCCAGGAACAAGATCTGCTCCTGGATATCGGGCGCCAACTGCATCAGGTTCATGATCTGCGTAATTCGTCCCCGGCTAACCTGCCCAAGATTGGCCAAGGCGACGTAATCGGCGACCGTGCCCGCGCGGAGGAGCTGCTCGTAGCGCAGCGCTAGAGCCATGAGGCGCGCGACGCGCGGCACGCGGCCGGGCGATGGTATTGTCCGCTCGGCCGGGCTAGAAGGCGCTGGCGCCGCCGGGAATGATTCCTGAAGTGCCCGGCCGCGCTGGCGCAGCGGGAGGGTACACTCAATAGCATGTGACGTTGTCATAGGTTGGTCTCCTTGTGCGGGCCGCGGGCCTCGGCTGCCTGGGATGGGAGGCTTTCAGGACGGAAGGAGATCGTCACCTTGCCCTGCGCCCCGTCGTACTCGACGCGTTCAATGAGGAGCCGCACGAGCCGAAGCTGCTCTACTGACGTCGACGCTTGCGCCTCCGTGTACCCCCGATTGGGACAAGGACTGAGACTCTGGATCTGTTCCAACACCAGTCGTTCGATCGGCTCTGCGGGGATCGCCTTCGACGGACAGGTCTGGCGGCCGTGGCGATGGGCACGGCAGCAGAGGTAGTAACGGTAGCACTTCCTGCCGCGCATGGCGTGGGTTGGGGTCATGGCGCAGCCGCAAGGCGCGCAGCGCAGCAGCCCTTGCAGCAAGGCACCGAACTTGTTCGGTATCGATCCACCCCCCGACCGGCGCTTGTCCTTGAGTTGGTCCTGCACTTGCTGCCAGGTGTCAGCCGCGACGATAGCCGGCTGCTCGCCGTCGTAGAGTTCGTTCTTGTGGTGGACTTTGCCGATGTAGGCGACCCTGGTCAGCAGCCGATGCAGATTGGTTTTGGTGAATGGTCTGCCTCCGCGGACCTTCCCGTGGCGAGTCTGCCAGCGCTTGATCCGCCAGCGACGGCGCCTTAGCTCCTGAACCACCGGCAGCAACCCGCCCAACTGCAGGTACAAGGCGAAGATGGCCCGGACCCGGTCCGCCTCTTTCCGGTTGACAACGAGCCGCGTCTTGCGAGGGTCGAGGTCATAACCCAGCAACGGCACTCCGCCCGACCACTTCCCCTTGCGGCGCGTGGCGGCAATCTTGTCGCGCGTGCGCTCCGAGATAATCTCTCTTTCGAACTGGGCAAAGGAAAGCAGGACATTCAGGACCAAACGTCCCATCGAGGTGGCCGTATTGAACTGCTGGGTCACGGACACGAAGGCGACGCGCTGCAGGTCGAAGGTCTCCATCATCTTGGCGAAATCGAGCAGCGATCGGCTCAAGCGATCGACCTTGTAGACGACGACGCAGTCGATCTTGCCCGCTTGGATGTCGTCCAGCAGGCGCTTCAAGGCGGGCCGGTCCATGTTCGCCCCGGTAAAGCCGCCATCGTCGTAGCGCTGGGGCAAGCTGAGCCAGCCCTCGTGGCACTGGCTGGCGATATAGGCTGCGGCCGCTTCGCGCTGGGCATTGAGGGAGTTGAATTCCTGGTTGAGGTCTTCTTCGGTGGATTTGCGCGTATACACGGCACAGCGGACGGTCTTGCTGGCCGCACTGTTCGATGCTGTGTTCATGAGGCGACCTCCTTGCTGGGCAGGCGGAAGAAGAGGTAGCCGTTGCAGTGGGATCCGGTAACAGCCTTGGCGACGGCAGACAGGGTCGGATAGACCTGCCCGGCGCAGGCGAACCCGTGTTCCAGGACCTGGACTTGCAGGATCTTTCCTTTGTAGGAACGCGTCAGGATGGTGCCGGGCGGCGGGATACGCGTATCGGCGCGCAGCCGCAGGTTGGACGATTTCTGCTGGGCCAAAGCCGTGGCGTTCTTGGTCGGTCGAGGCGGCGTCAGGCGCAGATCGGCATCCCGGGCCAGTTCTTCGGCGCGCTGGCGTGTGCGCTCGGACAATTCGCCCTCTGCCCGGGCTTGCAGCCGCCAGGCAACCCGCTTGACCAGCCAGGCTTTGTTGCCGGATCGCGTCTCTTCGCCGCAGACATCGGCGAACTTGAGGCGGAGCTGGCCGACGGTCATGCGCGTCAGCGCTGCCAGTTCTTGGACCAGATTTGGGTGCATGTTGTGCTCCTCGCTGTGGAAGATTTGGGGAACCGTGAACACGACTGGACAGTGAGCACGCTTGCGGCGCCAAGCTCAAGGGAATAACGAGTCAAGGGCAGAAGATTTGGAGAGGATGGACGCTGCGGAAGGGGCGAAGGCCGCGTTCGCGAGGCGGCGACACCGGCCACCTCGGAACCAAGAGAGCTGGAGGGCAGGCGGTGGGTGTAGGAAGGCCGCCGAGTTGGCCCACGGTTCGGCGACGTTGGCGTCCGTGGCGTCGGGTTACGGGAAGTCGAGGGGGAAGGCCACTCAACGCCGAAAGGCCCCGCGTGGGGGCCTTGGGCGGCCGGAGTAGGCTCCACTTCGTAGGCTGGGCTACGCCAGGGCGAATTTCCCGCGCTCTGTCTTCTGGAAGCGTGAAGCTTCCTTCTTGGTTTGGATCTCGCGCGTTAGGGCTGCGTACAGCGTGGCCGCGGGTGTTTTGCCCGCAGGGCTGGTCCAGTACCCCTTGGCCGCCATGGCCGCGATGAGTTCCTGGCACGTCATCGCCTGACCGCTCTCGCTTAACACCCGCGCCGCCGCAGCTAACGCGCTGAGCTTTGTAGCACTGTTGGCGGCGCCAGCCGGCTGCCTCTTGAGGGCGGCCTTCCCGGACTTGGGGTTCTGCCCCGCCTTTGGGGCCGATGTCTGCCGATTCTTCTTCGTTGTTGCCATGATGCTTCTCCTTGAAAAAAGGTCGCGGAACCAGGCGTCGCGTCGGCGCGACGTCTCAACAGCGCAGCACCCTTACCTCGTGTGGCGGAGCCCGATCAAGCAGATTCCGAGCAAGTCGATCCAATTCCTTGCGCATGGGTACCCTTTGCTTCTGGGCTACTTCGAGCCTTCGAGCCAGCCGTCGAAAACGGCATGGCGCAGTCGGCCGTGGGACGTCCAGTCCTGGAAGCGCACGCGGCAATAGATCTCGGGCTCCACCCAGCAGGCCGGCTCGGGGCAGGACACCAGCGGCTTTGACCGGCGCCGTTGCGCCAGCCGCTCGGACAGCTCGGCCTGGGTCTCCGCGCTCAAACCCCGGCTTACCTGTCCCACGTACCTGAGGATCCCTGCACGCACCGTAGCCACCAGCAAGCTGCGTAGTCTTTCTCGCCCTGGCCGATAACCAACAATCACACAAGGCAATACTTGGGCAGGCTTGATCTTCTTCCAGACCAGCGAGCGTTTGCCCGGCTGGTAGCTGCTGGTGAGGCGCTTGGCCATCACCCCCTCATGTCCCTGGGCCACGACGCGTGCGAAGAAGTCGCGGCCCTGACCGACGATTCCGTCGGAGAAGGCCAGGAGCGGCTCCTGCATCTCGACCAACAGGTCGCGGAGCCGTGCCCGCCGGGCGTGCAGCGGCTCCTTCAGGAGGGAGCGCCCCTCGTGGCAGAGCAGATCGAAAACGAGATAGTGAATCGGCAGCCGTTGGCTGACGGCATCCAGGGGGCCGGCAACCTGGCGCTGATGCCTTTGCAACAAAGCCGGGAAGTCCGCCCGGCCTCCTTGGAGCACGACCAGCTCGCCATCGACCACCGTGCCGGCCGGCAAGCGCCGCAGCACGGCCAATTCTGGATAACGTCCGGTATAGTCGCTGCCGGTGCGGCCCCAGAGCCGCCAGTGGCCCTCGTCCAGCGACGCCAAGGCCCGCACGCCGTCCCACTTCACTTCGAACAGGTAGTCTTCGGCATCGAAGGGCGTCGCCGGGGTCGCCAGCATGGGGTAGAGGAAATGCTTCACGCGCTGGCCCTCCGCACGCGTGGCTTGCGGCTCTTGTTCGTCGCAGGCGTGCTCTTGTCTGTCGCTGCCACGCTTTGCTGCAAGGCCTCGAGAAGGTGCAAGATCGCCGCCGGCTCTTCCGCCGCAGCAGGCGGCGGCTGGTTGGCAACCTTGGCCTGCAGTAACGCGGCCAGTTCCTCGGTGCTCGTGTCCCGATAGCGCGCCCAGTCGGCTGGACCGCTCGACCGGGAAATCAACTGGGCAGCCAGGGCGCGCTCTTCCGGGGTGGCCGCGCTTGCTACCACGTCGGCTTCCCAGGATGCGGCGAGACGTACCTGAGCGGGATAGTGCAGAACGTCCAAGGCCAGAACCCTCCCGGAGGGACGCACCAGGACCAACTGCCGGCTGCCTGAGAACACAACCCGGCCCAGCGCCGCTTTGCCCGCTTGCCGGAGCGCATCGACGAGCACGCCGTAGGGATGCTGCGCAGCCGGTCCGTCGGGCAAGAGGTGCAGGCTGCGGCCGGCGTAGAAGGTGGCATCGACCTCCGCCTGGGCGACAAACTGCTCCAACACCAAGGCCTTGTCCCGCGCCGGCCGCAGCTTCTCCAACTCTTCCGGTTCGACCACGACATGCTGACCGCGGGAATACTCGTAGCCGCGGACGATGTCTGCCGACTCAACGGCACCGTGGCGCGGACAATGCTTCTGGTAGGCGATGCGCTGGCCGCAGCCGGCATGAAGCATATGACAGTGCGACGATGAGGAGCCGCTACTGACGGCGGCGTAGGCTTTGACCGGGACGGCAACGAGGCTGACGCGTAACAGTCCCGACCAGCTCGAGCGGCCGCGGCAGGCCGGGGCGAAGGCCGCGCTGCCGTTCGTCGGTGGGCTGCCATTCGTAGCGGGAGAGGCGGGCAAGGTGGCCGCTACGGTGATTGCGGCGCGGTGATTCTTGAGCGCAGGCATGGCTGTTGCTCCTTTTGCGGCAAAGACTTCGAGGCAAACACAACGGCTCAGTCCTTACCTCGCGTGGCAGAGCAAGTCGAGGCAATTGTCGGCAAATCTTCCAGCGCCGGAATGGCAAGCGCTTCCGGGACCCGCTTGGCCCGCAAGCTCTGCAAAGCCTGCCGCACATCGTGCTGCGTCACCACCAGCCGCCGTGCTGCCAGGCCCTGGGCGAGGCCGCGCCGGATGGCCTGTATGCCCGCTTCCCGGCATAGGGCCGCCAGCTCCGCACCCGAGAAGCCGTCTGTCCTTGCGATCACATCGTCGAGTTCGAAGGCGCGCCGCGTCTTGAGCTTGGCCAAATGGACGCGCAGGATGGCTGCGCGCCCTTTCCGGTCGGGACTCGCTACCTCGATGTGGTAGTCAAACCGCCCCGGGCGGCAGATTGCCGGATCGAGCGCCTCGAGGCGGTTGGTGGTGCCGATCACGACCACTCGGCCGCGGGCCTCCAGACCGTCGAGGAGCACCAGGAGCTGCGCCAAGATCTGGACATCATGGTGCTGGCTCAACAAGGCACGCCGGGGTGCCAGGCTGTCCAGTTCGTCGATGAGCACGATGCTGGGAGCCCAGCGCCGCGCCCGCGCGAAGACGCCTCGGAGGTTTTCTTCGCTCTGGCCGACCCACGGCGACAGCACCTCCGGGCCGCTGATGATTTCCAGGTGGGCATTGCTCTCGGTGGCCGCGGCCTTGGCCAGCAGTGTCTTGCCGTTGCCCGGAGGTCCGTAGAGAAGAACGCCGGTCTGGGGCGCTACGCGGAGCGCTTCGAAGTAGGCGGCATGCCGCAGCGGCAGTTCTACCACGCTCTTGAGCGCTTCCAGGGCAGCGTCCTGGCCGGCAACGTCGACGTAGCGCACGGCTGGCACGTTGCGCCTGTGCGGCGGCTCGTCCCGGCCCAGGCGGCCTGGCCCAAACTGCAGGAAAGCAGCGTCCTCTGCCGATTCCTTGAACTGGATGCCCAACGCCGTCTTGGGGTTGATGTGCGAATAGCGCACCTCAAACTTGCTGTCCTTGCCTAGTTCAATGACATTCGGCAGGTCGTTCACCTCGTCACGAACGCGCGGCCAGCGAAAAGCGGGACAAAAGAGGCATCCTTCCGCCCGAGTCTGGCGCTGCAAGGTCGCGAACATAGACTTCTTGTCCAGGCGGAAAGAGTCGTGCCCGGCGGCGAGCGTACCGAAGTGAATCCAGGAGTTGGCGCGATGGGTTTGGATGGCGACCTGCCGGGAGACGCCTTTTGCGAAACGGCAGCCGAAGTAGGTCGCTTCCTCGCTTGCCGCGCTCTTACCCGAACAGTAGCCGTCCCCGGCGCCGTGCTGGACCTTGCGAGCGTAACAGTCCTGGACCTGCGCCAGTTGGCCGGAGAGCCTCCAGTAGCGCACCGGGTGTCCAGCGACCTGGACCGCAGTTGCCCGCCAGCCAGATACCAAATGTAGAAGCTGGCGGAGCCTCTGCCAGAGCGCCTCGTCGGCAAGCGACAGCGTCAGCGCCAGGCGATGGACCACCTCCTTACCGGCACCGGTCTGTCGGTAGCCCGGGAGGCGCTGGGCCAGGCGAACAGCACGGGCGTAGAGCGCCGACGGGGATTTGCCAAAAGTGACTTTGGCAGGAAGAGGCCGAACGGCTGAAGGCCCTTGACGCGGAGACGCAAAAGCAGGTCATCGCCATCCACCGGGCCACAGCCGACGATCCCAGGGCGGGCCGGGTTGATCTGGTGCCGGATGGCTCGCTGGCGAACGGTTGGATGGTGATGGAGAAGCCGGGCAAGTCCGATCCCTGGAGCATGGTCAAGCCTGACCTGGAGCAACTCTGGGAAGAGTACGCGGCGACCAGGGTGCAGGGTTAAAGGTAATGGGATCATTCGTCTTCTCTCTGGGCCCCGGCAACGTCAGCTGGGTAGGATTGCTATAGGATTGCTAACAGAGAAAGGACACTAATGGACGGAAAGGAATGGCTTGCTGCCGGTCTTACAACAGTGATTGTTTTTAACGAAGTCGGCTGCTTCTTACGGCCGTCGGACTATCAAGCCGAGAATCCCGCAATCGTAAGAACCTTGGAGCTTGAACCCGCCGACGAACACCATGCGCCAGACAAAGAGGTACGGCGGGGCACCGACGAAAGTATCAGGGTCACTGCGGCCTTCGTTTCCGGGGTTGCTTTAGAGGACCCGTATTACATACCGCCTCAACCCGCTTGGCCTTGGCAGAATACTTCCCAAACCTTCCAAGACTGCGAAGAATTGCCGGGCTCGCGGCTACCCCCTGGCCTCCAAGGTAACGAGTAGGCTTTCTCCTTCCGTTCCCTTCTCCTCTTCCGTCACGAAAGGGTAAAACAGTGAACATGTCTTGGATATCTCACGGTCCCGCTGTGCCGCTGATGCTCGTTGGTGCAATTCTGCTTGGTGAGCACGAACATGCTGAGGAAGGACCCCGGACGCAACCGTCTCGGATGATGGGGCTGCAAATGATTCAAGCCGAATCAACCAGGTCAGCGGACACGCATTCGGACGGGAAGTGGCGTATTATCACCTAAACGGTAGATACAAATACGCCTCTTGCATGGCCGTCCTACACTACGGCCAGCTTATGGGGTTAAATCGGCTATAACGTTAGGACATTATGGCCTCCCGCCGCGGCTATCAGCATGGCCCTTTTGGCTTGCGTTTGGCCCTTTACGCCCGCGAAATCAGGTGCGGGATCAATGAGGCCCTGGTAGTTTGGCGAATGTGCCATCGCATTGTGCAGTTTGCCTTTGCCCTGCATGAATCGCAGAACTTGCTCCAGATTTTCCGCGATCGAAACGCGCGTCAAGCTGTGGCCCGTCATTCCACGAACGAGCCGGCATTCTTGCTCGTTGCCTGCTGGCACGACGAGCGTAGAACCAGGCTCGGCGCATAATGCGATAGGGAGTGCCCCCGTGCAGCGCCGAATGTCGCCATGCAAACTAAGCTCGCCAAGAAAGAAATAGGATGTTTTGACGTCAACAGGAAGATCGACGATGTATCCGGCGGCCTGCAAACAAATGAGTGCAATCGGCAGATCAAGGCTTGTGCCGAACTTTGGAAGACCAGCCGGCGCGAGATTAATGAGAATATGTCCATTCGGAGGCAGAAGCCCGTACTTCGCAAACGCCCCTATGACCCTCCCTTGCACTTCCTTGATGGCCCCCGCGCCATGCCAGTTATGCCTATTTCCCAGGACGAAGAAGTTCCGGGTTCAGGAAAGAAACGAGCCTGTAACTCGATTTGGCGCCCTTCGACGCCGAAGAGAATTCCTCCATAGAGCGTATGCTCTCCCCTCGCGAGTTTGGCTTCATTGCGACTCGTCATGCCAGATTCCGGTATCTAGATTGCCCGGACCGGGGGCCGGTGAACTAACGGCTCTCTTGGGCGGTTTGCGAGCAGGAAGACAACTGTACTTCAGCCATGGAAGATACGCCACGAAAAAGCAGCCAGTACCACAATGCATGTCACCCGCACGTGGAAATGATCCGAGTGCGTTGGAGCCGCGTCCCGTCGCCCCTAGAGGTTTGGGGCTATCCGATGCCTGGCGCAGATCCTGGTCGACGGCTTTCACGTCGATGCCGAAGTTTGCACGCTCCAACAAGGGACACAGTTGCATCCAAGTGGAGCCATTCTGGGTTGCGTATATCGCTTGGAAGCCCGCTCCAGATTGATGATGAGCAACGTAATGCGGATGGCTATCGAAGACTGCGCTCGCTTGCCCCTCATGCCTCAACTCTTCGTAGGCTGCATAAGTGAATGTGCGAGCGGGTTCAATCCATCTGGCATTCCCCACCCGCAGTTGGTACTTGGCGGTGTCGTCGACCGGGCACAATGCATGCCTTGCCATGCAACTTGCATGGCACGCGCCGCGAATTCGAACCATTCAGGAACGAGCACCTGTCGTGAAACTTCGCAGGACACCGGTGCTTCCTCCGGACTTCATCATCGGCACGTGGATTGCTCCCCGTAGAAAGTCACCGACGCGCAAGCGAAAATTCAAAGGGCAAAGTCCCGCCCGAGGCGGAGTCGTGGCGGTTGGGCGATCACTGCGACAAAGCTAAGGGTGGGACCTTTCGCAGGATTCTGAGAAGCGCTCTCTACTCAGCGATGATGAGGCTTCTCAGAAGTTTTTCCTAAGTCAGCTAGTTGCGGCACGGCGTTGGCATGAACGCAATGCAGTTCGAGCGCAGGCTCGATGCTAGGATACCTCCAGATGAAGCCAACGAGTTCATCCCGCTGTCCACCGACCGACCCATTTGGAACCGCTTTTACGGCGCGCTCCCCCTGGTCACAGTAGTCAGCAAGGAGGAGGCGTAGAGGGGTGGCAGCCCCTGCGAGTTGCGAAGTCTGCCTAGTTAGTGTCCCAGCCATATCGAATGGGCACGGAACCTCTGGCACATGCTGCCGCAGGCACGACGAGAAGGAGAACGTGATGATCTGGAAGAACTGGAAGGCGAGCACGCTGGCAGCTCTGTTCACGCTCGCGGCGTTATGCGGCGCGCGGGCAGATGATGTCAAACCGAGCGACGAGGGCAAAGCGGCAGAGTTCAAGGGCAAGGCGTTCGATCTGAAGGCCCAGGGTGAAGCCGCCATCCTCCTGACCTGCACGGCCGGGAAAGAGGTCACCGCCACGACGAAGGGCGAGAAGGAGACGGACGTGCACCTGTTCATCTACGCCCAGAACAAGAAGGAAGTGGGCAAGGACACGAGTCCCGGCCCAAAATGCGAGGTGAAGTTTACCCCGGCCAAGGGTGGGAAGTTCAAGTTGCTCGTCCGCAACCTTGGCCCTGGATCCAACAAGGTGACTTTGGAAGTAAAGGTGGCCGAGTGACCGCCGAGCATCGCTCGTGCGGCTCGCACCGGCCGCTTGGCTGGGACGTAGCCAACGAGCCTTGACCAGGCTTCCACCTGACCGGGGCCGTTCTTCTGGTTCCGCGCGATGTGAAGTCGTTGCAGGCGGCCCCGGCAGGTGAGTTGGCTTGGCGACGGCACCAAGGATACCCCCTTCGACTAGGCAGACGTCGACGTCACCATGAATTCCGGCAAGCAGCGGTATAATGCCTCTGAGGGCAAGCAGCCGGATCCCTGGGTCATGGGCCACTGAAACCAAACGGGATCCACTCCAGGTAAGGAAGGAGATTTAACACCTTCTGCATAATGAGACTGAAGCTCCTTTTGGCGGGCTGGTGGGACCGGAGGCGAAATGCTACGTAACATCTTGATCTGCATCTCAGCGCGCCGAAGAACTGGCCGAGATCACAGAATCATGCCAAATGCAGCCGCTCATTCGGGCAGCAATCAGGACAGCGAGACTTCACAAGCGATTAAGCGGACATGCGGCCAATCGTTCATCGGACGCAGGGGAAACAAGCCACCTCGCCCCGGTGGTGCTCGCACACTGAGCGAACGGCCTGATGGTCGGGATTTCTGCCAACGTCCACGGTTATCATGGTTTTCCAGTCCATTGGCTACAGTTAGGCTACACCGGGGAGATAAGGGCGCCGAAAAAAATCCTCGGGAAGGGCGTGCCGTCCTTCCATTCCTTGCCGTCGCTGACCTTCTTGAAAGCATTCGCCATGCTCTTGTTCGCGCCATGCTCATCAGGCTCGTCAAGCGTCCTGGCTGCATCGCAGGCGCAGAGGATGCTGGTGTAGGCTACGCCTGGCAGTGCGCCATCCCAGGCGCTGCCAAAGGCGCTTTCGGCGCAGTTTCTTACCAGGTGAGCTGGAGGCCAAAGTTCTTTCGGGAATTCGTCCACCGAGAAGGATCGTCCCCCCCTTGGCCCCGTCTGACGTAAGTGAACGAGCGCCTCACTTAACCTCCCGAGGACGTACGCGCAGCTTTGCCTGTATACCGTTGGCAGCTGGCCGGCTGGGCAGTATCGCGCGAGCAGATCGATTGCCTGTTTCGCGCACCATGCCGTCAGAGCTATGCGCCTCCACCGGTACAAACTTGCAATTTCGTTCTCGCTGGGTGACCAAGACATGGGCATGTCCTTTCTGGTAGAACCGCAAGCCAGCGCCAACTACCAGACCAGAAGCCAGGCCCACGGTCAAAAGGGTTAGGGCGTCCCTGTTTATCGGCGATAGCGCATCGTGAAACAAGGTCGAAATGCGATGGAATTGGCGGGCTGGCAGCAAGGTGTTGTTTGGTCGGGCTACCAGAGGAAATCTGAACTGCCAGCGGGAACCGCCACATTTTCTAAGCTGCTCGACACGAGACGGCCGATATTCCCGAATAGCTCCAGGTCTCAGGCCCGCGGCTGGTGTTGAGGCGCGCTTTCCTGCTGCATGATACGCTGACAACCGGCCGCGGGTTTTTCACTTTTTCTCAGATGCTCGTCATCAGCTGGCCGATATTCCCGAATAGCCTCCATACCTTGGGAAGGCGCCCAGGTTGGTTTGGGCTAACCTGGGCGCTCGCTTCGTAAGCCCCTATGCATACCGACAGAGTTTTGGTTCGGTCCCAAGGGCGACCCAAACCGACGCGCGTTGTTCGCTGAATGCCAAAACTTTCTGGCTGGGGCACGACAGCGGCTTCTGGCCTTGCTGAAGGCCCATGAGGATTCCGGCAACTTGCCGCCGGCAGACGACCTGACTGGGGCGTTCAAGCCTGCGGCAGCGATTCTGAAGGGGGCACTGTCGGCCGGCCAGGTCTTCGCTGGGCGCTACAAGCTTCGCGAGAAGCTCGGCGAAGGCGGCATGGGCGAAGTCTGGGTCGCGGATCAGTCCGAACCAGTCCAGCGGCGGATTGCCCTGAAGGTTATAAAGACCGGGCTTGATTCCGCGCGTTTGTTGGCCCGCTTCGAGCAGGAACGCCAGGCGCTCGCCTTGATGGACCATCCCATTAGTGCGAATTGGGTCCATTTCCACACTAGGCGAGCCCGGTCCGGTCGAACGTCGGGGCTTCAGCGGCAGCAGGATCGATAGGCGACTTAACGCCGCGGCACGGCGCCCCCGTTCCAAAGCTCGGTAGTGTCCTAGCATTGCGTTGCAACCCGCAGTAGCCGGCTTTGCCCAAGAACCCCCAGTTTCTGGGCAGCTAAAAGGCAAAAGCCGCTTCTGTCCAGAAACTGGCTAGCCTCGTCAGCGTTCAAATAATGCTATCTATCAACGGAGTAATTACCTCGTCGGAGAAGCCCACGGCGAACGTGCAATTGTTGGTGTCCGCGTCCGTGTACGAGAACGCGCATTCAAAGTACATGGGCGCGACTCGACGTCGCTGTCTTCGAGACGGCTGATGATGGCAGTTGCAACTTCGAGGTCGCTGCGACTGCCCGCGACGATGACGCTGTTGGTGCGCGGGTCCGTGGTGATGCGCAGTTCAATGAGGGGCGCCCCCTCGGGCGGCGTACCCCCGAGCGAAAGTTGTACCGGCCGGGGCGCGCCTCGCGCTGCCGCGGACGGGATATTCGCCCCCAGGGCGCCCACCACGCTGGCCGTGCCAGGTTGTCCAGCGGTGCCGCCGGTGCCGAACATAAGCTGTTGCAGCAGACCGGCCATGGCCCCCGCGTCGGCCTTCTTGAGCGGGAAAATGTTGATCGCCATTGCGGTGGAAGGCACCGCATCCATTTCGTGAACGACCGCGAGGAGCAGCTCCATGCTGCGGGGCGGAGCCGAAATGATCAGGCTGTTCGTGCGCAGGTCCGGGAGGATGTGGACGTCTTCGAGCAGGCCGGATTCCACCGCCGTTCCAGGCTTCCCCGGTGCCGAGCTGATGAAGCGCAATGATGTGGTCTTGGTCGTGGCGGTTCTTCCCGGCGCGGTGGCCGGCGCTGGGGGGGCGGCTCCTCCCGCAGCCCCTAAAGGCCCGGGGACGACCACTCCTTCCGAAACGGCCCGGTTCAGGAGCGTAGCCAGCTCGTCGGCAAGGGCATTCCGCAAGTAAACAACGCGCAGATCATTGACGGCATTGGACACGGCATTGTCGACGCGCCAAATGAGGTCGCGAATCTCGGCCAGGTCGGTAGGTGCAGCCTGAACAAAGACCGTGTTGCTGCTTTCGTCCAGGGTGACGCGCACCTGGTCCAGAGCGGAAGTCTCGTTAGGATAGCGCTGGGCATAGAAATTCCTAAGCATCGCGGCCACGCGGGCGGCCGAGGCGTTCTTGAGGGGAAACGGCGTTGGCCGACTTTGCGTGGACGAGGGACGGTCCAGGCCTTTGATTTCCTTGACAATGTCCTGCATGCGCGACTGGGGTGCGGCGACGAGGATGGCATTGAGCCGCGGCACCGCCAGCAACGTCACCGAGGCAAAGCGCTGCGTGGCCGGTCCTTGTTGACCGGTGAGTGGCAAAGGAGGAGTCATCGGCAAAGTCAAGGGACCGCGCTGGTTTCCATAAGGATCGACGACGACGACGCGCTGGTAGAGTTGCGTCAAGATAGCGCTCACACTGCTGGCATCGCCAAACTCGAGAGGCACCAGCCGGATGCCGACGTCGGCGCCGCTGCCCAATTCCTGAAGACGTTCGATCAGCTTGATCACTTCCTCAACGTCGGCTGGGTTATTGCCGCTCACGACGATGATGCCGAGTCGTTCGAGTGTCTCCAC
>Ga0310039_10001801_pt1 | contig 14879 bp, 14 predicted proteins | sample Sb_taG_4_FD_200460 | JGI IMG/M metagenome (GOLD analysis project Ga0310039, IMG submission 200460) | Peat soil microbial communities from Weissenstadt, Germany - Sb_50d_6_BS metaG (v2) (version 2) | ecosystem: Environmental > Terrestrial > Soil > Wetlands > Peat | place: Germany: Weissenstadt...
GCCGCCTGACTTCTTGCGGCCGTGGGATGTCTAGCTGATGGCCATGCCGACCACGGGCTGGTTCAGAGGGGTCCCCCCCGTGGAGCCCAGGAACGGGGCCCCGAAGGAGAACAGACCACCGTCGGATGCCACCTCCCAGTACCCGGAGCCGTCCGGTTGGCTGGCCATGCCCACCACGGGCTTGTTCAGCAGCTTGCCACCCATGGAGCCCAGGAACGGGGCACCGAAGGAGAACAGCCCACCGTCGGATGCCACCTCCCAGTAGCCGCCCGTCGCCGGGTCGACCGCCATCCCCACGATTGGTTTGTTGAGTGGCTTCCCACCCATGGAGCCGAGGAACGGCGCGTTGAACGCGAAGAGTCCGCCATCCGCCGCAATCTCGTAGTACCCGCTGCCGTCAGGGAGCGCCGCGATGCCGACGATCGGTGCGTTGAGCGTCTTGCCTCCCGTCGACCCGAAGAACGGCGCGTTGAAGGAGAAGATGCCCCCGTCGGATGCCACCTCCCAGTACCCGCCCGTGGCGGGGTCGTACGCCATCCCCACGATTGGTTTGTTGAGCGACTTGCCTCCCATTGATCCGTAGAACGGGGCATTGAAAGAGAACATCCCGCCGTCGGACGCGACTTCCCAGTAGCCGCCCGTCGCCGCATCGGCGGCCATGCCGACGATCGGCTTGTTGAGCGGCTTGCCGCCCATGGAGCCGTAGAAGGGAGCGTGGAAGGAGAACATACCCCCGTCCGAGGCCACCTCCCAGTAGCCCGACGCCACGATCGGCGCGCTCAGAATGAGGTTCTCGAACGGCCCGGCGGTGTCCTGACCCCCGACGGCGATGCAGTGCGAGACGGCGGTGCACGTCACCCCGCTCAGGTCGTTCCCCAGGCTCGGCGACGAGTTGGGGCTCGACACCAGCGACCACGCCGTCCCGTTCCAGTTCAGGATCTGCGTCTGGTCCGTCGTGTCGTTAGGGTCGGACCAGTGCCCGGCTGCGACGCAGTTGGCGGGACCGGTACAGGACACGCCGTAGAGATCGTTCTCGTCGCTCGGGACGACGCTCGGGCTGGGAGAGATGGCCCACGAGGTGCCGTTCCACATCTCAATCAGGTTCGGGTTGTCCTTCACGCCGCGCTGGTAGTCCCCGACGGCCATGCAGAACGACGGGTTGGTGCACGACACGTTGTTCAACGTGTTGTTCTGGGTCGACGCCGAATTGGGGCTCGTGACGATCGTCCACGTGCTGCCGTCCCACTGTTCGGCCAGCGTCTGCGTGTTCGTTGCCCCCTGGAACTGGCCGACTGCGAAGCAGCTGGCCGGCATGGAGCAGGAGACGGCTTGGAGGTAATTGTCGGCGGTGGTTGACGTGTTGGGACTGGGGACCACCGTCCACGCGCTCCCGTTCCACTGCTCCACCAGGGTCTGCGCGGTCGACCCGGCGCGGTAGTCCCCGACGGCTACGCAGTTGGTCGTCGACGTGCAGCTCACATGGCCGAGCGAATTGTCCGTCGCCGAGGGGCTCGGGCTCGGCGTGACCGTCCACGTGCTTCCGTTCCACACTTCGGCGAGCGTGAACTGGTTGGTGCCGTCGGAGTAGACGCCGACCGCCACGCACGTCGTCGCACTAGCGCAGGCAACCCCGTTGAGCTGGTTGTACGAGGTCGCCGACCCGTTCGGGCTGGGGACGATGGTCCACGCACTGCCGTTCCAGTGTTCGGTCAGGGTGGCCTGGTTGGCCGCGGTGAAGCTCCCGACCGCCATGCAGTTCATCGGGCCGCTGCAGGCCACATCCGCCAGGCTGTTGCTCTGCGTGGGAGACGTGTTCGGGCTGGGCACGATCGTCCACGTGGAGACCGATGCCGCGGGCGATGACGCCGAGAGCGTCAGGATGCCCGCTGCCGCCAGGACCATGCCGACCCCGAGGCGCGTGATCCCGCCCGGGTGCGGCAACCTCGGCAGATGGCGAGTGCGACGTGACACGTGTACCCCTTTGGTCCCCGATGAGCCGTGCGCTCATCGATTCCCCCCGGGGAGTGCCTAGTTCAGCGGATACGCGGGGTCAAGCATCGACGTGCACTCGGACCGCGGTCTTTGCCCGCGTCCGGTGTCACGCCGTCGGGTTGGGCGTGGGGAGCGCTGGCATCTTTAACGCCGCATCCAACTCCGAGAGACCCGACGGATCGGGCGTCAGCGGACCGCCCGGGACCGGTGTCATCCAGACGTGCATCATCGGTTGGGTCACCTGGTTGACGCTGCCGGCTGGGCACGCCGCGGTCGCGTCGTTCCCGACGACTTGGCCCGCGCTCAGGCTCACCAGGGGAACCGAGTAGCCCGTGGCGGGGCTTCCTTCGAGGTCCGAGGGCTCCAGCTCCTCGAGCTGTCCCCCGAGAGCGAGGGCCGGGTGGTCGCTCTCTTGGCCGACCTCTTTGAGGCCGCCCTGCGGAGCCGCTCCGGCGGCTTGACTGGGCCGCCCTCGTCGAGGTCACCTCTGTCCACGACCGAGAAGGATCCATGAGAATCGCCACCTACACCCGGATATATCGACTGACGAAGAGCACCAGCCCTTCTCGCTCGGGGCCCAGGCCGATCGGCTCAAGAAGTACGTCGATTCCCAGGACGGTTGGGAACTGGTCCGAGAGTTCACCGACCAGATGAGTGGGGCCAAGCTTGAGCGCCCGAGCCTCCAGCGAGCACTGCTTGAGGCCAAGGCCAAGCGTTTCGATCTGCTCTTGGTCTACCGGGTCGACCGCCTGGCCCGCTCTGCGCGAGGTCTGGCCCAGATCCTCGAGGAGCTCGATGCGGCGGGCGTGGCCTTTCGCTCGGCCACCGAGCCCTTCGACACCTCGTCGCCGGCGGGGCGAATGAATGTCCAGATGCTCGGAGTCTTCGCCGAGTTCGAGCGGGCCACCATCATCGACCGCGTCATCGCCGGCATGGAGCGCAAGGCGGCCCGAGGTGAGTGGTGCGGCGGCCAACGGCCCTTCGGCTACCTGATCGACTCATCGACGAGCACCTTGGCCGCCAAAGACGACGAGGCCCCACTCGTGCCCTACATCTTCACCTTGTACGTGAAGAAGCGCCTGGGGGCCAACGCCATCGCCCGGCGCCTCAACGAGGAGGGCTATCGGACCCGCAACAGTCGGCCCTAGAGCCACATGTCGGACCTCACTGTGCTGCGCAATAGGGCCTATCTGGGCGAGGTCTATTTCCGAGGCTCCTACCATGCCGCCTCCCACACCCCTCTCATCGACCTCGAGACCTTCGAGATGGCCCACGAGCTCTTGGCCGAACGCGGCAGTGACCAAGGGGCTTGTCGGTCCAACAGTTACGACTACCTCTTGAGTCGCCTGCACTTTTTGCCACCAGTGTGGCAAGCGCTACGTCGGGGCCTCGGCGCGGGGCCGGGGCAAGACCAAGTACGAGTACTACGTCTGCTTCTCGCGCCAGCGCTACGGAAGCGCCGGGTGCTCGGCCGAGCGCCTCCCGGCCCGAGAACTCGAAGACGCGGTCATCGCCGCTATCGGTGACGTCTACAGCGACGCCGCCTTCATCGAGCGTGCCTTCTCCGAGGCTTTGGACCGCCTCAGCTCCACCAGTAGTGAGTTCGAAGACGAGCTGGACCGGATCGAGACCGAGATCAAGAAGACCGAGTGGGCCATCGACCGCTACCTGGCCGCCTTCGAGGACGGGTCGATGGCGCCCAGCCAGTGTGGGCCTCGGCTCGAGCAGCTCTCGGGACGGCTTCGCCAGCTCAAGACCCGCCGAGTGGAGATCAACGATCTCGAAGCTGAACAACCCGAGGTTCCAGACAAAGAGAGATCCACCATGCTGCACGGCCAGCTCGCCGCGGCACTGCGAGACGGCGAGACCGCCACGGTCAAGGCGCTCCTCAAGGAGCTGATCGCTTCGATCGACGTGTACGAAGGGCTCGTCCAGCCCAGCTTCCGCCTACCCGGAGCGGTTCGCACACGATCGCGATCAGCACCCCCAACGGGATTCGAACCCGTGCTGCCGCCGTGAAAGGGCGGTGTCCTAGGCCGCTAGACGATGGGGGCGGGCCCGTGCCGGAGCACGGGAATCGTCAGCCTAATGGGCGCCGATGGGCACGCCCTGCGCCGACGCGTCGCGGACGAGCGGGGCGGGCAGCGCCTCGGGCGCGTGGTACGTGCAGGCGAGAAAGGTCTGGACCGCGCCGATCACCAGCACAGTCGCGCCGAGCAGATGGACCTCGACGAGCAGCGCCGGCAGGTGGGTGAAGTACTGGGTGTACCCGACCGCCGCCTGGGCCACCATCACCGCCATCAGGATGCGGGCCGAGCGCCGCACCCGCTCGGGCACGTCGCCCATGTGCAGGCCGACGACGAGGCCGATGGTGACGCCGATCAGGAGCAGGGCGAGGCTCGAGTGGAGCTCGGCCATGTCGCGCAACGCGATCGGGATCCGCTTGGCGATCTGCTGCCCCGAGGCGTCACCGGCGTGGGGTCCGGCGCCGGTGACGGCGGTGCCGGCGGCGATCACGAGGGCCAGCAGTGAGAGGAGCCCGTAGTAGAGCCGGATGAGGGGCCGGGGCACCAGGAGGCGGGCCGATCCCGGCGTGTAGTCGCGAGTGGAGCGGTGGACCAGCACCACGGCATCGACCAGCAGGAGCATGGTGGCGAAGAAGTGCACCATGACGACGTAGGGGTTGAGCTTGGTGTAGACGACGATCCCCCCGAGGACGGCCTGGGCCAGCACGCCGGCCACGAGCCCGCCGCTCAGCCACATGAGGTCGCGCCGGCGGGGGGAGCGGAACACCGATCCGAGGAAGGCGGTCGCGACCGCAATGACTAGGACGACCGTGACCAGGCGATTGCCGAACTCCACCAGCCCGTGGAATTGCAACGCCGGCGTCAGGTGCCCGACGGAGCACTCGGGCCAGTCGCTGCAGCCCAGGCCCGACCCGGTCAGGCGCACCGCCCCGCCGGTGACGACGATGAGGGCGGTCAGGACCAGGGCGATGACGTTCAGCCGGTGGCTCAGCGAGGGCGAGACGGTGGGGGTTCGGCGTCGCGACACTTCGGGTCAGCGTACCGGGGCCTGCCTACTGGTCCCGGGCGAGCCCCCGTCCTAGGCTGGGCCCACATGTCCATTGAGGCGCCCGCCATCCCAGGCCGGCGAGCGGGGTGGTCGTGGCAGAAGGTCGGGGCGTATGTCGCCCTGACCAAGCCGCGGATCATCGAGCTCCTGCTGGTCACGACGCTCCCCACCATGGTGGTGGCGCAGCGCGGCGTGCCGCCCGTCTGGCTGATGGTGGCCACCCTGGCGGGCGGTGCATTGGCGGCCGGTGGGGCGAACGCCATCAACATGGTGGTCGACCGCGACATCGACCGCCTGATGAAGCGGACCAAGAACCGCCCGCTGGTGACGGGCGCCATGACACCCACCGCGGCGCTGGTCTTCGCACTCTCCCTCGAGGTCGCTGCCTTCGTGGAACTGTGGCTCGCGGTCAACCTCCTCTCGGCGGTCCTGGCGATCTCGGCCACCCTCTTCTACGTCTTCGTGTACACGCTGTGGCTCAAGCGCCGCTCCACGCAGAACATCGTGATCGGGGGCGCCGCCGGCGCCGTGCCGGTCCTCGTCGGGTGGGCCGCCGTCACCGACAGCCTCTCATGGGCACCGGTGGTGCTCTTCGCCATCATCTTCATCTGGACGCCACCGCACTTCTGGGCGCTGGCGGTGCGCTACAAGGAGGACTACCGGGCAGCGGACGTGCCGATGCTGCCGGTGGTCGCCTCCATGAAGCGCACCACCACCGAGATCGTGTACTACACGGTGGCGCTGGTGGTGGTGTCGTTCCTGTTCGGGCCGGTGGCCCACATGGGCTGGATCTACATGATCACGGCCGCCGTGCTCGGTGCCGGGTTCTTGTACTTCGTGACCCGGTTGTGGGGGCTGGCCCAGAATGGCCAGGCGACCGGGCGCGACGCGATGAAGGTCTTCGGGTACTCCATCACCTACCTGACCGTGCTCTTCGTGGCCATGGCGGGCGACGTACTCATCTCCAACCACATTCACTAACGTCGCCCCGCGATGACCGACGCAACACCCCCCGAGTCGTCGGCTGCGCCTGCTCCTGCGCCTGGTGACGCAACCGAGTTCCGCAAGCCACGCAAGAGGTTCATCCTCATCGGCCTGGGCATTGGCGTCGTCATCGTTCTCCTGATCGGCCTCTTCACGAGCCTGGGCACCAACCCAAGCTCCACTGGCGCGCCGCATGAGGGCGGTGCCGTGCCGCCCTTCACGGCTTCCAACGTCGGCCCGGTTGGTCCATCCCAGATCTCGGTGCCCGCAGACGGTGGCGGGAACGGCACCCCCGCGGTGCTGCTCTTCTTCGGGGCTTGGTGCTCGAGCTGTCGACAGGAGCTGCCCCCGCTGACGGCAGTGGTGCGACGGCAGGACAAGCGGGGCGGCGCGTTGGCGCGCATCCGGGTCATCGGCGTCGACAGCTTCGATGGAACCTCGACGGCCAAGTCGTTCATCCACACCGAGAGCGTGACATTCCCCGTTGCGACAGACCCCCAAGCCGACATCACGAGCGGACTCTTCTACTTCAAGGGTGACCCCTACACGGTCTTCGTGAACGGCAACGGGACCATCAACAAGATCGTGATCGGCGCGCAGCTGACGCCGGCCTCCTTCACCGCCGACGAGAGGGCGCTCATTCCCAGCGGAACGTGAGCGCGGCGGCCACCGGCGCGGCGACGGCCCAGACGGCGAGCACGGCCCAGGACTCCCACGGCACGGCGGTGCCGCGGCCGAGCGTGGCGTGCAGCGCGGAGGAGAGGGCCTCGGCGGGCAGCAGCTTGGCGAAGTCGGCCAGCCCGCTCGGGAGCTTCGAGATGGGGACGATCATGCCGCCCAGCAGCAGGAGGATGAGGTAGAGGCCGTTGGCGGCCGCCAGGTTCACCTCGGCCCGTAGCGTGCCGGCCATGAAGAGGCCGATGCCCGCGAAGGCGGCCGAGCCGAGCAGGATGGCGCCGACCGCGCCGGACACCGCCGGGGCCCCACCCCCGCCCGGGTTCCAGCCGAGGGCGAGGCCGACAGGGAGCAGGACGGCGGCCTGCAGCAGCTCGACCGCGACGATCGTCACGATCTTGGCGCCGAGTAGGCGCGGGCGGCCGAGCGGCGTGGAGCCCAGCCGCTTCAACACGCCGTAGCCGCGCTCGAAGCCGGTGGCGATGCCGAGGGAGACCATGGCGGTGGACATGACGGCGAGGGCCAGGATGCCCGGCACGAAGAAGTTCGCCGGCGTGGCGGTGGGCGTCGACACGACGGACACCTTGGAGAAGAAGAGGAGGAACACCACGGGGATGCCGAGGGTCAGCAGCAGCGTCTCCCCGCGCCGCAGTGTCATGTAGATCTCCGCGCCGGTCTGGGCGGTGAGGGGGCGAGCGGCCCGTGCGGTCGTGCTCATTGCGGCCGCCGGCGGTTACGGCCCCGTCGGCGGCCCCCGCTCGGTGGCCCCGGCTCGTCCGCCGCCGTGGTGGTGTCGTCGGCCGCGGCCGCGCCCACCGCCTCGAAGTACACGTCCTCGAGGGTCCGGCCCGCCACGAGGTCGGTGAGCGTGGCGTCGCGCTCGGCCAGGAAGGTGGCGACCGCGGCGGTGACGGCCGGGGTCGCCCGGCCCGGCGCCCCGACGCGGTAGCGGCCGGGAGCCGTCTCGGTGACCACGGTCCCGGGGCCGACGGCGGCCGCGAGCTGGGCCACGTCGAGGCCGGCCGGGGCGCCGAAGGTGAGGGCTGGCGCACCCGCGCCGCCCGTGCCGGCGAGCTCACGGGGCGTGCCCTCGAGCACAATGCGCCCGGACGAGAGGATCACGATGCGGTCCGCCATCTTCTCGGCCTCGCCCAGCTCATGGGTGGTGAGCAGGACGCAGACGCCCCTCTCCCTGAGGCCGGCCACGGCGGCGCAGACGGCGATGCGCCCCTCGGGATCGACGCCCGCCGTGGGCTCGTCGAGGAAGGCGACCTCGGGCCGGCCGATGAGCGCCAGGGCGAGCGAGAGGCGCTGCTGCTCGCCGCCCGAGAGGTGGCGCCACGGTGTGGCCTCGACGGCGGCCAGGCCCACCAGGTCGAGCAGCTCGGCCGTCGGCAGTGGGTCGGCGTAGTAGGCACCGAAGAGGTCGAGGACCCGGCGCGGCCCGAGCATGGGGTAGACGCCGCCGCGCTGGAGCATGACGCCGATGCGGCCGGTGAGCGCCCCATGGTCGGCGATCGGGTCGAGCCCGAGGACCCGGACGTCGCCGCTGGCCGGGCGCCGGTAGCCCTCGAGCGTCTCGACGGTCGACGTCTTGCCGGCCCCGTTGGGGCCGAGGACGACGAGCGCCTCGCCCGCCTCGGCCGCCAGGTCCACGTCATCGACCGCGGGGGGTGTGCCGGCCGGGCCGTAGCGCACGGTGAGGCCGGTGACCTGGACGGCTGGCACGGCGTCGCAGGCTACTTTGACGTGGAGTGATCGATATCCGTGCGCTCCGCGACGATCCCGACGGGGTCAGGGCCAAGCTGGCCCGGCGCGGCGTGGAGGCGTCCGAGGTGGACGCCGTGATCCGGGCCGACGTGGCGCACCGGGCCCGGGTGGCGAGCGCCGAGGCGATGCGCGCCGAGGTGAAGGAGCTCTCGCGCCAGGTCGGGAAGGCCAAGAAGGCGGGCGACGACGCGAGGGCCGACGAGTTGAGCGCACGGAGCCGCCACCTCGGCGAGGAGGAGCGTGCCGCGGCGGCCGAGGCGGACGCGCTGTTCGAGAAGGTGCGCACGGGGTTGCTCTACCTCCCCAACATCCCGGCGGAGGACGCTCCGGACGGGGTGGGCGAGGAGGACAACGTGGAGGTCCGCCGGTGGTGGCCGGGCCAGGACCTCGGGCGGCCGGAGCCCGGACGGCTCGACCATCAACAGGTGCCGCACTGGGAGATCGGTGAGGCGCTGCAGATCCTCGACATGGAGCGCGGGGCGCGCCTGGCGGGCTCAATGTTCCCGCTCTACCGCGGGCCGGGGGCGCGGCTGCTGCGGGCGCTGACCGCGTTCGCCATCGACCGTCACTCGCCGCCCTACGAGGAGATCCGCCCGCCGACGGTCGTCCTCACCGAGACCATGACATCGACCGGGCACCTGCCCAAGTTCGCCGACGACGCCTACCACGTCGAGCGTGACGACCTGTGGCTGATCCCGACGGCCGAGGTGCCGCTGACCTCCATGCACCGCGGTGAGATCCTGGAGGAGTCCCAGCTCCCGCTGCGTTACACCGCGTCGACGGCGTGCTACCGCCGCGAGGCGGGCTCGGCGGGTCGCGACACCCGGGGCCTGTTGCGGGTGCACGAATTCGACAAGGTGGAGCTGTTCGCCTATGCCAGCCCGGAGGGCGCGCTCGACGCCCAGGCCGACATCTTGGCGCGGGCCGAGTCGATGCTCCAGGACCTCGAGCTGCCCTACCGCGTGCTCGACCTGTGCACGGGGGACCTGGGCGGACCGTCGGCCCGCACCTTCGACCTCGAGGCCTACGCGCCCGGCGTGGACCGCTGGCTCGAGGTGTCGTCGGTGAGCTGGTACCGCGACTACCAGGCGCGCCGCGCCAACGTGCGCTACCGGCCCGCCGGGGGTGGCCCGTTGCAACTGGTGCACACGGTGAACGGCTCGGCGCTGGCCTGGCCGCGCATCTGGGCGGCCCTCGTGGAGAACGGGCGCCAGGGCGACGGGACGGTGATGCTGCCCGAGGTGCTGGCGCCGTATCTCGGCGGGGAGCTGTTGCTCAAGACGCCATGACAGCGACCGGGAGGGCGAGGGCTCTGAAAACTCTCAACCACCTCGTTGAGAGTTTTGGGGGCTATCCCGGCCCGGCGGAGGCCGGATCCGCATGAGGGTCGCGGGCGGACAGGGGACCGGCACGGACCGCCTGGTCTGGGCGCTCGAGGCGATCCGGGAGGCGAGCGGGCGCTTCGCCGGCGTCGTCGAGCGCTGGGGCGCCGACGGGCTCGATGCAAACGTGCCGAGCACCCCCGAGTGGACCCTGCGCGAGCTGGCGCACCATCTCGGCGAGGTACAGCGCTTCTGGGGTGAGAACGTGCGCTCGGGCGATCCCGGCACCCCGTGGGGCGGCAAGGTGGCGATGCCGGCCGACGACTTCCTGGTGGGATGGCTGCGCGAGGCCACCGCGTCCCTGTGCGACGCGCTGGCGGCGGCGGGGCCGGGCGCGCCGTGCTGGACCTGGTGGGGAGCGCCGGCGACCGCGGGGGCGGTGGCCCGGCACCAGGTGCAGGAGGTGGCGGTCCACTGCTGGGATGCCCAGGCCGTGATGGCGTCGCCCGGCGCGCTGCGCCAGGACGTGGCCGACGACGGGGTGGCCGAGTTCCTCGAGATCGTGCTCGGGTCCTCCGCCGACGCCCTGCCCGGCGTCGTGACGTTGCGAGCCACCGACACGGGAGGGAGCTGGCGGGTCGCCGGCGGCGGGCCCGGCCGGAGGCAGGCCGGGATCAGCGGGACGGCGTCGGACCTGGTGCTGATGCTCTACCGGCGCCTGCCGGTGTCGGACTGCATCGTCGATGGGGACCCGCTCCTGGTCGCCTCCTTCCTGGCCCTGGCCGACACTTCGTGACCGAGCTGACCTTCCTCGGGACGGGCAACTTCATGGCACCGCCCGGGCGCTACTGGAACAGCTTCGTGATGGACGGGACGGTGCTCGTCGAGCCGTGCCCCACCTCGCTGCCGCACCTGCGCCGCTGCGGGTTCGCGGTCGACGACATCGAGGTCGTGGTGATCTCGCACTTCCACGCCGACCACTGCTTCGGGTGGCCCTTCCTCTTGCAGGCGGTCGCCGAGGCCGGTGGCGGGCGCACCCTGCACGTCGTCGGCCCGCCCGGGCTGGAGCAGCACCTGGCGGGCATGATGGACGCCGGCGCCGTGCGCTCGGTGCTTCAGATGGCCCAGGAGCGCCTCGACCTGCGCTTTACCGAGGTGGACGGGTCGTGGCGGCAGGTCGGCCCGCTGCGGCTCCGGGCCGTCGAGGTGGTCCACGTCCCGTACCTGCGCTGCTTTGGCTACCTCTTCGAGCGCCCCGGTGGTGTGATCGCCTACTCGGGCGACACCACGCCCTGCGACGGGCTGACCGAGCTGGCCCGGGAATCCGACGCGCTGGTGGTGGAGTGCAACGGGAAGCACCTGCCCCCCGGCGCACGGCCTACCCACATGGACGAGGAGTCGATCCGGGAGCTGCGGGCGGCGCACCCCGACCTGCACATCGTGCTCACTCATCTCGGCGAACAGGTGGACACGGGGTCCATGCCGGGCGTGACGATCCCGGCCGACTTCGATCGCTTGACCCTCTGACCGGGTCTGGGGTCAGCCTGACGCCGCGGCGCCGACGACGGGTGCGTTGAGCGGCGTGCCCCTCTGAGAACCGGCACCAGTCCCGAAGCGCGTTGGCGGTGAGCTCTGGACCGTTGTCCATGCGGATGAACTCTGGTGCCCGTCCCTTGGCGGCGGCCAGGCTTTCGAGCAAGACGACTTTGTCGTCGAACTGGAAGTCCTTCGGCCAACAACTTGTCGGCCTCTCGGAGCTTGCGGACCACCTGCTTTGGGGTGTGCCTTCGATGCTGCACGGGCAAGAGGACTCACTCAGGTGGTGGATCCATTCGGAGGGGTCAGGCCAGAGACACGTCGCCAGCGACACGAGGAATGTGATCTGTGCCGTTCTCGGACACTGTGTTCACTGGATTCAGCTTCGCAAGGCGTCCGATGAACACTACGGGTGGGGAACACTCGTAGACGTCGATGACGGCGTAATTACAGTGGAGTGCGTGACAAGGTTGGCCGTTACCGTAATCATCGGCCCAAAGAGTTACTCCGTGTTGCTGCATCCGGCGCAAGGGTGGCTGTCTGCGAACGGTATGGGATTCTTCGTGTCGACGAAGATCAGCGGGCGAGCAAATGCCTTTGTATGGCTGACGCCGATGAGCCTTGGATCGAGTGCGACAGCGAGCCCCCTGACATCGTCCACTCCCGAGGTTCCCGCCCAGCGCATGCAAAACCTCCGGGGATTTCCGTCCCCGGGACGAGGTTCTGAAGGGTCGGGAGTTCAAGGGTGGCTGATTACTCGATCGTACGGAGATCAGTAGGACGTATTCGGCTGCTAATCGATGACCTCATGGACTACGTCCGTTACAAGCGGGCGTATGTGTATGTGGATGTGGACAGTCCCCAGGCAGCGGAGCTAGATCGTGAATGGCACGACTACAAGCTGACGGTAAGAGATGTTGGAAAAGAGGCCGTCTAGTGCAACCAATCTCGATTGCCCCCGTTACACAAACCATTGCATCGGTTCTTCTCTGACTAGCTGGACGACCCAGACATGGCTGACGCCTGGTGGACGACATGCGCCACACGTCCGCATCGCCATGGTCATGGACAACTTCAGCCCCTACCTCTCGACCAAGCGTGAGAATCGGGTAGGCGATTGGGCCAAGGCCAACAACGTCGAACTGCGTACATGCCGACCAAACGCCAGTTGGATCAAACCGGATCGAGGCGCAGCCCCAGGTGGTGCGCTATTTCACCCTCGACGGCACCGACCACCGCTCACACGAGGAGCAGAACTCGATGATCCGTCGCTACATCATCTGGCGCAATCGCAAACGCTCAGGACAGAACGCTTGTGTGAGCTGGTAAAGCGCGCAAACGTTGATTGATGCGGCGCTAGGGCGGCGCAGGCGAGTGGACCCGTGAGCTTGCGACCACGTTGCACACCGGTCGCCTCCTTCACCATATCTCGCTTTACCCCCGCTGCTAACCTGACGTAAGGGAAGAGGACCACGAGGAGAGAAACCGTGCAATACCGCGCTCGTCGTCGCGTCGCGACGCTGCTGCTGCCAATCGGCGTCATGATCATGAGCTCCATTGCAGCTGGGCTGACTGGTGCACCCGCCGGAGCCGCCGGGATCCTGTCGCCGGCCAACCCCGCGTCGAACATCGCGCCGAGCAGTGCCGACTGGCTCACGTCGATCGATGCGGCTCGCGCCCAGGAGGGTGTCGGGACCATGTCGGTGCTGGAGTCACAGCTGGACGGCCTGCCCGTTGCCGAGCAGGTGTTCACTCTCGTGAACGACGAGCGCATCGACCGGGGCCTGCCCCCGGTCGACTACATGACCCCACAGCTCGACGCGGACGCCCAGGCGGGGGCAGACGCGGGGACGGATCCGCCGATCCCGTCCTCGGTCACCGGTGGCGCCCCGGTCACCTTCGGCGGCTCTCTCTGGGGCGGTCAGTCCTCTGCACTCAAAGCCGACTACTACTGGATGTACGAGGACGGCTCCGGCGGAGCGTCGACGATCAACCTGTCCTGCACGCCGGCCTCACCGACGAGCTGCTGGGTCCACCGCGACATCATCCTGCACGAGTTCGGCGACTGCCCCTCGGGACCGCCCGTCCTCTCCATGGGGGCCGCCTATTCGCCCACCGGTGCCGCCGGGGGGTCCATCGCCGCCATCGTCGTCAGCTCGTGCGCGCCGCCCAGTGACGTCACGTTGACCTGGGGCCAAGTCGCGTCCACGCGCACGGTCGGCATCACGCCGCTGGCCAGCGGGACCGGCTATTGGGAGGCCGAGACGAACGGCACGGTGGCGAGCTTCGGGTCGGCGCAGAACTACGGGTCGCTCAGCGGCCAGCTCAACTCGCCGATCGTGGGCATCGCCGCCACGCCGAACGGCCAGGGGTACTGGCTGGTGGGCGCGGACGGTGGCATCTTCAGCTTCGGCGACGCCAGCTTCTACGGGTCGACGGGCGGGTTGCGACTCAACAAGCCGATCGTGGGCATGGCTTCGACACCCGACGGCAAGGGCTACTGGATGGTGGCGTCCGACGGGGGCATCTTTAGCTTCGGTGACGCCGGGTTCTACGGCTCCACGGGCGGCACGCCGCTGAACCAGCCCATCGTGGGCATGGCGGCCGACCCTGCGAGCGGCGGGTACTGGGAGGTCGCCGCCGATGGAGGCATCTTCAGCTACCACGCACCCTTCCTCGGGAGCACGGGCGGCATCCATCTCAACAAGCCGATCGTCGGCATGGAGGCGTCGCCCAACGGCCAGGGCTACCGCTTCGTGGCTTCTGACGGCGGTATCTTCACTTTCGGGCAGGCGCCCTTCGACGGCTCCACGGGCAGCATCCCTCTGGCGGCCCCGGTGATGGGCATGGCCCCGGACAACGCAACCAACGGCTACTGGATGGCCGCCGCGGACGGTGGCATCTTCACCTTCGGTGGCGCCTCCTACCTGGGCCGGCTCGTTAGCTCGGGCGATTAGTGCCGTGACCGGCAACAGCTCGCCAGGTCGCTCGGCCGGCCGCACGTGCCCGGTGCGTGTCGTCGAAGCTACCTGCTCGGGACGTGGCGTTCGGCTAAACGGGCCCGCCCGAGGCCAAACCCCGGTTTAGGACCCGGCGGCCGCGAAGCGGTAGCCGACGCCGCGCACTGTAGTGATGAGAACGGGCGTGGAGGGGTCGGCCTCTATCCGGGACCGCAGACGCTTGATGTGCACATCGAGCGTCTTGGTGTCGCCGATGTAGTCGGTGCCCCACACGCGGTCGATGAGGACGTCGCGCGTGAGCACGCGGCCGGAATTCTCCACCAGCAGGCGCAGCAGCTCGAACTCCTTGCGCCGCAGGTGGACCTCCTCGCCGCGTACGAACACGCGTCGCTGGTCGAAGTCCACCTTGATCCCGTTGGACTCCCAAATGCCGTCGCTCCCGAACTCGATGTTGCCCGACACATCGGTGGACTCGGGGCCGCCAGGCGCGCGCCGCAGGACGGCGCGCATGCGGGCGACCAGCTCGCGCAGCCGATAGGGCTTGGTGACGTAGTCGTCCGCGCCC
>Ga0310039_10001812_pt1 | contig 14856 bp, 17 predicted proteins | sample Sb_taG_4_FD_200460 | JGI IMG/M metagenome (GOLD analysis project Ga0310039, IMG submission 200460) | Peat soil microbial communities from Weissenstadt, Germany - Sb_50d_6_BS metaG (v2) (version 2) | ecosystem: Environmental > Terrestrial > Soil > Wetlands > Peat | place: Germany: Weissenstadt...
AGCTGACTGGTCTGATGTGCCGGCGGACCGGACCAGCCCCCAGCCCTGGGCCGCCTCGGGATCCAGGACGGGTCTGAGCGCGGATTTCCGCACCGCGAGCTTTGCCTCTGCTCAGGCGAAGTAGAGGCGGCGGCAGTGAACCCACGTCCACCACGCAGCTCGACCGCGCTTTCGCCGCTTCAGTCGGAAGCCCGCCGCAGCCACCCGGTCATCCTGGTCATCCACGCCGCCTCCGTGCACCAGCGCGGGCACCAGTTCTACCGCGCAGCCCACGGCACCTGGCTCAGCCACGTCCCACCCTCACGGATCGGCCCGCACACCCCGGGACAGGCCGGCACATAACAAGCAGATCATCGGGCCCACATCCCGGCACCCAACCGCAAAACACTGCGGCACAAGCGGCCGGCTGCTGCGGATTTCCGAAATTCCCCGCCGCGGCGGGCGCGGCGGTCGGGAAGGCGAGCCGAATGACCTCGGCCAGCTGCTCCAGGTCCACGGCCGGCTCCAGCCCCTCGGCGCCCAGGAGCGCGGCCCGCTCGGTGAGCGCGGCCTGCACGGGCGGGCGGTTCGCCTTGCGGTCACACGGCCGGGCGGCCGAGAACTGGCTCAGGACGACTGCTTCGAGGGCGGCGCGGTGCGCGGGCGTGCTGACCGTCGACCCGGCTCCGGGCGGCCGCTGGGCGCACAGATCACCCGGATCTGCGTCCATCACTATCGTCGCCCTCACGCTCACGTAGCCGCACCGAACGGCGAGTAGGGCGCGTCAAGTCCATCGATCGTTTGTAACAGAGCGTGACAGTGTTGCGTGCTCGGGGAGCCGGGTGTACGGCGGCGGGGAAGTGTTCCGCCTGGCGGCTGCTGGTGCGCCGCGGAGCGGGGCTGGCGCAGGCGCGATTGTCGGGTCGGGTCGCTCGCGGCGCTGGGGTATCGGGTGCTGGGCACGCTTGCCGGGCAGGGTTGCGGGTGCGGTGCTGGCTGCGGCTCGTGTGCGGCTAGGTCTGGAGGGGGCAGGCGGGGTCCTCGCCGAGCGGGTCGCCGGTGGCGGCGTAGGCGCGGGCTCGTGATCCGCCGCAGAGATCGGCGTGCTGGCAGCGGCCGCATCGGCCGGTGAACCGCGCGGCGCGGATGGCCTGGAGCAGCGGGTGGCTGCGGTAGATCTCGTGCAGCGGCTGGCTGGCGATGTTGCCGAGGCCGAGCGGCAGGAAGCCTGCCGGGTACACCTCGCCGTCGTGGGCCACGAACACGATGCCCTTGCCGTCGCGGGTCGGGGCGCTGTGCGCGCTCGGCGGCCTGGCCGGCGGGCCGAGCAGGTGGTCCAGGCGCCGGGCGAGACTGTCGTACAGCGCGGTTTGCGGTGGCGCGCTGCCCGCCCGGCGCGCCGCGGCGACGCGGCGGAAGAACGGCGCCTCGACGGTGCGCACGATGAAGCCGTGCCGGGAGGCGTCGTAGAGGAAGTGGCAGACGTCCTCGTGCTCGTCCGGGGAGACCGAGCTGGCCGCGATCCCGCGGCCGACGTGGACCAGGAAGAAGACCTCCCAGATCCGGGTCCTGGTCTGTGCCACCAGAGCGGCGATGTCGGCAAGCTCTGCCACGTTGGCGCGCATCACGGTGGTGTTGACCTGGACGGTGATCCCGGCGGCCACCAGCGAGTCAACGGCCTGCAGGGTGCTGTCGAAGTGGTCGGTGATGCCTCGCACCCGGTCGTGGGTGGCGGCAGTGGCACCGTCCAGGCTGATCGACACGGCCCGGACGCCGCTGCCGGCGATCCGGTCGATCATGCCCGCCGTGAGCAGCGGTGTCACGGACGGGGACAGGCACACCGGCACACCGAGCGACACCGCGTAGCCGACCAGGTCGAACAGGTCCGGCCGCAGCAGGCAGTCACCGCCGGTCAGCACGAGAATCGGGTATGGCCGGCCGAATCCGGTGATCTGCTCGATGAGGCGGCGGCCCGCTGCCCGGCTCAGTTCCCCCGGCGGCGCTGTCGTGGTAGCCGACGCGCGGCAGTGACGGCAGGCCAGCAGGCAGGCACGGGTGGTCTCCCAGAACACCAGCATCGGCCGCCGTTCGAAGTCCACCGCCGTCGGCGGCCTGAGCGTTCTGGTCAGCGGGGCGGGCGCAGTCATCAGCGGGTACCTCCGGGACAGGACAGGTCGGCAGGTGCCGGCCAGGCCAGCCTCGCCGGCCACGGGCACCAGGCACAGGGACCTTGGTCCCCGGTTCCGGGTAACGAGAGACCCCGCCGGGTCGCCATGTTCGGCCAAGCCGCCCGGACCCGGCTCAGACCCAACGCCGGCTGGCGGCAGACCCAGGCAATCTCGGTGACAGACCGGCAATTCGGCGCGGCACCAGCGACTGGCCAGCCAACTCGGAACCGCGCACGTAACGGTCGATGTGTGCATCGCCAACTTGAACAATGATTGCGTTCTCGGCCCGCAGCCGCCTGAGTTCGGCAGCCACCGGCACCGGCAGCTCAGCCTGGAAGCGGCGGAGAATCTCGGTCACGCTGACCACGGTACGTGTCCGCAACGGCTAGCCGTGGCTGGCGGTTCCGAATCGACGCGTGTATCAGCCGCGATAAGGGAGCGCGGTGCCGCTGAGTCGATCGCGCAGGTTTACAGGCCGTGGATGGAGGAGGTCCTGGTGACGGAATCGCCGGGATTGCCGCCGAGGCCGCTGTGGCAGATCATCGGGCAAGCTAGGATATTGGCGAACCCATCCTCGCACGACTTGAGAAAGTGGCCCAGATAACTTCCTTGAGCAGCTGGGACTCAAGATCCTCGAAGAGCTCGGCTCGTACCGGCTTCCCAAGTAGGACGTCATAAGAATGCCAACACCGATGTGTCAACAGCTACGGGACCACCAGACTCTCGCTAGGAGGCTCGGGTCTGAATGGCGACAGGTCGTTGTCCTGGAAAGGCTAGCAAGAGGTGCTGGCGCCGCGAGGTGGTTCTTCGTGACGAGCCGAGCGATGCTGGAGCGGGTATTCGATATGCTCCGGAGCGGTAGTAGTGTCTCCTTCTACTTCTCAGAGTACCTACACGTGGAGGCGGATACTGAAGCCACTCGACAAGAGATGTTCGACGAAGTCATCCAGCACGGCGAGCTTGTTCTAGGCTATCCATCACCAGACGATCCAGAGCTTGAGATGCCGATTATCAGCGGTCCGTCAGAGTTGACCGAGTGCCTGATGCTTCACCCGGAGGACTCTCTTGCGGTCTGGGGCCAGTGGCCTCCGAGAGAAGACAATGGCGAGAAGGCCATCACTGTCGATCTTGTTGATGCCGATGGTGTCCTAAGATCTCATCCGCATTAGAGCTTTGCCGCAGAAGGTTGCGGCGGTGCCTGAGCCGGATCTGGGTGAGGTGCGTGCCGAGGAGGTTTCGGCGCTGCGTGAGGCGCTGGGTCGGGCGGCACCGGCAACGACGTCTTCGTCGGGCGCTCCGGTCAGGTCACCGGAATGCCCGTCCTTGGCTGAGTGTTGCACAGGAGGTACAGTACATGTATCACCTGCGCAACACTCCGGAGGAGGGTCATGGCCGATTCGACGATGCTCGACGTGAGCATGCATGAGCGCCGCCGGGCGCGCCGGATGGAGGACCCGGAGTACCGGCTGGCGTATGAGCGCGCCGCGCGCGAGCTGGCCCAGACCGACGCGGTGATCCGCGACCTGGACTCGCTGAGGGTCGACCTGGGCATCTCCAAAGCCGAGCTTGCCCGGCGCGCCAGCCGCAACGCCTCCAGCGTCCGGCGCCTGTTCACGGCGAGCCAGGTGCGCCCGGAGTTCCCGCTGATCGCCGCGCTCGCCGACGCGCTGGGAGCCGACCTGCGCGTCGTCCGCCGGACGGGTACGCGGCCGGCGGTGCGTGACGGCAGCGCGAAGGCGCGCGCCGCGGCCATCTCCTAGGCTCCGGACGCTACGGTCAGTGCCATGCCTCCACGGCGCGCTGCCCGCGGCGCATCCAGCCCGGCTGATGGCGAGCAGCTGCCCTGGGCCGTCATCTACTACCAGGCACCGGACGGGACGGCGCCTGCTCTGGCGTTCCTGGACAGCTGCCCGGCAAGATCGACGCTGAGTTCACCGCGGTGCCAGACGCGGTTGCCGCGGCGCCGCCGCCCCGGTTCTCCGGAGGCGGCAAGTAGGAGGCCATGCACGGTGACATGGGCGGCCGCGGTGAGCACGGGCCCTGTCGCCGGCCGCCACGCGGGCTGGTAGCGTCCGCGGTGTGCCGTCGGCGTGGATCGGACTCGCGCTCGCGTTCGTCTCGGCGCTGGTGACCAACACGGCCTATTCGCTCGAACACGACGCGGCGGCGGCCCTGCCGCCGCTGTCGCCTCGCCGACCGTTCCGGTCGGCGAAGGTGCTGCTCCGCGACCGGCGCTGGGTGACCGCGTTCGCGGCCGAGAGCGCTGGCTGGCTGATGTACGTGGCGGCGCTGCGGCTCGCGCCGCTCGCGCTTGTGCAGGCGGTGACCGCGTCCGGGGTCGCGGTCCTCGCCTTCGCGACGGCTCGCGGGCACCCGTCCCGGCTCGCCTGGCGCGAGCGGTTCGCGGTCGTCCTCGCGCTCGCGGGGCTGACGCTGCTCTCCCTCTCCCTGGTCGGGGCTCAGGCGTCTGATCACCGTCCGGCAGTCGCCGGAGTCGTCATCTGGCTTGCGGCGTGCGGCGGTGGCGCGGTGCTCCTCATCGTTGTCCCGGCCCGCTTCGCCCGCGCGGCGACGCTCGGTCTGGCGACCGGCCTGCTGTTCGCCGACGGCGACATCTCCGCCAAGCTCGTGGGCTACGGCGGGCTGTGGCTCGTGGCGCTCGTCACGCTGATCGTCGCCTACGCCAGCGGGACCAGCGTGCTTCAGTCCGCGTACCAGCACGGCGACGCGCTGACCGCGGCCGGAACGGCGACCATGGTGACGAACGCGGTCCCGATCGTGGCCGGGTTCGTGCTCTTCGGCGAGACGCTGCCGCTCGGGACGCGGGCCGCACTCCAGATCGCGGCGTTCGCGTGCCTCGTCGTGAGCGCCGTCGCACTCGGTCACCCGCAGGGGCCACGCGACCGCCAGCCAGGATCGCGCTGACCCGGATCGGGACACGTCCGCCCAGCGCCCGGGCCGGTGTGCCCCCGGCGGGCTGACGCGAGCCAGGGGCGAAGGACCCGTGATTTTCGGTACCCGCCGCCGGCTGTCCAGGGTCTTTCGGCCATGTCCGGGCTGCGGCTCCGTTCCGAGCCTGGAGCGGTGACCGACGTAGCAATGGTGCAGACCACTGGACTAAGCAAGTCTTACGGGCGCGTGCCCGCGCTGTCGGATGTCAGCTTGTGTATCGGCGGCGGTGAGGTGTTCGGGTATCTCGGTCCTAATGGCGCGGGCAAGACAACGACACTGCGGCTGCTCATGGGCTTGATCCGGCCGACAGCGGGCAGCGCGGCCGTCCTCGGCTTCGACGCGTGGCATGACAGCGCCGAGATCCACCGCCGGGTGGGTTACCTGCAAGGTGAGGCCGCCCTCTACGACCGGCTGACCGGACGGCAGCACATCAGCTACTTCTGCCACTTGCGCGGCACCGGTGACCAGTCTGGCGCCATCAAGCTGGCCGACCGGCTCGACCTCGATCTGGACCAGGCCGCGCGGACGCTGTCCAAGGGCAACCGGCAGAAGGTGGCCGTCGTGCTCGCGCTCATGTCCGCACCTCAGCTGCTTATTCTCGACGAGCCGACCAGCGGCCTGGACCCGCTCGTCCAGCAGGAGTTCCTCACGATCCTGCGCGAGCACACCGCGCGCGGCGGAAGCGTGCTGCTCTCCTCCCATGTCCTTGCCGAGGTGCAGCGGATCGCCGACCGGATCGGAGTGCTCAGGGCCGGGCGGCTGATCGCGGTCGAGCGCCTGGAGGTCCTGCGGGCCAGGTCGCTGCACCACATCACCGCACGATTCACCGCGCCCGTCCCAGCCGATGCCTTGGCCGTCTGCCGGATGTCCGTGACCTGCGAGTCAGCGATCAGGTTCTGACCTGCACCGCGCCGCAGAGTGCGCTCGACGCGCTGCTGAAGGAAGTCGCCAGGCACGACATCGCCGATTTCGAGTGCGCGGAGGCCGAGCTGGAGGAAACCTTCCTCGCCTACTACGGAACCGGAGCCAGCGATGCTGCGTAGCGTGGGCCTGAAGACCCTCCACGACCAGCGCCGGGCGCTGATCGTGTGGAGCCTGAGCCTCGTCGTCCTGGTGGCGATGTATGCCGCCATCTGGCCCAGCATGCGCGACCAGCCCTCGATGAGCGAGTTCCTCAACCAGCTGCCCAAGGCGATGCGAGCGCTCTTCGCCGCGGCCAGGGCAGACCTGTCCACCCCCGTGGGTTACGTGCAGGTCGAACTGCTGTCCTTCATGGGCCCCCTGCTCCTGATCATCTACAGCGTCGCGGCTGGTGCCAGCGCCATCGCAGGCGAAGAGGACCGGCATACCCTCGACCTGCTCCTGGCCAGCCCGGTCAGCCGCACGCGCGTCCTCGCGGAGAAGCTCGCCGCCATGGCCGCCGGCGCGACGCTGCTCGGCGCGGTCACCGCCGCCGCGCTGCTCGGTGAAGGACGCCTGGCCGGCATGTCGCTGCCGGCCGGCGGTGTCACGGCGGCGATGGTCCACATGACGCTGCTCGCCCTCGTCTTCGGCACCCTCGCGCTGACGACCGGGGCCATCAACGGCCACCCGGCACTCAGCCGCGCCCTGCCCGCCGCCGCCGCGGTCGCCGCCTATATCGTCAACGGCCTGGCACCCGAGGTATCCTGGCTCAAGCCAGCGCAGCGGTTCTCGCCGTTCTACCAGTACGCCGGGCACGACCCCCTCAGGCACGGCTTCTCCTGGCCGGCCATCCTCGTCGCCGTCTCGACCATCCTGCTGCTGGCGGCGATAGCGGCGGCAGGCTTCAATCGCCGGGACCTCGCCGCGTGAACCCCGAAAGCCCCAGGCCGACATGACATAGGACGCCGCGACGCCGGACCCGCAGCAGGCCAGGGCAGATTCCAGCGGCACAGGCGCACATCCTGGTGAACCGCACACCGCCGGGATGGCCGGGCGCCTCAACTGGCTTCGCGCCGGGGTACTCGGGGCCAACGACGGCATTGTCTCAGTCGCCGGCCTGGTCATGGGTGTGGCCGGCGCCACCACCTCACGGGGCGCCATCTTCACCGCGGGTCTCGCCGGGCTCGTCGCCGGCGCGGTCTCGATGGCACTCGGCGAGTACGTGTCGGTCAGCAGCCAGCGAGACAGCGAAACCGCGCAGCTGCACAAGGAACGGCACGAGCTCAAGAACACCCCCGCGCAGGAGCTCGCCGAACTATCCGCGATCTACGAAGCCAAGGGGCTCTCGCCAGCTACCGCCCGGCAGGTAGCGACGGAACTCACCGCCCGTGACGCGCTGGCGGTGCACGCCGAGGCGGAGCTGCACGTCGATCCAGAAGACCTTGCCAACCCCGTGCACGCAGCCGCTGCCTCTGCGCTGTCGTTCCTCTTCGGCGCGCTGCTGCCGCTGCTCGCGATTCTGCTTTCCCCAGCACAATGGCGAATCGGCGTGACCGTCGTAGCAGTCCTGGCCTCACTCGCCGCCACCGGAGCGATCTGCGCCCGCATCGGCGGCAGCAATCCGCGACGCGCAGTGACTCGTGTCCTCATCGGCGGCGCGGCGGGTCTCGCACTTACCTACGGCATCGGCCACCTCTTCGGCACGGCAGTCGGCTAATCGCTCCCAGCGTGCCAGGACGCCACACACTCGCCCTGCCTCCGTTCCGTCCGAGCGTGCCGACTTGTTGATCCAGCGATCGCCAGCCGACGCCAGGCCACCGCCGCTAGACGTCGGACCCCGATCTTGCGAGGTCCTCCGTGGCCTTTCCCGGTGCAGGACTCGGTCGAGCCGCACAGCGGCGTACCCGAGAGTAGACAGTGCGCAGACGATCAGCAGATCGGTCAGGGACAGCGGCTGGGTTTTCAGCAGGTCGCGCAGGAAGGGCAGGTACAGACCAGCGAACTGGAGAAGCAAGGCCGCGCCGATAGCTACGAGCAAAGACGGGTTGTCCAGGGTACCCGAGCGGACCCGGGAGCCCGCCGCAACAGCAAGCTGGGTGGCGCCGAGTGCGAAGAAGGCCATGCTCTGCCATGGCCGCCCGGTGGCGTGGCCCCAGATGGCCACGCCCAGAGTCACCGCCGCGATCACCAAGCCGACCCGGATAACGCGCTGCCATAGCCCGGCCCCGAGCACGCTTTCGGCAGGGGGCCGGGGCGAGCGGCGCATCGCGGCCGCGTCTGCCCTGGCTACGCCGATGTCGGCCCGGCGCAGCGCCGGGCCGTCGTTGACCCCGTCGCCAGTCATCGCGACGACGTCGCCCGCGGCCTGCCGGGCCTGGATGATCGTGAGCTTCTGCTCTGGAGTGGCCCGCAAAGTTCCCGCCAGGTCTCGGGGCGGCCCGGGATGTCAGTGCGGATCGCCTGATCGGGAAGACCGAGCACGCGGCGGAGGATCGCCGCCGCGGTCGGCTCTGCCGCGCCACGACCGTCGAGGCCGCCGGTGTTGGTGAAGACGATGACCCCGATCCGGTCATCGGGAGCAACGACCATCGCGGAGAGGAAGCCGGACACGACGCCGGTCTTGCCGACCGTCTTGTGACCGCTCTCCTCGCCGGGCTCGAACCCGAGTCCCATGCCGGGCACCCTGGGATCGGGCCGGAACTGCGGCTGGAACATCGATGCCAGGGTGCCGGGCTCCAGCACCGAGCCGTGCTCGCCGGCCGTCATGCGCAGCAGAGCGGCGACGTAGCTGGCCATGTCCGCCGTGGTGGAGTACATCGCGCTCCCGCCGGGGGTCAGGACCTCGCGGTGGGCGACCGGTTTGAGGCCGCTGGAGCGCAGCACGTATCCGGTGGCTAGATGGTGGCGCACTCGCTCGGACCTGGTGAGGTCCGTGTGCTCCATTCCCAGTGGCTCGAAGATGTGATCGCGCAGATAGTGTTCGAGGGGCTGGCCGGTCACGTCCTCGATGATCTGGCCGAGGACTGCGAACCCGTGGTTGCTGTATACCCACTTGGTCCCCGGCTCGACCTCCACTGGCAGGCCCTTGCGGTAGTAGTCGGCCAGGGGCGGCGCGCCCGATCGTCCTGCCCGGTCGCCCGAGCCGACGCCGGGCCGCAGCGGGTCGGGCAACCGCCGCCAGTAGCCGATCCCGGCCGTGTGGGTGAGGAGGTGCCGTATGGTGGCGGGCCGGAAGCTCGCCTTGGCCGGGATCAGCCGGAAGGAGCGCAGGTTGTCGTTCGCGGGAGCGTCGAGGTCCACCAGTCCCTGCTCCCATAGCTGCATGACGGCGATGGCGGTGAAGGTCTTGGTGATGGACCCGATCCGGAAGACCGTGTCCTGGGTGATCGGCTCTTTCGATTCGGCATCGGCGACCCCGTAGCCCCAAGAACCACTCCAGGGAGCCGTCGCGGACCACGCCGGCGGCCAGCCCGGCCAGGGGCGAGCGGTCCAGGACCGCGGCCACCGTGGCCCTTAGATCGTCGCTGGTCACGGCAGACCACCACCCTGGCACATGAGATGTGACCTCATCTTCAGTCAAGAGCGCATGGCCAGTGGCGGACAGGGCTGAATAGTGTCCGTCAAGGTGACGTTCGGCTCTAGCCGCTGGGACTGACTTCACGTCATCCTGACCGCAGACTCGCGATCCGCAGCTCGGAACAACAGACACAGGCGGGGATCACCATGAAGATCGAGTACTTTCACGCCTCGAAGTACGGCAACGGGGCCATCGTCGCGGAGGAGTTCAAAGACCAGATGATCGCCATGGGCGTTACGGTCAACGTCCATCCCATCCGGGCGGCGAGGCCCGAACAGCTGCCGTCGGCCGACCTGTACCTGTTCAGCTCGCCCGGGCGCTTGGGAAAGCCCATCGGCGGCATGCGCCGCTTCCTGAGGAAGGTGGGACTGCCCGCGGGCACGAAGTACGCCATCTTGACCACTGAAATGGCACCACGACCGGACAAGGAGACCGGGCGAGTGCCCACCGAAGACGAGCTGGCCAAGTGGCAGCGGGTCCGCCCGATTATGAACGAGATCTTGCAAGGCAAAGGGCTTGTCGAGGTCGCCGAGGACAAGGTGCTGGTGACCGGGGTCAAGGGGCCGCTGGAGGAGGGCTGGCAGCAGAAGGTCCGGGCCTTCGCCGCCCGCATCCCCGTGCAGGCCTGACCGGCGCGATGCGCGGCACCTGTGAAGAAGCAAGTGCTCCTCGCCGCCGTAGGCGGCGGATCGGCAATAGCCGGTCGGCGCGTTGCCCGCCGCTACCGGCTCGACCTTGCGGCGGCCTACGCACGAGTGACCGCCGTCGATCGCGCTGCCGTGGTGACCGCGTTCGGCGCGGTCGAGTACGCTGAACGCGGCAACGGTGAGCCGCTGCTCGCGATTCACGGGTTCTTCGGCGGCTGCGACTCAGGGCTCCAGTCTCTGCGCGGCCTGGCCGATGACCGCCGGGCCATCGCCCCATCGCGTTTCGGCTACCTTGGCTCCAGCATGCCTCCGGGCGCCAGTGCGGCGGACCAGGCCGACGCGTTCGCCGCCCTCCTCGACGTCCTCGGAATTGGCCGGTCGGACGTGATCGCGTTCTCATCGGGGGCTACCTCGGCCCTCCAGTTCGCCCTGCGGCATCCAGATCGGGTCAAGCACCTCGCCGTGATCTCCGGCAACCTGCCTGGAAGCTCGACGGCTGCGGTCCCGCCACGAGCTGCCAGGCTGGCCTACCGGGATTTCCCGATGTGGACGCTCAAGGTCTTCGCCCGGCCGGTCCTGCTCCGGCAGATAGGAGTCCCGGCAGGGTTCCCGCTCGCGGCCGGGGACGCGCGGATCATTTCCGACCTCATCGACAGCATCTTCCCGGTCGCGCTCAGGGCCGAAGGCGCGACCTTCGACGCCTTCGTCTCCGACCCGGACGTGAACAGCTACCCACTAGAGGCGCTCATGGCACCGACCTTGATCGTTCACGCCAAAGATGACCCGCTTGTCGCCTACGACGCGGCCCGGCGGGCCGCGAGCCGCGTTCCGGGCGCCCGGCTCGCCAGCGTGGAGCGGGGCGGGCACCTCATCCTTGGCAACGGGCAGGCCGTCGGCCGCGAGGTCACCGCCTTTCTCGCCGGCTCGAGAGTGCCCTGACTCCGACCCATAGGGGGTTCAGACATGAGCGTCAAGGCCACCGAGCTATGGCAGATGAGTGCCGCGGACCTGGCCGATGCCATCAGATCCAGGCAGGCTTCCAGCCAGGAAGTCATCCAGGCGCACCTACGGCGGATTGAGGCGGTGAATCCCGCGGTGAACGCCGTCACGGTGGTGCTGGCCGAGCAGGCCCTCGATGCCGCGAAGGCGGCTGACCGCGCGGTCGCCGGTGGCGGGGATCTGCCGCCGCTGCACGGGGTCCCCTTCACCGTCAAGGAGAACATCGACCTGGCCGGGACGCCCACCACGCAGGGCGCGAGGGCGCTGGCGGGCGCGTATCCACGTCGCGACGCCCCCCACGTGGAGCGGCTCCGGGCGGCCGGTGCGATCCCGATCGGCCGCACCAACCTTCCCACCGGCGCGGTCCGCTGGCACACCGACAGCGAACTGCGGGGAGCGACGGTTAACCCGTGGGACCGGACCCGGACCCCTGGCGCCTCCAGCGGCGGCGAGGCCGCAGCGCTCGCCACCGGCATGAGCCCGCTGGGGCTCGGCAACGATACGCTCGGGTCGCTGCGCTGGCCGGCGCAATGCTGCGGGATCAGCGTCCTGAAGCCCACCTTGGGCCGCATCCCGCACGCGACCAGCGTTGAGCCAGCTGATCTCCCGCTCGGCACCCAGCTGATGATGGTCGAAGGCCCGATGGCGCGCCGGGTTGCCGACCTGCGGGCCGCCCTGGAGATCATGGCCGGACCCAGCTGGCGCGACCCGTGGACGGTGCCCGCGCCACTGCGCGGCCCCGCACCCGCCACGCCCATCCGCGTGGCCCTGGTCACCGACCCGGCCGGCCGGGGCACCGCCCAGCAGGTGCAAGAAGGGATCCAGAAGGCGGCCAGCGCTCTGAGCGACGCCGGCTACGCCGTCGAGGAAGCCGAGCCGCCGTCGATAGCCACGGCCGCCAGGACCGCGCTGGAAATGCTCAGCACCCCCGGCACGCGGGCGGGCTGGCAGCTGATGTCATCGCTGATGCCGGACGACACCAAGCAGTTCATGGCAGCGTTCTTCGAGGCGGCCGGCGACCCGGACCCGGTGACGGCCACGCTGAGCTTCATGACCCGGCAGTCACTGCTGCGGGCATGGGGCGAGTTCCAGGAAACACACCCGCTGATCGTCGCACCGATCTTCACCGAAATCCCCTTCGAAGCGGGCACGGACCTAGCCCCCGGCCACGTGGCCCACACCATCCACGGCATGCGCATGACCCTCGCAGTCAGCGCGCTCGGACTGCCCGCCGTCGCGCTTCCCGTCGGAATCGGGGAGAGCCTGCCCCAGTCGGTGCAGGTAATCGGCCCACGCTACCGGGAGGACTTGTGCCTGGACGCCGCAGCAGCGCTAGAGGACAGGCTCGGCATCATCACCCCCATCGATCCCAGATAACGCAACCAGCATGGTCGATCTGCTAGTCGATCTGGAACCGCCACCGGCTGGCGGCAAATCTCCTGCCTGACGCTGCAGAGGCGATAGCGTTCGGTGCCCAGATGGCGAACCTATTCGCGGCGACAGGCCAGGTTGTAGGCACGGCCAGCCGTTCAGGAGGAGCAGGTCGAAGTCAGGGTGAAGGCGTTGCCAGCGTGATTAAGGTTGCCTGTGTTGCAAGGGCGCCGCTATCGTCGCCAACGATTATGATCTGGTCGGAAAGTCTTAATGCCGCCGGCCCTGGTGCCGGAGGTGACATGCACGGCCGTCGGGCGCCAAGTGCCGAAGGGCGGCCAGGGCCATGTTACGCGAGCACCTCCGGGTGTTTCGGCGACCCATTCGGCGCTGGCGTTGGAGCAGCCGCGCCAGGCGGGCACTACTGGGTGGCGGCGAAGCTACTCGCTGGATGGGTGCTCTCGGCGGCGGCGAGCCTGTAGCGGTGGTGGGGAAAGCGCCGGGATAAACCGGCATGGAGGAGGAGATGAGAGAGCTCTACGTCGAAGGACTAGCGATCCACGACGGCCCCGAGTCATGCGTCGACGACCCGCGAGGGCGTGGCGAAGCGTTGGCAGGGGCACGTGCAGGCCGGGCTATCGAGCCGCGAAATCAGCTCTTCGGGGTGCTGACACTGTCCCACTTGTGGAAGGCAACACCGCTGCCGGCGCTATGCGCGAGCCGTCAGCGGGCCCCGCGCGGTCAAAGAACCAGGGCATGTGCGGAACCTTCATGCGCGAGAACCGGGAGATCCCGTGTCTTGCCCGCCTGGCTGATCACCGGGCGGGCCGCTCAGGGAACGCTGAGGCGGTAATCCTGAGATGCACGAGCGCGGGAAGTCGGACTCCTGGGTCACCCCGAGCCGCTTGGGCATCTCGGCCAGCCGCCGGACGGGGGCGTCATCCAGCATCGCGGCGACAGCAGCGTCGAACCTCTCCTGGCCGCCGGCGGTCTGCACCGCGCGCTCCAGGTGGCCAGAATCCCGCCACCGCGACACGTTACTCACAATCCCATCTCCGCCTCACGTTCGGCCACGTAGCCGGCGTACAGCTGCTCCGCCTGCGGGATCGCAGCACGGTACACGCCCGCTCCTGACCGAGCACTGCTGGCCACGATCGGTAACTGCCGCTGTGGACGCAGGACAGGCCGTGCGCGACATGCCGGCATGTTCACCGCTTAGCGTCAGGTGAGCTGGGAGAGGTCGAGTTCGGCTTCGTGCCCATCTGCGAACCGGACAATCACGCTGGCGTGCCCGCCCACGGCCTCAAGGTAGGCGTTGAGAGTGGACAGGAGCAGGTCGTGGGGCTGTTCCATGCGGCTGACCGCTGCCTGCGTGACGCCCATCCTCCTGGCCAGTTCGACTTGGGTTAGCTTGGCGGCTTGCCGTAGCGCGGCCAGGCCCATCGCGTAGGTGCGGTCGGCGTCCTCCATGTCCCGGCGGACCTGTGCGACGCCTTCGGCCAGGTCTGGCCGCTGGGTGAGTTCGCTGATGCGGTCGTTGCCGCGGATGAACCTAACGTCCTCGGTCATCGGAGTTTCCCTTCTGGCGCAGCCAGGCATCGACGAGCGCTTCCCCGCGTACTGTCGCGCTTGCGTAGAACACGTCCCCGAACGTCTTCTTGTTGAAGCCGATCAGCGCGATCACGGCCTCGTCGTCGGCGGGGAACCAGCAGATGATGCGGACGGCGACCTCGGGATCGAATGGGTGGGCGACCCGCCAGAGTTCGTGCCGGCGGGCTTGGCGGACTCGCTTGAAGGTCGCGGACTCTTCGGCCGGCTTCGCCGGCAGGTCGGTGAGGGCTTGCAGCAGCGCGACGGCGATGGTCAGGAGTCGGCCGCCCTGTGTTTCGGCGTGGTCGAGCCAGCGGTCGAACTCATCTGTCCAGTCGACGATCACGTCTCTAGTATGAGTTACAGTTAATATAACGTCAAGTTTGTATCCACTGGTAGGCGGTCGCCAGACTGGCGTTCCCGGTTGTTGACCCTGCACATCAACGGCGGCGGCATGGCTCCGTGACGCACGAGGTCAGGTTCGACGTGAGCGTCGCGACGCTAGCGTTACGAGATCCATGCCGGGTCTGCTGTGTTGGCGCCTGGCGTGGGCGGCAAGCGCCTCGGGTCGGGGAAACCGAGACTGGTGTAGCCGGGCGCGCGTTTGGCCAGTGCCGCGGAGAGGACGCCGGTCATCTCGTCGTGGTAGTCGTGGACCTCGGCGGCGCTC
>Ga0310039_10001828_pt1 | contig 14778 bp, 13 predicted proteins | sample Sb_taG_4_FD_200460 | JGI IMG/M metagenome (GOLD analysis project Ga0310039, IMG submission 200460) | Peat soil microbial communities from Weissenstadt, Germany - Sb_50d_6_BS metaG (v2) (version 2) | ecosystem: Environmental > Terrestrial > Soil > Wetlands > Peat | place: Germany: Weissenstadt...
CCCACGAACCCACCGGGCCAGCCCGATCATGCCGAGCCAGCCAAGGCCGACGCGCCCGTCGCGCTGGCGCCCGCCGATCAACCCAAGAACCCACCGGGCCAGCCCGATCATGCCGAGCCAGCCAAGGCCGGCGCGCCTGTCGCGCTGGCGTCGGCCGACCAGCCCAACGACCCAGCTCCCGCACCCCCCGAGGCCACGCAATCGCCCGCCGGCAAGGGCCAGCAGATGCTCGCCTCGGCCAGGGCACTCTATACCAGCGGTAACTATCCTGCCGCCAGGGAGATGGCCGAGGAGGCCAAGTCCGGCCACCTCGGCGTCGATGGCCAGGCCGACGAGTTGCTCGCGCAGATCGGACTGGCCGAACAGGGCGGAGCTCTCAGCCTCTACGAGTCGGCGCTCGCGGCCATGCGGAGCGGCGAGAATGCCCGGGCCCGCGCTCTCTTGACCGAGGTTGCCGCAGCCGGTGCCTCACTCGACGAAAACCTGCTGGCCAAGGTGCAGGAATTGCTCAAGAAACTGCCGGCCGACGACAAGGCCGGCTCACCCAAGGGCAAGGCCGTCGTGGGCGAGAAGAGCTCGGTGATCCCTGACGCCGAAGCACTTGCCGCCCAGAAGCTCAATGCCGAGGTTGGCACCAAGATCGCCGAGGCCCGACGGCTCCAGGAAACCGACCCTGACAAGGCCATCGCCATCTATGAGCAGACCATGAAGGCCGTCAAGGCATCCGGCCTGTCACCCAACCTGATGCGGCCCATGGTCCGACGCCTCGAAGTCGCACTCGAGCTGGCCAAGAAGGACAAGATTGCCTTCGAAGTCAAGATGCAGAACAAGCAAGAGCGTGGCGAGATCGAGCTCAAGCGGCTGCGAATCCTCGAAGCCGACAGGGCCAAGAAGGCACGCTTGAAGGAGTTCATGGACAAAGCCCAGGCGGCCTATGCCGAGGGCAATTACGCCGATTGCGAGGCCTACGCCAAGAGAGCCGCCGAGGTTGACCCCAACGAGGTGGCCGCAATCATGCTTGTCTTCAAGGCCAAGACGGAGCGCCACTACAAGCAAGACCTGGCAATCCGCTCGGCCAAGGACGAGGGAGCGCTGACAGCCTTCCAGGAGGTTGACCTGGCGAGCGTTGCCGATCCTGAAGTTCAGCTCAACTCGATCAAGTTACCCAAGAACTTCAAGGACCTGACTCGCGATCGACTGAAGATGAACGCCAGGCTCGAGGTCAAGAAAGACCCCAAGGTGCTGGCCATCGAGGCCAAGCTCAAGGACACGATCTCGCTGAACGTGGACAAGCAACCGCTGAGCGAGGCCATCACCTTCCTGCAGAACTACACCGGGTTGAACGTCGTGCTCGACCCCAAGGCTCTGAACGACGAGGGCTTGACATCCGCGACACCCGTTTCACTGGCCGTGAACAACGTCCAGCTCAAGACGGCCTTGAAGCTCTTGCTACGCCCGCTGGGCTTGACCTACCGGGTTGAAGATGAGGTTCTGCTGATCACCAGCCCCTCGGCCGGGTCGGCCCAGATGTTTCCCAAGACGTACTACGTCGGCGACCTGATCGCGCCTTCGAACAAGAGCCAGCAGAACCCGATGGCCGCGGTGGCCAACCAGATTGGCGTCCCGAACTCGGCCGACGGCGCCGGCGCGATGGGACAGGTGGGCGCCATGGCCAACCCGGGGCAGGCAGCGGCGAGTACCGACATGAGCGTGTCCAAGGGCGACCATCCCCAGGTTGACATGACACCGCTGATCCAGCTCATCACGACGTCGATCGCTCCGGGTACCTGGCGGGTCCAGGACAGCGCGGGCCAGGACATCTCCCCGGCCTATGGCCTCGGCCAGGGGTTCGGCGGCCCACCAGGTGGTGGAGGTGCAGGTGGAGGTATCGATGCCCAGGAACGTGCTCCCGGCTCGATCATTCCCTTCTTCCTGAGCATCAGCCTGATCATCCGGCACACGGCCGAGGTCCATGAGCAGGTCGCCGACCTGCTCCGCCAGCTCCGGCGGCTTCAGGACCTTCAGGTCGCCATCGAGGTCCGGTTCATCACCGTCAGCGACAACTTCTTCGAGCAGATCGGCGTTGACTTCGACTTCCAGATCAATTCCAACGCCGTCGGCAAGCATACCACATTCGCGTTCCCGAACCCCGCGGCCGAGCTGATCCCTATGCCCGGGGCGCCCACCACCATAATCGCCTCCGGCACCACCTCCGGCACCACCTCCGGCACCACCGGCGCGGCCAGCACCACAGGCACCACAGGCACCACCGGCGCGGCCAGCACCACAGGCGCGGCCAGCACCACAGGCGCGGCCAGCACCACAAGTGGGACCACAGGTACAAGCTCAGCTAGCACCACGCCCGCAGCCTATCTGATCAACCCGATCCGCTCCTATGGCAACAATACCCCGATCGTCGTGGGCACGGCGGGAGGAGGCTTGCAAAACTTCTCCAACAACCTGGCGATCCCGTTCAATAATACCCAAGCCGGTCTGATCGCTCCCACCAACGCGATCCCAGGCGCGGGGGCCACGCTGGGCCTTGCCTTCTTGAGCGACGTGGAAGTCTACTTCTTCCTCACGGCCGCCCAGGGCGACACCCGCGCCAACGTCCTCCAGGCTCCCAAGGTCACCACCTTCAACGGTGCCTCCGCCACGATCGTCTCTGCCCAGTTGCAGTGGTACGTCTCGATGCTGACGCCGATCGTCGGCCCCGGATCGGTGGCCTTCGTGCCGACACCATCGCCCTTGCTAAACGGCGTCACCCTGACCGTGACCCCGGTGGTTTCGGCCGACCGCCGGTACGTGCGATTGACGATCGCCCCCGTCTTCCAGACGATCGCCGGCTTCACCACGATCCAGGTTCCGGCCGCCGTCGGCGGCAGCGGCTTGGGCGGTGGTGCGGCGACCATCAACGCAACCCTCCAGCTTCCGGAGACCAACACGACCACCGTGAGCACCACCGTCACCGTCCCGGACGGCGGCACCGTCTTGCTCGGCGGCTTGAAGTCACTCAACGAACAGCGTCTCGAGTACGGCGTGCCGGTGCTGTCGAAGATCCCCTGGCTCGACCGTCTCTTCCGCAACGTCGGCATCGGCCGCGTGAGCACCAGCCTGATGCTCATGGTCACGCCCCGGATCATCATCCTCGAGGAGGAAGAAGAGAAGCTGGGGATTCCGTCCACGGCTCTCTGATCCGAAAGATCCACCGAATCGAAAGCAAACTGATTCAGACCGGGCCGCCGGGGACCACCCCCGGCGGCCCTTTCTTGTCGTCACAACGCCTAGATGGCTTGATCAAGCCCGCAAGTTGGACCATGCTACGAGAGAGGCCCGCTCGATCAGGTTCGCCTCCTGCATCAAGACCGGTCCGGGGCCTCCCGGTCGGCACTTTGTGAGATTCCCATGGTATTGCTGCTGTATTGCGTCAGCGTCTTGCTGGCCGGTGATGAACCGCCGGCAGTCGCGCCCGCCCAACGCCCTGCCGCGAACACGCTGGAACCCAGCCCGCAGTGGAAGCCCCTGGGGCGCAGTCTCTGGTTCGACCCAGGAAAAAAACAGCTTGTCGTCCGGGCCAAGGTCGTGCTCCGCGAGGGACCGCTGGAACACCTGGTTTGCCTGAAGGGAACCAAGGAGCACGAGGCCATCCTCGCCACCGACGCACAGCCCCGGCAGATTCACGCCGGGCTGCTCTTGACCGGCGCCGAGCCGGGCCATCCGGTTCGCTTCGAACCCAAGTTCGAGCCCCCTGCCGGTACCCCGATCGCCATCGAGCTGCTCTGGATGACCGACGGCAAGCTGCACCGCTCCGACGCCCGCGACTGGGTCAAGGACGAGAAGACCAGGAAGCCCCTGGCAGAGCACTGGGTCTTTGCCGGCAGCGATCTGTACACCGATCCGGTCACCCAGAAGACGATGTACGCCGCTGACGAGGGCGATCTCATCACCGTCGCCAACTTCGGCGGCGCCATCCTGGATCTGCCGCTTGCCAGCTCGGCCAGCGACGCCGATCGAATCTTCTCTGCCGACACCGCACACGTTCCGCCGCTTGGCACCGAGGTCTTGCTGCGACTTGGCCCGGGTACCCAGCGACCGGAAAAGAAGCCTTGAGATTCCTCCCGCGTCTCAATCCAGCCGCAACGCACACCAGACCCCCAGGGGATGAAACTGGGCATCCGACGGTCTGTTCTGGAGGTGTTCCCACTCATCGGCCGACCAGATCACGAGAGTCGCGGGATAACCATTGATCCGCCACCGGATTGGTCGGCATGAAGGTGAATCGCCCTTGTAAAGGCGAAGGCCGACTGTCTGAAAACTCGGCCTGCTGGAGCGCTGACTTTGGCCCATCGGCGGGTTCCTCCTCGAACTTAAGCCGGTCGTCATTGACCTGAACCGCAAAGTGGAGAGTCGTTCCCCTGAGGCTGCATGAAATGAGCAGTCACACGCTCGGTGACCTACGCTCGCTGCCGGGATGCAAACTTGGCCGTTGCCGGTCTCTTCACCAGGACGGCGAGACCGGAACTTCTGATCAACCCAAGGCCCCCTTCGACGTCTCGCCCGCAAGCACCCGATAAGCCACCATTGCACACCATCGAGTGACCGTGCGATCCGACTTGCAGGATGTCTCATTCCACGCTTCTAATCTTTTGCTTTATAAAACTCGATCGTCAAGCCTTAAAACGTATTGTTTTCTTGATTTGGCAGGACCTGGTTCCTTCAGAAGGTAGAACCGGCAGGATCGATGGCAGATCCTTGGGTTCGACGGCTGGATGTCCGATCGGTCTGGACGCTAAGCTGGTCGGTCCGCCGGGCTTGAGACGTCGGAGATGGCCCACGGTGCTGCTAGGAGCCTAGCTTATTTTAACAGTTGCAGGGTAATTCGGGGGCGGGATGAGATCGACCGCAGTGCTTGCAACAAGAGAACTGACCAAGGCTTACGGCGATTTCTTGGCACTTCGCCAGTTCTCTCTCGAGGTGCGCCAGGGCGAGGTCTTCGGGCTGCTGGGGCCCAACGGATCGGGCAAGACCACGACCATACGGCTCTTGCTGGGGCTCTTGCATCCCACGTCCGGACAGGCGACGATCTTCGGACTGGACTGTTGGCGTCAAAGCTTGCAGGTCCGCCGCCTGGTCTCCTATCTTCCCGGCGAGCTCCGGATGTACGGTTCGATGTCGGGACTGGCGCTGCTCCGTTTTCTCTCCGACCTGCGTGAGGGGGACGGTCTGGACCGGGCGGTAGCCCTCGCCGAGCAGGTGATGCAGTTGAACCTCAGGAAGAAGGTGCGTGCCTATTCCACCGGAATGAAGCAGAAACTGGCGCTGGCTCTTGCGTTCTCTGACCCGGTGGACGTCCTGATTCTCGATGAACCCACCTCCGCGCTTGACCCCTCGGCCCGCGGCGACGTGCTGCGACTGGTGCGGGAGGCGCGCTCGCTGGGGCAGACCGTGATCTTTTCGGGCCACGTTCTGTCCGAGGTCGAAGCCGTCTCCGATCGGCTGGCCATCCTGCGCCGGGGACGGCTCATGCACATCGAGGACATGCACGCCAGGCGCAGCCTGCGCATGCTCTTGATCAAGTTTGCCGGCAAGGGTCCCGCCGAATTCCCCGCCGAGCTCGAATTGACGGTGCGGGAACGGAACGACCAGACCCTCCTGCTGGAGCATCGCGGCCAGATCGGTCCCCTGCTCCACTGGCTGGACAGGTTGCCCATCCTGGATCTGGCGATCGGCACCGAGGACCTGCACAGTCTTTACGACCGGTTTCACGGACCCGACGCGATCGACGAAGAGACGGTGATGTCGTCATGAAGCCATTTTTCGCCCTCTTGCGCAAGCACGTTCACGACACCCGCGGGACCTTGATCCTCTCCGCGGCCGGCCTCTTCGGCCTGGGCTGGCTCTTCGTCTTCGTGACGTCGCTCAACGAGACCGAGATCCTCAAAGTCCTCTCGTCAGAGACCGAGGACAACCGCTTCCGATGGCTCAGGAACATGGGGCTGGAGGAACAGCCCCCCTCGGTTTCGATCATGATGAGCTTCTGGAGCCACCCCTTGATCATCTCGATCATCGCCATCTGGGCCATCGCCCGCGGCTCGATCGCCGTCGGCGCCGAGGTGGAGCGGGGCACGCTCGACCTGATCCTGTCACGACCCGTCTCACGGACGTCGTACCTCCTCACTCATGTTCTCATGGCCATATTCGGGCTCTTCTTCCTGGCGCTGGCGCTCGCGGTGGGAGCAAGAATCGGCGCGCATTACAACTTCCTCCGCGTGCCGATTGAGTTCTGGACCCTGGCGAAGCCAGCGCTGAATCTCGCGGCGCTTGGACTGCCGATCTACGGGTACACGCTTCTTATCTCGGCCGTCGACTACGTCCGCTGGCGTGCGACGATGATCGGCTCGGTCCTCACGCTCGCAGGGTTCATCGCCTGGGTCGTCTCGGTGATCCCGGTCCTGCAAAAGTACACCTGGCGGGTCTACCTCGAGCGGGTCTCCATCTTCAAGCTCTACAACCCTGTCGATGATGTCTCCACCGGCGAGTCATTGCTCTTCAACCTCGCCGTGCTCGCGGGCATCGGCGCGGGGTGCATCCTTCTCTCCTTCTTCGCCTTCATCCGCCGCGACCTGCCGGCCAACGGATGAGACTTCACTCCTGCCGGGCACACGACACGACAGCTCGGCGCCCGATCGATGTCCCCGCATCAAGACCCCGGGCGATGGCCATCTGAACGCGGCTTGCCGCTTGCGGTCGTCGTGCTAGAATCTTGTGAACTGCTTTCATCCTGGGCAACGACAACGGTAAACTTTCCTCTGCTCCAGCGGCGAGCCTCCACATGTCCACTACGGCAATGGTTCCCGTCACGATCTCACGCGAAGCCTTGGCGTTCATCGACCGGCTTGGTCAGCAAGAGGAGTTCGAGACTCAACGAAAACCGGACCGACACCAATTATCTGCGCTCTTCTTCTGACGCTGCGCTCCACTTCTCCGCAACCACCCGTGCCGTCGAAAACCAAGCGTGTGGCAATCGGGCCATCCCCTTGATTCGGGTCGCGCACTGGATCAAACTGAGGTTAACTGCCGTGGTGCCCCGACGGATCGCGGCGATCCTCCCGGCCGCCCCGACGATCGATCAAGGGCGCGACCCTCACCGTGGAGGCAACGTGCGAACATGGCCAAGATCCAGCAGAAATCCCCGGATGCCGATCCGGGCCTCGCTCATCCCAGCGGCGATCACCGGTTCAAGATGCTCGACGCGAGCATGAAGCGGCAGCGGTTCCAGCCCGACGCCCTGATCGAGGTGCTGCACACCGCGCAAGAGCTCTTTGGCTATCTTCAGGACGACATCCTGCTTTACGTCGCCCACGGACTCAAGCTTCCCCCCAGCCGGGTCTACGGCGTCGCGACCTTTTACCACTTCTTCACCTTCGCCCCCAGGGGTGCTCATACCTGCGTTGTTTGCATGGGTACCGCCTGCTACGTGAAGGGGGGAGAGACGCTGCTGGCCACCGTTCGCGCGTGCGCGGCCGGGGAGAACCGGGAATCCGGGGAAAACGGTCCGTTCGTGTCGGTCGAGACCGCCAGGTGCCTGGGCGCCTGCGGCCTGGCGCCGGTCGTGGTCTTCGATGGCGAGGTCTGCGGCACCGTCGAGCCCGCCCTTGCCGAGGCGCGGATGAAAGGATGGCTGCAACATGGACCTGGCTGAGCTCCAGGAGATTGGCGAGAAGGAGCTGGCGGCGCGCAAGCCGATCAGGATTCGCGTCTGCACGGCGGCCGGCTGCCTCTCGTCGGGTGCTCTTGACGTGCAGAAGCGGCTGGAGGAGGCTGTCGAGCGCGCCAGCCTGGGCGCCACGGTCCAGGTCTGCGCCGTGGGCTGCATGCGGCTCTGTTGCGAGGGCCCCCTGGTCCAGCTCGATCCCGAGAGCAGCTTTTACGAGCGGGTCAGTTCCGATCAGGCTCCCTCGATCGTGGCCGGACTGAACGGGGGCGCGGTGACCGCCCGGCGGTGTGATCCCGGGCGGCCGTTCTTCGCCCGCCAGAAGTCGATCGTGCTGGAGAATAGCGGCAAGATCGAGCCCGAGCGCATCGAATCGTACATCGCGGCCGGCGGCTATCGCGCTCTCTACGAAGTGGTTCGGGAGATGAATCCCGCGGAGGTGATCGACGCCGTCACCCGCAGCGGCCTGAGGGGCCGGGGTGGCGCCGGGTATCCCACGGGGCTGAAGTGGGGGACGGTCGCCAAGAACCAGGGGCCGCACAAGTACGTTGTCTGCAACGCCGACGAGGGCGACCCCGGTGCTTTCATGGACCGCAGCGTGCTCGAGAGCGACCCGCACCGGGTCCTCGAGGGCATGGCCATCGCCGCTTACGCGGTCGGGGCCGACCTGGGCTACATTTACGTCCGAGGCGAGTATCCCGTGGCCATCCACCGGCTCGAGACCGGGATCCGCCAGGCGCGGCGGCTTGGGCTCTTGGGAACCCAGATCTTCGAGTCGCCGTTCAACTTCCGTGTCGATTTGCGGATCGGCGCCGGCGCCTTCGTCTGCGGCGAGGAGACAGCGCTGCTCGCCTCGATCGAGGGCGGGCGCGGAAGCCCCCGGCCCCGTCCTCCCTATCCGGCCGCCTCGGGACTCTGGGGGAATCCGACTCTCATCAACAACGTCGAGACCTTCGCCAACATCCCCGTCATCATCCGCAACGGGCCCGACTGGTTCGCCGCGATCGGCACCGAGAAGAGCAAGGGGACAAAGGTCTTCGCCCTGGCCGGCAAGATCCGCAACACCGGGCTGGTCGAGGTGCCCATGGGAACCTCCTTGAGGGAGATCGTCGAGGAGATCGGCGGCGGCGCGCCCGATGGCGGCAGGATCAAAGCGGTCCAGACCGGCGGCCCCTCGGGCGGCTGCATCCCGGCCGCGGCGCTCGACACCCCGGTCGATTACGAGTCGCTCGTGCAACTGGGCTCGATCATGGGCTCGGGCGGGATGATTGTCATGGACGAGACCACCAATATGGTCGACGTTGCCAAGTTCTTCATGGAGTTCTGCATGGACGAGTCGTGCGGCAAGTGTATCCCCTGCCGCGCCGGCACTGTCCAGCTTCACCGGCTGCTGGCCAGGATCACCCAACGGAAGGCGACGGCCGACGACCTGGCCCGGCTCGAGTCGCTCTGTCAGATGGTGAAACTGACCAGCCTCTGCGGCCTGGGACAGTCTGCCCCCAACCCCGTGCTGAGCACGCTGCGTTACTTCCGCAACGAATACCTGGAGCTGCTTGGCGACGACGCGGCAACGCCGTCGTCCACAATGTGAGCGCCCTAGGGTTGGCCCTGCGCCAGGGCGGCCCGTCTCCCTCGTGACTGACTGGTGAAGGCGGTGATCATGGCCGCGGTCAAGACCCTGTCGATCGACGGAAGGCTCATCAACGCACGCGGCGACCAGACGATTCTCGAGGCCGCGAAGGAAGCGGGAATCGCGATTCCGACCCTCTGCCATCTCGAGGGTGTCTCCGACGTGGGCGCCTGCCGGATGTGCCTGGTCGAAGTCGGCGATCCACCCCGCTTGATGCCGGCCTGCACGACGCAGGTCTTCGAGGAAATGAAGGTGCAGACCAGCACGGAGCGGCTGCGGAACTTCCGGCGGATGATCGTCGAGCTCCTCTTCGCCGAGCGCAACCACGTGTGTGCCGTGTGCGTGGCCAACGGCAACTGCGAGCTCCAGAACCTTGCCGAGCGGGCCGGCATGGACCACGTGCGGTTCGACTATCTCTACCCCAAGCTGCCCGTGGATATCAGCCACGAGCGGTTCGGCATCGACCACAACCGCTGCATCCTCTGTACCCGCTGCGTGCGGGTCTGCGACCAGATCGAAGGCGCCCACACCTGGGACGTCGCGCATCGCGGGGTGAACGCCCGCGTCATCACCGATATGCATCAGCCCTGGGGAACATCGCCGACCTGTACGTCTTGCGGCAAGTGCATGCAGGCCTGCCCCACCGGGGCCATCTTCGCCCAGCGCTCCACGGTCGCTGAGATGGAACGCAACCGGTCGATGCTCACGTTCCTGATCAACGCCCGGGAGAAGAAGCAATGGAACATCTGAAGCTGGCAACCATGTGGCTGGCGGGCTGCTCCGGATGCCACATGTCGTTCCTGGACCTCGACGAGTTCCTGATCGACCTGGCGGGAATGATCGATATCGTCTACACCCCCTTGATCGACGCCAAGGTTTTCCCCGAGCGGGTCGACGTGACACTGCTGGAAGGCGCCGTGGCCAACCAGGACCATCTCGAGTTCGTCAGGATGGTCCGGGCACGCACGACGATCCTCGTCTCCTTTGGCGACTGCGCCGTGACCGGCAACGTCACCGCGATGCGCAACCCGCTGGGAGGCGCGGAGGTCGTCCTGCGCCGGTCCTACATCGACAGCGGCGACGCGGGTGCCCAGTTCCCCAGCAGCCCGGGGGTATTGCCCCAGCTCCTGGACCGGGTCGTCCCGATCCATCACGTCGTGCCGGTGGATGTGTACATTCCGGGTTGTCCCCCGCCCGCGTCGCGGATCCGTGCGGTGCTCGAGCAACTGATCGGCCAGCATCCCGCCCAGCTCGCCGGTACCGACCTCAAGTTCGGCTGAAAGGAAGAAGGTCAGACCGATGGCACAGCAGATCCTGATCGACCCCGTGACGCGGATCGAAGGTCACGCCAAGATCACGATCCAGCTCGATGATGCTGGCAAGGTGAGCGACGCCCGCTTCCACGTGGCCGAGTTCCGCGGGTTCGAAAAGTTCTGCGAAGGGCGTCCCCTGTGGGAGATGCCCGGAATCACGGCCCGGATCTGCGGCATCTGCCCGGTCAGCCATTTGCTGGCCTCGGCCAAGGCGGGCGACAAGATCCTCTCCGTCACCATCCCGCCGGCCGCGAATAAGCTCCGCCGGCTCATGAACCTGGGTCAGCTTGTCCAGTCCCACGCGCTGTCTTTCTTCCACCTGAGCGGGCCCGACCTGCTCCTGGGCATGGACGCCGATCCGGCCGGGCGGAACATCTTCGGCCTGATCGCCGCCGACCCCGACTTCGCGCGGCGGGGCATTCGCCTGCGGCAGTTCGGCCAGGAGATCATCGAGCTTTTGGGTGGCAAGAAAATTCATCCGGCCTGGTCGGTGCCTGGCGGCGTCCGTGCCGCCCTGGCCCACGAGGGCCGCGAGCACATCCGCTCCCGCTTGCCCGCAGCGTTCGAGACTGCCCAGCTCGCGCTCCGCCGCTTCAAGACCCTCTTCGATCACTTCCATGAAGAGGCCATCAGCTTCGGCGACTTCCCCTCGCTGTTCATGGCCCTGGTCTCCGAGGAAGGGAACTGGGAGCATTACGACGGCAGTCTCCGATTCGTCAACTCCGACGGAGAGATCGTGGCCGACCAGCTTGATCCTGTCTTCTACCAGCAATACATCGGCGAGGCGGTCCAGCCCGACTCCTACCTCAAGTCGCCTTATTACAAACCGCTGGGCCCCACCCAGGGAATCTATCGCGTCGGCCCGCTGGCCCGGCTCAACGTTTGCATGCACATGGGCGTTCCCCTCGCCGACCTGGAGCTCAGGGAATACCGCTACCGGTTCCACGGCACGGCCACCTCATCGTTTCTCTACCACTACGCCCGGCTGATCGAGATCCTGGCCGCTCTCGAGCTGATCGAACGCACGATCGACGACCCCGACCTCACCTCGGACCACCTTCGTGCCGTCGCCGGGATCAACCGGCTCGACGGTGTGGGCGTCAGCGAGGCGCCCCGGGGCACGCTCTTCCACCATTACCAGGTGGACAGGGATGGCCTGATCCGATGGGTCAACCTGATCATCGCGAGCGGTCAGAACAATCTGGCCATGAACCGGACCGTGGCTCAGATCGCCGGACACTACATCCACGGACCGCGCATTCCCGAGGGCGTGCTCAATCGCATCGAGGCAGGCATCCGCGCCTTCGACCCGTGCCTGAGCTGTTCGACTCACGCGGTTGGCTTCATGCCGCTGCACGTCCAGCTCGTCGCGGCTGATGGTACGATCCAGGACGAGATCTGGAGGGACTGAGAGAGGTGCGATGCCCGACTCGCGACCAGCTTCGATCTTGGTGATCGGCTACGGCAACACGCTGCGCCGGGACGACGCCCTGGGCTGCCTGATCGCCGACCTGGTGGGGCGCTGGCAGCGCCCGGGTGTGCGCTCGATGAGCCTGGCTCAGCTCACCCCGGAGCTGGCCGCCGAGCTGGCGGCCGCCGAAACGGCCGTCTTCGTGGATGCCCGGAAATGTTCCGCAACATCCGACCCGACAGTCCAGGTCGGGCCGCTCTCGCCGCGCGGCGAAGATGGGGTTTCACTGGTCCATGCGCTCACGCCGTCCGTCCTGCTGGGACTCTGCAAGGCCGCGTTTGGCCAGTGTCCAGGGGCCTGGCAGGTCTCCGTTCCCGGCTCGGATTTCTCGTTCGGCGAGGGACTTTCCGACCTGGCCGGCCGGGCCATGGGCCAGGCGATCGGCATGATCGAACCACTGCTTGCCCGCGCCGGTTCCCCCGCACCCGATCCCGCACCCGAGTGTCCCAGAAGCGGTTCTCCTCAGGCTCCGCTGGCTTCCCAGGACTCCGAACATGAGCACGCGCATCATCCAGGTTGATTCGTTCAGCGACCGGCCTTTCGCCGGCAACCCCGCGGCCGTCTGCCTGCTCCACGCAGCCGCGCCCGAGCCCTGGATGCAGCACGTCGCTGCCGAGATGAATCTTTCGGAGACCGCCTTCGTCCATCCGATCGAACCAGGCCCCCTGTTTCGTCTCCGCTGGTTCACTCCCAGGGTGGAAGTGGATCTGTGCGGTCACGCCACTCTGGCGGCGGCCCACGTGCTCTGGGAAGAACGAATGCTCCACCGGCAAGCCCCCGCGCAGTTCGAGACCCGCAGCGGCCGGCTCGGTGCCCGCCGGCAGGGCGACTGGATCGAGCTCGATTTCCCCGCCGAAGCGCTCGACACCCCGATCATCGACCAGCTCGAGCTCGATCGGATTGCCGCTGCCCTGAACGCGCCCTTGATCTCGGCGGGCCGGAACCGGTTCGACCTCCTGGTCGAGCTCGCCGACGAGCAGACCGTCCGGGGGCTCCAGCCGGATTACCGCCTGATCGCCTCCTTCCCCGTCCGCGGGGTGATCGCCACGAGCCGGGCCTCAGCGCCCGAGTTCGATTTCGTCTCTCGGTTCTTCGCTCCTCGGGTCGGCGTGGACGAGGATCCGGTCTGCGGCTCGGCGCATTGCTGCCTGGGCCCATTCTGGGCATCAAAACTGGGCCGCGCCGAGCTGACCGGCCACCAGGTCTCGCCTCGCGGCGGAGTGGTCAAGGTGCGCGTCGAAGGACCTCGCGTGGCCCTGATCGGCCAGGCGGTGACCGTGCTCAGGGGCGAGCTGCTGGACTGACCGCCGGGTGCGGAGAAATCATGACCACGTGTCGTCAGACCGTGGTTCAAACGGGCGCAGCACCGAACCTCGGCCGTGAGACCGACCAACCGCGCTTGACAACCGCGGTCAATGGCGGCCCGTTTCCCTGGGGAAACTGTTCTGGGTTACTATGGGTGCAGTCGGTTGAGACTGGTAATCTAGCCGCGGCCTAGCCGCGGCCGGCCCACCGACGACGGGTCCAACTCGTGCAGCCCGTAATTGCTGACCAAACTCGCAAGATTCACGCTCGGCGTCTTTCGTGAGGTCAATTGTGAGACCGCCTGGTTTGCAACCGGGAGGTTACCGGTTCGATCCCGGTCGTCTCCATTCGTTCGTATCTACCTACCGGATCTGATCCCAAGTCTGGGCGTCAACCCCCGGGAACCGGTTCAAGTGTGCCAGGTTCGTCGTCGCGATGGTGACGGTATCGCCCGGCTGTCCCGCGAGCGCCGCTTGGCCGGCAAGGATGGCATCGGCATCGAGGGCATCCGGCGACGACGTCGGGATACCCGATTGTCGGAGGAAAGCCCAGAACTCAGCAGCCTTGACCATCGCGTCGGCCGTCAGAACGAGGTGTTCAAAACCACTGCTTGGACCGAGCGCGTAATCGAGGCGTCGCAAGCTTCCGACGGCGCGGATGCGGAGGAGTTCTCGGCGCACCTCGTAATGCGCAATATCGGGGATGACGACGACCGCGCCGGTTGCCAGTATCGTCTTTAGCCATGTGAGACATCGTACGATAAGCGGCTTGCTGGGAGCGCGGACAATCATGCCGAGCGGCCCGCTGTCCAGCAGGATCAACCGCGCCATGATTAATAGAGACCTTCGAAGAGTTTCCGATGGGGACGATGTGCGTCGAGATCGCGCATGGCTTCTTCCCACGCGCCCGGTGGATCTTCATCGGGCATGGCCAGCATCAGATCGACGAACGCGGCAATGGCCTGGGCATTCCGGGCCTGTTCCTCCGCAGAGATGGGGCGAACGCGGCCTGTGGCATCGTTGCAAGGCACGCGACGGGCAGACGCCGCACGCGGATAATCCGGCGCGGCCGTTTCCCTCGAGGCGCTCTCGCCAGTTTCCTCATCGAAAATCTCCATGTTCTGGCTCCCCACACCCGAGATCCTAACCACCTCTTAATTGTACGTCGATCAGCCTCGGCGCGGAAGATTGGCTCGTGCGAGCCAAGTTGGCTCCTCTTGCACTTAAAACATTGCTTCAATATGACTTACGTCCGACTCGATCGCCTGGTTTGCAACCAGGAGGTTGCCGGTTCGATCCCGGTCGTCTCCACTACAGTCGCCTCTTTGACGCCGGTTGTCGAGGTT
>Ga0310039_10001832_pt1 | contig 14752 bp, 14 predicted proteins | sample Sb_taG_4_FD_200460 | JGI IMG/M metagenome (GOLD analysis project Ga0310039, IMG submission 200460) | Peat soil microbial communities from Weissenstadt, Germany - Sb_50d_6_BS metaG (v2) (version 2) | ecosystem: Environmental > Terrestrial > Soil > Wetlands > Peat | place: Germany: Weissenstadt...
GGGCCGGCGGAGTGATTGAGGCCGTCCGCGGCTTAAGCTCTCTTTGCCCGTGTGGATGTCCAGCCTAGCCGTCGTGCCGTGGGGGCCGACGGCGAAGCATCCACGGGGGAAGGAGTCGCTCGATGGCAATGGGTGGTACGGTCAAGTTCTTCAACGGTGAACGCGGCTATGGCTTCATCAAGCCCGACGACGGCGGCCGCGACGTGTTCGTGCATATCACCGCTGTTGAACGGGCGGGGCTGAAATCGCTGGTCGAGGGCCAGCGCATCAGCTTCGATGTCGAGCCCGACAAGAAGGGCAAGGGCCCGAAAGCGGTCAATCTCGTCGTCACCGGATAAGGCGACGTTGCGGCGTCGTGTGGGAGCACGACGCCTAGCGCAATACCGTGCGGCCGCCCGGCCGAACGCTGATCCGTTGCATTGCGTCTTGCAGTGCGCATGCAGAAAAATGCACTGCCGCAACAATGCACTCCCGCAAACTCAATCGACGATGATGACTCCAAAGGTGCTGCAATGATGATTCTGCGCTCTTCACCGGCTTCGCCGTTCGGCCGCAAGGTCCGGATCGCGATTTCGCTCCTCGGCCTCGACAATGAAGTGAAAGTCGAAGCCGCCGATACCAGCGACGTCAACGACAGCGTGCGGCAGCAAAATCCGCTCGGCAAGATTCCGGTGGTGATCGCCGAGGACGGCACCGCGTATTACGATTCCCGCGTCATCCTCGACTATCTCGACGACCGCGCCGGCGGCGGCAAGATCGTGCCGCGCGACGCCAAGGCGCGGCTTGCGGCGCTGCGCCTGCAGGCTTTGTGCGACGGCATCCTCGATGCCTCGATCCTCACCATCTACGAGACGCGCTGGCGCAAGGCGGAGAGCCACGAGCCGAAATGGCTCGAGCATCAGGCCGGCAAAGTGTCGCGCGCGCTCGCGGCGCTGGAAGCCGCGCCGCCGCCGCTCGACGCGATGCCCCAAGTCCTGCCTAACGTCGGGCAGATAACGCTCGCCTGCACGCTCGGCTATCGCGATTTCCGCTTCAACGGCAGCTGGCGCGGCGATCATCCCCGCCTCGTCGCCTGGCTCGATAATTTTTCCGCGCGCGTGCCGGCCTACGCTGCGACCAAGCCGCCGGGCTAGCGCATGATCCGGAAAAAGCCTGCCCTCGGGCTCGATCCGCGGGCGGCAACCGGTTTTCCGCAAAGATCATGCTCCACCAAAATGCCAGCGCGCAAATCGCTTCAATCCGAAACGATTTCGCTCTGCGGCGCGCACTCACAGTTGCCGCGCGCGAAGTCCGGGCCGGCTATTCGCGCCAGGTTTGCGCTAGCGAAAGATGCGCGGCAGAACGGTTGCCAGATCTCGGCTCAGTTGTTCGGGCATGGATTGCAAGAGATAGGCCTCGATGGCGCGTCCGGAATCGTACAGGACTTGATTTTGATATACGAGGCACTCCTCGAACACATGCGCGTCCGTCACCTGCGATCCCGTCGCGATCCGCAAACGCAGGCCGCGATAGCCCAAATCCGGCGTGTGACAGGGTTGACGTGTCCGACCGGCTCGACGGACATCGTCAAGCATATGCAGCAGAGTTTGGGCCTGTTGATCCGGCAGTTCCCAAGATGGATTTGGCCTGCCGGAAAACACGTCCAGCACGACGGTAATTCTCGGGCTCTGTGTGGCTTCCGCACTCAAACCTGGAACCTGACTTGCACTCGAACTAGTTGATGTGGACACTCCGATTAGTGACCATATAAGTACAAAAATTAGTATACGGGCCGCGGTTGCAAGTTTTCGGGTCGCTAATCGGGTGCCCCGCGTTGTCGACGTTGCGTGCAGCCGTCTGACCGGGTTTGTGAGACCAGCAGCCGACATTGTCCTGCCGATACCAGTGATAATCCGCGTTTGGCCAGACCACCAATGCGACATACCAACCCGCTCCTTTGTGCAAAGCACCGTTGAAGTTCGGCACGTTGTGGAGACCGTCTGACGTCGCTCCGGCATCTACATTCGGGCAGGCCATTATGGTTGCCTGATGACCGGTGGCCCTGCCTGGCTGAGCGAAGGTGTTGGTAATCCGGTCATTTGCATAGTTGTAGCAGTTGTTATGTGGCTGCACCGTCGGAGTATTCCACATTCCGGGATTATAAGTCGGTGCGTCGGCCGCGTGGCAGGGCGGGCAGGCTGGCGCGACCGCTACCGGAAATTTAAAGGCGGAGACCGAACTGCCTTGACTCAGTTGAGCAGTGACGTGCTCGTGAACCGCGGCCGGTATGTGGGATGCACTCAGATTGGCGAGCCACGACTCCAATCCTACATCATCGACCATATTTGGCGCGCTCGCACCCCGTTCCAGAATTCCCTCGTGAACCGCCAGTCCAAGAGGGCCGTGCGGGTGATCGGCCGAACGGGTCAGCGAAAATCCGCGATAGCCCAGGCCTCCGAACACGCCAGATGAGCGCTTGGCGACAAAACTGCGGGCTGAAACGAGCTTTTCATTAAACTCGGCTTCTTCCTTTTCCGTGAGCTGCCAAGCCGGATTCGGACGTCCCGAGAAAACTTGCAATGTAACGGTAACGGTCATGATAGTCGCCCTCCGAGATTATATTTGCGCGCGCCAGCCAATAGCGAGCGGTCACAGTCTGATTATCTTATCAACTTGCAGGTGTGGGTCAATAAATTTTTATTTATGATTGTCTCAACGGAAAGGTGGAACCTGAGCTTTTCCAATGCACGTCCTCGGAATTGAGATTGGCCGCGACGCGTATTACGACTCCGGCGTCGTCTTCGACTATCTCGACGATCGCGCCAGCGGCGGCATGATCCTGCCACGCGATACCGGGGCGCGGCTTGCGGCGCTCCGCGCTGTGCGGTCGCCGTGCTCGCTCATGCGCGGCCCTTGCGATGGCCGTTGCCGTTTTTCATCTTGCGATTGATCGCCGCCGCGAAACTGTGCGACCGCCCGGCGCTGTCCGGCTTTGGGCCGCCACCACGGGCCGGCGAAGCGGACGGCTCTGCGTCAGGGACGATCAGCGTGGCGCCTTGCCAGGCGCCGCTTTCGATCATTTCGCACACCAGCGCTTTCAACGTCAGCGCCACCGCCTCGAATGCGGGACTGCGTAGCCCCACCTCGGAAAAGCAGAGCGAAACGGTGCGCTGTAGCTTCACGTCGGCAAACGCTCGGTGATTGACCACAATTTTCGGATCGCCGTCGTGAAGCGCACACCACGTCATGATCGAATTGCCGATGCCGGATGCAACGAGCCGGCGCAACGTATTCATCGTGTCGCATTCGCCGATCGGCGTCACGGTCAGGCCTTGTTTGTCGAATGCTTCCTGGGCGGCGCGCTGGATGCCGCTGCCTGGACCGGGCACCAGCAGCGGCAGTTTGGCGACCTCGGCAAGAGAGATCGGTGAATTATCGTGGTCGGCCGTCGCATAGAACAGCTCCTCGACCACCAGCGGTTCGACCGCGAGCCCGCGCTCGGGCTGCTCGAGGAGGAGAACGGCCATGTCGAGACGGCCGTTGACCAGCCGCTCGCGTAGCAGGGCGCTATTGGCGTCGGTAAGATGCAACAGGATCTGCGGATAGGACTTACGGATCCGCACCAAGAGTTCGTAGCCTAACAGCGACGCCAGCGCGACCGGAAATCCGATCGACACGCGTCCCGACGCCACGTTCTGCGCGCTGAGCGCATCCTGCTTGGCAATTTCGACCTGCCGCAGGATGGCCTCGGCGTGCCGATACAGCACGCCGCCCGCTTCGGTCAGCAGGATTCCCTTCGGGCCGCGCGTGACCAGTTGCCTGTCCAACTCGGATTCCAGGCTGGCGAGGTGATGGCTGATTGCGGACTGCGCGACGTGCAGTTGATCTGCGGCGCGCGACAGGCTGCCGGCCTGGACGATGCCAACGAAGTAACGAAGCTGCCGCAGGTCCATGAATGTCCGTTACCGCGTGCAAACGATGCCGTCTGAGGCTGCAGGGTTGCCAGCCATCGACTCTAGCCGCCCTTTGCTCTGTGATGAACGTGCGGCTTGCCGAAGCTTGCAACCAAGATACCCACTATACCCGTTTTCCGAGTGTCGATAAGCTCGGACCGCCGGAAACATTTGCATGTCGGCGTTGCGCGGCTGCCGTGACGGGCGGCGCCGGCGCAAGGAAGTGGGCCGTGATTCACCGGGTTGTGCCTCTATTATTGGCAATCTCGCTCGGCGCCGCCCAAGCGGCGTCCGACGCGCCGAACTGGCCGGCGGCCAAGCCGGTCAGAATCGAAGTATCGGCCGCGGCCGGCGGCTTGATCGACCTGGTGCCGCGCCGATTGTCGAATGACCTGTCGGCGTCGATCGGTGTGCCGGTCATCGTCGAAGACCGCCCCGGCGCCGGCGGCAATATAGCCGCCGGCCTGGTGGCGCGGGCCGAGCCCGACGGCCATATGCTTTTGGTCACCGGTTCCAATCAGGCCGTCAACCCGACGCTGTTGCCAAATCCCGGCTTCGATTACGAGACCGATCTGGTGCCGGTGTCGATGCTGGTCGCCTCGAAATTGCTGCTCGTCGCGTCGCCGTCATTCCCCGCCAGGAACATCACCGATCTGGTCGAAATCGCGCGGCAAAAGCCGAAGTCGGTCAGCATTGCGATCTCGGCGATCGGCACGCCCAATCATCTTGCGGCGGAAATGATTGCCCAATTCGGCGACGTCGACCTGACCTTTGTGCCTTATGACAGCGTCGCCCAGGCGATACCGGATCTGATCGCGGGCCGGGTGAATTTGACCGTCGCCGCGTTGTCGTCGCTGTTGCCGCATGTCAGAAGCGGGGCGCTCAAGGGGTTGGCGATCACGTCGCCGCAACGGTCGCCGCTTGCTCCCGAAATACCGACCGCGGCGGAGGCCGGAATGCCCGAGCTGCAGATCGACGGCTGGATTTGCGTCTTGACCACCGGCGGCACGCCGGCCCCGATCGTTGAGCGCCTGGACCGCGAGATCGCCAAAGTTTTGGCGCTGCCGCAGGTGCATGACGCCTTCGCCAAGCAGGGCGTCGAAACCTCCCACATGAATCCGAATCAGCTCGGCGCATTTCTGCGAGCGGAAGCCGCGCGCTTCAGCGGCCTCCTCAACCACTCCCGCGTCGGGCGCGCATCGCCGTAAGTATAAAACGCGGCCGGCAACCGGCGCGATTTCCGTTCAGCCGGATTTGCTCGCGTCGCATTGCGCGCGGCGGCGTTTCTCGGAGTTCCATCTGATTTCAAGAGGGGGCCATATCGCACTGCGTCTTTACAACCGCCCGCCGTCGGCCGACTCTGATCGCGCGCTCGTGCTTGCATCCGTTTCCGGCAATGTCGCGATTGGGGCGGCCGACCATGCCCGATGCCAAGCTTGTCATGCTGTCAACTTTTCGTCGCAGACGCGCCGAAGCCAAGGATGCGCCATCTGCGGCGGAAGGCCTGAAGCTGGTCAAGGCATTTCTGCAAATCGACGATTCCAAGCGGCGCGCGGAAATCATCAAGCTGGTGGAAGAAGCGTCCGCATCGAAGACCGGATGAGAGCCCGGCGGCACCCGCCGATCGAGACGATCTTGCCCCTCGCCGCACCGCCGCCCGCCGCTACGGCGCCGACTCGATCGGCAGGATGAACCGAAACCGCGAGCCGCTGGCGCCGTCCGACGATGCGGTCAATTGCCCGCCATGCTGCTCGACGATCATGCGGCAAATGGCGAGCCCCAAGCCCATGCCGTGCGACTTCGTGGTGACGAAAGCGCCGAATATGCCCTCGAGCTGCTTGGCATCGATTCCGGGGCCGGTGTCTTCGATTTCCACCGCGATGGCGCCGCGGCCGTGAAGCGCGCTCCTCACCTGCAACAGCCGGCTTCTATCCGTCGTCGTGGCCATGGCTTCGAGCGCGTTGTGGGTCAAGTTGAGGACGACTTCCTGCAATTGGCCGGTGTGACCGATGATATGCGGCAGTTCGGGCATCAGCTCGGTGCGGAGCGCGACGCCGCGATCCTTCAGCTCCGCGGCCGATGACTGCAGCACGGCGCGAATGATCTCGTTGACGTCGATCGGCTGCCTTTGCTCGTCGGCCTTGCGAAACAGGGCGCGGATGCTCTCGAAAACCTCGCTGGTGCGATGACTTTCACCGATGATCCTGCCCAACGCCGCCTCGACCTCGGCAAGATCGGGCGGCGGCCGGCGCAGAAACTGCCGCGCCGCGCTGGCGTTGGTCGCGATCGCCGCCAGCGGCTGTCGCACTTCATGGGCAATCGCGGCGGTGATCGCCTGCGCGTTCATCAGCTTGTTGTCGCGTTCGCGCTCCAGCATCATATTCAAGCGCGTCAGCCGCGCCTCGCTGTCGCTGCGCTCGGCAAACAACGCGGCAAGAACGAATGCGCCGAGCGCCACGAACAGTATGGCCGACTGGGCTTGCAGGATGCGGTCGGCGAATAAAATACTGGCGTCGCCAAAATGACCGAAGCCGAAGACGGCGGTGGCGACAAAAGTGATGCAAACCAAAAACGCCGCCGCCGCGGCATAGACCGGCCGGCATCGCGCCGTCACCCACAGCAGTATCGGAAACAGCGCGGCAATCGGCAGCACCGTCACCCAAAACTGCGGCGGCAGGAAAATAACGATTCCCGTCGCTACCGCGAGCGCCGTCAGCGCGACTGCGCCTTCGATGAGCTCGCCGCGCGGCGGCGGATGCCGCAGCGCGGCGGCGATGCCGATCACGAGCGGTGCGACAATGATGATGCCGATGGCGTCGGAGGCGAACCAATGCTGCCAGCTGGTCAGCATTTCCGCCGACGGCCCGGAGTACAGCCGGTACGTCACGGCGCCGCCGACGCCGGAGATGGCGGTGCCGAAGATCGCCGCGGCCAAGAGGCCGATCACCTGACGCAACCGATCGAGGCTGAAATCCGCGCCGAAATAATATTCGATCAGCCCGGCCGTGATCAGGGCTTCCGCGGCGTTGCTCAGGCCTAAAGCAATGCCGGCCCACAGCGGATCGGCGATGAGCAGATGGACCACGACGGTCGCCGCGATCACGCCCGCTGCCACCGGCCAGCGTGCCCGGCGCCCGAGAGCGATCAAAACACCCGAGGAAATGCCGGCCGCGGGCCAGAACACGGCGACGCCTTCCGGCTTTAGAATAAGGCCGACGCCGAGCCGCCCGGCGAGAAAATAAGCCGCGCCGACCGCCACGGCGAGCCCGGCGCCGACGAGCCATCGCCGCGTGAAATCGATGGCGGCGGAGCCGCGGCGCTGACCATTTGCGAGAGCGCGCTCGGGCATACCCGGATTTCCCAGCATGGCCGGCAGCTTATCTTATTATGGTCCGGCTCCGCCATCGCGGCCGACAGCGCCGGTGCCGGCGATCACTGCATGATCGTGGTGCGCCAATGGATGCGCCGCTCGTCTGCGCAATGGCCGCCGGGGCCGAATGCACGGTGCAGCGGCTGTCCCGGATGACGATGTCGCCCTTCTGCCATTTGTGTTGGTCATGCGCTTGACGTCGAGGCCGCTCACCAGCGCGCCGATATGGGCAACCGCATCTCGATCTTCATGCGCTGTGTCTTTCGCGCAGCCGTCCGGCCGTCCGGCCGCGCGGCCGCCCGTCAGCAGCAGTTCGGCGGGATGATGTTGACGGAGCCCGTGGGTATCGTGCCGCCTATGCCGGCAGCAGCCTCGAGCGCTTCGTCGGACAGCTCGGGGGTGAGGATTTTCGTATCGGCCTGGTCGATATCGCGGGTGTCGTCATTCATGGCAACGATCCTCTGTTGGCGAGGAAGCCATTCTAAAGGCTGTCGGTGGGTTTTTCAAAAGCCGTCCAGGACCAGCGGAAAGTGGCAATCCTATTTGGCCGGCGGGGCTCCGATTTTCTCGAGCGCGAGCTTGCGCAATTGAATCGGATCGCGCACGCCGGTTTGCGCGATCTCGATGATGGCCTTGGCGATGATTTCAGTGAGAGGATCCGATTGGTTCGTGAGTTTCAGAATGCGCAAGCAATCCTCGTACGCGGCACCGATCGGGGCAATGTCCTCAGGGGTGAATGCCGAATGCTGCAATAGGCGGTAAATCGCCATGGGGGAGCGCTTCAACCGTATCCAATAGGGCGGGAGCGACAGCCTTCCCCGTTGCTGCCGGTTGGCCAGCAATGACGCATGTTTATGCTTATCGCCGATGAATGCAAGCTCAACTGGATCCAGCATAAATTACGTCAAAAGACATATTTCGTTGAATCGATTATGTTGCCGTTCTCGGCGACGTCGAAGATCGTCCATTGGCAGTCCACACCAGCGGCGCAATAACATCCACCATGCCCGAATCTGCCGCGCCGGAGAGCGCGCTGAACAGACATCCCAAGGACGTCCAGGCGCGCGCCACCACCGTGCGCCTGTTGCAGGTTCTGGCCGGCGCCGCGCTGCTGCTGCCGGCGTTGTTTTTCGCATTCGCCAGCGCCTTGAGCTATCGCTCGACATACGCGTTGGCCGACGAAAGAATCGAACGCTCGCTCGACGTGCTGCAAGAGGAGGCGCTCAAAGTATTCCAATCGATGAATCTGGCGCTCGATACCATCGAGAACATGCTGGCGGGTCTTTCGGAAGCCGATATCCGGGCCAACGAGGAACGGCTGCACGTGCGGCTGCGCCAGATCCAGGGCGCGCTGCCGGAAGTGCAATCGATCTGGATTTTCGGTCCGACCGGCCACCCGCAAGTGATCACCCGCGACTATCCGGCGCCCTATGCCGAGGATTTTGGCGCGCTCGACTATATTGTCGCGCCCCGCGACCGTCCGCCGGGCGTCTATATCGGCGGCATCCACCAGTCGGTCTCCGGCGGGCAGCCTTATTTCACCTTCGACCGGGCGCGCCGTGACGCCCAGGGCAAATTCATCGGCGTCATCGAGTTGTCATTGCTGCCGAGCAACTTCAGCCGGTTTTATTCGCATCTTTTGAGCGGCGAGGGCCTGCAATTCGCGCTGGTGCGCGACGATGGCGTCATGCTGGCGCGCTATCCGCCGATCACACGGGACGTGCGGCTCGACGAGCACAGCGGATTTCAGCGCAGCATTGCCGCCGCGCCGGCGGGCGGTTTTTACACCTCGGTCGGCGGCAACGACAACGTCGAGCGCCGCGTCGGCACGCGCCGATTGCCCGGCTTTCCCATTTACGTGATCGCCGGCATCGACACCGCCCAGATCCGCAACGAGTGGATGGGCGGCATGGCGACGCATCTGATATTCGGCATTCCGGCGACGCTGTTTCTGTTCCTGACATTGCTCGCGGTGCTGCGGCGGACGCGGCGCCTCCATGCCGAGACCGACCAGCGGCTCGCGGCGGAGGAAAGCTTACGGCAATCGCAAAAACTCGATGCCATCGGCCACCTCACTGGCGGCGTCGCCCATGATTTCAACAATCTGCTCACCATCATCATCGGCAATCTGGAGACGGCGCAGCGCCAGGTCGAAACCTGGACCGACGCGGTGCATTTGAAGCTCGCGCAACGCATCGGCAATGCGATGCACGGTGCCGAGCGCGCGGCGGCGTTGACCAAACGGCTGTTGGCGTTCGCCCGGCAGCAGCCGCTCAATCCGGCCGCGGTCGACGTCAACCGGCTGCTCAACGGGCTTTCCGATTTTCTCCGCCGCGCGCTCGGCGAAGACGTGTCGCTCGAAATCGTCGGCGCCGGCGGGGTCTGGCCGGTCGAAGCCGATGCCGCGGAGCTCGAAGCCGCGGTCCTCAATCTCGCCGTCAATGCCCGCGATGCGATGCCGGACGGCGGCAAATTGACCATCGAAACCGGCAACGCCTATCTCGACGACGCCTATTGCCGGCAATACTCCGACGTTCGTCCCGGGCAATACGTGCAGATCGCCGTCACCGATACCGGCGCCGGAATGACCAAGGAGATTGTCGACCGCGCCTTCGAGCCGTTCTTCACAACGAAGCAGGCCGGGCAGGGCACCGGACTTGGGCTCAGTCAGGTCTACGGCTTCGTCAAGCAGTCCGGCGGCCACGTCAAGATCTACAGCGAGGTCGGCGAGGGCACCACGATCAAAATGTATCTGCCGCGCTTCGCCGGACAGGCTTCGCCAACGGCCGAAATCAGGAGCGAACCGCGGCGCGGCCACCCGGGAGAGTGCATTCTTGTCGTCGAGGACGATGCCGACGTGCGCGCTTACGTGGTCGAAACGCTGCGCGGGCTCGGCTATGACGTGCTCGAGGCGGCGGGGGCCGAGGCGGCGCTGGCGCTGATGGATCGGCACCGGAGCATCAGTCTGCTTCTGACCGACGTCGTCATGCCGGGGCAGAACGGGCGCAAGCTCGCCGAAGCCGCGCGGCAGCGCCAAGCGTCCTTGAAGGTGCTGTACATGACCGGCTATTCGCGCAACGCCATTGTCCATCAGGGCCGCCTCGATCCCGGTGTCGAGCTCCTGCAAAAGCCGGTGACCAGCGAGCAACTCGCCGCTACGGTGCGAAAAGTGCTCGACGCCTGAGGATGAACCCGAAAGAGCCTGTCACTGGAGGCAACGCATGTCACGGGTGCCAAGCGATCTGGCCGGGACCGTCAAAGCGCTCCGGCCCTTCGTTCCAGCCAAAGACTTCGAGATCAGCAAGCGGTTCTACGCCGATATCGGCTTTGCCGTCGAACCGCTGGATGATTCGATTGCGGCAATGCACATCGGATCGCATTCGTTCTTGCTGCAAAATTACTATGTCAAAGAGTGGGCCGACAACTTCGTCATGCACATGTTTGTCGATGACCTGGACGCTTGGTGGCAGCATCTGGCCGCGTTGAATGTCGCTTCGCGCTACGGCGTGAAAAGCCCGCGAGCGCCAAAGCTGCAAAGCTGGGGTTTGACCGTGGCCTTTATGTTCGACCCGGCCGGCGTGCTTTGGCACATTGCCGCGGTGCCGGCGAAGACCTGAAAATCAAGCTGCGCCACCGCCAAGTGCCAAGCGCTCTTCCCCCGCGGCACTTTTGCCGTTACAATAGGTAGCATTCGCTTGCCATGGGTTTGGGGGGCTGGCTTCGGGGGGCTGGGCGGTGCGTGGTGTCGGCAAAGCATTGGCGGCGGCCGCCGGACTGCAGGTTTTCCTGCTGGTGCCGTGTTCCGCCCAATCGGCCGCGGCCGGCGACGTTGCCGGGACGCTGGCGCGGCTCAATATCGACCTGCCGGGCACTGTGACCGCGACCGCTTCGGTGCGTGGGCCGCTCGAACAGCTGACCCGCGAGAAGTGCGACCAGGACGCCATCTTGCATCTCGGCGCGGCGCTGGAGAGCGCCGGCTACCGGCGCGAGGCGGCGGTGGCGCAAGTCAACTTCTCCTCGCAATGCGGCGGCTATGCGCCGGCGCTGCGCGGCGCCGTCAACACGCTGCTGAAGCTCTCCGACTATACCACAGCCGAAACCATCGCCGCGGATTTGATCCGGCTTGAGCCCCATGCTGACGAAGGCTACTTCCTCCGCGCGATTGCCCGCGACGGCAACAAATCGTTCAAGAGCGCGGTCGACGATTACATCACGGCGATCGAGCTGTTCGGCAACAAGGATAACATCAGCAGCATAAGCTATTACCGGATGGCGCTCGACTACGAGAAGCTCGGCCAGTTTTGCGACGCCATGCTGCCGCTCGAGCAGTGGGTGGCGATCGATCCGGCGCGCCACGACAGCAGCCGGGTGCAGGCCATGCTGTCGGACTACGCCGCCAAGGGCGGCTGCGCCGCGGCGACCAGCGGCGGCGAGGAAAGATTTCCGGCGGCGCGCCTTGGCGGCGTCGTCAAGGTGCCCATTGTCGTCAATAACGTGCCTGGCACCTTCATCCTGGATACCGGCGCGGCCTTCGTTGCGCTGAAAGACAGTTTTGCCAAGAAGGCCAAGGTCGAGATCGAGTCGGGCTCGATGGTGCACCTTCACACCGCCAATGGCATTGCCGAGGGTCAACGCGGCCGCGCCGACACCATCGAATTGCGCTCGCTCAAGGCCAAGAGCGTGCCGGTCGTGGTCGAGGCCGACACCGCTGCGGCCTATGGCGACGGCGTCGACGGCCTCTTGGGCTTGAGCTTCCTGTCCCGCTTCAACGTGACAATCGACGGGCACACGGTAAGAATTGCGCCGAACAAGCCGCGCTGAGTCACATCAAGCATGGGATACGGGCCGTTCTTCATCGACCACATCATCGCGCTCAAGCGGCGCGGGCTGTTGGAGGGCTGCCGGCGCGTCGTCGAGATCGGCCGGCAGCAGATCAACGATCGCTTGATCGCGTCTCCCTTGCTCGACGAGGCGGTCGCGCTGTTCGCCGGTAGGAGGCCTGCGCTGACGCCGGTCGGCGCGCCGCGCATCACGCCGGCCTCGCCGCCGGGTGAGCTGTTGTGGTCGGCGTTCGGCATGCAATCCAAATCCGTCGATCTCGACGGCGGCGACATCCGCATCGACCTCAACAAAGGCCGGGTGCCGTGGCGCTATCGCGGCGCGTTCGACCTCGCCATCAACGCCGGAACCACGGAGCATGTCGCCAACCAGGGCAACGCCTTTGCCGCGATTCACGACCTGATGCGCGCCGGCGGCCTCATGGTGCACCAGCTGCCGGTGTGCGGCAGCCTCAGTCACGGCTTCTTCGGCTATCAGCCGAAATTCTTTCACCGCCTGGCCGAGGCCAACGGTTACGAGGTCGCGCAGCTGACGCTGTTGCCGCAGGCGGAAATCGATCTGCCCGAAGAGTTCCGCGGCGATGGCTTGCCGGAGCGCGCGCTTGCCGCGACGCTGCTCGCCGTCCTGCGCCGCAAGGACCGCCGCAAATTCGTGATGCCGGCCGACGCTTAGGCCGCTTTATCTCGGATTGGTGCCGGGCGGCGCTCCGGCGTATAATGCCGGGCGTTTACCAGGCCGCGGCCTAAAAGGCATGCGATGAAGCTTCCCTTTGCCGGCGCCATCGACTGCGACCTGCATCCCGCCGTGCCCGACGTCGCGGCGCTGATGCCCTATCTCGACGATTTCTGGCATGAGCATTTGACCGAGCGCTATATCGACCACGCGCCGTTCGTGCTCGCCAGCTACGCGCCGAACCTGCCGCAATCGGCGCGGGCGGATTGGCGGCCGCAACAGGGCGTGCCGGGGGCCGATCTGGCGGCTTTGCGCCGCGACGCGCTCGATGCTTTCGGTACGCGCTTTGCTATTGCGAACGTGCTGCACGGCGCGGTGGCGCTCTACAACGCCGATATGGCGGCGGCGTTGTGCAAGGCGGTGAACGGCTGGATCGCGCAAGAATGGCTCGATCGCGAGCCGCGGCTGCGCGCCTCGATCCTGGTGCCGCCGCAGGACGTCGAGCTCGCCGTCGCCGAGATCGAGCGCTGCGCTCCCGATCCCCGCTTCGTGCAAGTGCTGCTCCTGGTGATGGGCGACCGGCCGCTCGGCCATCGCAGTTTTTGGCCGATCTATCGCGCCGCGGAGCGGCACGGCCTGCCGATCGGCATTCACGCCGGCTCCACTTTCCGCCACGCGCCGACCAGTTCCGGCTGGCCGTCTTATCATCTCGAGGACAGCGTGCTGCAGGCCTCCGCCTTCGAGGACACGCTGGTGAGTTTCTTGGCCGAAGGCGTGTTTGCGAAATTTCCCGGCACCAAACTGGTGCTGATGGAGTCCGGCTTTGCCTGGCTGCCGACGTTGTTGTGGCGCACCAACCGCAGCTGGCGCGGCGTGCGCACCGAGGTGCCTTGGATCGACCGGCCGCCGGCCGAGATCGTGCGCGATCACGTGCGCTTTACGCTGCAGCCGCTCGACGTGCCGAACGGCGACGTGCTCAATCGCATCATGGATCACGTGCGCTCCGACGAACTGATTCTGTTCTCGACCGACTATCCGCATTGGCAGTTCGACGGCGCCGACGCGTTGCCGGATGGGCTTTCCGATGCGATGCTGCGCAAGATTCTGATCGATAATCCGCTGGCGACCTATCCGCGTTTAAGAATGGCGAGCGAAGTGGGCCAACAAGCTCCAATGCGCGAGGAGATGGCGCGATGAACAAACCCGTGCCCGAACGCGAAACCAAGGCCGCGCAGCGGCTGGGTTTCGTCGACTGCGACATCCATCCGGTGCAGCGCTCGCCCAAGGATCTTTATCCTTACCTCGAGGCGCGCTGGCGCGAGCACAGCGAGACCTTCGGCGGCCATCTCTGCCAGGGCTTGAGCGGGCAATTGTCGTTTCCGCGCATGATGGCGAACGGCATGCGCGCCGACGCCTATCCGTCGAACGGCGGCCCGCCCGGCTGCGATCTCGAGCTGATGCAACGCCAGCATCTCGATCTCAACGGCTGCGACACCGGCATGATGGTGTGCCTGTCGCGCGGCGGCATGGAGGAGCGCAACCTCGAATTCGGCGCGGCGCTGGCGCACGCGGTCAACGACTGGCAGATCCACGATTGGGTCGAGAAGGACCGCCGGCTGAAGGCCGGCATCGTGGTGCCGCAGGAATATCCGGAATTCGCCGTGCGCGAGATCGACGCCCGCGCCGCCGAGAACGAGGCGTTCCGCCAGGTGATCATCTCGCCGCGTTCGAGCGAGCCGCTCGGCCGGCGCAAATACTGGCCGATCTACGAGGCCATCGCGCGCAACAATCTCGTCCTCGGCCTGCATCCGGCCGGCGCGCCGGGCGGCCATCCGTCCAGCGGCACCGGCTGGGGCACCTATTACATGCAGGAGCATTACACTTTCGGCACCAGCATTTCCGGCAACGTCGTCAGCCTGATCGCCGAAGGCGTGTTCGA